>Ga0079217_10000228_pt1 | contig 13107 bp, 10 predicted proteins | sample NCAS200_FD_76343 | JGI IMG/M metagenome (GOLD analysis project Ga0079217, IMG submission 76343) | Agricultural soil microbial communities from Utah to study Nitrogen management - NC AS200 | ecosystem: Environmental > Terrestrial > Soil > Agricultural land | place: USA: Utah | collected 2014-06-11 | reverse complement strand
CGACAACGGCGAGATCGACGTCTACACCGGCTACCGCGTCCTCTACAACACCTCGCGCGGGCCGGCCAAGGGCGGCATCCGTTTCGACATGAACGTCTCGCTCGACGAGGTGAAGGCACTTGCCGCGTGGATGACGTGGAAGTGCGCCGTGGTGAACATCCCGTTCGGCGGCGCCAAGGGTGGCGTGATCTGCGACCCGACCACGATGTCGATCGGGGAGGTCGAGCGTCTCACGCGTCGCTATACGTCGGCGATCATCGAGACGCTGGGGCCGGACTCGGACGTTCCCGCGCCGGACGTGAACACCAACGAGCGCGTGATGGCGTGGATCATGGACACGTATTCCATGCACAAGCGGCACACCGTCACCGCCGTCGTCACCGGCAAGCCCGTAGAGATGGGTGGATCGCTCGGCCGCCGGGAGGCGACAGGCCGGGGGTGCATGTTCAGCACCCGCGAAGCGCTCAAACGCCTCGGAATGCCGATGCGCGGGGCCAAGGTCGCGGTACAGGGATTCGGAAACGTCGGATCGGTGGCCGCGGACCTGCTCCAGAAGCAGGGTGCGACCATCGTCGCGGTGAGCGACAAGTCCGGCGGGGTGTACAACGCCAACGGCCTCGACGTGGCGGACGTGCTCAAGTGGACCGCGGAGAAGAAGCTGCTGAGCGGCTATTCCCGGGCGGACGCGATCTCGAACGAGCAGCTGCTGACCCTTCCCTGCGATGTGCTCCTTCCGGCCGCCCTCGAGAACGTGATCACGAGCGCCAATGCCGCCGATGTGCAGGCCCGGATCATCTGCGAAGGGGCAAACGGTCCGACCACTGCGGGTGCCGACAAGATCCTCGAAGAGAAGGGTGTGTTCGTGATTCCCGACATCCTCGCGAACGCCGGTGGGGTGACGGTGAGCTATTTCGAATGGGTCCAGGACCGCGGCGGGTACTTCTGGGACGAGGACACCGTCAATCAGCGGCTCGAGCGGATCATGGTGAAGTCATTCGATGAAGTCGCGACCATGGCGAGCCGGAACGGCGTCAGCAACAGAATCGGAGCGTACATGCTCGCCATCGAGCGCGTCGCCGCCGTGCACCGGCTGCGCGGGCTCTATGCCTGATGCGCGTCACCCTCCTCGCGGTCGGCCGGCTTCGGCCCTGCTACCGCGAGGCCTGCGATGACTACGCCGGCCGGCTGAAGCGCTACGTCCGCATCGACGAAGTCGAGGTCCGTGAGGCGTCGCGCGCGCCATCCCCTGCGGCCCAGCGCGCCGAGGAAGCGGATCGGCTCGCGGCGCGGCTCCCGTCGGACGCGGTCCTCGTGGCGCTCGCCCGGGGAGGGACCGCGTGGTCCAGCGAGGAGCTCTCGCGCCGGCTGGGCAGGTGGCAGGATACCTCGCGGCCCGTCGCGCTCGCGATCGGCGGCTCCCATGGTCTCGACGACGCGTTCCTCGCTCGCGCGACGGCCCGCTGGAGTCTCGGTCCACTCACGCTTCCTCACGAGCTCGCCCGCGTGATTGTCCTGGAGCAGGTCTATCGGGCGTTCACGATCCTGCGGGGCGAGCCGTATCACAAAGGACGATAAGCGCGTGCCGGAGTGGTTCGAGGAGTGGTTCAATGAGGACTACCTCGCCCTCTATCCGCACCGCGACGAAGCGGACGCGACGCGGCTGATCTCACTGTTGCGTTCAACGCTGCCATGGGAGCGCGGGTGGCGGGTGCTCGACGTCGCCTGCGGGCCGGGCCGCCACGCCCGGGCGATCACCTCCGCGGGTGCACGGTGTATCGGCCTCGATCTGTCGATGGCCCTGCTGCGACGTGCCCGGGCGGTCACCGCAATTCCGCTCATCCGGGCCGACATGCGACGCATTCCGGTTCGGCCCCGCTCGATGGACCTCGCCGTCAACCTCTTCACCAGCTTCGGATACTTCGAAGACGATGCGGACCACCGCTCCGCTCTCGCCGAGATGGTTTCGACCGTGCGCGCGGGGGGCTGGTTCGCGATCGATTTCCTGAACGCACCGCGTGTGCGCGCTTCACTCGTTCCAGCCGAGCGCGCCACGCTGGGCGGGACGCACGTGGACGTCGCCCGCGTCGTGAGCGACGACGGGCGCTTCGTGCGCAAGTCCATCCGGACGGCCGATGGGCGCCGCTGGGAGGAGCGCGTGCGGCTCTTCGAGCCCTCGGAGCTCGAGTCGCTGCTCGCGCAGTCGGGCGTGGATGTGCGGTTCCGTTACGGCGACTACGACGGCGGTCCGCTCCTGGCGGACGCGCCGCGCGCGGTGCTCGCGGGAATGGTGCGGTGAGCTTCCGCATCGTCGGGACGCCGCTCGCCGGGGAGCTTCGCGAGCCGCGGCAGCGGAGCGGCGGCATCGCGTCCGAAGTTCGCGAAGGGTTCCTGCGTGCGCCGGGCGATGCGGCGCTCCAGAAGAAGCTGGCCCATCCCGACGTCCTCGTCGTAACCAGCGGTCAGCAGCCTGCGCTCTTCACCGGTCCGCTCTACACCGTCCACAAGGCGCTGTCCGCCGCCGCGCTCGCGGCCAATCTCGAGCGCGTCTGGTCGCGGCCCGTCGTGCCGGTCTTCTGGATCGCCGGCGATGACCACGATTGGGCCGAGGCGCGCACCGCGGCGTGGATCGGAAGCGACGGCAGCCTCGTCACGGCTTCGCTCCGCGAGCGCGGCACCGCCGAGCCGATGGCACCACTCGCACGCGAGCCGCTCGGAGCGGAGGTCGTCGCGGCGCTGGAAAAGCTGGAGGCGACGCTTTCCGCGTCCCCGGCTCGGGACGAAGCGGTCGGATGGCTTCGCCGCCATTTCATGCCCGAGCGTACGGTTGCGGCGTCTGCGGGCGCCGCCCTGGCCGAGCTGCTGGCGCCGCATGGCATTGCGTGCTTCGACAGTACCGCCCGACCCGTCAAGGAGGCGGCCCGCCCGGTACTGTTGCAGGCGTTGCGTCAATCGCGCGAGCTCGAGGAAGCGCTGACCGCCGAGAATGCGGCGCTCGCGCTTTCGCAATGGGATTCCGGCATCCGCGATGCCGAAGGCGCCACGCTACTGATGCTCGACGGCCAGGGGGGCCGCGACCGGCTGGTCCGTGATGGTCATGGGTTCGTCACCCGGCGCGCCCGCGAGCGGCTGTCGCTCCATGATCTCGAGGCCATCGCCGCCGCTCAGCCGGAGCGGCTGTCGCCCAATGTACTCCTCCGGCCGGCCATCGAGAGCGCGCTGCTCCCGACGGTCGCGTACTGCGGCGGGCCGGCGGAGCTTCGCTATCTCCGTCTCGCGGCCAAGGTATTCGAGCGACTGGGGGTGCATCGCACCGCGCCGGTTCCGCGGTGGTCGGGCATCGTGGTGGATGCCTACGTCGATCGCGCGCTTGAGAAGTTCGGCCTGACGCTGGAGGCGCTGGCCGATCCTGCGGTGGACGTACAGGCGCGGGCGGCACGCGAGACGCTGCCGTCCGGCACGCGCAGCACACTCGACGGGCTGCGCGCCGATCTTGCCCGCGCTTACGACGCACTGCGGGAAGATGCGCGGGCCATTGATGCAACGCTGGAGCGGGCACTCGCGGGCGCGCTCCAGCGTTCGCTCCACCTCGCCGAGCGTACGGAGGCGAAGCTCGTGCGCGGCCTGCGCCGCCGCCACGACGTCGAGTTGAGACAGCTGACACGGGCGCGAACCACGATCCTTCCTGGAGGCAAGCCGCAGGAGCGAGTCATTACAGTCGCCTCCGTGCTCGGGTCGCACGGACCCGCCGCCCTCGACGCGGTGCGCACGCACGCGGAACGCTGGTATGCTGCCGCCCTTGAGAGGCCGGGCGTAACAGCCTAGCCTTCGGCACCCATGTGGCTCGTCGCCGTCATCCTTCTCGTGGCCCTGCTGATCCCGATCATGGGAATCATCATCGATTCCCCGATCGGGCGTGCGCTCGCGCGCCGGCTCGAAGGGCCCGAGCAGGCACCCCCCGCGATCGCCGACCTGGCGAAGAAGGTCGAGCTGCTCGAAGCCGAAGTGGATGACCTCACGCGCAGCGTGGACGCGCTCAAGGAAGACAACGCCTTCCTGACCCGGCTCATCGAAGATTCGCCGGCGCGTCGGCTGCCGCCGCCCGCCGCTCCCTGACCATCGCGCTGCGCCGCCGCCCCGCGGCGATGGTGGCGGCCGGCATCCTGGCCAGCCGCCTGTCGGGGTTCGCGCGCAGCGCCGCCGTCGCCCATTTCCTCGGAAACGGTGCCATCGCGAGCGCCTGGACCGCCGCGTTCCGGATTCCCAACTTCCTTCAGAATCTCTTCGGCGAAGGCGCGCTCTCCGCCTCGTTCATCCCGGCGTACTCTCGGCTCGAGGCGCGAGGAGAGCGCGAGGCGGCCCGTGCGCTGGCGAGTGCGGTGGCGGCGCTGCTCGCTCTCGTAGTTGCGGCGCTCGTGGCCGCGGGCGTCCTGCTCACGCCACTTCTCGTGGACCTGATCGCGCCGGGATTCACCGGCGAGACGCGCGCGCTCACCATCCGTCTGGTACGTATCGCCTTTCCGGGCACCGGCATGCTGGTAATGTCCGCCTGGTGCCTCGGCGTGCTGAACAGCCATCGGCGGTTCTTCATTTCGTACGCTGCGCCGGTGGTGTGGAACGCCGCGATTATCGGTGCGTTCCTCGCAGCCGGCGGGGCTGCACCGCTCCCGCGGCTCGCCGAGCTGGCGATGTACGGCGCGGTGGCCGGGAGCCTGCTCCAGCTACTGGTACAGCTGCCCACCGTGCTCGCGCTGCTCGGGGGCGTCCGCGCCGGACTCGGCTGGAGCACACCCGAGCTTCACGGCGTGGTGCGGTCCTTCGCGCCGATCGCGTTTGCCCGCGGCGTCACCCAGATCAGCGCCTTCGTCGACACCATCATCGCCAGCAAGATCGCGTTGAGCGCCGTGGCCAGTCTCGGATATGCGCAGCTCCTGGCCACGCTGCCGGTGAGTCTTTTCGGCATGTCGGTGTCGGTCGCCGAGCTTCCGGAGATGGCGCGCGCCACCGGGACGGACGAAGAGGTGCGCGGCATCCTGAGGGCGCGGCTCGACCGCGCGCTCCGCCAGGTCGCGTACTTCGTGATTCCGTCGGCAGTCGCATTCGCATCGATCGGGCACGTGCTGGCGGGACTGCTCTTCGAGTCGGGCCGCTTCACGCGCGCCGACAGCATCACCGTCTGGAGCATTCTCGCGGCGACATCGGTCGGGCTGCTCGCGGCGACACTCGGGCGGGTGTACTCCTCCTCGTATTATGCGCTCCGGGATACGCGGACGCCGCTCCGCTTCGCGCTCATTCGTGTCGGAACGGGGCTGGTGCTCGCCTGGCTGCTGGGCCTCTTCATACCCGATAGCCTGGGAATCTCGCGCCGCTGGGCGACCGCCGGCCTGGCGCTGGGAGCAGCGCTCGCCGCCTGGCTGGAGTTTGCGCTGCTTCGCCGGACCATGAATTCCCGAGTCGGGCGGACCGGGGTGCCGGGTTCGTTCGTGCTCCGCGTGCTGGCCGCCTCGCTCGGAGCTGCCGCAGCCGCGTGGGGAATTCTCCTCGGGCTCGATGCCGGCCCGAAACTCGGCGGCATCGCGGTGGCCGGAACATTCGGCGCTACGTATCTGTTTCTGACGTATGCCCTCGGGCTCGCCGAGGCGCGGGCGCTCCTGGGCCGCTTCAGTCGATGACCGCACGACCTTCCGAACTCCTGCAGCGCAAGCTCGACACCCTTCCCGACGGTCCCGGCGTCTATCTCTGGAAGGATGCCGAAGGAAACGTGCTGTATGTGGGGAAGGCGAAACGGCTGTCGAGCCGGGTCAGGAGTTATTTCGCCACCGATTTTCCCGAGACCCCGAAGAACCGCCTGCTCGTGCGCCTCGCCGCCGACGTCGAGACGATCGTCGTCCCGAACGAGGCGCAGGCGCTCGTCCTCGAGAACAACCTCATCAAGGAGTTCCGGCCGCGCTTCAACGTGCGGCTCCGGGACGACAAGAGCTATCCGTCGATCGCGGTGACCCTGGGAGAGGCCTTTCCGCGCGTGCTCGTCACCCGCCGCCGCGACATACCGGGCGCACGGTACTTCGGCCCGTACACGGACGTCACGCAGCTCCGGCGAACGCTGGCGATCATCCGGCGCCTGTATACGGTGCGCAGCTGCTCGGACGACCTGCCGGCGCAGCAGCGGGACCGGCCGTGCCTGGACTTTCACATCGGGCGGTGCCGCGCGCCCTGCATGGGCTGGCAGAATCCGGAGGACTACCGGCGCATGGTCGACGACGTTCTGGATTTCCTCACCGGCCGGACGCAGGACGTCCGCGAGCGGGTGCGAGAGGCGATGTTCGCGGCGGCCGGGCGCGAGGACTTCGAGCGGGCGAGCGAGCTGCGCGATGCCCTGCGATGGCTCGAGAAGATCGAGGAGCCGTCGTCGGTCGAGACGATCGGCACCGGCGACGCCGACGTCATCGGCTATGCCCGCGATGGAGACGACGCCGTGGCCGTGCTCGTCCGCGTCCGGGACGGCCGGGTAGTCGGCCGCGAGCATCGCTTTTTCGAAGGCGTGGAGGAGGAGCCGGACGACGCCATTCTCGCAAGCTATCTCGTGCAGTACTATGCCGTCGCCGACGGCCGGGTCACGCGTGTCGTGCTGCCGTTCCCGCCCGCCGATTTTGATGCGCTGCGCGAGGTGCTGCCCGACAGCGACCTCTGGGTACCGCAGCGAGGCACCGCTGCGCGATGGGTGGACCTGGCGGAGACGAATGCCCGGCACCTGCTCGAGAGTCTCCGGCTCGAATCGTTCGAGACCGAGGAGCGCGCCGAGGATCCCGTGTACGCGCTGGGGCGCGATCTGGGGCTCACCGTCGTACCGCGGACATTCGTGTGCATCGACATCTCGCACAATCAGGGCCGCGACATGGTCGGCTCTCTCGTGTGGTTCGAGGGCGGCCGGCCGCGGAAGAGCGAATACCGGAAGTTCCGGATCAAGGGACTCGAGCAGCAGGACGACTACGCCGCAATCCGCGAAGTGCTGACCCGTTTTCTGACCCGGCGGCGCGACGAGAACCTGCGAATGCCCGACCTGATCGTGATCGATGGCGGAAAGGGCCAGCTGAGCTCGGCCGTAGCGGCGATGGCCGACGTGGGCATCACGACGATTCCGGTGATCAGCCTCGCGAAGCGCGACGAAGAAGTTTTCCTGCCGGACCGCTCCGAGCCGCTGCGGCTTTCACGGCGGAGTCCGTCGCTCCGGCTCCTGCAGCGCGCCCGCGATGAGGCGCATCGTTTCGGCCTTGCGTACAATCGCCTGCGCCGAACGACGCGTACGATCACGTCGGAGCTTCTCAATATTCCGGGCGTCGGACCGGGCCGCCGCCGCGCGCTGCTCGAGCGGTTCGGGAGCCTTGCCGGGGTGAGAACCGCAACCGTCGCGGAGCTCCAGCAGGTGCCCGGCGTCTCGCACACGCTCGCCGAGCGCATTCTCGAGCACCTCCGGGGAGCAGAGCGCTGATGGACTGGTTTCTCGAATGCGACGCCTGCGCTGCCACGTCCGAGGCCGACGGACTGCCGACGGTGTGCGCCTGCGGCCAGCCATGGCTGGTACGCTACCGCGGCCGTCCGCAGTCGATCACCGACCGCACCGAGCTTCGGCGCCGCCACGGCATGTGGCGCTTCAGGACCTGGCTTCCGCTCGACGCGGGCGAGGAGCCCGTGACGCTCGGCGAGGGAGACACACCGTTGCTCGATGCCCGGTCGGGCCGCGATCTCGGGTTCCGACACCTCTGGATCAAGGATGAGGCGACGAATCCGACGGGCTCATTCAAGGCGCGTGGGCTGGCGGCGGCCGTCACGCGGGCGGCGCGCGCGGGTGCGCGGGGGCTCGTGCTTCCGACCGCGGGCAATGCGGGCGTTGCCGCAGCCGCGTACGGCGCGCGCGCCGGGTTGCCGGTGCGGGTGTATGCGCCCGACACGACGCCGCTTCCGATCCTCGGCCAGATACGTCTCTTCGGCGGCGAGCTCATGCTCCTCCCCGGACATATCGGTGACTGCGGCCGCGCCGCGCGCCAGTTCTCGGCGGAAACGGGCGCCGTTGACGTGTCGACGCTCCGCGAGCCGTATCGTATCGAGGGGAAGAAGACGCTCGGGCTCGAGATCGCGCTGCAGCTTGGGTGGACCCTCCCCGACGCGATCGTCTATCCGACCGGTGGCGGTACCGGGCTCATCGGGATGTGGAAGGCCTTCAACGAGCTCCGTGACGCGGGTTGGGTGAGGGGCGAGCTGCCCCGGATGTACAGTGTGCAATCCACCGGCTGTGCGCCGATCGTGCGTGCGTTCGAGGCCGGCGCCGAGCGGGCCGAGCCGTGGGCGGATCCGCGGACGGTGGCGAGCGGACTCCGCGTGCCGGCGCCGCTCGGGGACCGGCTGATGCTGCGCGCGCTGCGGGAGAGCAATGGCGGAACGATCGCGGTGGCGGACGAAGAGATCGTCGCCAGTGCGGCCGCGGCGTCGCGGGCCGAGGGGATCGATTTCGCTCCGGAAGGGGCGGCAGCGCTCGCGGGAGCCCGCGCCCTCAGAGCGCGCGGTGACATCGGGAGCGATGAGCGCGTGATCGCCTTCAACACCGGCGCCGGGTGGCTCTACCGCGATGCCGAATTGCCGGCCGCATGAGCGCGGTCCATATTCCGCGCGGAATGGGCGCACGCTTCGCGATCCTGGATCCCTGCGCCGGCATCAGCGGCGACATGCTGCTCGGAGCACTCATCGCCGCCGGCGCGCCGCGGCCCTGGCTCGAGTCGGTACCGCGGCGTCTCGGCCTCGACGGCGTTACGGTGGAGATCCGCGACGTCGAGCGTTGCGGCATCGCCGCGGTTCAGGTCGTCGTGCGAGCGCCGGACGGCGCGCACGAAGCTCCCGGCGCGGCGCATTCCGGCTCGCATCAGCACGGGCATCATCACCCGCACGAGCATCCCGGTCCAGACCATGATTCATTGGCCGGGCGGCGTCCGCCGCATGGGCACGGTCGGCACCGCCACGTCGGCGAGCTCGTCAGGATCGTTGAGCGGGGTCAGCTCTCCCCGGCTGTTCAGGCGCGCGCCGTGGCGGCGTTTCGTGCCCTCGGACTCGCCGAAGGAAGAGTGCATGGCGTCGATCCGGACGCCGTCGCGCTGCACGAAGTCGGTGCGCTCGATGCGCTGGTCGATATCGTCGGGTCCGTCGAGGGATTCGAGCAGCTGGGTATCGACCGGATCTACAATCGGCCGGTCGCGATCGGAGCGGGATGGGTCGATGCAGCGCACGGCACGATCCCGGTTCCGGCTCCCGCGACTGCGATCCTGCTCGAGGGAACCGAGATAGCCGCGGCGGGCCCCGTGACCGGCGAGGCCACCACGCCGACCGGTGCGGCACTGCTCCGGGTCCTGAGCGCCGGTGCTCCGCCGGCGAACTGGCGCGTCCTTCAGGGATCGGCCTGGGGTGCTGGGGGGCGGAACCCGGAGCACTATCCGAACGCGCTCAGGCTCCTGATCGCAGAGGACATCGCGGAGACCGCCGAAGTTGTGGCTCTGGCCACAGACATCGACGACCTCAATCCCGAGTATCTGGAGCCGCTTCGTGCCGCACTGATCGGGGCGGGGGCGCTGGACGTCCAGGTCTGGACGACGCATGGGAAGAAGGGGAGGGCGAGCTTCCGGGTGGAGGCGCTCGCCGACACCCTTTCGGTTGCCAGGGTCACCGACGCGTTCTTCCGGCACAGCACCACCATCGGAGTGCGATCGTGGCCACTTTCCCGTGCGACGCTCTCCCGGCGGACCGGGCACGTTCGGACCGAGGACGGAATGGACGTCCGGGTGAAGTTCGTCGAGGGCCCGGAGGGGATTCGCGCAAAACCCGAATACGATGATATTATTGAACTTGCGGCGCGGTCCGGGCGTCCCGCGCACGAGGTGGCAAAGGAGTTGCAAGAGCGCGCCGTGCGATTCGCCGAGCCGTCGCAGGATCGGCGAGACAATCCGACCCAGAAGTCCTGAGGAGTGACGATGAAAACTCTCGTGGCAGCCACGCTGCTCGGAATGACGGCGGCTCCACTCGCGGCCCAGTCGGGTGTCGTCGCCCAGGGAGGCGGACGGAATCCGGTAGTCGCGACGGCGATGCGGAACACCTTCGGCAGGTTCGATGCACCTGCTTGCGAGGGGATCGACAAGGGCCTGCACTTCAAGGTGAGCTCGGGCAAGGTCTATCTGAAGACCGGCCACGAGACCACCGTCGACGACAACAAGATGCGCGCGCTGGACAACGGCGAGCGCGTGATCACGGAAGCGATCACCCAGAACGGCCAGGCGAACAGCGCCGGGGCCTGGTACTACCTCGGTCGCATCTACCTGCAGAAGGGCGACATCGCGGGTGCCGACAGCGCGTTCGACCGCACCCTCAAGCTTGCGCCGCAGTGCAAGGACGACGTCAACAAGTACGCGCGCGTCGCGTGGGCCGCCCTGGTGAACCCGGGCGTGAACGCGATGAAGGCGCAGCAGAACGACTCGGCCGCCAAGCTTTTCCGGCAGGCGAACAGCATCTTCGGCGACGCGCCGCACGCGTACTTCTACCTGGCGTCGCTTGCCTACGAGAAGGACGACATGGCGCAGGCGCTGGCCTACTTCGACTCGGCGCTCGCCAAGCCGAAGGACCCCAAGAACCCCGAGGTGCACGCGCAGGCGCAGTTCAACAAGGGTGTCGTCCTGCTCCGGCTCAACCGAGGCCAGGAGGCGCTCGCGCCGCTCCGTGAGTACGCGGCAAGCCATCCAGGCGACAAGGCGGCGCTCCGCGCTCTGTTCAACGCGTACCAGGCGTCCGGCATGCCGGACAGCGCGGCGGTCGTCGCGAAGCAGCTCGAGGCGGCCGGCGATTCGGTGGTGCGTCAGCCCGTCGTGCAGGCGTCGGCGTTCAACAAGGCGGTGGAGCTCTTCAATGCCGAGAAGTACGCCGAAGCGGCGAAGGAAGGGGAGGCGGCGGTGGCGGCAGAGCCGAACAATCGCGACGCCTACTACCTTCTCACGCAGTCCTACTACCAGACCAAAACGGGCGCGCCGCTGGTCAAGGCGGGCGAGAAGCTCATCCAGCTCGATCCGATGAACGAGCGGGCACTGCAGATGCTCGGCTTCGGCTACGGCCTCACCAACAACAGCAGGGCCGCGGTCGCGACCCGGCTCCGGCTCAACGCCCTTCCGGTCGCAATCTCACAGGTGACGGTCGCGCCGACACCGGACGGCGTCACGCTCACGGCGACGGCGACCGGTCGCAACGCAACGGATGCGAACGGCAAGGCGCTCGCGGCAGTGCCGGTCACGCTCGTCTTCGAGTTCGTGAACAAGGACGACGCAGCGGTCACTTCACAGGAGGTCGCGGTTCCCGCACTGAAGGCCGGCGAGACACACCAGATCTCGCTCACGGCGAAGGGTGCCGGCATCGTTTCCTGGCGGTACAAGAAGAAGTAGTCGAGCTCGCACCAGCGGATCGCGCCCCCAGCCCGGGGGCGCATCCAGTTCGACCCCGAGGACGTCATGACGACCACTCAGGCACCCCACAGCGGACTCACGACGACCAAGGCGCCGTTCATCGAGCAGGCCCAGCGGGACGGGCAGCTCTACATCCACCAGCCGTACGAGCTGTACTCCGACGAGAACCATGACGCCTGGCGCCGCCTCTTCGCTCGCATGGAGAGCCGCTGGCGGCAGTATGCCAACCCGCGATTCCTCCAGGGCATCGACAACCTCTGCCTCGATCCGAACCGCGTCCCGCGACTCGAGGACGTCAATCGATTTCTGAGCCCGCTCACCGGCTTCAAGGCGAAGGCGGTCAGCGGGTATATCCCGTCGTTCCTCTTCTTCGACTGCCTGCGGAATCGTGAGTTCCCCACGACGATCACGATCCGCGACGCGGCGACTCTCGACTACCTTCCGGAACCGGACATCTTTCACGACATTGCCGGCCACGTCCCGATGCATACGGACCGGGCGTTCGCCGACACGCTGGTGCGCTTCGGCGATTGCGCGCACACGGCGGCGGAAATCGTCTCCGGGATCCGCGACGAGAAGGAGCGGTTGCGCCGCATCACCAGCATCATGAAGGCGCTCGCGCGCTTCTTCTGGTTCACGATCGAGTTCGGGCTGATGCGGGATCGGGCCGCGCTCAAGGTATACGGCAGCGGACTGCTCAGCTCGTACGGCGAGATCGCGCACTCGATCGATTCACCCGACGTGCAGCGCTATCCGATTCAGCTCGAATGGGTGGTGAACCAGTACTTCGAGATCGATCACTACCAGCCGCTGCTCTTCATCGTCGACTCGTTCGATCATCTCTTCGGGCTCGTGGGGACGCTCGAGCAGTGGATGCGCGAAGGTCGGCTCGACAACGTCGCGGGCGGGGAGCCCGAGGTGAGCGAGCCGGACATTGCGAGCTTTCTCCAGGCGGCCGCAGCGCACTGAAATCGGGGCTTGACTCGGACGCAGCAAGGCTCGACTTTACGCCGCGATCGCGGGAGTAGCTCAGCTGGTAGAGCGTCAGCTTCCCAAGCTGAATGTCGCGGGTTCGAGCCCCGTCTCCCGCTCTGAATTCGATTCGCCTGCCGAACCCCCGCGCCGGACCCGGCCGCGGGGGTTCTGATCTTTCGGTCCCGGCGGCGTGCGCCGGGACTCGCGCCGCCTTCCAGAGGAGCGATTGTTCGGTGGTGACAGCGGAACAACTCGACAGCGCGCTCCAGCGCCACTTCGGCCTCGCCGCTTTCCGACCAGGGCAGCGCGAGATCATCGAGGCGCTCGTCGCCGGCCGGGATGTCGTGGCGGTCATGCCGACGGGCTCGGGCAAGTCCCTCTGCTTCCAGCTGCCGGCGGTGCTGGGTTCCGGTACCACGGTCATCGTGTCACCGCTCATCGCCTTGATGAAGGACCAGGTCGATGCCCTCCGGTCGCGAGGGATCGCGGCGATGGCGCTGCACTCCCTGATGTCGCCCGCGGAGCGGACCGCGGTGGAATCGGCGCTGGCGCGAGGTGAGGTGCGGCTGCTGTACGTCGCGCCCGAGCGCATTGCCAGCGGCGGGTTCCGCGATGCGCTCCGGCGGGCGCGCCCCGACCGCCTCGTGGT
>Ga0079217_10000225_pt1 | contig 13129 bp, 11 predicted proteins | sample NCAS200_FD_76343 | JGI IMG/M metagenome (GOLD analysis project Ga0079217, IMG submission 76343) | Agricultural soil microbial communities from Utah to study Nitrogen management - NC AS200 | ecosystem: Environmental > Terrestrial > Soil > Agricultural land | place: USA: Utah | collected 2014-06-11 | reverse complement strand
GGCGAAGTAACAGACGAAAGCGCCTTGGTCTGGCTGCGGGCTGAGCCCGGCAGCCGCGCCGCGCTTCATTATGGAACAGACCCAGCTCTGAGCGAATTTGCTTCAACGGAACTCGTTTCTGTCGATCCGCAGGCGGATTCAACAGCGATCATCCCTCTGGATCGCCTGAAGCCCCGGACCCGCTATTATTACCGCGCCGTGGTGCCTCGCAAGATGCCTGGGCCGATCGCCACGTTTGTCACTGCGCCACGATCCGACGACGACGCGAAAGTGAGTTTTTGCTTCAGCGGCGACACGCGCGACAGCTACAGGCCGTTCATGGTCATGAATGCGGTGCATTTGCAGCGGCCCGACTTCTTCATGCACCTCGGCGATACGATATACGCCGACATTAACGGCACGGCGCGGCAACTGCCTGAATTTTGGGCGAAATACCGGCGCAACCGAGAAGACTTATCGACCGAAGGTTGTTTTTGCGCGACCAGTGTTTATGCGACTTGGGACGATCACGAAGTGGTGAACGACTTTGGGCCGGGGCACCACTTGGCGCCGATCGGGCGAAAGGCATTTTTGGACTATTGGCCGGTACGCCACCGCGACGGCGAAGCAGACCGGATCTACCGTTCCTTCCGTTGGGGCCAAGCCGCGGAGATTTTCATTCTGGACGTGCGCCAGTATCGTAACCCGGCCAAGAATACCATGCTCGGCGCGGCGCAAAAGCGCTGGCTTTGCGATGCGCTCGGGCGGTCCTCCGCGACCTTCAAGTTCATCGCCACTCCGGTGCCGATGGCCGGCGGCGGCTTGGATCGCTGGGACGGTTATCCGAAAGAGCGGCAAGAGATTTTTACATTTATCAAGGACAGGAAGATTCATGGCGTGGTATTTTTAAGCGCCGACCTGCACTACGCCGCGATCACTAAAATACCGAACTCTGGCGGGCTCAAGGATATCACGGCGGGACCGATAGCCGCTCCGGTGAATCGGATCACCAACGGCACGGCGGCGCGTTACGAATATTTCCTCGCCGAGAATTTCAACTTCGCAAAGATTACCATCGACGCCAAAGCCGATTCGCGCAAAGCCGTGGTCGAGTTCATCGACCAGGATAACAAAGTCTTTCACACCGCTACTTTGCGCGCGGGCTGATCCCCCCACAAGCGGTTGTGACTGCCTGCAGCGAACGAAACCGCAAATCGGTAGAGAATATCTCACCACGAAGTGTGACATGAGTTTACGCTCGTCCACGGATAATGAAAATGCTTGGGGAAAGATTCCTCCCGTTCGCTCGAACGACAATGCCTGTCGTCTCGAACGAAGTGAGAGGTCTTTCGCTAATCCTATTTTGGAATGAAGCCGCGAAGAACACGAAGTTGACTTCGAGCTTTATACAAATAGCGCTGCAGGTTGTGCCGCTGCGCAAATTTCGGTGCGCGCAGCGCACCCTATGAAACATTCGTGTCCTGCGCGCTTTCGCGGTGAAATCGGTTTTTTGAATTACTGCGCTTTGCGGCGGTGTTGCAGGGCTTCGGGGTTGAGAGCGCGGGTGAGCTTACCCTCCATATAGTCGAGGATGTTCGTTACGGCGTTTCCGGCAAAATGTTCGAAGCTCAAGTCGGTGGGCCAACCGAGATGCGGTGCCAGCACGACGTTGTCGAGCTCGATCAACGGATGATTCCCCGGCAACGGTTCTTCGACAAAGACATCCAAGGCTGCGCCGGCGATGGCATTTTCCTTCAAAAGTTTGGCTAGTGCGATTTCGTCGACGATCGCGCCGCGCGCGGTGTTGACCAGGTAGGCCGAGTTCTTCATCAGGCGCAGGCGCTTTTCGTCGAGCAAGTTTCTACTTTCATCGGAAAGCGCCAGGTGCACGGAGACGACGTCAGCCGTCCTGAGAACGTCGTCTAACGGCATAAAGGTCACCTCTGATTTCGCCGCCCGTTCCGAAGTGAGAGTAGGCCCCCAGGCGATGACCTTCATGCCGAAGGCGCGAGCGATGGTCGCGACTTCGGTGCCGATCCTCCCGAGGCCCAAGACGCCCAGTGCCTTGCCCTTGAGGACATAGCCGAGCACGAGCGGCCACTCGCCGTGGCGCATGGCGCGGTCGCTCTGCGGAATGCGCCGCATGATGGCAAGCATCAAGCCGAAGGCCAACTCCGTCGTGCTGTTGCCGCCGGGCGCCAGGCTGACGACGATTCCCTGTTTCGTCGCCGTGTCCATGTCGACGTGATAGACGTGATTACCGGTTTGAGAAATGTATTCGAGATTCGGCAGCGCGCGCAGCAGTGCCGCCGTGAATTTCGTGCGCTCGCGCACGGGAATGATGACCGGCGAGTCTCTGAGCGCTTCGACGACGGCGGCTTCGGACGCAAGTTTCTCCGTCAGAATGCGCACATCGACTTTTTGCCGCAAACGCTGGATCGCTTCAGTGGCTTGGAAAGCGCGCTGATAGTCGTCGAGGACGGTAACCTTCATCTAATGACGGCGATGCCGGCGATCTCGATCAGATAATCGGGATGGGCGAGTCCTCTCACGATGACGAGTGTGCTGGTCGCCGGGTCTTTCTTATAAAGTCCGCGGCGGACTTCGTTGTAGCCTTCACGGTATTCTCTATCGACGATGTACGTCGTCGTCATTACCAAATCGTCGATCGTACCGCCGGCTGCTTTGAGCACGGCTTTGAGATTATCGAAAACCTGCTGGGTTTGGACTTTGATATCGCCCTTGCCGACGACGTTGCCGTCTTTATCGGAGGCGGTCTGGCCGGCGATAAAAAGCAGTTTGCCGCCCTGGTTGAGAATGCCTTGGCTATAACGCGGCCGTGGGTCATTCAAAGTTTTCGGTTGGATGGTTTTACGCGCCATGGAAACCTCCTCTGGGTTGGTGCAAATTGGGGTAATGGAGTAGTGGAGTGTTGGAGTATTGGGTTCGGAAAACCCATCCCTCCATTGCTCCGACGCTCAATCACTCCAACTTGAGTCATTTTACCGGGTATCTTTTCGCCATCTCGTTGAAGAAACCTTCTCTCTCAAGTTCCTGCAAAAAACTCAAGTCGACGAATTGCTCGGGCTTGGCGCCCTTCGCCTCTGGCATCGTCGGCGCGAGCATGTCCAGCATGAACTGAATTCCTTTGAGCGTCGGGTAAGGCTTCTTAGGGATCATCTTAATATAGCCTTCATAGGAATCGTCGAGCACGGCGGGATCGTTCGTGCGCATGTATTTTGCAAAAACTCTCTGAGCCTCTTTTTTATTGGCGAAAACAAAATAAATGGCCTCGACAAAGCCCTTGAGCGCGTTCTTGACGGTATCGCGATTGGTCTGAATGTAACTTTTCGAAGTCGCAAAGCCGTTGCCCTGAACCTCGACGCCGAGATCCGCAATCTGTAACAACTCGTTAAACCCGGCTTTCCTTGCCACCGGGGCTGCGGAGGAGCTGAAAAACGTAGCGTCGATTTTGGCGGTACTGAGCGCAGCCAGCCGCTCGGCATCGGCGCCGGTGGGGATAAGCGACAGATCCTTGGGGTCGAGCTTGAGATGCTTGACCAGGATTGTCGACGCGTAATGGGTTGCGGAGCCGAAGCCGCTAACTCCAAAGGACTTTCCCTTGAGTTGCTCCAGCTTGGTTATCTGGGGACGGGCGAAGACGATCTGATCATAGTTGTTTTCGACCGCGGCGACGAGCACCAGATTGTGGCCGCGCAGACTCGCTTGCACGACCGTGCCGATGTTGACGATGGGCGGGTCGCCCGCCACAAGCGCTTGGGTCGCCATCTGGCCGCCGCGGAGAAAGATCGGTTCCACCTCGAGGCCGTACTTGTTGAACAGCTTCATTTCCGTCGCCACCCAAACGTTGGATTGACGAAAGCTCAACGACGGATAACCGATGCGAATTTTTTTCAATGCTTGGGCGCCGGCGATGCTTGGTCCCATGCCAAGCAACAGAGCGCCGAGGATTGCAGTTGCGAAAGCCCGCTTCATACTTTGTACCTTCCTCCGCTTGTATTGATTATCGAGACTACTTCCCAAGCTCTTTGAGCGCTCGCTCGCTAAATGAGTTATCGACATAGTCGCTTGCCGGCGGAATGTTCTTTCCTTGATAGGTTCCCTCTTCGGCTCTGAGGTCCATGGTCTTGTCGAAAGAAACTTTGCTGACCAAGCCGTCGCGCGGGAACGGTTGAAATTCCTGCACCAAGTATCTGTAATCTTCCTCGGCGCTCTCACGCGTCGATTTGAGGACCTTCATGATCGCGAGGGCTTCTTCTTTGCTTTTAGGATAGTAAAGCCAGCAAAGCCAGCGCGTCGCTTCGATCATCGCCCCGAGATAGCGCACAATCTCGGCGCGGTTCGATTTCATATAGTTGGCGTGGGCGAAGTCCGTGGTGCACAGAATCCTGCCCAATGCTCGTGAAAATTGGCCAGCTTGCGGAAGCCGTCCTTGGCCCTCGCGGAAGGTGAACGGCGGGCCAGATCGCCAAGCCGCCGAATATGGAAATGCCGCCTCGTACGAGTTCTTTCCGGGGCAAACTATTGCGCTCCTTTGAATTAACGATAGAGCTCGGGATCGGCGCCGCTCGTGACGCCGGTGTGGATTCTCGGATAGAGCGAGATTCCGCCGGGACGACCTTGTATCATAAAATCGACAGGAATAAAGCCCTCGAGCAGGGGGATAGGTAATTGAATACCGCCGAACGGGCTGCGGCTATCGCCGCCGATGGCCAGCTGGCTGCCCCATAGTCCGGTAGGCAGCGCGCCTGTCATGCTGAATCGGCTGGCGGAAATACTGCCTTGAATCGGCGGCAGCTTGTACTTACTGCCGGGATCGCGTTCATTTTCAGTGATGAGGTCGGCATCCAGCACGCGGCGGTAATTGCCGCCGCCGGCTTCGCGGATCAAGGTAAACGTCGCATCGTCGCGCTCTTCGACATTGGCGGCGCGCCGCTCGCGGTCGGCTCTTACGATCGCGCCGGGTAGATTTCTTATGCCGCCGACGCTGTCCTTGGCGCGCTGGTTCATATCGGACTTGGCGATTTGAAGATTTTTATCCCGCAGCGTGATAAAAAAGCGATCGGCAGCCGGTTTGGCGATGAGATAGCTTCGACTGCGCACGCCGCTGGACGTTTGGTAATAGACCAGCAGTTCGTTGTCGCCGATCAAATTAACACCACGCTCGGCGATTTCCATGTTCCCCGGGTTGCCGTCGAATAGCGATGCCTTGAGTCCGAGCCCGCGCGGGCCAAATAGCTCCGGGTGCTCGAGCAAAAACTGCTTGCTCATGCGCATCCCCTGGTTTTCATCCTTGGCCAATTCGGCGAGTTTTCGTATCGCTTCGGCGGCGGTTGGGCTGTCCGGGTTCTGATCCACCGCTTGGGTCAGATAATATTCTCGGGCGCCGCGCTCCTGGCTCTTGGTCGCCGCGTTAAGATAGGCCGTGGCCGCCTTGTCTTTGAGTGCGTCGATCTTCTCCTTGGGCGAGCCGGCGAGTTGATGAAAGTCGATCGCCTTGCCGAACATGCCGCGCTCTTCGAAGGCTTGGGCGAGAACCTTGTAAACGTCGGTGGCATTTTCCGAATTCGGATGGTTGCGCACGTAGGCGACGCCGGCATCGATGACCGGTTGCGCCGAAACCGGATTATTATTCATGACCTGATAGAAGTTATTCGTCACCATCATGGCGTTGACCATGCCCAGGGCGGTTGCTGCCGCCGGACCGCCCGCCGCCATGGCACCGGCGGCGAAGAGCAGGTTCTTTCTCAAGAAGTCCTCGCCCAGCAAAACGTATTTGACCGATTGCAGAGTCCTCTCGGTGCGCGCTTCGTTGAACGGCGTCAGTAGATTATATTCCGGACTTTGCAGCAGGACGGCGGCGCGTTTTTTGGTCTCGGGGTTCGACGACGACCTGGCCATTTGTTCAACCGCCTTTTTTGCCGCTTCGCGCCAGCCTTTCATCTCCAACGCGACCGCTTCGGCGTCGCGAGCGGCATCGGCCAACGGTTTCCCCTGATATTTTTTCTCGGTGTCGATGGCAACCCGCTGCAGATGGTTGCTGTCGCGCAGGCTCAGGGCCTCGAGCAGCCGTTTGACGTCCCCTTGTTGCTCAGCACTCGCCTTAGCCTCCGGCCGGGCCACGAGCGTTTTCTTTCGCGCATCGTCCAGATCTCGCAGAGACTTGGTTGCTTGCTGCCGGGTTTCGTCGAACTGCCGCGACTGCGGATCGATGAAAGAGGCCATCTCGACATAGAACAGCGCTTTCTCGGGATCGCCTTTGTTCATCGCTTCTTTGGCTTTCTCCATCTGCTTGCGCGTCAGAGCAGCCTTTTTCTTCTTGTCTAATGCCTCGACCTGCTTTCGAATCACGCTGTTGCGTGGGTCATCGGGATAGCGCTTGAGGTGATCGAGGTCGCGGGCCAGGGCGCGGCGTTCTTCCACGGGCATGTCGCGGTCCAGCAGCGCGTAGAGTTGGGCGACCGTGGTCTCGGCCGCGGCGCCGATGTAGTTTCCCGAGGCCACGCCGACGAGATCGACCGAGCTGAGCATTCGATTGAACATACCGCCCCAGAAATTCGTCGAGCTCTGGCGCATTAGTCGCTCGGATTGGATGGAGTCATCGTGATTGACGATGGACTCCAGATATTTCTTGCGCTCCGGGGAAGACGCGTTCCTGATCGCTTCTTTTTGCGCAGCGAGGTAGCGTTCGCGGTCGTCGAGAGTGTTGTTAAGAAGGTCCTGCGCATCCTCGGCCAAGCCCGTGCTTGTCCCGCGCTGTTTCTGCAGCTGGGCGTCTTCGCTCTTGAAAAAATTTACGTGCGCCGCCAGCGCGTCCTTTCGATTGGTCAAGGTGTCGATGAGCAGCTCACGGACGCGGCGATCGACTTCGTCGGGGAAAAATTTCACCGGGGTGGTGCTGGAAGCTTCGAAGGGATCGTAATCGGCGACAGGGTTGAGGATTTTTTCGAGTTGGAGCTCTTGCGCGTGGGCGGCGGTGCCAAAAAACGCCGTGTAGGATGATAGGAGAATTGCAATGACAGCCGACAGTGCGAATCTCATCGATTGAGCCTCGTCATTTTTTCCAGAAAACCGCGGGCTGCCTCGATCTTCCCCTGCGCTTCGAGTTTTTCGACTATACCGTCGACCTGGGCGACTTCGGAGTAAAGTTTGAGCGCCGATTTCACAAACTGATCTAAAAGCTTGGAATCATACGATAATCCTTCGGGATCGTACTGGGATGCATACTCTTTTGCAAGGACCATATAGAAGTCGCCGAAGTCGATTAAATAACGCTGACTATTCTTGCTTTGCTCATGCTTGGTCACCAGTTGGCTGTAGCCAACGATGGTAAGCTGGTTGCCTTCCTTGAGCCGGTATCGGTTCGCTTCGACGAAGGCGACCTTGGCGCGGTCGATGCGTTCCTCTTCGACGCGCGCGAGGAATTCGTACTGCGTGGCTTTGTGCTTTTGAATGAGCTGATTCCACGCCGCGACTTTCTGATCCAGACCAGCGATGTACTTGAATGGATCATCGGCCGGAATCACGCGATCGAAGATGCGCAAAAAATTGTCGAGGATCTCCGCGTTCCTGGCGGCTTCGGCGCCGAGCCGGCCGTCGGTCCCGCCGACTTTGCGATACAGTGCCGCCGCCTGATCGTATTCTCTCAAGCGCTCCAAAGCCGATGCTTTGTTGAACTGGACGATATCGCTGTATTGACCGGGATTTTTGCTTTCATAATCATTGAGACGAACCAGGGTGGCTTTCATGATGTTGACCCCAGTAACGTCTTTCGGGATCGGGAAACGGTACGTGTCTTCTTTGGCGAGGCGTTGGAAGTCCTTGACGATGTCCAACAGATCACCCGCGGGTAGATAGCGGGTCTCCGGCGCGGCTGAGCGCGACGAACAACCGGCGCATAGCGAAATTGCCAGCGCGACGATCGACAAAATCTTGAATCCTGGTCGCTCGAAGCTCAAAATCGCTTTCAGGCTAACACGTTGACGGCACGGCTTGGTGGTCTCTCAAGGCTCCTGAAGTCTTGATCATTGTCCGAGAATTTCTTGGCAAGTCAAGTCACGCAGAGGTTAAAATTGGCCTTGCCGAATCCGACACACAGTAACTCGACGAATGGCTTCGAATACCATTGCCATGGCCTATAGGCACTCGTTCGGAATTGACGCACTCGCTTCTTCATAAGTCGTTCGATATCACATATTATCAGTCACATTAGTCGATCACTCATGTAGCGAGAGATTTATGAAAATCCAGCGCCCTTTTTTGCTCCTGCTCGCGTTGAGCTTAATCGTTTCCGCATGCGCGCCTCCGGCTGGATTCGGACCTGCCGGTCCGGCTCCGGCGCCCGCGCCCGCGCAACCGAAGCCGCCGCCACCGCCGCTCCCCGAGTATCGCGGTCCAGCGACCCGTCCATTTCTAATGGGCTTTACCCAATGGCCGGCGGATCTCACCGATGAAGGCGTCGCCATCGCGCGCGAATATGCGCACGCGCGCGGCGATATCGTCTCGGTCATGTTTATCGGCGGTATTCCGTGGCAGGAGGCGCTTGATGGCAAGCCGTTTTCCAAAGACGTTCAGGAGCACATGAGCTACCGCTCGCCGGCGGGCAAAAAATTATTTTTGTCGATCTCGCCGTTGAATAGCGACAAGCGCGGCTTGGCGCCTTATTGGGGCGAAACCGACAATCGGCCGTTGCCGCGCCCCTGGATTGGTGAAGCGCTCAACAGCCCGCGCGTGAAACGAGCATATCTCAATTTTATTATGCGGGCGATCGATGCGATGAAGCCCGATTATCTCGCTATTGGGGTCGAATCGAATGTCATGTTGTCGCGCGATCAATCCAAATGGCAACAGCTTAAAGATCTCCATCGGGACACTTACACGGCGATCAAGAAAGCGCATCGTTCGCTGCCGGTGTTTTTTACCACCGAGGTGCTGCACTACAAGCGCCTCACGCGGGATGCCAAAGGGACCAACCAAGAGAAGGAAGTCGCGGACATGATGCGCTACAGCGATTTGTTTGCGATGAGTCTTTATCCGCACATGAGCACGGAAGCGCTGAGACCCGTGCCGGGAAATTTTCTCGACTTCGCGACGCGCTTCAAGAAAGGCATCGCCGTTGCAGAAAGCGGCATGACTTCGCGGCCGGTGGACTTGCGATCCTACAACACGACTCTGTATGGCTCCGACGCCGATCAGACCCAGTTCACCGAGTTTTTGCTTAAAACCGCGGCCCGCGACAATTACGAATTCGTCATCAACTTCGCCACCACCGACTCCGATCGACTGGTGTCGCGACTTCGTCCGCAGGCGGCTGACCTTGCGCGCATCTGGGCCTACATCGGCATGCAGACGGGCGACAAACGTCCCAAACCCGCATCGGCGGGTTGGGATGGTTATTTCAGAGCGAAGTACGAACAGGTGAAGTGGTGGTGAGAGCAAAGGCTCCTAAATACGTACAGAGGGAAATTTAGATTTCTCGCTACGCGCTCGAAATGACATAAGACGCGATCGCGGGGCTAACCAGTCTTGATTAGCGAATAAAACAATATCAGCTCACCGCTTTTTCCCGCTGCGAAATCATGCGCCGTCCCTTTGGGAATGTGGCAGATTATCCCAGGTTTGAGTGAAATGGGTTTATGCTTGACGCGGAGCCGGCCGCTTCCTTTGATCACGTGGCAGACGACGTCTTTGTCGGCATGGTTGATTTGTTTCGGATTGGAATTTTTACTGGCGCGGAACGCGATCAAGCCGGCGGTGAATTGTTTGTCGGCGAAGCAGTCGGCGTAACGGATCTCGTCATTTAGCTTTTTGAGCCGTTTCAGCGCGGTGTTGATCTTGATGATTTTCATAACCAGCCAGGCGATCGCAGTAGGGGCGCAGCATGCCGAGCCCCTACAACGCCATACGAATTCGATTTATCCCTTACGGCTCTTCTGTAACTGCTGCTAGAATCTCTTTGATCGATTGCTCGGCTTTTTCGTTGGGCACGCGACTTGAGCCGACGACCTTGTGGCCGCCGCCGCCGTAGTTTTTCAGCAACTCGCCGACGTTGACGTTGGAGGTCGGATTGAAAATATTGTATCCGACCGAAATCGCCGTGGTGTTTTCGCGCTGCGAGTCGTGGGTGACTTTCACCTGGATATTGCCCTTGGGAAAGAGCGTAAAGATCAAGAAGCGGTTGCCGTCCGGAATCGCCTTGACGCCGCGCAGGTCGCAGTAAATCACGTTGCCTTTCATCGTCGTGCGTTCGAGTAGGAGCTTTCGCAGCTTTTCCTGCTCGTCGCGAATGCGCTGGCAGCGTCGTTTCACGTCGGAATCATTTAAAGTCTCTTCCAGCGTTGCGTCGCGCAGAAGATCGATGATCTTCAGCCAATACGGTTCGTCTCCGGCGTTACGCCCATCCGTGGTCATAGAAATCAGCACGTAACCCTGCGGATCGAGTACGTCGTTCGTTTCCAGTTTGCCGGCGTCAATCCGATCGGCTTCGTGCAACAAATACTTCATTCGTTCCGTACTTAGAAACGCGAGTATTTCTTCAGGTCGAATCTTACTGTTGCCTGTTGCCTGCTGCCGATTGCCTAATTCCGTATAATATTCGCAAACCACGCGGGCAGCGCTGGGCGCCAGGCGAAAACCGCCTTTGCCGATCACGATCGGTTGGGGAAAGTCCGGGGTCGTGTTGCTGATGTGATGGTCGAACCAGAGCGTGCAATTCGGATGGTAGGGAAGGTTGGTGATTATGTCGCCTTGGCGGATGTCGACCAGCCCGTCCTGCATAAACTTGGGCTCGACGTATAGATAGGAATCTATCGGCTCGAATTTTGTCACCAGGGCGCCGCATACGAGCCCGTCAAAATCGGCGCGTGTTACAAGCCTCATGCGCGAATCACCTCTTCGACCGGACTCCACGGCAGATTGAGGGCGTTGGCCACGCCTTCGTATGTTACCTTACCGCCGTAAGTGTTCAGGCCCTTTCCGAGCGCCTTGTTGCGGATGAGCGCGGCGGGAATCCCCCGATTAGCTAATTCCAAGCCATACGACAGCGTCGAATTGGTAAGAGCATAGGTCGAGGTGTTGGGCACAATAGCGGGCATGTTGGTTACGCAATAGTGAACGACTTCTTCCTCGACGTAAATGGGATCTCGGTGATTTGTCGGTCTTGAAGTTTCGGCGCAGCCGCCTTGATCGATTGAAATATCGACGAACGCCGCGCCTGGTTTCATCCTTTTGACAAGCGCGCGCGGGATAAGCTTCGGCGCCTGGGCGCCGGGAATCAGCACCGAGCCGACGACGAGATCGGCGTCGACGACTTCCTCTTCGACGTTGGCGCGGTTCGACATTAGTGTCGTCACATGGCCGCCGAGGATATCGTTGACGTAGCGCAGCTTGGTGGGGTTGATGTCGAGAATGCTGACGTAAGCGCCCATGCCCGCCGCTACCTGGCAGGCGGCCTTGCCGGACATGCCGGCGCCGAGAATCACGACCTTGGCCGGCCGGACGCCCGAAGCGCCGCCGAGCAGAATACCGCGCCCGCCGTTTTCTGCCTGTAAACACCAGGCGCCGACCTGAATCGACAATCGTCCGGCGATCTCGCTCATCGGCGCCAGCAAAGGCAGGGATCCATCTTCGAGTTGAATCGTTTCATAGCCGATCGCCGTGACTTTCTGATCGATGAGCGCGCGAGTCACCGTTTCATTGGCGGCGAGGTGCAGATAAGTAAACAGGACCAGGCCCACGCGCATGAGCGTAAACTCGGATGCCTGGGGCTCTTTGACCTTCATGATCATGTCGGCCTTTTGCCAGACTTCTTCGGCGGAGTCGACGATGGTGGCGCCGGCACCTTGATAAGCGCGGTCGGTGAGACCGCTGCCGAGGCCCGCGCCTTTCTCAATGAGAACTTTGTGATTGCGCGCGACGAAACCGGCTACCCCGGTGGGAGTAACGGCGACGCGATTTTCCTCGGTTTTAATTTCCCTAGGGACGCCGATGATCATAGAAAAAAACTACGCGATGGGTGGAAGAGTGTCAATGTGGAAGGTGAGTAATAGAGTGGTGGAGTATTGGGGGATTTAAACCCATCACTCCAGTAATCCATTACTTCAACTATCCGTGCGCGCGTTCACCGCGCCGCCGACCAGACGAGGATCGCCCAGCCGATTAAAAAAGCGAGGCCGCCGATGGGCGTGATTGCGCCGAGCCAGCGGATGCCGAAGATGCTGAGTATATAAAGACTGCCCGAGAAAATGATGATGCCGGCGATGAACGCCCAGCCCGCGGCGTTCAAGTTGCTCTGGGGCCAGCGCGAGATTCCCCATGCCACGGCCAAAAGCGCCAGCGCGTGATACATTTGATAGCGCACGCCGACTTCGAAAATGTTCAGCATTTCAGGCGATAGTTTGGTGCGCAGCGAGTGGGCGCCAAAGGCACCCAGAGCGACCCCGACGAAAGCAGCAATGGCGCCGGAAATGAAGAAGAAGCGCTCCATATTTTGCTCGTGATCCGCAGGGTGCGAGGGCAGAAGAGTCTATCGTTGCAGAGAGATCGCCATGTCGCCCTTTTGAATGACGATCTGCCGGAAATCTTTCCGTTTGCTCAGGGCCTCGAGGAGATTCACCAGCGGCTGGCGCGACGTGAGGTACTCTTTCGGTGCGCCGGCGGCGCGCATGGCTTGGATTTCCTCGACGTTCAAATTCCAGCGCAGCAAAAATTCCTCGTCGGAGACGTTTTCGGCATTCATCTTCTTGCGTAACTCGCCGACGGTCGGTTCCGGCGGCTGCCACTCCGCCCACTCTTTGGCGCGCGGGCGATCCATGATCTTGGCTTTCACGTCGGGTGCCATCAGCTCGGCGCCTTCTTTGCCCCAGTAACCGAGAGCGTACTGAATAATCTGATCGGTGACTTCCTTGTAGCGCTCGCCGACGATGACGTTGATCGCCGCCTGGCTGCCGACGAACTGCGATAACGGCGTAACCATGATCGGATAACCGAGGTCTGCGCGCACACGCATGGTTTCTTCCAGCGCCTGGTCGATCTTACTTTCCATGCCGACCTTGCGCAGCTGGAAGCGCAGGTTTGAGATCATGCCGCCGGGCACCTGGTGCTGATATTGCGAGTAGTCGTATTCCACCGG
>Ga0079217_10000219_pt1 | contig 13306 bp, 10 predicted proteins | sample NCAS200_FD_76343 | JGI IMG/M metagenome (GOLD analysis project Ga0079217, IMG submission 76343) | Agricultural soil microbial communities from Utah to study Nitrogen management - NC AS200 | ecosystem: Environmental > Terrestrial > Soil > Agricultural land | place: USA: Utah | collected 2014-06-11 | reverse complement strand
TAGGCCAACCCCAGACAGCTCGCCGCGAGAAAATGCGCGACCGGCAATTCGAGAAACACTGCGAGCGCAGTGAAGATCGCGAAGTTAAGCAACGCAGCGGGCACGATGCTCGCCGGATTGGGCCAGGCCAGGACCATGCCCGCCAAAACGATCATCACGCCGACAATGCCGAGCGCTGTTCCCGTTGTTCTCGCAAAAACAAGCTCCTTGTTGTTGATGCGTCGCCAGAGGATCGTCCCCGTCGCCAGCATCGGTAAGCCCCACAGCGTGACAAGCGGCGCGAGATACATCATCGTCAGGCCAATTGGTCCACCCTTGTAGAGCAACAATCCGAACGGCAGCAGCGCTGCGAAGCTCATCGCCCCTAGCACGGTGAACACCGTTGTCGTTTCGGTTTCGTCGATCGCGCGATCGGACAGGACCACACGCAACGCGAGTCCGACAGTTACGAGATAAAACGTGACTGGAAAAGCGCCGAGAAACACGAGCAGCATTGGGCCAGACTCGGGCGACGCAAAGTGACGAACGAGCAGTTGTCCGATCGATGACCCCAACACTCCCGCCGACAAGACGTGCGCGCAACCGGGCGTGATCACACGTCCGGCAAAGTAGACGAGACAGAGAAAGATCGCGGGCGCTGCAAGCTCGCTGATGATAACGAGCGCGCCCGACGTGTTACTGGCGGACACTGCTGCGATCGCGAGAAAATTTAACGGCACGAGCAGCGTTGCGATGGTAAGGATGCCGCGACTTGTCGTCGGCAGTTTCCAACGATGCTCGGTGTACAAGCCGATGCCGAACAGGACCGCGGTTACAGTGGTAAAGATCAGAAACCGGAATACCGGGATCTCCGAGATCTGAGCCCACAGGCTGACGACGAGCGCCGTCGAGCAACCGATGATCAGTAGTCCGCCGACGATCTCGCCCCAACGAATGTTGCTCTCTTCCATAAAGGAATTGAGCACTTCGGAGAAAGGCCTGCGTGGTGGCGGTGGTGGTTGGACCGGCGGGGGTGGCAGTGGTCCAAATCGCGGAGGAGGCGGTGCTGTTACCGCAGGTTCCGGGCGAACAATCGGGGGGGCCGGTTGTGGTTGTGGTGTTGGTTCTGGTCTGGGTGTTGGTTTTGGCTGCGGAGAATAAGTCAGACTCTCACGTTCTTCACGTATCCGAGCCAATAATTTTTCATAGACTTCATCGTTGATTTTTCCATCCGCGTAGAACTTAATGATCTGGCGTTCAGTAGCCGCGAGATCTTTGAACGTCTCAGTGCGCGGATTCGACGGCGGCGGCCGTGGAGCTGTGTAAGCAATATTCGGCGGCTTATCGTCGCTGGTGCTAGTGTCAAAAAGCCAACGGAGGATCGCGCTGATCACCACCCAGATTACGTGGCCGACCACCGTCATGATGGCCAGCAGAATGAACAGCAAAAAGAGGATGATGATCAGGTCCATGCGTCTTCAGTCCCTGGGTCGAGCCGGTGACACAGACGGCCGTTCTGATATACAAACTACGCCGAACAAGCGCAAACAACAATGAATCTTTTCGAAGCCATCTTTGCTCATAATTCAGCGGCGCCCGCGATTCACTTTCAGGGGTGCGAACTCACGTATGGCGAACTCCGCGCCAGAACCTTGCGCATGGCCCAGGTCATCACGTCGCTCGGAACGGCGCCCGGCGACCGCGTCGCATTATTGCTAAACGATTCGCCGGACTTTATCGAGGCGTTCATCGCCATCTGTTCACTTGGTGCGGTTGCGGTACCGATTAACATGTCGCTCCGGCTCGATGAACAGTGTTCGATACTTCACAACTCTGGTGCGCGGCTGGCGCTGATGGAAGACGACATCCGCAATACCCTCCTGACAGATGCTCGGGAAAAACTGCGCTGTTTGGAAAACATAGTGATTGTGGACCGTAAAGCCGAAGAAGAGTTTTCCGACGAACAAAGCGGATCCTCTTTTTCCGTAACGGAATTCGTACTACGTGACCCACCCCTCAGGCTCGACTGGTTGACCTCGTTACTTGAACGATCGACCGACACACCGGCGCCTGAATTTCCAACGCCCGGAGAAAATGATCCGGCGTTTATCCTTTACACGTCAGGCAGCACGGGTGAACCGAAAGGCGCGATGCATCGTCAAGCCGACCTCTTCTACACGAACCAAACCTTCTGCCGCGAAGTGCTCGGAGTCACCAAAGACGATCGCCTGTTTTCATCATCGCGCCTGCCGTTTGCTTACGGACTCGGAAACAGTTTCACCTTTCCGCTTTTGAACGGCGCAACCACGATCCTGTGTAGGGAAAAACCAACACCGGACATCATCGCGCAAACCCTCGCGACTGCACGGCCAACGATCTTCTTCGCCGTACCTGTGGTTTACAACTTGTTGCTGGATCACCATCGCAGCGGCCGCCAACTGGATTGCTCGAGTTTGCGTCTATGTGTATCAGCGGGTGAAGCATTGCCGGCGCATCTCGGCGAGGAGTGGGAACGCGAATTCGGCGTGCAATTGCTCGACGGTATCGGTTCGACAGAGATGCTGCACATGTTCATGTCAAACCACGAGAACGACGTGCGCTACGGCAGCAGCGGACGGATGCTCGACGGTTACGAAGCACGCCTCCTCGATGAGAATGGCGAACCAACGCCGGATGGCGTCGAAGGTAACTTGTGGATCAAAGGCGAGAGCGCGTCACGATATTACTGGGAACGGCCGGAAGAAAGTGCACGCACATTTGTCGACGGCTGGGTGCGGACCGGCGACCTCTATCGCCGCGACAGCGACGGTTACTGGTTTCACATGGGTCGCAGCGACGACTGTTTCAAATCGAGCGGGCAGTGGGTTTCACCGGTTGAAGTCGAGGGCGTGTTATTGCGCCACGCGGACGTCAGCCGGGCGGCGGTGGTGGAAGACTTCGACGAGCATCAGCTCCCGTGTGCGTGTGCGTTCGTGGTCAGGCAGGATGTAGAATCCGACCCTGGCTCAGTTGAACAAGGGCTGCGCGAGTTGGCCGCAGCGTCGTTGGCGCGATTCAAGCAACCGCGCAAGTACGTGTTTGTAAACGAGTTACCGTACACCGCGACGGGAAAGATTCAGCGATTCAAACTACGCCAAAGTCTGAGGAACAAAGAGCCTGAGGAACAATCACGGATGAGCAAAAGCATCCAGGAAACCTTCGCACCGAATCTTGCCTGTTTTGGTTGTGGCCCCGCGAATCCGAAGGGGCTGCACATCGGCAGCTTTCCGGTAGGCGATGAAGTGGTTGCTGAGTGGCAGCCGAGCACGGAGTACGAGGCTTTTCCCGGCGTATTGAGCGGCGGCATCATCGGCACATTGCTCGATTGTCACTGCAACTGGACTGCCGCCTGGTACTTGATGCAGAAAGCCGGCGCCGACAAACCGCCGTGTACCGTCACCGCCGATTACGCCATCACACTAAAGCGCCCAACGCCAACCGATCAGCCGATACGAATGCGGGCGCGCGTCGTCGAGTCGACGGAAGATCGTGCCGTTGTCGAAGGCGAACTGATCTCGCACGACAAAGTTTGCGCCACGTGTCGTGGCACTTTTGTAGCAGTCAAACCGGGCCACCCGGCCTATCACCGCTGGTAGTAAATTGTCAGTGGTCAGTTGTCCGTAGTCCGTGGTTGTACCATCAAGGAACAAGTAACGGAGCCGAACTACTGACAACTGACAACTGACAACTGACAACTGACAAAGCACATGATTTACCGTCCCCGTCGTCTTCGACGAACTGATGCGCTCCGCTCGATGGTGCGCGAAACACGTCTCACGCGTGACGACTTCGTGCTGCCGTTGTTCGTCTGTCCCGGCAGCGGCGTGCGTCGTGAGATCTCGTCCATGCCGGGCGTCTTCAACCTCTCGATCGACGAAACGACGAAGGAAGTCGCAGCCGCGTACGACGCAGGTGTGCGCAGCATCATCCTGTTCGGGCTGCCTGAGTCGAAAGACGAACTAGCTTCCGGTGCTTACGCGGAAGACGGAATTGTGCAGCGCGCGATTCGCGCTATCCGGCAGTCGTCGCCGGATGTTTTGATCATGGCGGACACGTGTTTGTGCGAATACACGTCGCACGGTCATTGCGGAGTGGTGCGCGGTCACGAAGTGTTGAACGACGAGTCGCTGGATCTCCTCGCTCGCACGGCCGTGAGTCAGGCAGCCGCTGGGGCGGATCTGGTTGGACCTTCGGCAATGATGGACGGGCAGGTCGGTGCAATCCGTGAAGCTCTCGACGAGTCGGGATTTGAAAACGTCGCCATAATGTCTTACGCGGTTAAATACGCGTCCGGTCTTTACGGCCCGTTTCGCGAAGCAGCGCAGAGCGCGCCGGAGTTTGGCGACCGCCGAGCGTACCAGATGGATCCTCCAAACGTGCGCGAGGCCATGCGGGAAGCGGAACTCGACGCGGCTGAGGGCGCTGACATCCTGATGGTCAAACCGGCAACGATTTACCTCGACGTGCTGAGGATGGTGCGCGAGCGGTTCGATCTCCCGACCGCCGCTTATCACGTCTCCGGCGAGTACGCCTTAATCAAGGCGGCGGCGCAAAAAGGCTGGATCGACGAGCAGCGCGTAATGTTGGAAACACTCACAAGCATCAAACGCGCGGGCGCAGACATCATACTGACCTATTACGCTCGCGAAGCAATCAGAGCGCTGGAGCAAATCAAATGACGACTAACCACAGATTCCCGAGATCTGTGTTTGTGGTTTCGGGCTTGCTTGTGTTGCTCGCAACGGAGGCACTGGGCCAGTCTGGCCGGCGCGCTCCCAAACCGCCTCAGATTCCCGTCACTACACCCCAAACTGAGCCCGATGCGAAACCAAAGGCCGACGGGCATCAGTTGAAACACAAAGTTTCCCTCGTCGTGGCGCGCGAAGTGAGTTCGTACGCGTTGTTGAGCGAGGAGGCGATCTTCGCGGCGTTTGTCGCGCGACTGAAGGAATTCGCAAACGTTTCGGTTACTACGGAGGTTGGTAGTCTGAAACGCGACCACGCGGAGAAGCGAGCCAAGAAGGAAACCGAGGCAACCGTGGTCCTGATCCAATACGACATCGACGAGTTTCAGGCCGGATCGATCATGGTTAATCCGCAGGACATGGATGTGAAGATATTCGTCTTCGCGCCGAAGAGCGGGCAGAAAAAGTTTGAAGGCAAGGTCTACTACAAATCCGCGGGTGGACCGATGCTGAGAAGAGACAATTGGCCTTCAGGCACGCCAGTTAGAATGACCACGGAAGCGGTCGGCATCGAAGCCGCGGAACAGGTGCGCGACTGGTTGATAGTCGAAGAACAGAAAAAGAAGAAGCCCTGATCCGTGTTAGCTCTTGAGCTCGTCGAGCGCGCGACCTAATCGTTCCAGTCCACCTTCCAACACATCCGTATCGCCGGCGATACCTATGCGAAAGTGCGTGGCGCGCTCAAAGAACCTGCCGGGCACGATCGTCGTGTCATACTTCTCACGCAACAAGCGACAGAGTCTTGTTACCGTCTCGCCACTGCGCAGACGTGGAAACATCACCGTCCCAAACTGCGGCCGCACAACTTCAAGATCGTCACGCGTATCGAGAAACGTATTCAGCAAAGCACGATTCCGATCCAACAACGCTTTCGCGCGCGCAGCGATCTCGTCGATCTGATTTAACGCGACGATACTCAGACGTTCAGCGGTGTGAGCCTGCGTAGCGCTGAAGAGATCGTTCAGCAACCACATGTCCTTTGCCAGGCTTGTTTCTGCGAGGATCCAACCCGATCGCAGGCCGCTTAGTCCGAACGCCTTCGTCAAGCTACTCGTGACTACAAAGTGTTCGCCGAGGTGAAAGGACGTCCGCGGCGGCTCTTCAAACATCGTCTCCAGGTAAACCTCATTCACAAGCACGCGAGCGCCAACACGCTGCGCGATGTCGCCGACTTGCTTCAGCGTCGATTCATCAGTAAACACGCCGCTCGGATTGTGTAGGTTCGTTATCACAATCAACCGAGTCCGCTCGGTGACGAGAGCGCCGATCTCGTCAGGGTTGACACGAAAACCGTCGTCAAACTTGCGCTGGTAACGTTTCACATCCGCGCCGAGATAAAGCGCAGTCGCGAGCATCGGTTCGTACGCAGGCTCTTCAAACAGTATTTCATCACCCGGCTCGAACAGCGCAGCCATTGCCAGATGGTTCGCGAAACTCGCTCCCGCCGTAGTTACGATCGAACTCGGCTGGACTCCATACCTCGTGGCGAGCATTCGCAACAGCGGTGGATAGCCATAACCTCCATACGTCAACTCAAGATCGTCGAGGGACACGCGTAGATCACGAATGCTTAGGTTACCTAATCCGCTCGTCGCCAGATTGAACTGAGACTCCGACTGCGTCTTGGCCCAATACATGTAAGACGAGCTGTAAGCTCCGCGCGCCGCTGTCATTTGCTGCCTCTCCCTCGCCAAAACCAGTACACCGGTATGCCTGCCAACATGATCGTGACGCCGATTAGCGTGTTCCGCGGATTCTGGTACACGGTATTGATCGCCACCAGCCAACAGATCGCGATAAACACAATCGTCGTAATCGGATGACCAGGAACACGCGTCGCGCCTTCCGGTTTTTCTAAACGCCGGCGAAAGATGAAGACGCAGCACGCTGTCAGACCAAAGAAGATCACATCGACGGAGACGACGTAATCCAATATTGCTCCATAGTCGCCTTGCAAAGCGAGGACGATCGCTAGTACACCCTGCAACGCGATCGCGACGATCGGCGCGCGCGTCCGTGGATGAACAGTGCCGACACTTTTGAAGAAGAGCCCATCATTCGCCATCGCGAAGTAAACACGCGGCGCTGTCAACATGCTTTGACTCAGAAAGCCAACAGTCGAGATCGCGATGGCCGCCGCTATCGCGCGCGCGCCAAAGTCGCCGAGCACACTGGCCATCGCGTCCGACGCGGGCGCTGTCGATCCAGCCAATCCGGAAACTCCAAGCACACGCAGGTAAACGAGGTTCGCCGCCAGATACAGCACGACAACGCCGATCACGCCGAGTATCAATCCACGCGGCAGGTTCTTACGCGGCTCCTTGATCTCGCCGGCAACGAAAGTCGCTGTCTGCCATCCACCGTAAGAAAAGATGACGGGAACGAGGGCAACGCCGAACGCTGTCAGTAAACCAAGCGACGCTGGTCTGTCGAGTATGCCTTCAGGTGATGCCGCAGTGTTTCCGAGAAACAGTCCGCACACAACGAGCGCGACCAATGCGACGATCTTCAGGACCATCAAGACGTTCTGCACGGTCCCGCCTGCACGAACGCCGAGACAGTTGATGAGCGTGAGTGTGGCCAGTACGATCGCCGCCATTGCCGGATAACCGATCGGCAGACCCGTCAACTGCACGAAGTACCTGGAGAAGGTGACCGCAACCGCCGCCATCCCACCGGTTTGAATCACCAGCAACAACACCCAGCCGTAAACAAACGCGACGAGGGGATGAAACGCTTCGCGCAAATACGCGTATTGCCCGCCGACATCCGGGCGTACAGACGCAAGCTCGGCCCAGATGAAGGCAGCCGCGAGCGCAAAAAGACCGCCAAGCAGCCACGCGCCCAAAACCAAAAACGGCGTGTGGACCTGCCGCGCCACAAAAGACGGATTCATGAAAATCCCGGAGCCGATGATGCCGCCCATGACGATCATGGTGGCGTCGAAGAGTCCGAGACGACGAGCGAGTTGTGGTTGAGACATCCGTGTTCTGTCGGAATTAGAGCTTCGTACTTTGTATTTTGTACTTTGTTTTAAACTAAGTACCAAGCACTAAGTTCAAAGCACTAACAAGATCGGGGTTCGAGAACACCAGATTATCATTAGTGGACCACCTCGTTATTGTTCATTGCTGCTTCTTCTGTGAGCCGTGTCAGCCACGACGGAGACCAGCTCGACGTGCTTTCTCGTCCTTTCGCCGACCCTTCGCCGATACCGCCGGCTTCCGGTAACACTCGATTCACGAGTGCCATCAACTCCGCGGACGCCTCCGGAAACAGCGCATCAAACATCACCGCCATCTTCGCCTGAATCGTAATAACCAGCTCGGCCCGACCTTGCTTGCACGCGTCAACAATCTGCCGCGCCGCTCGTTCCGCCTTGATCGACGTCACCGGCAACGAGTCGCTGATGCTGAACCACGCATACTCGTCGCGATGCTTCCCTTTGAAGTTGGCATTGCGCGGGCTGCCAGTGCGCATCAAGCCGGGACAAACCGTTGTCACGACGATTCCGTCTTTACGCAATTCCGCGTTAAGACCTTTCGACAAGCCAACGAGGGCAAACTTGCTCGCGCTGTACGGCACGAGATGCGGCACGGCGATCTTCCCGCCGATCGATGAGATGTTGACGATGCGGCCATCACGACGTTCGCGTATCTCCGGCAGGACGGCAAGGATCGTGTTGAGTGGACCCCAGAAGTGCGTGCGCATCGTGTGTTCGAAATCTTCGTGCTTCATTACTTCAAGTGGTCCCACCTGAATCGTGCCTGCGTTGTTGACGAGCACGTCGATCTTTCCGAATCTCTGGCGAACGCGACTCACCATGCTTTCGACTTCCGCCATGTTTGTCACGTCGCATTTGATCGCCAGCACGTCAGCGCCGCGGCTCAGTAGATCGTCACTCGCCTGGTCCAACTCCTGCTCGTCGCGCGCGCAGATGGCCACGCGCGCGCCGTTCGCGGCAAACTCACGAGCAAGGACAAGTCCGAGTCCTCTCGATCCGCCGGTGACGAGTACAGTCTTGCCCCGCAGGTCGTATTCATTCATCTTGCGCCACAGAAACTTTCCGAGCGCAACGGCGCCGAGCGCGATAGCGGCCGTCTTTACGGTATTGCTTTGATTGCCGTTAGCCATACAAATCCCCCCTGAAAAACTGGTTCGCTTTCCGTACGAAGTGTTAAGTTAACGAACAGAAGACGCAATCAGGGTGCCGCCTACAGACGACGACAAACGTAACCGTGGATACGACGCAATCGTGATTGGCGCCGGTCCGAACGGATTGGCCGCTGCGATCGAGATCGCGCGCGCCGGACGGCGTGTTTGTCTTTACGAAGGCCATTCGACTGTCGGCGGTGGTACCCGATCGGCAGAACTCACGCTGCCCGGTTTTATTCACGACGTCTGCTCCGCGGTTCATCCGCTTGCGGCAAGCTCGCCGTTCTTTACGCAGTTACCTCTCGAAAAGTACGGACTCGAGTTCGTTTATCCACCATCGTCACTCGCTCATCCCTTCGACGACGGCACGGCGCTCTTTGTCGAACGTTCGCTCGACGCGACAACGGCACGCCTCGGAAAAGACGGCGCGTCGTATCGCAGCGTGTTTTCGCCGTTGGTTAACGCATGGGACGAGATAGCGGGCGATATTCTCGGGCCTGTCGGCATACCACGACATCCGTTCGCGATGGCGCGCTTCGGACTAAAGGGAATCAGGCCCGCGAAAGGTTTTGCGGAAGCGAAGTTTCAGGAAGACAAAACGCGCACCCTCTTCGCTGGAATGGCCGCGCATTCTTTCCTCGCACTGGATTGGGCGGGCACCACGGCGTTCGGCCTTGTCCTTGGGGTACTGGCGCACACTGCTGGATGGCCGATCATTCGCGGTGGCTCGCAGAATCTGGCGAATGCGCTTGCGGCGCATTTCACAGAGCTGGGCGGCGAGATCGTTGTGAATCATCGCGTCGAGTCGTTGACGGATCTTCCCGCCGCGCGAGCGGTTCTTTGCGACGTGACGCCGCGACAACTGGTGATCGTCGCCGGCGACGCACTGTCAGCAAGCTTTCGCCGCCGACTCGAACGTTACCGCTATGGTCCAGCCGCATTCAAAATGGACTGGGCATTGAACGCGCCCGTGCCATGGAAAGCGGCGGAGTGTAGAACGGCCGCGACAGTCCACCTCGGCGGTACGTTCGCCGAGATTCTCAGTTCGGAATGGAACGCGACACACGGACAACATTCGGAAAAACCATTCGTCCTCATCGCGCAACCGTCGCTATTTGACTCGACGCGAGCCCCTGCGGGTCAACATACGCTGTGGGCGTATTGTCATGTGCCTAACGGTTCGACCGTTGACATGAGCGACGCCATCGAAAACCAGATCGAACGCTTCGCGCCGGGGTTTCGCGACTGCATCCTCGCGCGCAGTGTGATGAACCCTGCGGATTACGAACGTTACAACCCAAACCTCATCGGCGGCGACATCAACGGTGGCATTCAGGATCTCGCGCAAATGTTCCTGCGGCCCACTGCGCGCCTGTACTCAACCTCCAAAGAAGGCCTGTATCTCTGCTCCTCATCGACGCCTCCGGGCGGCGGCGTACACGGATTGTGCGGTTTTCATGCCGCGCGCCTCGCGCTTCGAAAAAATCTCCGCTGAATTCTGTGGAACCCGAAATGCTTTTACGTTAAGGACTACTAAGTAGACGTACGCATTTCAGACGGAAGTGTCGGAGAAACAGAAATGAAAACACCAGATATCGATGTTGATGAGCGAACCATAGCCCCGAAGGAAGCGACAACACCACAGCAGTTAATGGACAGTCTTTTGACGTTTGGCGCCATTCCCGCGCCCGTGATCAGTCTTTACCTCGACGCGCGAGTCAACGAACACGGCAAGCGCAATTTCATGCCGTTCGTGCGTAAACAACTTTCGGAACGCGTCAAGTCATACCCCACGCAGAGTGAGGAACGCGCAAGTGTCGAGGAAGACTTCGTGCGCATCATGCGCTATCTCGAAGACGGCGTGCGCGATTCGACGCAAGGCCTCGCATTGTTCGCCTGTTCGGCGTTGGATGATTACTTCCAGGTCGGACAATTCGAAGCGCACTTCGAACGCAATCGCCTCGTCGTTTCGGAGCGACCTCATGTCTATCCACTGGCCCGGTTGATCGATCAGTATCGACGCTATGCGGTTGTGCTGGCCGATACGAATCGCGCGCAGATTTTTGTGTTCGCGGCTGGAAAGGCAGTTGAGCAAAATGATATCGAGAATGTGAAGACGAAACATACGAGCGTCGGCGGTTGGTCGCAGTCGCGATATCAGCGACACGAAGAAAACTATCACCTGCATCATGCGAAGGAAGTCGTCGACGCGCTGGAGCGCACTGTGCGCGAGGAGCAGATCGAACATGTGATTCTTGCGGGTGATGAAGCCGTGGTGATTCCTCTCTTGAAGGAACAGATGTCGAAGGAACTGCTGGAGAAAGTCATCGACACCATCAGTCTCGGCATTGACACGCCTGAGCATGAGCTGCTGGAAGAAACGCTCACGGCGTTCAGCCGTCACGACAGTTTGACGGACATGCAGCAGGTCGAGCGGCTGTTGGGTGAGTTTCGCGGAGACAATCTTGCAGTCGCGGGTGTGCCCGATACGCTGGCGGCGCTTTCTAATGGTCAAGTCGAGGAAATGTTGATCGTCGCCGCGGTCGATAGTTTGAAGTTTGACGAAGAGGAAGTACGAAAAGTGCTCAACGTCTATGGTGCGGACGACATTCCGGAAACGCTCGATGCGCGTGCTGTCGCCGATGAGTTGATTCGTCGTGCGAACCAGATGTCAGCGGCGCGAACGACGTTTGTTGAAGATGCAACTCGGCTCGAGCAACTCGGCGGCGTTGGTGCGCTGTTGCGCTATCGCGTCTCCGAAGAAAATGCGGCGCCGTACGAACAGAGCGATGCAGTGCCTCGCTCGCGAGCCATTTCCAAATCAACTGCATAGGGGGGACAGATGTCAGAAAAGGATCGACAAAAGAAGGACCACGAACGGACGGACAAGAAGAACAAGCGACGGCGCGAAAGTGAAAACCCGCGCCTGCAAACCGCGCAACCCCGTCACCAGGCGAAGGACGAGTCGAACCTGACCGACACGCAGCCGGCGGCGGCGGACAGCGGAAGGAGATAGTGGAATGCCAAACGAGAACCGCAACAAGATGAACCAGCCGCCGACGGGTGAAGGTAAAAAGCAGAGTCCTCATCCGGGCACGGAAAACAAGATCGACAAGCGCTCCGAGGTGTTGCAGGCCACGGACAGACGGCAAAACATCGCGACCAATGAAGACGAGGAAGCGGCACGGTCGTTTTCAACGGATAATCCGAAGCGTCCAAAAGCAGGACGTTGATTATTATCCGTGTTGATCTGTGGTTCGGATTCCGATAACCTCGCGGGATTGTGTCAGCACGAGCTGAATCGATCGTCACTGCTGGTTTAAGACCTGATCTTTTTGCCGGCCGTGGTGTCGTCACCAACAACCGCACGCTCGTTGTCATCACCCTAGCTATTTTGGTTTTGACCGGCTTTGGCTTTCGCTTTGCCGGTCTGAGCGCGGAGGGACTCAGCGAAGACGAACTCAACAAGCTCAACGCCGTCGCCGACTACCGCGCCAACGGACTCACAGGCGCGAACGGCGAGCATCCGATGTTGATGAAGGCGTTTCAAGCCACGTCGATCATCCTTACCGAAAAGTGGAACAGTTTTGTCGGTCCTGAAAACCGGATCGCGCCCGAGACTGCGCTCAGATTGCCGGGCGCGATCGCCGGTGCGTTGGGTGCGATCCTGATCTTCCTGATCGCCGCGGAGTTGTTTGGCGTCGAAGTCGCACTGATCGCAGCGGCGTTGTGGTCGTTCGATCCGAGTGGTATCGGATTCAATCGCGTCGCCAAGGAAGATACGTTTCTGCTTTTCTTCTTTCTGCTCGCGAACGTGTTTTGGTTGCGTGGGCAACGGGTCGCGGAAAGCACGGATAAAAGTCCAAATCGATACTATTGGGCGACTGCGGCGAGTTATGGCGCGATGGTGGCTTCGAAGTACGTGCCGCATTTTCTTGCGATCAGTTGGTGTTACTACTGGATGTTTCAACAGCTTCCGGAGACTCGCTGGCGGCTCGGTAAGAAACGACTGTTGATCGTTTTCGCGATCATGGGAATCGTCTTTCTGATCTTGAGTCCGACGGTTCTGCTGCCCGAGACGTGGCGCCAGATGGGTTTGTTCGCCGGCGGGAAACGTATCAGTCATGATGGTTATGAATTTATTGGGCAGCTATACACGCAGCGTTTTGACGATTGGTTGAACGGCATTCCGGTTTACTTCTATTTCGTGTTTACGGCGGTGAAGTTGCCGCTGCTGACTGTGGTTGGTTTCGTGATTGGGCTGCCGCTGTTGTTTCGTCGCAAGCTGGGAGACGGGCGATACTTTCTGCACTTCTGGTTTTTGTTGTGGGTGGTGGCGTTCTGTTTTCCGGGTGGGAAGTTCACGCGCTATTACACGACCGTGCTGC
>Ga0079217_10000217_pt1 | contig 13353 bp, 9 predicted proteins | sample NCAS200_FD_76343 | JGI IMG/M metagenome (GOLD analysis project Ga0079217, IMG submission 76343) | Agricultural soil microbial communities from Utah to study Nitrogen management - NC AS200 | ecosystem: Environmental > Terrestrial > Soil > Agricultural land | place: USA: Utah | collected 2014-06-11 | reverse complement strand
GGCAGCCATACCGTCACCGCGGAAATCTCCGGCGGCGCACCTCCATTCTCCGTCGTGTGGAGCGTGTCGTACAGCGATTCCCGGCTGCACGCTCCGTACATCGTCACAGGGGGAATGTCGCACGACCTGCCCGTTCCAGCCGGCCGCTATGTGATCACCGTTCGCGCGACGCCGAGGGAGTCGGTCTACGGAAGGGGCGGAGCGACGTCGGTGGTGGAGATCCCCGTCTGCGCCGACGCAGGCGGAGGGGGAACAATCATGGGAGGGCAGCTCGTCGAGCCCGGAGCCGGCTCGCGGATTACTGCAGCAGCCGGCGCCTGCTGACTTCACGCAAGTCGGGCGGTGCAACGATATTCCACGGCGAGGCATCCAAGCTCAACCGAAGCCTCTCCCGCCTCGTCGTGGAGCAATACCATGCGCAAATGCCTGTTCGCGATCGCCAGCCTGGCGATCGCGTGTGCCGGAGACACCGCCGACGACGGCGATGCGGCCGGCGCCGAGATCGTCATTGATTCCGCGAGTGCATCGCTCGGGCAGCTCGAGGGCACGCGACACCTCGCGGAGCTTCCCGACGGCCGTGTCGCCATCGCCCAGCCCTCGGTGCCGTCGGTACTCATCGCCGACCTCGCGACCGGCGCGATCGATACGATCGGCAAGGTGGGACAGGGCCCCGGCGAATACCGCGCCCCGGGCTATGTCACGGTGCGCAACGGTCGTCTTGAGATTTTCGATGCGATGCAGCGAAGGCGAACCGCCTGGTCGATCGATGACGGCCGCGTGCTCGGTACATCGACGATCGCGAACCTGCCCGGCTTCGAGCTCGCATTCGACACTGCGGGCAACCTGTATGTCGAGCAGCCGACGTCGACCGGGTTCGTCGTCGTCGGGCAGGAGATCGATAGTCTGGGGCCCAAGGACTCGACCTGGGTCTATCGACTGAAGCCGGGCGAGCCGGGGCGGGATACGGTCGCCCAGCTCTTCGACATCGGATGGGAGATTGTCCGCTTCGGCAGCAGCGGGATTGGACGCTTCCGGCCCCTGTATGTCACGCCGGACGTGTGGGGCGTTCTTGACGACGGGACTCTCTGGATCGCGCGCGGTCGTGAGAACCGGGTCGACCGGCGCGCCAGCGATGGTACGTGGACCATCGGCATACCCCGGCCGTTCGTGCCCGTGCCGACCACCGACGCGGATCGACAGAAAAACCCCACGTTTCCCGGGGCACCGCCGCCCACCGATACCACCTGGCGGAAGTTGCCGCCTCAGAAAGGCCCATTCTCCGATGCAGTCGCGACGCCCGAGGGCGAAGTGTGGACGCGGCTCCAGCAGGAACCGTCGGCGCCGCGCGAGCGGTATGCCATATTTCCAGTATCCGGGCCCTCGGTCCGAACTCTTTCGCTGCCGAAGGGAAGACAGATCGTGCTCATTACCGGGCGCCATATCTACGCCATGCACGAGGACGACGACGGGTTCCGCGTCCTCGAGCGGTACGACCGTCCGCGCAGGCCTTCGTGATCTCACCGCTCCGCATCGCCGGATGCATCATTCTCACCACGGCCTGTCGCCCCGAGGCGCGTGATGCAGCGTCGTCGGACCGGGCTCGTCCGGCGTGGCGACTCGAGGTCCTGGCGGAGGCGGCGCCGGCCGGGGGGTTCGTGGGCGTGTCGTCGCTGGCCGCAGACGACTCGGGCAATGTATATGTAGCCGACAAGGGCGCATACTCGATCCGGGTCTTCGATTCCGCGGGCCGCGAAGTCCGTACGATCGGACGGCAGGGCGCCGGACCGGGAGAGTTCACCGACCTCTACTCGATCGCCTGGGCCGGCGACACCCTCGCGGCATACGACCCGGGGAATTCGCGCCTCCAGCTCGTCACCCGTAACGGGCAGCCGGTCGCCTCGTGGGCCGGGTCCCGCATCACCGGCAGCGACGTTCGGCTCTTCCAGTCCGGGCGCAGGTTCTTCATGCCGACGTGGCGGCCGGCGCCGGATGGCAAGGGGATCGAGCTGCTGCTGGTCACGCCGGGGGAATTTGGTCCGAGCGACACCCTGCGCCTGCCGCGCAAGCCCGACAGCGCCGATCCCACGGTCGTCGTCTGCAACCTCCCTGGCCGCAGCATCGGCATCTTCGATACGCCGTTCTCCACGCAACTCGTGAGCTCGGTCTCCCCCGCGGGCGAGCTCGTCCTCACGCGCAACGACCAGTACCGGATCGCGTTCCTCGATCCCGGCGGTAACGCGCAGCGCTTCACGCTCTATGGGACGACACCGGTTCCGATCAGCAGTGCAGAGTGGGACTCGGTGACCGCCGAGTACCGCGACTTTCGCGCGAAACACCCGAACGCGGACTGCGATCGGGACGGGCAGACGAAACCGGAGGCGCGTCCGGTCCTTCGGTCGATCGAATTCGACGATGAAGGAAGGATGTGGGTCGAGGCCACGGTGCCGGGTGGCTACAACTTCCATGTCTATGACGCTGCCGGCGGAATGCTGGCGAACATTCCCGCGCCAGCCCGCGACCCGTCGGTTCCGTTCGTCGTGCGAGACGGGCGCCTGCATCTGGTCGTCGAATCCGAATCCGGCGAGCAGCTGGTACGTACGTACCGGATGAGGCAGGCGCCCGGCGCCTGAGGGCGCCCGCGGCGAGACGGTGCTGGCAGCAAGACGGCGCCCGCAGGCTGGCGGATGGTGCGTCGCTTCGGGGTTCCCGCGCATCATTTCCTTGCCGGCCGACATTCCCCAAACGCTCCACGGGTGCCCATGACCTACCGGATCGCGCGGTTCCTGCTCGGCGCGGTGCTCATCGCCAGCGCCACCGCCGGCTGCAAGAAGCAGGATGCGAACGCTGAGACCGCGGCGGATTCGACGGACACGGGGTCCGCGCCCTCGACCCTCTCCCTGCCCGTGGTTGCCGAGCAGGTGCGGAAGGACGATCTCGTGCTCACGGTGCCGACCACGGGGCAGGTGCGGTCGGGCGCCGTCGCCACCCTTCGGGCCGAGGCCGGCGGAAACGTTCACCAGGTCCTGGTAGTGCCGGGGCAGCGCGTCACGCGTGGCCAGGCGCTCGTGCGGCTCGATCCCCGCCCCTTCGACCTCGCGGTGAGCGAGGCCGAGGCGGCAGTTGCTCAGGCCGAAGTGCAATACAACGACAACATCGTGCCGGATTCGATCGTGTCGGGAAGGGCGCCGACCGAGGAGCGGCGCCGCAACGCGCTCGCCCGTTCCGGTCTTCAGGGCGCGCGAGTACGCCTCGACCGGGCGCGGTACGATCGCGAGCGCGCCACGTTTACGGCGCCGTTCACGGGCGTCATCGATCGCGTCAGCGTCGCGGCGGGAGAGCGGGTCACGAGTGGCGCCGAGGTTGCGACCATCGTCGATGTGAACGATCTCCGCATCGAGGCGGCGGTGCTGGAACACGACCTGCCGCTCATCAGGGTCGGCGGCCAGGCCATCATCACCAGCTCGGCCGCGCCCGGGAGGCAGATCGTCGGGCGCGTTGCCGCCGTGCTGCCCCTGATCGACAGCACGACGCGCGCGGGACGCGCACTGGTGCGTTTCCGGAACGACGGATCGCTGCGCCCCGGCATGTATGCGGACGTGCGGCTTGAGTCCACGAGACTGGGCGACCGCGTGCTGGTGCCGACGGCCTCGGTGCTCGAGCGCGACGGACGCACGCTCGTATTCGTGGTACAGGATGGCCGCGCCAAATGGACCTACGTGACCACCGGCCGGTCGAACGGCGTCGATACCGAGGTGCTTCCCGACTCATCTACCGGGGAAATCCCGGTGAAGGCCGGCGATCGCGTGCTGATCGAGGGACACCTCACGCTTACGCACGACGCCCCGGTCCGGGTAGTGGAGAAGGCCGAGACGCCTTCGCGTCCCGACCAGTCGTAGCCGAATCCCCCACTCATGTCGCTCTCCTCCGCCGCGATCCGCCGGCCGGTCATGACCGTGGCGGCGACGCTCGCGATCGTGCTGCTCGGCGCAGTTTCGCTGGGTCGTCTTCCCGTTTCACTCCTCCCCGACGTGACGCTTCCGGTGCTCACGGTCCGCACCGCCTACCCCGGTGCAGCGGCAAGCGAGGTGTCGCGCTTCGTCGCCGAGCCGGTGGAGCAGGCGCTCGCGGCCACACCGGGGCTGGTCGAGCTGCGCTCGGTCAGCCGGAACGGGGAAGCCACGACGACGGCGCGGTTCGCGTGGGGCACCGACATGCCGGCGACGGTGCTCGGCGTCCGCGAGCGGCTCGACAATGCGCGGCAGGCGCTGCCGCAGAGCGCGGAGCGGCCCACGCTGCTCACCAGCGATCCCGGCGAGCGCCCGATCGCCGTCCTGGCGCTCACGGGCAGCGGCGACCTGCGCTCGATTGCGCGCACCGCCCAGGACGTGCACAGCCGCCGTCTCGAGCAGCTGGAGGGCGTCGCGAGCGTCGCGGTCGTCGGCGCGCCGGGCGACGAGATCCGCATCGATGTCGATCCGGAGCGGATGCGCACGCTCGGACTGTCCCCCGACGAGCTCGCGACTGCGGTGAAGAATGCGAACCGGAGCGCGCCCGGCGGCACGATACGGCGTGGCCAGTTCCGGTTCTCGGTTCGCGCGCTCACGGAGTTCCGCACCCCGGACGAGATCGGCGAGACGCCGATCGGACCGACGCGGTCCGGGATCCGGCTACGCGACGTGGCGACGATTCGCCTGGCCTCGGAGGACGCGCGGACGGTAACGCGTCTCGACGGCGCCCCCGCAGTCGGCCTCGTGGTCTACAAGGATGCCGGGGCGAACACCGTCGCGGTTACCCGCTCGATCCACGAAACGATCCGGTTGCTGCAGGAAGAGTTCCCGGCACTTCGCATGACGGTCGTCGCGGCGCAGGCCGAATTCGTGAACGCGGCGCTGGGAAACCTGGTCCAGGAAATCGTCCTGGGCGGCGTGCTGTCGCTCCTGGTGATCCTGCTCTTCCTTCGCGACGTGCGCAGCTCGCTCGCGATCGGGCTGATCGTGCCGCTGTCGATCCTGATGGCGCTCGTGGTCCTGCAGGCGCTCGATGTCACGATAAACATTCTGTCCCTCGGCGGACTCGCGCTCGGGATCGGCCTCCTCGTGGACAACGCGATCGTCGTGGCGGAGGCCACCGGCCGCTATCGCGAGCAGGGCATGAGCACGACCGATGCGGCGATCAAAGCCTGCGCGGAGGTGTCCGGCCCGCTGATCGCCGGCACGCTGACGACGCTCCTCGTGTTCGGGCCCATCGTCTTCGTGCGGGGACTGGCGGCGGCGCTCTTCCGGGACCTCAGCCTCAGCGTGGTCACATCGCTTGCGGCTTCGCTCGTTCTCGCGCTCACGCTGATGCCGGTCATGATGGTAGGGCGGCGCCGGGCTGCAGTGGTTCCAGAAACGGCCCAGGTGCGACCGCCGACACGGCTCACGGCACTCGGCCATCGCCTCGCCGAGGCATACGAGCGCGGCATGCTCTGGTGCCTGGCGCACCCGCGTGAAGTCTTCGGTTCGGCGATCGTGCTGGTCATTGCCACGGTGCTCGTTCTCGCGCGGCTGCCGCGCGAGATCCTTCCGCAGGTAGATGAGGGGAGCGTGGTGGCGGACGTGCGCCTGCCCGAAGGGACTGCGCTCGAGGAAACGATCCGGCAGGTGGCCCGCATCGAGCGCTCCGCGCGCGACCTCGGCGCGACGGGCCTCTATGCCCGCGTCGGCCTCGCGACCGACGAGGAGGTGCTGGCCGGCGCGGATCCGGGCACGTCCGCGACGGCGCAGCTCATCCTGCCGGTTCCGCGTGGCCAGGACGCCGCGCGTTTCGCCTCGGACCTCCGGGCCGCCGTGCCGGACCTCGCGGCTGGCGCCCTCGCGCTGGACCTCGCCGGGCAGTCCGAGTTCGGCAGTCTCATCGGCCGCGAAGGCCGGCTCGTACGCGTGGAGGTGTCGGCGCCGCGTGCTGCCGACGCGGAGCGCTGGGCGGAGCAGGCGCGCCTGGCAATCGCCAAGCTGCCCTCGCTCACCGACGTGCGCGACGCCTACAGCGGCACGCAGCCGCAGGTGGAAATCGCGCTGGAGCGCGAGCGGATCGCGGAGCGCGGGATCTCCATCGACGCCGTCGCGAACGCGCTCGCCGGCGGTCTCGGCGGCGTGGATGCCAGCGAGCTGCGCGAGACGGATCGGCGTACGCCGATACGCGTGCGATTTGCCGGGAACGCGAACGAGGACCTCGCCACCGCGCTCACGACGCCGGTGAACGGGGTGCCGGTAGGCCAGCTCGTGTCGGTCAGGGAAACGCGCGCGCCGATCGAGGTCGTGCGCGTCGCGCAGCGGCCGGTATCGGTCGTCGAGGGCGTGGTCGAGCGCGGGGGAACCGCGCGCGCGTCTGCGGACGTCGCCGATGCGCTGGGAGCCCTCCCCGCGGCCGCCGGGGTCCGCTGGGAGATCACGGGTGCCGACGCGGAGCAGCGGCGGACCACTAAGGAGCTCACGATCGTCGCGGTGCTGTCCGTGGCGCTCGTCTTTCTGGTGCTGGCCGGCGAATTCGGCAGCTTCACGACGCCGCTCCTCGTGATGCTGACGGTTCCGCTCGCCGGGGCCGGCGGCGTTTTCGTGCTCTGGCTCACGGGGCAGAGTCTCAACGCCGTCTCGCTCATCGGCATGGTCGTCATGATCGGCATTGCCGACAACGATGCGGTCGTGAAGCTCGATGCGATCCGCCGATTCCGCGCGCAAGGCCATGGGGTCAACGACGCGGTCCTGCTCGGGGGCCGGCAGCGACTCCGCGCGATCGCGATGACGTCGCTCACCACGATCGTCGGTGTGCTGCCGCTCGTGTTCGGCCTCGGAAGTGGCGGGGAGCTGTACCAGCCGCTCGCCGCGGGCGTGATCGGCGGGTCGATCACCGCGACGCTGGTGACCTTCTTCCTGCTGCCGACCGCCTACGCCGTCGTCGAGCGTCGTCTCGAGCGTCGCGCCGCGTCCGCTCCAGCGCTCCCGGCAGACGCCGTGCGCCCGTCCCCGACCATGCCGTGATCCGCTGGGCGACGCGGCGGCCCGCCGCCGTCTGGGCCAGTTGTGCGGCGCTGCTCCTCGCCGGCAGCGTTGCGTTCGTGCGGCTGCCCCTCGCGGCGCGCACCACCGTGGAGCTTCCGCAACTCGAGGTGTCGGCTTCCTGGCCCGGCGCGGCGGCCGAGCTCGTCGAGATGTATCTCACCTCGCCGATCGAAGCGGCGATCCAGTCGGTGCGCGGCGTCCGGAAGACGAGCAGCGAGTCGAGCGAAGGAGACGCGAGCATCCGCGTCGACCTCGACCCGGACGCAGACGTGCAGCTCGCGCGGCTCAACATCCTTGAGCGCCTCGAAGTGCTGCGACCCGACTTCCCGACAGGTGCGGGCAGCCCCCAGGTGCAGAACTGGGTGCCGGACGAGCTCGAGGAGGCTCCGCTCCTCCAGTTCAGCATCACCGGCCCATACACGCCGGGCGCCCTCAGCAGGATCGTTCGCGAAAAGGTCGAGCCGCGCGTGAGCGCGGTGCCCGGCGTCGCACGCGGGCGGGGAACGAACATCGCGCAGATGGGAGTGGCGGTCACGTACGACGCGGCCCGACTCAGGCAGGTCGGTATCGCGCCCGGCGCGCTGCAGACCGCCCTCGCCAGTTCGCGCCTGGTGCAGGCTCTCGGCGAAGAGAGCGAGGGGGCGACGGAGCGGCACGTGGTGCTCCGCGACCAGCCGAAGGCCGTCGAGCAGCTCGCCGATCTGCCGATCCAAGGCGCCGGGGGCCGGGTGTATCGCCTGGGCGAGTTCGCGGCGATCCGCGCCGACGAGGACGATCGCGGCTTCTTCTATCGCATCGACGGGCTGACCGCCGTGTCGCTCTCGGTCTCGCGCCTGCCAGGCGCCGACGCGATCAAGACGGCGGCGGCCGTCCGGGACCTCGTGACGGAGCTGGTTCCGATGCTCCCGCCGGGCATTCGTGCGCGGGTGCAGAACGACGAGAGCGTGGAGCTCCGGAAGCAGCTCAACGACCTCCTTCTCCGCGGCACGATCGCGTTCGCGGCCGTGCTGCTCGTTCTCGCGCTCACGCTCCGGAACGCCAAGTCGGTGGGCCTCGTGATGGGGAGCGCCGCCGTCTCCATCGCCGGCACCGCGCTCGGGCTGTATCTGCTCGAGATCCCCGCCAATCTGCTGACGCTCGCCGGACTCGGCATGGGCATCGGGGTGCTGGTGCAGAACGGGCTCGTCGTCGTCGACTACATGCGGAACGCGCCGGATACCGCGGAGGGTCGGGCGGGCGCCGGGGTTCGCATCACGCCGGCAGTCCTCGGCTCGACGCTGACGACGGCCGTCGTACTGCTGCCTTTCCTCTATCTCCAGGGCAACGCACGCGCCGCGTTCATCCCCTTCGCGGCGGCCTTCGCCCTGGCACTTGGCTGGTCGGTCGTGACGGCGCTCGTGATGGTTCCGGCGCTGGGCGTCGGACACGGCATGCACGAGCGGGGCTGGCCGAGGCTGCGGGGACGGTACGAGCGCGTGGTGAGCGGACTGGTGCGCTGGCGCGGCCCGACGCTCGCGTTCACTGCGATTGTGCTGGCGGTGCTCGGCTGGGCATTCGTGAAGAAAGTGCCGAAATCGTCGTTCGGCGGGTTCTGGGGCGGCGAGCGCACGACGCTCAACGTGAACCTCAGCTTTCCGCGTGGCTCGGACCCCGAGAGCCTCGACCGCGGCATGCGTGAGTTCGAGTCCATCGTCGTGGGGATCCCGGGCGTCGAGCAGGTGGTGACCCAGGGCCGGCCGGACGGGGCCGGCATGCGTGTGGTGTTCGAGAAGAAAGCCGGTCTCGGAGCCCTGCCGTACGAGCTGCAGGAGTCCCTCACGCAACGGGCGCTCCTCATCGGCGGCGCGCAGGTGAGCGTGCAGGGGCGGGGGCCGGGCTTCTACGGCGGCGGCGGAGCCGGGGGCTCGTCGCACTACCGGATCAAGGTGCTCGGCTACTCGTTCTCCGGCGTCGAGCAGCTCGCGCTGGACTTCCAGCGTCGGCTGGAGCGCATCCCTCGCGTCAAGAACGTGAACATCAACGCCGGCAGCTTCTTCGGCCGAGAGCGCGTGGTCACGGTGGCGCTCGAGCCGGACCGCGCGGCGCTTGCACGCTATGGGCTCACCGCGGCCGATTTCGCCGCGGCGGTATCGCGCGAGGTCCGCGGCCCGGTCGGCGCGCAGCGACTCGACATCGCCGGCGAGGAGATCCAGGTGACGCTCAAGAGCGTCGGCACCCGCGACCGGACGCTTGGCGATCTCCGGGAAGCGCTGGTGCCCAATCCGTCGGGGACGCCGGTTCGGCTCGGCGATCTGGCGCGCGTCGAGGAGCGCGAAGGGCTGAGCGCGATCAGCCGCGAGGACCAGCAGTACGTTCGCATCGTCGGCTACGAATTCCGCGGCCCACCCAAGCTCGCGCAGCGGACCCATCGGGCCTTCATGTCCTCGATTTCGGTCCCGGCGGGCTATTGGGTCGGCGACGACGAGTTCGCTTGGGGGGCCGACGAAAGCTCGAAGGGTCTGTGGCTGGTCTTCGCGATCGGGGTCGCCCTCGTGGTGCTCGCGGTCGCCGCGGTGTTCGACTCGGTATGGGCCGCGGCGATGGTGTTCCTCAGCCTGCCCGTCGCGCTGGCCGGCGTGGTCGCCGCGTTCTGGGTGAGCGACACGGCGTTCACGCGCGAGGCGGCGGTCGGTGTCATCCTCGTCGTCGGCCTCGCGGTGAACCAGTCGATTCTGCTCGTCGACGCCGCACTCGAGCGGCGTCGTGCGAACGGGGGTGGACGCCTCAGTCTCGCGGACGTCGTGGCGTCTGCGGGTGAGCGGTCCGGAATGATCGTGCTGGTGACGCTCACCACGATCGCGAGCCTCATCCCGCTCGCCGTCGGAACCGACGTGGACAGCCTCTTCGGCGCGATCGCGCTGGCAACGACAGGAGGGACGGTCTTCGGAACGATCGGCGCCATGCTGGTCGTGCCTGCGCTGGTCGGGGGTGGAAGGAGGCGCACGGCGGAGGTATCGTAAGGCGCCCTTCGTCCCGGACGCCGACGTTCATGGTCTGGTTCCTTCTCGCGATCATCACTGGAGTCGCGCTGCCGGTGCAGGCGGGCGTGAATACGCAGCTGCGCGGCGCCCTCGGCCATCCGGCGCTCGCCGCGACCGTGTCGTTCTTCGTGGGGACGGTCGCGCTCGCGGCGTACGTCGTTGCGGCCCGCCTCTCGATTCCGGCCGGAGTGCTCAACCGTACGCTCTGGTGGCACTGGAGCGGCGGTCTCATCGGCGCATTCTTCATTGCCTGCGCGATCATTCTCGCGCCGCGGCTCGGCGCGGCCACCCTGGTCGGCGCGATCGTCGCGGGCCAGATGCTCGCGTCACTCGTCCTCGACCATTACGGACTGGTCGGATATCCGCAGCATCCGATGAACCTCTGGCGGCTCGCCGGAGTCGCGCTGGTGCTGGGGGGAGTCTTCCTCATCCAGCGGCACTGACGTGACGGAGCCGGTCCTTCGCGTCGAGGTCTCCTGCCCGGCCTGGGTCGAGGATTTCGTGGACTGGGAGCGGCGGTACGGCTCCGACCAGGACCGGATGCGCCTCGCGGTCGAGCTCTCCCGCGAAAACGTGGAGCACGAGACCGGGGGCCCTTTCGGTGCGGCCATCTTCGAAGTCGGTACGGGCCGCCTCGTGAGCGTCGGGGTCAACAGCGTGGTCCGCCTCGACAACTCGACGCTGCACGGCGAGATAGTCGCCTTCATGATGGCGCAGCGCCGACTGGGGTCGTTTACGCTGGCCGGTGCCGGGATGCGTGCGCACGAGCTCTTCACCTCCTGCGAGCCCTGCGCGATGTGCCTCGGTGCCGCGCTCTGGAGCGGCGTGACCCGCATCGTGTATGGTGCCTCAGGTGACGACGTCCGGGCGGTAGGATTCGAGGAGGGGCCCGTGTTTCCCCAGTCACATGACTACCTTACCAGCCGCGGGGTCTCCCTCGAGGGGGGCTTGCTGCGGGACGATGCGAAGCGGGTCCTGGAGCGATACCGCGAACGCCAGGGAACCTTGTACAACCGGGTTCCCGGTGTGATCTAGATCACCGCAGCCTGGCGACGCAGCCGGTAAGCTTCCCGGCTCCTTAATCCGCCCTATCGTCGCGCACCGGAAAGCTGTCCGAGGGGCCAGCCTGCGGGGCGCTGTTTTTTGTGAGGAAGCACATGCGCAAGTTCCTGGTTCTCACGACGTTGGCTCTTGCGACGGCGGGGTGCGCCGACAAGCAGAAGCTGAACACCGCCCTGGCGGAGTCGCAGCGGTTATCGGCGGAGAAGGACAGTCTCCTGAACGAAGTGCTCGCCAACGCGGAGATGGTCAGCTCGATCAATACCGAGCTGAGCAAGGTCAAGGACCTCGGAGCCAATCCGGTCGCCGCCGGCGAGACTGGTACAGCCGCCAACGATCAGCGCACCGTCGTGCTCGGCAAGATCCGCGACGCCATGACCCGTCTGCAGCAGAGCGAGGAGGCGCTGGAGAGTGCCAAGAAGCGCCTCGCCGCGTCATCGGGCCGGAACTCGCGGCTCGTGGCGCAGGTGGAGCGCTACCAGAAGACGATCGAGGAGATGAAGGCCAACATCGAGCGGCAGCAGGCGGAGTACACGGCCATCATCGACAGCCAGAACACCCAGATCGTTGCCCTCAGGACCGACCTCGACACGACCACCGCGCAGCGGTCGCGCGTCGAGACCGAGAAGGCCGCGCTCGTGGACACGATGAACACCGTGTATTACGTCGCTGGCACCCAGGACGAGCTCGTCAAGAAGGGTGTCGCGGTGAAGGAAGGGTCGAAGTTCCTCGTCTTCGGGGGCACGAAGCTCCTCCCGGCGCGCGATCTCGACCCGACTGCGTTCCAGGTCGTGCACCGCCTTAACGACACGGTGCTCGCTCTCCCGCGCGCCGACAGGAAGTACAAGATCGTGACGCGGCAGAGCCCGACGCATCTCTCCTCAGCCGTGGACAAGAGTGGCAAGGTCACCGGCGGAGAGCTCCGCATCGCCGCGCCGGAGCAGTTCTGGGCCGGATCCCGGTATCTCATTGTGGTTCAGGACTGACGCTTCAGGGAAATAGTGAGCGGGGCGCGGATCGTCGATCCGCGCCCCGCTTCGTTTTCGGACTCAGCGTTTCGAGAGTGCGCCGACAATTCCGGCGATCCGGCCGCCGTCGTTTCCGCATCTTGCATGGATCACCCGTACGCCGGTGTCCCTCACGATCCGCACCACATCCGCCGCCGATACGCTCCCGCCCGCGATGATCTCGAGTCTGCCGCGTGCGGCGTCGGCCAGCTGGCGGAGACGGGGGATGCCCTCCGCGGCCGTTCCGGAGCCGCCCGCCGTCAGCACTCCCGCGACTCCGAGCTCGATCAACTCGTCGAGCGCATCGCGCGGCCGCGACACCTGGTCGAACGCGCGGTGAACGACGGTTGCGAGCGGCCCCGCCGCAATCCGGATGCGCTCGATGCCCGGCAGGTCGAGCGATCCGTCCGGGCTGAGGGCGCCGGTTACGATTCCGGCAGCGCCGGCTGCTCGCGCGTCGGCCGCGGCGGCGCACATCGCCTCGACTTCCGACGCGTCATAGACGAAATTCCCGCCCCGCGGACGGATCATCACGTGAATGGGGAGACGAGTGACTCGAACTGCTTCCTCCAGGAGCGACGGCGATGGTGTGACGCCCCCGCCATCGAGGTCGGCGCATAGCTCGATTCGCCCCGCGCCATGCCGCTCCGCCGCGCGGACTGCGACGATCGACTCTACCGCCGCCTCGATGAGCACGTCCGGCACAAACGTCACCTGGTCACGGGATCGAATCCCGCGCTTCGGCGTCATCCTGATCGCGGCGGCAGGATTCCTCCTGCCACTCGCCCCGGCGCCTCACGCTCAGGTGGCACGCGACAACGTCGTGCTCATCGTGCTCGACGGCCTGCGCTGGGAGGAGGTGTTCCGCGGCGCCGACAGCACGCTCCTCAACCGCGAGCACGGCGGCATCGACGATACCGTCGCGATCCGCGCCGAATTCTGGCGGCCGGCGGTGGAAGAGAGACGCCGCGCGCTGATGCCGTTTCTCTGGGACAGTGTCGCGGCGACGGGCGTGCTGATCGGCGATGGTGATGCGGGAGAATCCGTGCGAGCGACCAACGGCCTCAACTTCTCGTATCCCGGCTACAACGAGATGATCGCCGGCGTCGCCGACTCCCGAATCGACAGCAATGAGCATCCCGCCAATCCGAACCTCACCGTCTTCGATTGGCTCAATCGCCGGCCCGGCTTTGAAGGCAGGGTGGCCGTCTTCGGGACCTGGGATGC
>Ga0079217_10000216_pt1 | contig 13369 bp, 13 predicted proteins | sample NCAS200_FD_76343 | JGI IMG/M metagenome (GOLD analysis project Ga0079217, IMG submission 76343) | Agricultural soil microbial communities from Utah to study Nitrogen management - NC AS200 | ecosystem: Environmental > Terrestrial > Soil > Agricultural land | place: USA: Utah | collected 2014-06-11 | reverse complement strand
CAGAAACTGTTGCCGCCAACTCTTACTCTTATCGTCAGAGGAAGTTGACACTGCGAGGTCAAACGCGAGTTGCGGTTTTCCCTTTGTAAGAGCAAGTTGGGCAGCCTGTATGAGTAGATCATTTTTGACAGAAGGACTAGACGCTGAGTTAGCCTCTGTGATCATCTGGCTCAGCGTGTCTTCACTCTGCCTGATTCGCTCGGCGATAGCTGAGCGTTCGACCGTTTCATTCGGCAAACGCGCCCTCACAGTTGCCAACTGGGCGGCGGCCTGTGGGTATATCCCAGGAACAAGTTTTTGTGTTAGTGGAACCGTGACCCGCAGCAGGTTAAACGCGGTCGCTAGTTTTCCTAAGTCGGACCACTGATAGCTTTCAGCCGTCGCCGCAACTGTGACCGAGAGGAAGCGTCGTTTTATATCGTCGCGATTGTTCCTCCCTACGTAGGGGTCCAGCAGCCAGAACAACATTTCGACGGACAAAGTTCCCGGTCGTCGTTCTTGCTGTGCCAAGATGTCTGAAAGGAGTTGTGGCACCAGCGAAGGCTGTTGCCTTTGTAGTTCACTGAGAAAGTAACTGATCGTCATGGTGGGAGCTTCACCACCAGTAAGAGCCCGAGTAAGCGTCTGAACCGCGAGTGCCGCTTGCCCCTTGGTGCGTAACATTGCATACGCAACATCATATGGGTTTCCCGGTGTGGCTTTCTCCGTAGTATCGGCACCTGCTCTAAACCGCGCAGCCAAGTCAGGCGCGTGCACTTCAAGCAACGCGAGCAGGTCTTCGCGAAATGACTCTCCGTACAGCGGCACCAAATCGGATCGGTGTTCATCCAAATCCCGCAAACCGCTCAACGTGAGTTCGCGGGCTCGATCGCGCGAGTGTTCGGATAACTCAGACCAATGGAACGTAGCAAGCCGTAGCTGTAAGAATACCCTTACTGTGGCATCGTCAACTTTTTTGATCTGAGCCGGCAGATCCTCAATGAATTCAGTTGCTCGTTGCCTTGCGAACGAGGTTTCGTCTTGAATGCTTTGAGCAAGACAGACTTGTCCCGTCATTAGTAGCAGCAACAACGCGCACGAATATCGACCGATCACGTGTAAGTTCTTTTCCATAAACGCCCGAGGTTAACGGCTCTTTGGTATGGAGATGTCACAGAATTTCCATCTCCGCAAGGTCACACTTCTTTTCGTATTCTCGGCCTCCGGATGTATATTTGCAGCCTTTGAAGTCCTCCGCTGAGCATTCGCCGCCAGTGCAACTGACTGACCCTGTCCGACACTCTGCAGTGCAAGTAGCTGCGTAAGCTGTTACCGGCGTAATCAGGACAACCAGACTCGCTACAAATAGCGTCACGGAAATCACGCATGTAGAAACGATCGCAGTTTTCTTCATAGGATCTCCATTTCCTTGTTGCAGTCTAACGCTATGATCAAACTACCGTTCTGGTCCCACGACCGGCATCCCTCATTGTCCTTCCCTGTACACGAGTGGCCATAGCACGTGACGCTGCCACCACCTCGGCAATTGGCACTACAGGACTCGGCAAATACGGGTCTGATTAAGACCGAGACTGTGCAAAGCAACATTGCAACAGTCAGAGTGAGACCAGCAACAACGCTCATTCTCTTCATCGAAAGTTCCTCCTTCTTTGAATTCACGTAAGGTCTAGGGACACACTAAGCGTTTAGGTTTTAGAAGGGAGGCTAACAACTGATGAAGCGCGAGATAGCGTTAGTTAGCTTGTGAGAGCCGAGCGGCTGGTCAAACCTTATACGCCTAGTCTACCAGTCTGGCAATAGGTAAAAACCTGACCTCCAGCGCTTTCTTGCAAGAGGCCGACAGGTCTGGGCGGTTCTGTCGGCCCCTTCATCGCCACGCCCTCTAAAATAACCGTGGCGAGTCTCTTGAGAGCCACTCGTGACCCACCGCACGAGTGGCTCTGGTTCTAAAAGATGCCGGCCTTTTCGCATCTCTCAGTGCCGCTATTTGTCAAACTTAGTCCGGAACAACAGCCATTGGAATTCTTGCCATCCATGAAATCGGTGAGAGCGGCCGGTCGAGGCTGAACTGAGATTCAACCGAATTGTGCTTATAGTAAACTTGGACCAAGCGCACCAGATGAAGTTGAACGAAATCGCCAGGGATCGTGGGGAATGGCTGGTTAAGGAATTAAAGCTATCTAAATAGAGAACCCGATGCGTTTCGCCTCACGAAAGTGCGAGCGCCACAGCGTCGTCGAGTTTCATTCGGCCGCCCTCGGAAAACAAACGTGTAAATTCCTGGTCCGTCAATGCGTCGCGCACACGCCTCAACGACTGCTCGTAAAGTGAACGATCGGCTGGTTCGATAAAAAGATTATTGATGGTCCGGTGCGCTTCGGCCGCGCCCACAAGCATCGCGGCTGTTTCCGGTTTCTTGATGGCCCAACTCGATCCCGCAATGCCTTCGAGACAATAAAGAGTTCCGTTCATATCGGCCATGTTCGAGGCGATCACGAGACCTTCGTGGTAATACGAGGCCGCGGTCTCAAGATCTTCCTGAACGAGAGCGGTTGCACCGAGATTTATAAGGTTGGTGGTTTGCCTAACGCGATCACCCGCCTCGCGGTTGAAGGCAAGCGCTTTCAGATAAAACTCAGCGGCGCGATCGAAATCCATCTGCAGGCGCGCCAACTCTCCCAAACCGTTGTAGAGCATCGCGAGCACTTGCTTGTCACCGAGCTCGAGTGCGAATTGCAATCCTTCTTCAAGCAGCGACCTTGCTTCGGCAAGCTCTCCGTCGTCGAGACGAAGAAAACCGAGTCGTTGAAGCGCGAGAGCCGCATTCTTTTTGTCTCCGATTGAGCGTGCGAGTTCTAACTCCTCTTCGCTGTACGAGCGGGCCAGTTCCCTCTTTCCTTTGAGGCGGTTCAACTGCGCGGCGCCCGATAACATTTTCACTCGCACTGCATCGGCGCTCGGTGTTAACGACAAAAATAATCCTAGTTGATCGCAACCTTCGCGAATATGTCCGTGCAGCCACCAAAACCTCCAGATGGCACCCGCCAGTCGCTGTCCGAGCGGCGGATCTTTTTCTGCGGCCCACTGAAGAGTGGCGCGCAAGTTGTCATGATCGTTTTCGAGTTTAGTGAGCCAGTCGGCGGATTGAGCGGCTTGCAGTTGCGGCTCAGCCTTTTCGCCAAGAAAGCAGAAGTACTCCGCGTGCAGTCGATCTACTTCCTCCTTATTACCACTCTGCTCCAGCGCTTCGAGGGCAAACTCACGAACGACTTCGAGCATTTGAAAGCGCGTATCATCTCCACGCTGATCTCGCGTCGTAAGAAGGTTGTGTTCTATCAGCGAGGTTATACCGTCTAAAACGGCAAGAGCCCCTCCGCTCGTTTCTGAGAATGGCCCACAAACTGGCTCCGCAGCTTCAAGCGTAAACCCACCGACGAATACCGCAAGGCAAGCCAACAATTTTTTTTCCTTTTCTTCAAGGAGATCGCGACTCCACTGGAGCGTGGCGCGCATCGTTTGTTGGCGCAGCGGCATGTCACGTGGTCCACCCGTAAGTAGTGTTAATTGGTGCTCGAGCCTGTTGAGTATTGTTGCAGGTGACATCACTCTGATCCGCGCAGCCGCGAGCTCGATCGCAAGCGGCAGTCCGTCGAGCCGGCGACAGATCTCGATAACTGTCGCAGCATTTTCATTCGTCAAATTGAATCCCTGCTTCGCCCTTCGCGCACGCGCCACAAACAAACGTACCGCTGGGTAATCTGATAGTTGTTCGATTGATTCCGCAGTTCCGACAGATGGCACGGCAAGAGGCGGTACAACGAACTCGTGGTCCACGCTGAGTCTCAAGTGGGCGCGACTCGTTACTACTATTCTCAATTCGGGCGCGGCGTTGAGAAGCTCGGATATTTGCGCACTGCCCGGAATAAGCTGTTCGAAGTTATCCAGTATCAGGAGCAACTGGCGGTCGCTGAGGTGTTCCTTGAGTGTTTCAAGCGTCGGTCGATCTCCGGAGATCTTCACGCCGAGTGATGCTGCAATGGCCGACGCAATCAGTTCGGGCTGGGTTACCGCGGCCAGCTCTACAAAGAACACGCCATGTTGAAAATGACCACTGAGCCGATCCTGCACAGCCTGCGCCAGGGTTGTTTTGCCCACGCCTCCAACCCCGGTTAACGTCAAGAGACGAACGCCTTTATTCACTAGCAAACTCGCGACTTCGGAAATTTCTTCATCGCGGCCGATGAATTCTTCCTGCGCGGCCGCGCTCGTTCCTTCGCTCCATTTCAGAGGCGCTGAAAATCGATATCCCCTCCGTCGTAACGTTTCAATAAAAGGTTTCTTATCCGCGCGTTCACCAAGTGTCTTGCGCAAAAGATGCAGGTATAACGACAGGTTCGATTCTTCAACAACAGCATCGTTCCAAATGATTCGCATGAGCTCCTCTTTGTCAACGATCTGTCCATTGCGTTCGACGAGTGCCTGCAAAGTTTCGACGGCTTTCGGAGGAAGCGAAACGGGCTCGCCATTTCGATAGAGCATCAAATGGGCAGTATCCAGCCGGAACTGCTCGAAAAGGTAAACCCTGTGTGGAATAGGCTCAGTCAACGCCTGCTCTTCCAGCATTAAAGAAAAACTAAAATTAAATCCAAAGACCGCGGGCCGGGCGGTCACATAAGCTCAGTCCAATGGAGGAAGGTGAAGAGGCCGCATGGCGGCAGAGTAATGGGAACTGGCGATAGTTTAGCTCAACGTTTCGAAAAAGAGCGACTCGCCGCAACTTCAGCAAAAAAATGGCCTGCACGCAACATTTAGGATTTTCTGATCTTCCCATTATTTACAACATCACCTATCCCGTTGGACCAAACATGCCAAACGTTCGTGATGATGTGTTGCTGATTCAAACGTTGATGAAGCTAGCAAACTTTACTAGGAACGGACCGGATGAAGCGAGCGCCGCGATACGCGTAGACGGCTGTTTTGGCGAGCAAACCAAACGCATGATCGAGACGTTCGAGATTTGTATCCGCGAAAAGAATCTTCTGCTGACCGCTGACGGCGTATTCGAACCATCATCGACCGACGGGTACACTCCTCAAGGCGTCATCTACAAAATCATTCACCTTAACCGCTTGGCGAAACAGGCCGCATCCTTCGGCAGCAAATACAGCGAAATCGCAACTGACCCGGAAACACATCCGAAGCTGCGCCAGGCACTGCTGACGCAGATTTGTCTCGAGGCAGTTTAGTAATCGGAGGTTCGCGCAGAGATGAGAAAAGGAATCTTCACCATCGCGCTAGTTCTGCTGTGCTGCTGTATCGCAAACGCGCAGATGGTGAGGCCGCGCAAGCCTTCCGAGCCGGTTATCAAGCGTGAGCAGCCGGCGCCTGTAAAACGCACTGACGGAGCGATCCTCGAGCGCGACAACACACTTAAGTACACCGCTTTTTACAACAACCCGTGCTCCATAATGATCACGCGCGAGGAACTCGAAGCCATCTGGAAACGAAACGACAACGATCGCGCGTTGGTGTCGGTTGGTGAACCTGGCTGGTACGACAACGGGACCAGGGTTGGCTGTGGCTATGCGGTGAAGTACGAACAACGAATATTTCCTGACGATGCTAACGATAATTCTCTCGCTATCTGGCTTCACTTCGATAATGAGCATGCCAAACAAGGACAACTAATAATCGATCCCGCCAAAGACCCGTTTCAGTTACGCCGCTATTCAGACAGTGATTTCGATATCGAAGTCGTCAATGGCGTTGGCGATGAAGCGATTTACTTCCGAGACAAGTCGCGTTTCAAGTACGAGGAAAGACGAGCAAGCACTGCTGGTGGTTCTGCTTCTGCATATCAGCATTACGACAACGGCGATTTTCTCTACGTCCGCAAAAAACAGCTCTTACTCGGGTTTCGAATCAAACGGATAGTCGCCGGTGGCTCTGATCCAAATAACGTGATTCGGATTGCTCGAAAAGCATTAGAGAGGGTGCCGTAGTTATGAATCGCTTCAACACATCGGTGTGGGCCATCGTGTTTATTTTGGTGTTGCAGTTTGCTGCGAACGCGCAGGTAACGAGGCGAAAGGACCTGCCCGTCACTGCTGAATCGAAAGCTGTAGAGCGGACGAGCGTGGGGAATACAAGCGACATGATCGCTTACTTCGAAGACCTAAAAGTTTCACTCAACGGCAGCACCACCTTCACTATCACGTTCTTTTCCAAGCCTGGTCTGGTTCCGACGGTCCAGATCGGCACCTCCTCACCACGTCAGCAAGGCGGGCGTTGGGCTTTTCAGGAAGGAGAAACTGCGGGAGAGGGCAACGCGTTCGCGTCGTCAAAAACCGGACCATTGAGCCGCAAGGTCGGGACGGTCGCGAACACCCTCTACACGTTTGAGTCGAGCATGTTCCAAATGGCCGAGCTGGAGCCAGGTACTACTTACTATTACATAGTCAGCATTCCTGGAGACGATTCCGCAACTAAACTCCAAACCACCGGCAGTTTCACAAACATAAATCGAAATGTGACTGTCGTGATCGACGCAGTCAAGATCATTTCTGACGGCGACCCTGATCCACCACGCCCGCTCCCTCCCGATTGCGGTGAAATCTCGCTCTGGTTGTGGGCCAACTATCAGCAACCCGGCGCGAAGTTCATATCAGTTCCAAAACTGGGCCGCGGAGATATCGGAGCGTGCAGCGCTCATCTCTACGACATCAAGCGTGAATTCTCACTCTGGAACGCTCCGAATATTCTCACGCTGTCTGCCAGTGCACGCGACGATGATCGGGGTGATTACAAAGGAGCCGACGTACTTGGTCCATTTGAACCGGCTCCTGTCGAGAAACCACGTGACACAGGAGACGAGGAGTTAAACGGCGCAAGTGCAACATTCAATTTTGACGAAAATCGCCGCCGGCGAAATCAAGCGCTTCACGCTGGTGTCTACCGCGGCCCATGGTGGTGGTCGAGGAGACCTGATGTTTGAAGTGTATGGCTACATCAAGATCAGCTATCCAGAGAGGTGATAGCGAAAGGAATAAAGGAGAAAGCATGAACAAAAATCAATTACATCTACGCTTCGCTTTTGGTCTATTGCTGTTGATCGTTTGCTGCACGACCAGCGCTTACGCTCAGCCACCTGCGGGAACAACGAGCCCTTCGTCTGGTGAACGTCGCCGCCCGGGCCAGTCGGCGGACGTATTCGACCCGCGCGCAGCCGCAAATGCAATCGCGCAGCCGTTGAACTCGGTGCTGGTAAGGATCCGTTTCAAAACGTCGTACGGTTATAAGTCCGAATCAACTCCCGGCAAACCAGGACTGTCTTCCTGCGATGTCTTCTCTGTCTCTCTGGCAAACGCGGCCCGCCCAGCGCAGGACGGCGTGCTCATCCCGGTGAGACGGCCCGAGACAATACGCGAACAATACGAATATTACTTCTGCGAATTTCTCGTTTCGGGGTTGGCCCTCGATCAGGAAGTGGCCATCGCCGCAAGTGTCAACGACCAGGCACCGTGGCTCGGTGGTACTCAGGCGGAAGTTCCCATGGGTCATAAGCGCGCGCTCACTGACCGTCAAAGAACAGTGAGGCTTACTCAAAGTGACCCGCGTGCGACGATGAACTTCGAGGTGATTTACGAACCGACCGGCGACAAAGTGCCGTCGAAGCTTCCATCCGATCTCATCCGCCAAAAACCGTAAGGGACATCGAGCCATGAAATCTCTCAAACGTTCGCGCCTGGCGCTGTACGCACTTGTGTTGGCCGTGACCTGGGCCTTTAGCACCGATGCGCAGTTAGTAAGACCCCGCAAGCCAACTGAGCCGGTGATCAAGCAAGAGGAGAAGCCCTACAAGACTGCGCCCACTCAGGCCGAAATCGAAAATGCATCCGTATCGCCCATTCACGGCGTAAGCGTCGGTACCAATGTGCGTGACGTAATGATCTCGTTCAGCGCGTTTCCGAACACCGTGCCGATCGTGGAAGTAGGTTCACGCAAGCCGGTGGTCGGAACTGACGGGAGATTCAGCTTTCCTAAAGGCTCGTGGTCTGTGGCGAGACCTGCTCGAGGTGATAAGGCGAAGGGTTACTACTACGTAGAAATGAATCAGGAACTCGAGCCAGGCAGCTATTACTACATTATCAACGCGCACAGCGACGAAGGCTCGAATCCCAAGCGCGCACAGACCAGCGGAAAGTTTTTGGTGCGTAGCGGATTCTACCTTGTCCGTTACAAGGGCTTTATTTGCGACAGGACGACGGATGGACCAGGCTCAGATGAGATCTTTTTCGCGGTCACCGGGGTCTCGCCCAGTAATGCTCTCGAGTTCTCAACGTCAATGGAACCGCGCTCCGGTGTACTTGAAGGAGTAAGGAGCGGCCAGGTCTACACGGGTCCAGGTACAGTTGTGAGTTGGGGAAACGATGCTTCTACACCTGCTTACTTGAGTGTCATGTTGATGGAGCACGACTTCGACGACGCAGAGCGTGTCAAGTTAGGTCTTGAAACTGCACTCGGTCAACGCATTGCATCGGTGGCTTTCAATGCGCCTCTCTCACAGTTAACAGGAGCTCAGTTGGCCCAGGCGATGTTCGGCGCCGCGGTAGCCGCCGCTACGTCGCTCGATCTCGATGACGATCTTATAGGCGTTGTCACTCGCACGATTAGCGGTGAGGAACTGCGGGAGATGGCTCGAAGCCCGAACTTAGTCGAGAAGGGCATTCAATACGATTTCTTTACCGAGCATCGTGGCCATGGCGGCGTTTACAGGATCTTCTTCGACGTGATCGAAACGGGAAATTAGTAACAAAGGTGAAGGAGAGCTTATGCAGAAGAGTAAAAAAATATTTGTGGCCTTCGGTACCGTGTTCGTGCTGTTGTGCGCGACGCTGTCTCTGCACCCGCAAGTCTTGAGGAAAAGAAATGCGCCTGTAACGACAGTGCCGGAGCAGAAGGCGACAACGAGAATTGCGAACGAGCAGGTAGTCGCGGCGCCGGAGACACCACCGCCAAACGCGGAAGTGGAATCAAGAATATTCCAGCAACCGCGCTACATGGACGATCGCCTGGACTGGTGCATGAAGTGGGGAACCGATTGCGGCAAACCCGTTGCTCAGGCTTTTTGCAATCGCAGGCGTTATGAAAATGCCACGGCGTTTGAGGCCGAGCTTGTGGGCCGATCAGCACAAACAAGACTGATGGGCACCGATCAAGTCTGTAACGCTGATAACTGCACAACGTTTTCCTTTATCACCTGCTCCGGTGCAATCGGAATGGAGCGCGTGTTCGGCAATCCAACCTGGAAAGACTATCGCCTCGATGTTTGCTGGTTAGGGATCGGCTACTGCGGCAAATGGTCAGCAGATGCGTTTTGCAGAGCCAAGGGTTTTTCTGAGTCTCTCGACTCAACGCCGGATCGAGAGCCCAGTAATACACCGACGCGCGCAATAGGAAACAACCAGATCTGCGAAAAGGGTTGCAAGGGATATCAGCAGATCATCTGCAAGTAATTCTTGCGTGGATAAACCAATGAAATATCTACAACGCATTTGCGAAACGCTTTGTGCATTCGGCCTTCTTCTATTGTTCGTGAACCTTGCAGTGGCCCAACCAGCCAGAATGCGCAAACCGACTGCGCCGGTGGTCAGGCCGGAAGAAAAACCGGCAACGGCGCCCTCACGTGCTGAGGTCGAAGCAATGACTGAGTTGATTCGTAACGTTCAAGTAGCAGTAGGAACTCGAACAGTTACGATTTCATTCAGCACGTTTGCCAACACTGTGCCCCTCGTCGAGTTGGCTCCGGTGAAGCCAAGGCTTGGCCGGGATGGACGATGGGGATTTCCTGCGAACTCAGGATCGATCACGCGGCCGGCAGGAGGAGACAAAGCGAACGGGAATTACCGCGTTGACATGAATCAGGAATTAGAGCCGGGTTCGACTTACTACTACATCATCAACGCTCGCACTTCCAATGCTCAACGGGTGCAGACCACAGGTACATTGTCGTTAAATCCCGCGACTTACGTCGTTCGCTATCGAGGCTTCCGGTGCGACAAGAAAACTGATGGTCCAGGTTCGGACGAGATTTACGTCATTATCGCCGCAAGCTTTGCTGATCCCGCTGGTCGTCCGGGCACGGTTACCGAAAAACATCCCGATGCGATTCTTGAAGGTGTCAGTAGCGGTGAAATCTTTGTCGATGCCGGAAGAAATGTTTATCAAGGCAGACCTCAGAACGTGCTCTTGACCGTCGCGGTTATGGAGCACGATCAGGGCGATCCTTACGAGTACAGAAACGCTGTTAACACGGCAGTAGTTAGTGCCTACGGGGCCCTCGTCGCAACTTACCCGTTCTTGCTCTTCACTGAACCGCTTAGCGGATTTCCAATTTCAGGTTCCATGCTCAAAGTGTCTTCCGCGGTAGAAGGCGTGCTGGGCGCCGGTGATGATGTTATTGGCACAACCGCGCGTCTCATCTCGACGGACGACATGCGCCGCATGGCGAACGCGCCGTCTTCCAGTGACGGAGGCACACAGTACAACTTTTTCACTGTGCATCGTGGCCACGGCGGAGTTTATCGAGTCTACTTCGATGTGGTCGCGAGGTAATTCACTTCAGAATTTTGAGTAAGAGGCAAAAGAGATGGGCAGCAGAAATATACACTTAATCGTTCGCGTCGTTAGTTCGTTGTTGTTGATGTGCGCGCTCAACACTAGCGCGCAGGTAACCAGGAAAAAGAATGCACCGGTGCAATCACCATCCACGACGACCGCGCCAGGGACCGATCAAGGCATCATCATTGTCGGCGGTAAGGGAAAAGATGTAATCGCCAAACCGGCTCCACCTGCGGCTCCAGGTCCACTGGAAACCAGAGACGACGTGCTGCCGAAGATCATCCCCAACGCGAACCCGGTTTCGCTTCCGGTCTTTATTCCAAAAGGTCAAAACGAGAAGACGGTTGATGTGAGCTTCAGCGCACGGCCTGAGTACTGGTACTGCGAGATCTTTCTTTCAGTTAATGGCGGTGACGAAGCCGAATTCGCACGAGGTGAGCAGGGAACAAAAGCGCTGACTGTCAACGTGGGTCAGAAGTACGACTTCAGAATGGTGGTCTATTCCGATGACAAAGGCAGCAATCCAACCACAGTGGCGAAGCTTACGCTTATGGGCCAACTTAAACCCGAACCACCTCCCGCGGGCGGAGGCCCGAAGTCGGGAATGTTCGAGTCTAAGAGACCTTCAAGGGTTGTGGATAACGCGACGCAGTTCTTTCAGAACCTGCAAGTAAAAGTGCAGCCCGACTCTGCCGTCACTGTTTCGTTTGAGACGATGAGTCCTTCAGAGTTCTTCATTGAAGTCAGCAAGCAGCGACCTAATTCGAATATCCCGGTGAGAGTTCCGGCCGGTCAAGAACTCGGCTCCGCGTTTCCAGCGAACACGCAATTGGCGGCTTTCACGGTACCCGGACTAAGCGGCGTTAAGTCGAAGCACGAAGTAACCCTGCGCGGTGCTGGAGGTCATGTGCTGGAAGCGAATACGACTTACCACTTCATGATTACGGCCAAGGGGCCGGACGGCAGTTTCTGGCGACACGGCGGCAGGTTCATCATGGGTAGTCGCGACGTAAGAATCGTGTGGGAAAAGATCAAGATCATTAATGACAGCGACGACGTCGGCTGCGGCGAAGTCGATCTGTGGTTCTGGGCCAATCACGCGCATGAGAGTGGCAAGTATCTGGGGCTCGGTCGATTCAATAACAACACGGCGTGTACCGGTAGCGTTTATCAGATCAATCGCGAGATGACATTGGAGGACGCACCCAACATTCTGTCTGTTTCGGTAAGTGGACGCGACGACGATGACAACACGGGCCTGTTTGACGGCCGACTTGGCGCTAAGGTTCGGGATCCTCTCACTGCGGCACGGGACGGTGGTATCGGCGAGATGAACGTTGCCGCCAAACAGTTTGACCTTACGGGATTTGAAGTGGGTGCAAGCATACCGTTCAAGCTAATTTCCTTCCCTGCCTTCGGCGAACATGATGAAGGCGACTTCATGTTTGAAGTCTGGGGACGCATTGAAATTCTGGCGCCGAGATGAGCAAAATCGGTGGTCATCTCCACCAGTGCTATGCTTGGTCCATACACGGTTCTTTCCACGAAGCGTGGCGCCCACCTGAAGTAGACATCTGTCTCTGGGACTAGACTTTATTCCCTAACCCTAGTCCATTTACTTCCTTCAGGGCTTCAACAACGCAATCTTCATCGAATGAAATCGCTACGGTGTTACGACCATCTTGCCGAAATGCTGCAAGCAGGTGCCTCGGCAATTGTGCATTTGTCAGGTGAAAGAATCCTCATCCCAAGCAAAGCTGATGTGAGTTGTAAGTACGAAACTGGCGAAGCGTCAAGGGAACTGAGTATTCGAGTGACGTGGGATCCGGCTTCGTCCGATTCCGTTCTCAAGTCGCGAGAGTGGCAGTAGATCTTGGGCAAGTTGCGCGAATTGGCAAGGATCTTTGCAGAGGTGAAGTCGCTCGTAAGTAGTAGGTCGCTTCTTAGTCGAGGTGCCTAGTATCGTTGAGGCTGATATCCGCCGCGATCGAAAAGCTCCTAAGTATTTAGGATGCCAACTGGCCAAAATCTGACCAAAAATAACAGCACACGACGTATGCGCGTTGGTATGGAATGGGAAAGAATGTAAAAACCTTTGATTTCCTTCGGTGGCTGCAACTGTGGAAAGGCAAGCACTTACGTTTTTGCCGGGCGTCTAATTCGCAATGCGGAGGTCAGGGGTTCGATCCCCCTCTGCTCCACCAATAACTTACATTACTCCAACAACTTAATAGCCGCCTCCAACCTGGTCCAAATCATCAACTGGCCAATACGTGGCCAGAAAAACCCACACGCAACAGGAAAGAACTGTAGGCAATGACAACCTATGTCAAACGAGGTGTTGAATTTACAACCGCAACTATCTCCAACTCTGGAACTTATCGCGTTGGTGTGCAATGCGGAGGGCTGTGGATGTTTAGAGCGTAAGGATCGTAAACAAGAGCGGTCGCATGTGAGCGGTTCTTATGGGATGCAGAACTGCGCTTCTTGTAAATGACAGCACGACCGCCCTAAAGAATCAGAAGATTCTGCAATTCGGCAACGCTTCCGAAGTATAAGTGCTCAGTCTTCGCTCAAGAAAGCAGAGCGTGAAAAGCTTGACCATCATTTAGACTTCGGAAAGAATCTCTTCAATTGCCGGGCTCATGAACGCTAAATATTAATGGACGAATCGATCAAACCTCCTCGCGTCTTTCTCTCTTACGCTCGCAGTGATGGCGGAGCGTTTGCTCGCAAATTGCGTGAGCGT
>Ga0079217_10000215_pt1 | contig 13420 bp, 16 predicted proteins | sample NCAS200_FD_76343 | JGI IMG/M metagenome (GOLD analysis project Ga0079217, IMG submission 76343) | Agricultural soil microbial communities from Utah to study Nitrogen management - NC AS200 | ecosystem: Environmental > Terrestrial > Soil > Agricultural land | place: USA: Utah | collected 2014-06-11 | reverse complement strand
AGAGTTTGTGATCGCCTACCGCATCAGCGTCCGCAAAATAACGAGCAAACCGAGGGTCCCCACGACTAATGCGTCGCTAAAGATGAGTGCCAATGAGGCGCGTATTAAGGATTCGTATAAAACCAGCTTTTCGTCGTTCATAAAACCCTTCCCATTGGTGAAGACCCATTCCACAGGAAGAAGTTGCTGAACTGACCGGTTTATTACTACCGCAAAATTAAGGTGCAGCGTCGAAGTACTTCTTTAGGTACCTGCCATAGATCAGCTCTTTCTTCACTGGCCCCCAAAGACGAGAATCGGCCGAGTTGTCACGGTTATCGCCAAGGACGTAATAGTTATCTGCCGGGAGTCTTAATGGTGCAGCACCACGGCCGGACAGATTGAGCTTTGGATCGACGTACGGTTCGTCGAGAGGTTTTCCATTCACCAGAATTTTGCCTTCGTCGATCTCAATTACTTCGTGCGGCAATCCGACGATGCGTTTGATGTAACTCTTCGTCTGATCATCTGGATATAGAAAGACGATGATGTCGCCGCGTTCGAGCTTCTGTGGATTCCGTTCGACAACGATCCGGTCACCATCGCCGAGCGCAGGCAGCATCGCCGTTCCGTGAACTTTCACCGGTTGGACGGGAATGACAGCAGTGCAGGCGGTCGAAATCAGTATCATGCTGCTGAGAATGATGGAGGGAAGTTTCATGGTCTGAGATTTATCTCGCGACGCTTCCGCGTTGTCAACCACCGCGCCGGCCACTGCCGAGGTGAGCCACAAACACCGATTGAGGTTTGACCAACAGCGGTTTTCGTTTTTGGGTTAGACTGGGCGGCGGCGCACTAAATACTGCTCGCAAAACGGGAACTTCTAGTGACCGAAATCGAGATCTCGGCACGGGATGAAATCAACGACGCCCGTCGACGATCACCAATACCATTTCGCGCATGCGTGCTGATTGGGCTTGGTGGTCTGTTCGCCGGCGTTACGGGACCCTTACTTAGCACGTTCATCCCGCCACTCGTGCGCGATGCTGTCGGCGATAACCGTACGACCATCGGCGCGATCATGGCGATTGACAACGTCCTGTTGCTGCTCCTGGTGCCGTTGACCGGACCAGCATCCGATCGCGCCAGCGCTCGTGGCCGCGGCCGGTTGCCGCTTGTCCTCGCGGGCTACGTGCTGTCGGCGGCCGCCATGGCCCTGCTTCCCTTCTCATCTGCATTCGGTCTGGCATTTCTTGTCGGCGCGATAATCGTGCTGCACACGGGGATCAATTCTCAGAAGTCACCCTTCCAGGCACTGGTTGCCGATATCGTGCCGTCGCGGCATCGATCTCTCGCAACCAGCTCGATCACATTCCAGATGTGCGTCGGAGCGATCGCGTTTCTGATGCTGGGCCGTGTACTTGGAATGCGGCCAGCATTTTTGATAGCGAGTGTGAGTGTTTTTGTTATTGCAGCCGCTTTCACTCTTGGGTTGCGCGAGCCCAAAGTGGTCCAATCGCAGGCCGCGGACGTGACTTTTCGATCGCTCGTCGATTCAGCATGGTCAGCCGTGCGGGGCGTGGTCCCAGGCATGCGGCCCATCTTCGTCGCCGTGCTTCTGTTGCAGTTAACTTTTCAAACATTCACCACCTGGTATGCGTTGCACGCGGTCGAGCGCTTCGGTATTCGACCTCAAGACGTGACGATTGGCTTTATCGCGTGGGCCATTGGCGGAGTAATTGGAGCATTGCCGGCCGGTGTCATCGGAGTTCGCATTGGACGGCGAAACACGATACTGCTTGGCTTCGCGACGATGGCGGCGTGTATGTTCGCGCTCGATCGGGTTACGCAAATGAATATGGCGATTCCGCTGATAGCGCTTGCATCGGCTGGGTGGGCGCTGCCGACGGTGAATGCTTACCCGCTCTTCGTCGAGCTCGTTCCGCGTCACATTCGAGGAGTGTTCGCAGCGCTGTACTTACTCTGCGCGGCATTGGGTGGCGCGATCGGCGATCCCTGGAACGGCGGTCTCTTCGATTTTCTCAACAGCTATCGCGCCATGTTTCTGATAATGACTTGCTACACCGCGCTGGCGTTCGTGACGGTCCTCTTCTTCATTCCAAGGGGTGTTGGCGAGGCGGATACCGGGCAAAGCTGATTCCTAACATGAAAGGTTCACGTGAATTCTCGATCCTCACGCTGATAGCTGTCGCAGTTGTCCTTGGACTCACCATTTTAGTCCTGGAGTTAACCAACCGCTTTTACTACGATCCCATCTGCCAACGTCACGCCGAGTCTCGTCAACTGGACTTTCATAAATCCTCGGCCGGATGGGTCAAAAGAGGCCGGCCCGCAGAATGCTTCTTTCGTGATAAGCGTGGAAACCTCACGCGCGTTGAGATCGCGGACCTTCCCCTGACAACGACGGACTGGCTGAGACGCGGACTCAGTTGGCTAGCGATGATCGGAGGCGTTGGCGGTTCGGTCTGGTTAGCATCAGTCATTAGCGGCCAAAAAGTGCGGCGACGCGGCCGCAAACACCGCATACATGACACGTGAAGCTAACGCGCTCTCAACGAGATCCGAAGGACGCCCTGTCATTCCTGGAGTTGCGCGTTTTTGAAGAACTTCATCGGTTTGTGCTCGAAGCTCCTAAAGAGCCCCGAGCTGGTCCATGAAATGTGGATCGAACGCGAAGCTCGACGGTAAGACCAACTGCAAGAACCCGCTTTGGCCCAAAGTAAAAATACTTTCCCCAGTTATCGCGGGGCGGCCGAGCACGATGATCTGTCCATAAGTGGCGCGATTTGAGTTTGGGACGCTCGCTACGACACCGAGGAGCGGATGCGAGAATGTAATCGAGCCCCGCGGCACAGCCAATGTTTGATCGAACGCGGCCGAAATAACAACTTTCGGATTAATTCCGTTGAAGTAGTCTCGACTTGGCGGAACACCCGAATCGCCAGTTAACGCAAAATCGAGCGCGTGGATCAGCATGTTCGAACTCGCTTCGCCAACCCTGGCACCTAGCTCGTCGCCGAAGGTATTAGTCAGCATCAAAGTTAACCACGTTGAGAAGATGACTTCACCGGAATGAAGACTGGTGCTGGTCACTGCGTCGGCAAATGCGTTGCCATCCCACGCTTCGATGATAGATTTCGCTTGAGCACCGAGTGGATGTACCGGAGACACATCGGATAGCGCCATAAGGAGATGTGGTTTTAGAAAGCGCGCCTCGCGACCAAGGCTTTCACTCTCGCTATATCTTTCGGAATATCTCGCATGTCTTCAAGCGAAATAACTCCAGTAGCCAGGCGATCGTCAATGTCCAAATTGCGAAACTGCTTGCCAAAGATTTGATTGTCTGCGTTGTCGTAATCAACAGATGGCTTGTTGTTCCAGTTCGCTAAATAACCTTGCGCGGGATTGATCGAGGTTGGTATGGGTAGTATGCCACCGGGCCACTCCGCGCTTCCGTTTCCTGGAAAAGGTAATCGGGCATCAAACCCAGCAGGTTCATTGGCGAGTTTCCGAAGCTTCCCTTGACTGTCTAGGGAATGGACTGTACTCTACTCCCTAGATAATCTAGGAGACTCCTTCGATGGCAAAAGACCGGACAGATTTGATGCAGGGCACGCTTGAGCTCTTGATTCTCAAAACCCTGTCGCATGACACCATGCACGGTTATGGCATCGCACAGCGTATACACCAGTCCGTCGATGATCTGCTGAAAATCGAGGACGGCTCACTCTACCCGGCACTCTATCGCATGGAAGAACGCGGCTGGATCGCGTCTGAGTGGGGCGTTTCAGAAAACAATCGTCGCGCCAAGTTCTACAAACTAACCAGAGCCGGTCGTAAACATCTCGACGCGGAACGCGCTAACTGGGACCGCATCTCTCGCGCCGTTACAAAAGTTCTGCAAACTGCTTAAAGAGGACCACGATGAAAGATCTAAAACGCAGATTGTTTAGTCCTATCGGCAGCGAAGCAATTGAGCGCGAGGTCAAGGAAGAGTTGCAGTTTCATCTTGACTTATTGACGGAGCAACATCTTCAGCACGCTGACACACTTGAAGAAGCGAGAGCTTCCGCATTAAGTCGCTTTGGCGACGTCGAGCAAGTGAAAGATGAGTGTGTCGAAATCAGTAAAAGGAGTCGCGCGTTCATGCGCGCACTGAAATCTTTCTTCATTCTGCTTTTTCTCGCCGGCATTCTCGTGCGCATTTTCAGCGATGAACTTCATGTCGACCGTGTGGGCCAGATGCTGATTGCGATTGGGGTCATGGGTCGTTTGTTTCTGTATGTACGCGGCCTAAAGCCGGCGGTCTTCCGGCAGAAATCTGATACATCGTCGCCGCTGATGTTGAACAGCACGTATAAGGCGCCGACTAGTCTTTTCGACGCAGACAATCTTTAGTCAAGAAAACCTAAAACAATCGGTCTTTTCGGAGTCGCTATAACCGTGTCTTCGCGGACAAACTATGCTCACGATTAGAGAATTGACCAAAACTTACGGTAGCGGCATTCAGGCTCTAAAAGGGGTCAGCCTTGATGTATCTCCAGGAGTGTTCGGACTGCTTGGGCCTAACGGCGCCGGCAAGACAACATTGATGAAAATACTGGCTACGTTGCTTGAACCCGACGCCGGCACTGCTGAGATGAATGGCTTCGACTTAATCACACGAAAAGACAAAGCGCGGAGACTTCTCGGTTACTTGCCCCAGGACTTTGGTCTATACCCGACGTTAACAGCCGAGCAGATGCTCAACTACTTCGCGAAACTCAAGGGCGTCACGGATGCGAAGGAGCGCAAAACTTTGATTGATGCCCTGTTCGAACGAGTGAACCTTTCAAGCGCGCGCAACCAGCGACTCGGCGGATTTTCAGGCGGCATGCGCCAGCGTTTAGGGATTGCACAAGCCCTGATCGGACAACCGCAACTGATCATTGTCGATGAACCCACCGCAGGCCTGGATCCCGAAGAACGAAATCGTTTTCATAATCTGCTGGCTGAAACGGCGGGCGAAGACGCAGTGGTAATTCTGTCAACTCATATTGTCTCTGACATTTCGAGCCTTTGCAGTCAAATGGCGGTCATTCGACGAGGCGCAATCCTCGCGTCAATCACGCCCCAGCAAGCAGTCGATCAACTCAGGGATTCAGTCTGGGAAGCTACTGTTCCGCGCGAACAGGTCGCCGCTTTGAAGACTCGCTATCAGGTGATCTCTTCGCAAATGATTGGCGGACAAGCGCGCCTGAGAGTGATCGCAAACGGAGTGCGACCGAGCGAAGAGTTCACGCCGGCAACACCAGTTCTCGAAGACTATTACTTCAATCTAGTCAACCAGCAGTAACGAGCTAGTTGAGATAAGAAACCTCGCCCGGTCGCCGTTCCTCGCTGTCTTTCAGAACGAGATTCTGCTCAATAGCAAGCGCGTGGCACGCGTTGATGATTCTCCTCACCGAATGCTGTGTTGTGGTAGAGCCGGCCCGCCGTCCAATTCGGGTGGGCCACAAACAGCGACTGGTACATTGTCAGAAACCCGGTGGCTTTCTCTTTCTGGACTTGTTATTGGCCCAGCTTTTTCAACTTCTCTCGGCCTTTCTCATTCTGCGGATTCAGCTCCAGTGACTTCTTGTAGTTTGTAATCGCCAGATCCTTCTCGCTATTTGCCGCATATGCGTCGGCCAGGCTGTCGTATACGTTCCAGGAGTTCGGATAAAACTCCACATTGAGTTTAAGGAGCGCAATCGCCTCCGGCACTTTCTTCTGCTCGAGAAGGCGATAACCGAGAACGTTCAGCCGATTTTCTGACACGGTTACGTTGCGGGGTGTCTCTTTGAAAATCTTCCGGTAACCTTCGATCGCTTCCGAGATCTTTCCCGCCAATAACATTTCGAATGGCACTAGCTGCTCAGCGGTTAGACGCTTTGTTGGAGTTGATCCAGCCTGGCCGACTATTTCCATGTCAGCAGGTGGGAAGGATCCGTTTGTCGTCGCGCCGGTCGGACGAACGAAATTGTATTTAATATTCGCATCGCGCCTGATAAAAGTTGTCTCTGAAATTGGCAGCAGTTCGAACGCGGGATCGCCGGTTGGTTTTGCTTGCAAGACAGTCTTGGAGCCGGCAGTGACGGGCGTGATTGTTAACACACGATCAGGATTGACCTGGAAGCGGCCGGCAAAATCTGCAACCTTCGAGGCGTCTAAGGAGATGATTTCTACCGGAGCCGGCAAAAACTCATCCCAACCATACTCACGTGCAACACCGCGAATAACCTCTCGCAGTATCTGACCATTATCGGAGTTGACCATCACAGCGACGCCGTAACCTTTATCTCGACTCACAACCAACTCGGCGCGGAAGCCTTCATCGGCGCCACCATGGCCGAAATAGAGTGCGTTGCCGTGTCGTTCGATGAAAAACCCGAGGCCAACATCATCCTTGTAAGACGTGGTCATCGTCTCGACAGATTGTTTTGTTAGAACCTTATTCGATTTACCAGCCAGGGACAGTTGCAGCTCAATAGCAAATTTGGCGAGGTCCGTCGGCGTGGTCCACAAACCCGCGGCCGCCATCTCGGGATAGACATGAATTTTCCCAGTGACTTCTAATCCGTTGGAGCGGTAACCAGTCGCAGCTTTCTTTCTCCAATCAGGGGGAAGCGGTTGGCTGTAGGTGCTGTTGCTCATGCCGAGTGGCGCAAGGACAGTTTCTTTCGCGATGTCCGGATACGGTTTCTTTTCGATATCCATGAGTGCGAGTTGCGAGACGGTCGTGCCGCCACCGGAGTAACGAAAGCGGCTGCCGGGCTCAAAGTCCACTCGCACAGCCGCAGTATTGGCGGGCGCAGTTCCATCGAGGATCTGTTGCAAAGTCGGGACCTTCTCAGTCACCGCGTAGCCGGGAAAGCCGTGGACCGTCGTCCCAGCGGTGTGGCTCAGGAGATTGCGTAACGTGACCTTCTTTTTGGCAGTGAATTCGTTGTCAGGGAGTTTCCATGAAGTGAGTTTGGCGTTGATGTCCTCGTCGAGTGAGATTCTCCCTTGCTCAACCTTCTTCATCGCTACCATCGCATTGACAGATTTGCTGATGGAGCCTGCCTGGAACAATGTTTCTGTGGTTGCGGGTTCGCCAGTCTCGAGATCTTTCAGCCCGTACGCCTTCGCCCACTCGATCTTGAAATCTTTAATGACCGCGATACTCAATGCCGGAGCCTTGTGAAACTTCATCCGCTCGGCAATGGACCAGCTTGGATCACCTTTGATCAGCACGACCGGCAACAGACCCTGCTCGACACCTTTGATTTGCGCGTCAGTGGTCGTCTGAGCGAAAGCGCAAAGTTGGACGATGTTGACGATCAGAAGGATCGTGGCGAGTAATCGTTTCATAGCGTCCTCAGGAAACCCGCGTTTTAAGAGACCTACAGAAGATTAGTTCTTATACTATTCCTGTCTAAGTACCACAAGAATATTACTAATTAGATGAGAAGAATATCTGACCTGGCGCGGTAAGAATGTTCCAGGCAACCACCAATTTCTGGCAAACAAAATTTGGATTCGAGACTGAATCGGGCGAAGTTGATTGAGTTTGAACAAAGCGGACTGCTTCGTTTATCGGTAAGGGTCGAGATTCACCCCGGGGCCGTCATGGATGAACTGCCTTTAATGGTGACGCTGGGGTGTTACCTTATCGTCATGACGAATATGGATGCGGCAGTCGCAACTACCGCCACGATGGGATAATCCAGGGCTCGAATGACGTGGGCGTCAACCCGATTTAGACTCGCTGGGTCTTCTTTCCACTCGCCATTTTTGCCAATGCTCAAAAACCTTCAATAAGTCGCCACTTCTTGTTGATGACGTGTTGCAATCGCTGAGCACCCCGTCTCGATACCAAAAAAGATTCCGGTGCATCCGGCGCTGGCCATCAGTTCCAACAGCTCGTCATCGACGCAATCGGTGCGAGCGCTGCAACCCCCGGTGAACTTTTCACCACTGGCGAGTATGGTCGCGGTGATGAAACAGATTGGCGATGGGCCAGACAGTCCACTCCCGTGCGCGTTGCGACCGTCAGCCGCATTGGGATTGGGCTCTTTCATAAAACAAAACCACTAATGGGACTATGGTACGACAGGACAGTTGACATCAAAGCATGCGTTAACAATCAAAACTTTTGTGCCACCTCCAGGTCTTCCCAGAATGGGCAAACCATAAGTGGCCTTATGGCAAGTGCCGTCAGTTAGATTAGGTGGTTCATCTCCGCAGTCGATAGCTTTGACGTTATACGAATGTCCGTCAGTCAAAGAGAATTTCAAGGGAAGAGAGTTTTCAGGACAACTGGAACCCACCCAACTGCTGGAAACTGTTCCTCGATCTTCCCAAGAGCCATTATTGACCGTCAGATCATAAGTCCAGATACGGACCGTCTTGCGCTCCGAATGACAATTGAAAATTGCTATCGACTCGACGCCAGCGGGAGGAGGAGGGGGCGGCGGCGGCGGTTGATTGACGGAGGGAATCGCGCATGTCTCGTCAGAGCTCGCAGAGCCCCACTTGTTGTAAGCAACGACTCTAAAGCAGTGCTCCTTGCCGTTACCATACCTACTGCTTTCGTTCATAACGTACGTTACGGTGTTCGGCCCAAGGTCGGCCATGACCCACTGTTTGCGGAAGACCCCGTCGTCCTTTCGTTTCGCATGGATTCTAAATCCATCTTCGTTCGAGGAGTTGTCGGCCCACTCCAAACCGCCTTTTAACTTTCCTCTGCTGAACCATAAAAAGCTCTTGTCCTTCCACACAAAGTCCCGAAGTACCACGTTGGTAGGACGTTCGGGTGTCGTCCGCCGCACGATCCACTTCTGAATGTCGCCCCCGGTGAATCTTGATATTCTCAGCGGTGAGCCGGACGTCGTTCCCACGGGCTGCAACACCATTCTTTCGGTAAAAGCTGCGCTCTCGATAATGTATGTATCTTGCTCATTCGGAACCGGAATAAATCTCCAGATTTGATACCTGGGCTGGGAGCTTAAGGGTGACACGGCAGTGAAAATCGGTTTGATTCTGTACTCAATATCCTGAATCACCTTAAAGGTGTTGCTCTCAGTTCCGTTCGTCTCGATTTGCGGGTTTCCCAGAACCACGGTAGGCAGTTCTCCAACGACGTCTGAGTCCGGTTTTGCTGGGGCATTTGAGCCCAGATTGTGTTTCAACGAAAGACGCAAGCTGGGGCTGGCGAATACGGTCGGCACGACGGTGTAAGTGTCATTTCCATAGGTGGTCTGACGAAAAAGCCGGAAGGTCTGCGCCTCGGTGTAGTTGATGTTGTGCTGCCAGATTTCTGTGCCGGGTATCTTACTGTTGCCTCGTACATCCATCACTTTGTTCGACAGCTTGTTTGTCAAATAGAACTCCTCCGTGGACGATAAATAGGTTTGGCCCATCACACTCGTACCACAGCAAACGATTATCAGCGTAAGTGCAAAAGCAAAAGTCAGAAGTGCGTTTTTCATCGATTCATCCTGCCGATTTCCGAGCAGGCCGCTCGTCGGGGCGCCTGCCCACTAACATTCATGCATATCTAAGACTTATGCTTTGAATGGGCAGTTTTGTTTTCATCTAATTGCAGACTGGATTCTCGAGGCGCGGATTCAGTTGAGTTCCGAGTTCCAGAGTGGGTGATCGGACTCCGGACCGGAAGGTTCAGCGATGAATGTGTGTGCGGAGCAGGAAAACTGGTGCCCCCGGCGCGATTCCAACGCGCGACCTTCCGCTTAGGAGGCGGACGCTCTATGCAGCTGAGCTACGGGAGCACGAGAGCCGACATTAACACAAATTAGCTCTGATATTTAATGAGGGAACGAACGTCGTAACCCGTCAACTTCTCACGCCCGGGCAGGAATGAGAGTTCGACGACGAACACCAACCCAACCACAGTTCCGCCGAGTTGTTCAACCAGATCGACAACAGCGCGCGCCGTCCCGCCAGTCGCAAGCAAGTCGTCGGCGATGATTACGCGATGACCGTCGCCGACTGCGTCGCGGTGGATCTGAAGCGTGTCTTGTCCGTACTCGAGATCGTATGAGATCTCGGCGCACTCGGCCGGAAGTTTGCGCGGCTTGCGCACCGGGACGAATCCGGCGCCCAGGTGATATGCCAACGCCGGCGCGAAGATGAAGCCACGCGCTTCGACACCGATCACCGAGTCGATCTTCTCACCTTCAAACTCCGCAGCCAGCGCATCAACGGTGCTGCGCAAGCCGTCGGGATTTTTTAAAAGCGTGGTGATGTCGTAGAAATTGATGCCGGGCTTGGGAAAGTCCGGCACTTCGCGGATTAGAGATTTGAGATGGTCCATGTTGAGTTAATTGAAGCCATGAAGTCTATCTTTCAATGCGAAACGCAGAATAGGTGCCCGTTGGATCGAGATTTATTTCTTCGACTTGATTTACGACCGCCCACTGCGGGCCAGTCGCGAGATCATGCTTGAACGCTTCCACACTGTTCGGCGGGCCTTCAGCCAATGCTTCTACTGTTCCATCAGGGCAGTTGCGTACGTAACCGACAATCTGATGTCGCGCAGCAGCGCGTTGCGCGAAGAAACGATACCCGACTCCCTGCACTTCTCCCTTTATGAAAAACTTTCGCGCTACTTGCACTTGAAAAGCTCTCCCTGCTTACCCTTCTCGAGCATAAACGTCTCGTCATCTGCGCCTTCAAGCTTCAACGTCAACGTCATCTTGTTTCCACTGATCGACCCAACATAGTTCGCCGGATGCGATCGCGGCTGCTCGTCGGCGCGGATTGGCCCACCGCGCTCGGGCGTGTGCGTCCCGCGCAACTTGAACCGGCCGTTCGCGTCAACCACGAGCGGCCCGTCAATCACTCCGTGCGCACAATCGTACTCAATCGACGCCGACTTCTCTGCGACGTCGATATTTATATGCTCGCCGCCCCAAACACCAATCGGAATTCGTTGCATGTCAGCCACGCCCGCACACGAAATCAGGAAGAAAACAACAAGAATATGGATAACGCGCATTTCGTCGCGCATTGTAGCTTAGATCGAAACTTTGTTTATAATCACCGCGTAACACCTCAATTCTGCGTAGGCTCACCTCAACACCGATCAAATAAAGCGAGGACACCCATCGATGCGACGATATGTAGCTACATCCATTGCCGTGGCGCTTTTGGCAACCACTGCCTTCGCGGCCACGACCCCCAAACCACTGAACGTGCCGGTGGTCTATTACAAACTTCCCAACGGACTCAAAGTGGTGATCTCCGAAGATCACATGGCGCCGGTCGTAACGGTTGCCGTCTATTACAACGTCGGCTTTCGACTCGAACCTAAAGGCCGCACCGGCTTCGCCCACCTGTTCGAGCACATGATGTTTCAGGGCTCGGCGAACGTGAAGAAGTTTGAACATGCCAAGTTTGTCGAAGCAAACGGAGGCAGTTTGAACGGCCACACTGACTTCGACTACACAAACTATTACCAAACGCTGCCCAGCAACCGTGTCGAGCTCGGCCTGTGGCTCGAATCAGATCGCATGCGCTCACTCGACATCAGCGAAGAGAACCTGAAGAACCAGCAAGCCGTCGTTAGCGAAGAGGTGCGCGTCAACGTGCTCAACCAGCCATACCAATTATTCGAATGGATCAGTCTGTGGGAGAACGCATTCACGAACTGGAACAACTCGCACAACGGTTACGGCGAACTGGCTGAGATCAACGCCGCAACGATCGAAGACGTGCGCAGCTTCTTCAAGACGTACTACGCGCCGAACAACGCAGTGCTAACGATCGTCGGCGACGTCGACGTAAACGAAGTGAAGAAGATGGTCGAGAAGTACTACGCGGGCATCCCCTCGCAACCGGCGCCGAAGCGCGCAGATCTCACCGAGCCTCCGCAGACAAAAGAAAAGCGCGTTTCGCAAACAGACAAACTCGCGAATCTCCCGGCACTCGCAACCGGATATCATCTGCCGCCGCAGAACTCAGCCGACTTCCCGGCAATGGCTTTGCTGGTCCAGATTCTTCAAGCGGGTGAAGGCTCGCGCTGGTATCAACGGCTCGTGAAAGAAAAAGAGTTGACTCTCGATCTGAGCGGCGGCCTCAACTACTTCGGAAACGAGTTTGACTACACCGGGCCGATGATCATGACCACCCGCACGACTTACAAACCGGGCCACACTGCCGACGAAGTTCTGCGCGAGATGGATGCGGTGATCGCTGACATCACAAGCAAAGGCATCACCGACAAAGAACTCGCGAACGCGAAAGTACAGTATCGTTCAAACTTCTACAGCCAGCTCGAGGGCAGCTTCGGCAAGGCGCATCTACTCTCTGCGCTCGCCCTCTTCCGCGACGATCCGCAACAGATCAACTCGCTGTTAACGCCGTTTGAGAACGTCACCGCCGCGCAAGTCAAATCAGCTGCGGCGAAGTATCTCGTGCCGACGAATCGCACAGTGATCGATCGCGTCCCTGAGAAGAAAGGCACAAACTAATGAAAATCACACTCGCATTAATCACGCTTACGCTCGCGCTTACTCCCGCACTTGCGCAAAAGACTCCGCCACCGCCAGGTCCGGCTCGGCCGTTGAACCTACCGAAGATCATTGAAAAGAAACTCCCGAACGGTTTGACGGTCGTTCTCGCGCCGTTGCCAAACGTACCCAAGATTTCGTCGATCCTGACGTTTCGCTCCGCTACAACCGCGAGTGACCGAAAGGCACGTCCCGGCATCGCGCAGATCGCCGCGAGCGTCGCCAACGAAGGCACCGACACACGGACCAGCAAGCAACTCAAGGAAGAACTGCGTTCGATCGGGGGCAGTCTGTCTCTCGGTAGCGACGCTGACTCGACGACGATGTCGGCTTCGTCACTCTCCGAGTTCTCCGCGAAGCTGTTCGAACTGATGAGCGACGTGGCACAACATCCTTCATTCCCGGAGAGTGAAGTGAAGTTGGCCCAGGGGAACACGATTCAGCAGATCCGCGCAGGCCGCGCAGAACCCGGTTTCCTCGTTAACGAACGTTTTCAGAAAGCGATCTACGGCGATCACCCGTACAGCTTCGTCGTTCCTGACGAGAAGTCGATCAGCGCGTTAACGCCGGCAGATCTGCGTGCGTTTGTCGCGAAGTATTACATCCCGAACACGTCGCACCTGATCGTCGTCGGTGATATCGACGTCGACAAAGCGTTCGCCGAGATCGAGAAAGCATTCGGTAGCTGGAAGAGCGGTGATGCGCCGCCGGACGAAAACCCACCAGTGCCGAAACGAGACAAACGGCAGATCTATTTCGTGAACCGTCCCGGCTCGATCCAGTCGGCGATCTACATCGGCAACGTAAGCATTCCGCGAAAGGACAAAGACTACTTCGCGCTTCGCACCGCCGACACGATTTACGGTGGCTCTTTTTACTCGCGT
>Ga0079217_10000214_pt1 | contig 13508 bp, 9 predicted proteins | sample NCAS200_FD_76343 | JGI IMG/M metagenome (GOLD analysis project Ga0079217, IMG submission 76343) | Agricultural soil microbial communities from Utah to study Nitrogen management - NC AS200 | ecosystem: Environmental > Terrestrial > Soil > Agricultural land | place: USA: Utah | collected 2014-06-11 | reverse complement strand
GCAGGAAGCAGGAAGCAGGGAAGGAACGAAACGTTTAGAATCTTGAGGGTCCGTCGGCGCCAGCCGCGGACCCTCAAGTCCATTCCTGCTTCCTGCTTCCTGGTTCCCGATTCCTGCTTACTGTGAGCTCCATCGCTCCCCTCGCCACGGCAATCTCGGTTGGCTTCGAGACGTTACGAACCAATCCACTGCGCACGATTCTATCCACGTTAGGCGTCATTATCGGCGTCAGCGCACTGGTGGCCGTGCTGTCCGTGGGGGACGGTATGGAGCGTTCGGTCCGCACGCAGATCGAGCAGACGACCGACCTGCAGGCGATCATGATCCGCGCGAAGATGACCGAGGAAGTCGACGGACAGACCTTCCCGCTCGCCAACCCGGCGCGACTGTCAGTCGACGATGCCCGGCGCATTCGCGAGCTCGGTGGAACGAAATCCGTCACGCTCATGAACCGCACGAGCGGCGAGGTGCGCAACGCCGCCGGCACGATCCGTCGGATGGCCATGGTGTCGTCCGACGTGGAGTTCAGTGACTCATCGCGATTGAAGGCAGTCGTCGGCCGGTTGCTGACGGTTGAAGAAGCGTCAGGCGACTCATCGCTGGTTGTCCTGTCGCACGACCTGGCGCGGGCCGTCTCGCCCGATTCGAGCGGGCAACTTGTCGTTGGCGATTCCGTACAGGTTGGAACACAGACGGCCACAGTCGTTGGCGTACTGGAGCCGGGCCCCGCCCCGCCACCAATCATTGGAAGTCGTCGCCGGCCAGCGGGAGATTACCGAGTGTTCGTGCCAGTCGGATTCGCACGGCGGGCGCTCCCACCCGCGCCCGACCGACTCACGTTCGAACAGCCACCGGTCATCGTCGCGGTGTCAGCGGTCGTGGAAGAGACCACACCCCTCAAGCAGCGGATCGAACAGATGCTTGCCGCGCGCGACAGCGCCTGGGAACGGCGTTATGTGGTCACGACAAATGAGTCGCGCCTCGATCAGCTGTCGCGCGGCATCCTGATGTTCAAGCTGTTCATGGGCGCCATCACCGGCATTTCGCTCCTGGTCGGTGGTATCGGCATCATGAACGTGCTGCTTTCCTCGGTGACCGAGCGCACGCGCGAGATCGGCATCCGGAAGGCCGCGGGTGCACGCGACCGGGATATCCTGCGTCAATTTCTGGCCGAGTCGGTCGCCATTTCCGCCGTGGGCAGCGGCATTGGCCTCGCGTTGGGTGTCTCGGGTGCCTTTGCAATCACCACCGCAATCCGGCGTTTCTCCCAGGCGCCATTTCTCACAGCGTCTGTTTCACTGAGCACGGTTGCAGTGGCGGCAATCGCGGCCATCGTCATCGGTCTCACCTTCGGCACGTACCCTGCGCGTCGCGCGGCACGTTTGAGTCCCATCGACGCGATCCGGCACGAGTAACACATTCGAACCACGGGGAACACAGGGAGCACAGTACTGCAATGCGCGGTGTTCTCAGTGTTCCCCGTGGTCAAGGGTTTCCGGACTCCTTGTGTGATAGAAGCCCAGCCACTCACTTCAGCGAGTGGTTCAACTTCAATTCATTCCAAATGAGGACTCACGTGCGTCGGTATCCGTTAGCGGTTGGTGCGCTGCTCGTTAGCGCCGCCATCGCCCAAGCGCAAACCCCGGCGGAAGTCATCGCCCGTGCCCGCGCGATTCACGACCGTGTCATCACGCTCGACACGCACGCTGACATCAGTCCGGCGAACTTCACGGCCGAGCGGAACTACACACAGCGACTCAGCACCCAGGTCAACCTCCCCAAGATGGTCGAGGGCGGTCTGGATGTGGCGTTCTTCATTGTCTACGTCGGACAGGATACGGCCCTCAACGCCGCGGGCTACAAGCGCGCCTACGACCAGGCGATCGAAAAGTTCGAGGCGATCCATCGGCTGACCGAAACCATCGCGCCCGACAGGATCGGGCTCGCGCTCACGCCTGACGACGTGCGTCGCATCGCCGCGTCCGGGCGCAAGGTGGCGCTGATCGGCATCGAGAACGCGTACCCGTTAGGCGAGGACCTGAAGAACATCCAGGCGCTCTACGATCGGGGCGGCCGGTATCTCTCGCTCTCGCACAATGGACACTCGCAATGGTCCGACTCGAACACGGGCGAGACGCAGGGCTGGAAATGGAACGGCCTGTCGCCACTCGGCCGTCAGGCGATCGCCGAGATGAACCGCGTCGGCATGATGATCGACATCTCGCATCCGTCGAAGCAGTCGTCAATGCAGACGTTCGAGTTGAGCAAGTCGCCCGTGATCGCCTCACATTCGGGGGTGCGCGCGATCTGCAATCACTCGCGTAACATGGATGATGAGCAACTGCTCGCCCTCAAGAAAAACGGCGGCGTGATCCAGGTCGTGGCGTTCGCGACCTACGTGAAGTGCGATCCGCCACCGGCGCAGCGTCAACCGCTGGTTGACAATCTGTACAAGGAATTCGGCATCGTGGCGCCTGCCGGTCGCGGTGGCGGTGGTGGAGGTGGCGCTGCTGGCGGCCGCGCTGGTGCTCCGCCTGCTGGTGCGCCGGGCGCGGCTCCGGGTGCAGCGCGAGGCGGTGGCGGCGGCGGCCGAGGTGGACGCGGCGGTGGCGTGCAGGTGATGATCGATTCGTTGCCGCCCGACAAACGCGTCGAGTTCAATCGCCGGATGGCGCAGATCGACAGCGCACACCCTCTACCCGCGCGTGCTACCGTCTCGGACTTCGTGAACCACATCGACTACGCCGTGAAACTCGTCGGCATCGATCACGTCGGCATCAGTTCGGACTTTGACGGCGGCGGCGGCGTGACCGGCTGGAGCGACGCCTCTGAGACGTTCAACGTCACGCACGAGCTGGTGAAGCGCGGTTACTCCGAGGAACAGATCGCGAAGATCTGGAGCGGCAATTTGCTGCGGGTGATGGGAGAAGTGCAGAAGCGGGCAAAGAAGTAACGGAGCTGCGTGCTGATTGCTGATTGCTGCTGCACGCTGCGTACTGGAGCTGGGTTGCTACACCGCCAGCTCCAGCGCCAGCAATCAGCTCAAGTACGCAGCGATAAGCATCAGCAATCAGCAATCAGTACGAAGCTGAGTTAGCGCGGCACGAACGGCCGAATCCACCCCTGCGGCGTAATCTCGAACATCGGCAAACCGACTGACTCCCAAGGCGGGAGCAGCCGAGGCGAAAGTCGCGGCGAGACGGGAGCCGGTGGCAGCACCTGGTATGGATCCGCCGACAGGAGATTGACGAGGTACCCCAGGTCCTCGAGCGACGCGATCGAGACCGTGGAGAACGGCATGTCGGCGCCAGGCTCCACGAAACCGGTCATGACCTCGCGATCGAACACCGATTCCCGCCAGTGCACTTCGGCCGTCCCGGTTCCGCCGGCATTCTCGACCGGCACGCGTCCATCCGAGCAATCGGACAGGCCGCCTAACGCCACACACTGCGCCCCGGCGAGCGCGCCGATGAAGCGCGGGTCGGTGGTACTCGACCCGATCAGCATGTCCCGGGTCCGCCACAACGTACCGATCCCGATCACGTGCAGCATCTCGTGCAGCACAACAGCCGGCAGCCGCCCATTGGCCGTCAGTGAATCGATATCGTCGACGTCGAACCGCATGAGACCGATGACGGGGAAGCGGCTCTGCGTACGCAGCACACACGGACCGGCGGAGGCGAGGACCTTCCCCACTCCGTCGATCGGGGTGACCATCACGAAGATGACCACGTCGTCGACCGTCTCGTTCAAGATCGTGCCCTGCAGGCCGCAGCGGGACATGTCGAAGTTCAACACGGGCACATCACCCGCGTCGCCGACGATGGTGGCATGAATGCGTTCGGCGGCAGCGGCCAAAGCCGCTGTCAGCGCCTGCGGCAACGGTTGACCCAGCGGCTTGATGACGGGATCGAATCCGGATCGGATCGTGGCGGCGATTTCGGCACGCAAGCTGCCGACGGTCGCAACGAGTTGCTGCGAACCGCCGAACCGGCCAAGGCGCCACGCGATGCCTGACGCGACACCGCCGTCGTCGGTGGTGAGCTCGGACGGCGTGACCTCGCCGCCTCCCTTCCCGATCGTCAGGTATATCCCGGCGCCCGATACTGGATTGCGATACCGGTCCCGCACGCGAAGGACGAACGGCTTGTTCAGGAAATCCCCGGCCAGACCGTCGAGGGATCCGGCGGCGCTGACGCTGGCCGGCGGTCCGGCGATCCCTGCGACCGTGATCGTAACCGGCGGCGCCGACCCCGCGACGATCCTGATCTCGTTCACCCTGGCGATCGTGTCGAGCGTCCACTCACCGACCGGCGTCGGTCCATTTCCGGTGCGCAACGGAGCATTGTGCAGCGTTCCGTCGCCCTTCGTGATCGTGATGGTCACGGGAACGTTGATCAACGCATCACCGGCGGAGTTCCGTACGACGAACGCCGGAGCGGGAGTGACGATCGTACCGACGACGGCATCCGGTTCCCCGGACAGCGAGGCCTCAATCGAGACTGGCGCAGTGGCGCTTGTCGGCTCATCCCCGCAAGCGACCAGGCCGGCCAGTGGCGCCAGGCTGATGAGCGCCGACGTGACTGACCTAACGAATCGCGGACCTGCGACCACGAAACACTCCCCAGGTATCGAGCCGCACCGGCAGCGGCTCCGTGCCGCCTAGAAAGTACTCCGTGTACCGGGCCTCAGGTGACGTCGACGCGTCGGCGAGGCGTCCCGTCACGCGATCCAGCTCGGCTGCCTGAACGCCGGCCGGTGGAGTCCACGGAATGCCGCCATTTCCAATTCCGGCCTGCGCGACCATCTGTGCCCAAATCGGGGCCGCCAGGGAGCCGCCGGCGGCACCCGGGGTGATCATCCGCGGGCGGTCGAACCCGATCCAGACGCCGGCGACGAGGTCCTGGGTCATCCCGACGAACCAGACGTCGGTGTTGTCGTTCGTCGTACCCGTTTTTCCCGCCACTGGAACAGCGGCTGGCACCGCATTCCTGACCGACGTCGCCGTCCCCCGCTCCACCACGTCGCGCATCATGTCGCGCACAATGAACGCCACCGCTGGATCGAGCGCCGGTTGAGGCGGCACGATTGGATTCTGCCAGACGGTTTGACCCGACGCGTCTTCGATGTGCGTGATGAACCGTGCCTCGACACGTGATCCCAGATTGGCCACCGCCGCGTAGGCAGCGACCAGGTCAAGCGGCTGGACGACCGACGCGCCGATCGCGCTCGACGGATAGGGCGCGATCTCCGAGTTGAGCCCCATGCGGTGCGCAAGCGCGGACACGGAATCCATTCCCAGTCCAAGCGCCAGCTGGACCGCGACGGGGTTCCGCGATCTCGCCAGCGCGGTTCGCAGCGTGAGGGCGCCGAGGAACTCGCCGTCGGAATTTGAGGGGCGATAGACTGACTGGTTAGGCAGGGGGATCGCCAGCGCCGTGTCTGCGACGAACGCACTCGGTGTCATGCTGTCGGCGACGGCGGCGGAGTAGACGAACACCTTGAATGCCGATCCGGGCTGCCGCTTGGCGTCGACCGCGCGGTTGAACGGCGTGAGCGCGTAATCCCGCCCGCCCACGAGGGCGCGTACGTCGCCGGTAAATGGATCCATCGCCACCACCGCACCCTGGAGATAGTTCTCGACCGCGGGCAGCGGCTTCGCAGGAGCGGCGGTGCCGGTTCGCTGCCGGCGGCGTTGTGCCCAGATAGGGTGCGAATACCCGGGCGTGGATTCGATGCGGGTGAGGCCCTCGACCAGAGCGTTCGTCGCGGCACGCTGCAGCGTCGGGTCGAGCGTCGTGTGAATCCGGTATCCGCCTTCCTTTACTGCGACACCGGCCCGCTCGGCCTGGATGCGCACGACCTCGACGAACCAGGGCGATGGCGCGGCATAGCCGGCGTGTGGCGCAACCTTGATCGGCTCCGCCTGGGCGGCCGTTGCCCGTTGCCTGGTGATGTAGTTCTGCTGCGCCATCATCGACAGCACGAGGTCCCGCCGCTGCTTCGCGCGCTCCGGGCGATTGATCGGGTCGAAGAGCGCCGGACCATTGATGACCGCCGCCAGGGTGGCGGCTTCAGCGAGCGTTAGGCGCTCGGCCGGCTTCCCGAAATAGTGGCGCGCGGCCGACTCGATGCCGAACCAGCGATGCCCGAAGTCGACCTGGTTCAGGTACGCTTCGAGGATCTGGTCCTTGGTATAACGTCGTTCCATTTCGCGGGCCGCCGCCTGCTCGCGAAGCTTGCGCACCGGACTCCGATCCGACCGGTCGATGATGCCGGGGTGCATGTTGCCGACGAGTTGCTGCGTGATCGTGCTCGCGCCACGCATGTTGCCGCCGACGGCATCCTTGATGGCGCCGGCGATGCCGATGAGGTCCACGCCATCGTGCTGGTAAAAGCGCTGGTCCTCGATCGCGATGAATGCCTGCGGGACGTGTTTGGGGAGCGACGCCAGCGACACGTTGATGCGATTCTGGACACCCACTTCGCCGATGAGAGAGCCGTCCCGCGCCAGGACGATCGACGCTTGCGGCGGCCGGATGATGCGCCAGGCCGGCGTTGAGTCGGTGCGCGCGGGAGTGCCCTGCGCGGGGAGTGCAAGGAAAGCTCCGCTCGCACAAAGGGCGGCGGAGACGGAGGCCGTGCGGAGTAGGATAGAGAACACGTCTTGAGCGAGCGGGCGCGAGTGGAATGTACCCTCGGCAGGGTCGGCGTTCCCGGAAAAGACAGGTTGTGATACTGCGCACGGTTAGGGCAGCGACCGGAGAACGGGGACCAGCGACCGGGGACCAGCACGATGCGCAAGCATGCGGCAGCCAGTACCAGCAAGCAGCAATCAGCGCGCAGCATATGTTCGGCCGCCTTGCCGCCCCGTGGTGCGCCCCACAGGTTCAGCTTGATGCCTCGTTCATTGACCGTTGCGATCGCCCAGCTGCACCCGCACAAGGGTGACTATCGGGCCAACCTCGATCGCCTTCGCGATATCTTCGCCCAGGTGCGCATGTTGTCGCCGCATCCGCACGTCCTGCATTTCCCCGAGACGGTGCTGAGCGGCTACTTCGTCGAAGGTGGCGTGCGTGATGTCGCGGTTACGGCCGGAACGCTTGCTCGCGATCTGGATCAGGCGTTCGCCGATGGCCCGATGGACGATCGAGCGCGACGACCGCTGGATGTGGTGGTTGGCTTTTACGAAAAGTGGCGCGACAACCTGTACAACAGCGTCGCCTACGTCAGGCTGGGCGACGGTGCGGCGCGCATCATCCATGTCCACCGGAAGAATTTCCTCCCGACCTACGGACTGTTCGACGAGGAACGCTTTGTCGAGCGTGGCCACACGCAGCGCGCCTTCGACACGCCGTGGGGCCGGGCGGCGATGCTGATCTGTGAAGATGCGTGGCACAGCATAACGGGAATGGTTGCCGCGCTCGACAACGCCCAGGTGATCTTTGTGAGCGCGGCAGCGCCCGCACGTGGCCTGCAGTCACGCGAAGGCGTGCCGGGTCCGGGAAGCCTGTCGCGTTGGGAACGGCTGGTGCGTGACATCGCCGATGAACATGGCGTGTTCGTCTCGCTGGCCAACCTCGCGGGCAGCGAAGGCGGTAAAGTTTTCGGCGGCGGGTCGTGCCTGGCTGGACCTCGTGGGGACGTTCGCGTCCGGGCGCCGGCGTTCGATGAAGCGATCGTTATGCTGACGATCGACCTCGGCGACATCACGCGGGCGCGCTCCGACATGCCGTTGTTGTCCGATCTGCGGACGGCGCTGCCACACCTGCGGCGCACGCTGGATGCGGTCGAGGACCAGGAAAAGTTCGTGGCGCCGTATGATGAGGCGGAAGCGGACGGTCAGACCCGGGGGGCCCCCCCCGATAGTGAATATGGCGCTGCCATCGCCAATGCCCGTCATCGTGACAACGCGAATGCCATCATTCCCGCGCTGCACGTCGCGCGTGATGCCCACGGCTGTCCCCCGTCGCTCGACATCGATCCCGCGATGGTCGAAGAGTGGCTCATCCGGTTCCTTCGCGACGAGATGGGGCGGCGCGGATTCGCCAAGGCGGTCGTGGGATTGTCCGGTGGCGTCGACTCGGCCGTCGTCGCCTACCTGGCCGCGCGCGCGATCGGCGCCGAAAACGTCCTTGGCGTGCGTCTTCCGTATCGCACCTCGAGTCCGGACAGCCTCGCCCACGCGCAGCTCGTGGTCGACATGCTGCAGATTCCGACGCGGACCATCGACCTGTCGGCAGCCGCCGACGGTTATCTCGCGCTGGAGCCGACCGCCGATGGCACGCGCCGCGGCAACGTCATCGCCCGCCTGCGGATGATCGCCCTGTTCGACCTGTCGGCTTCCCTGGGTGGTGTGCCGTTAGGCACCGGGAACAAGACCGAGCGGCTGTTCGGCTACTTCACCTGGCACGCCGACGACTCGCCGCCGCTCAACCCGTTAGGTGACCTGTTCAAGACCCAGGTCTGGGCGCTGGCGAAGCACCTGGGTGTGCCCGAGGAGATCATCAACAAGCCGGCCACCGCTGACCTGGTCGCTGGCCAGACCGACGAGGCGGATTTCGGGATCGCGTATGCGCGCGCCGACACGATCCTCAACTGGCTGCTGTGGGGTTTTACGACCGCCGATCTCGTCACCCGCGGATTCCCCCAGTTCGAGGTGGAGCTGGTCCGCAATCGCCTGGAGCGCACCCATTGGAAGCGGAAGCTTCCCACGGTTGCGCTCCTCAGTCACACGGCGATCGGCGAATCGTACCTGCGCCCGGTTGATTACTGACGGGTAGGCGAGGAGACGGGCAGGCGGGCAGGCGGGCAGGCGGGCAGGCGGGTTCACAGGTTGCGTTAGGCACGCGTGAACTGTTGCTATCCCTTGTACCGCGCCTCTCGACCGGGCTTCAGCCGGATCCTTGTGAGTGGGCACGGAGTACCGGCCTTGCAGGATCTCCCGTGGTACGACTCAGACGCCGAGATATCTTCACCATTGATCCGCGGCATTTCTCGTCTGCTCCCATAACGCGCTACAATCTCGCCATCGCTGTTGAGCAGCTCGATGGTCATCGGAGCCGCCAGTATCGAGTCCAGACTCGGCCGTCGCCGGTATGCCGTTTCCGCTTTTGGCTCCCAGGTGTCCCTGGTCGCGTCGCGCGCGGGACGTATCACCGTTGGGCCGCCTAACGACTTGTCCTTCGCGAGCGTGATCTTGATCCAGGGGCACGTCATGCTTGCCGGGCATCGGCTGGGCTTGTAGACCTCGATGCTGTGGATACTTTGTGGCTCGATCTGCTTTAACAGGTCTTGCCCTCGCGCGACTTCTCTCCCATCGATGGAATAGACGACGACGTGGGGCGGATCGGTCGCGACCTGCTTCCCATCGCGACGTAGCGCGATCGTGGGGCCGGTTTGTGCCGGAACGCCAGTTACGACGATTTCCTGCAGTGCGCCTGTTGTTAGCGCCACACGCTCCTGCGGCGACTTCGTGTCCGCCAGCGTGAACGTGAACGGTTCCTGAACCGTCAGCTTTACCTTGCGACCGTCGCGTTCCGCCGGCCGGAATCGCATCGCGGGAAGCGCCTCGCGCACTGCTGTTGCAAACAGCTCGTGCGTCGCCTTGATCACCTTCAATGTGGCGATGTCCGCTTTGCCCGTTTCGTCGATGTCAAACGACACGAGCACCTGGCCCTCGACACCGGCTTCACGCAGTATCTCCGGATACTTTGGCGTTCTCGATCCCGGGACCAGCGTTGGTGCCACCACCTCTTCGTACTGACCCGTCGAGGGTTCCGCTGGCACCTCGCGCGTGCCCAGCGGCGCGACGGGCTCGGGGCGCGGCGCTTCGCATGAGACCACCAGCAGCGCACACGCCGCAACCGCGGCCGCGCAGAGTGGCCGCCACCTGATGGTACGGTCAGTCATTGCCTGAATCCTCCGGTCGAGATCTGAGCGATGTTCGCCAAGGTGCGCGGCCAGGAGCCGCGTGCTGACGCGTGGCTTGCTGGCGGCCGTGAGCAGCAGGTCTGCATAACGACGCACGTCGGGATGCGCCCGCAGCACGCGCGCGTCGCAATCCTGTTCGACGGCAAGCCGCAACCGTCGTGCGATCCACCAGACCACCGGGTTCCACGGGACGAGCGCGGCGGCAACCGCGCCGCCGAGCAACAGGCGGGTGTCGGCGCGCTTCACATGTTCAACTTCATGCGCCAGGAGCAGGTCCTGGGACGGCGCATCGAGGGCGAGCACCCAGCGCGGCAGGAGGATGACCGGATCGCCAACTCCCGCCACGGCCGGACCGACATTGTCCGTGAGCAGCACCTCATGTCCGCTTACTCGTGCGCGCGGAGACTTCGTTCGTTCGATCGTTAAGCGACGTTGACCGTACGCAATAGCCAGCAGCAGAAAGAGGCTGGAGATGAGCCACAGGCCCGGGAGGACGCTGTCCGCCATGTACAGGATGGCGTCGGTGCGAGGCACCTGCCGCGCGGCAGCGGGCGCGGGCAACGCGTTCACACCGCTGATGACGAGCGTCCTGGGCACCGTCGTTGCGCGCTCGACCGGTACTGGAGCGAACGCCGCGAAGCCTGCAAGGACCAGCACTGCCATGAGCGACGATAACCACACCCAACGCGCGTTCGACGTTCGTGACCGCATGACGACGTCTACCAGCATTGCGCAGGCGGCAACCGCGGCCGACAGGAGTATGACGTACGCCATGAAGTACGTCATTTGTCCTCCTTGCCCAGGCGTGCATCAAGGATCTTCTTCAGCCGCCGGAGTTCAGCGGCATCGACGCCGCGCTCCTTCACCAGGTTCGCGAGCAACATTTCACGCGAACCGCCGAAGATCTTGTCGAGTACCTGACCCAGCGCGGTCTTGCCGGCGCGGTCCCGCGCGACCAGCGGGGCATAACGATGCGCCTTCCCTTCTTCCTCGTGGCTGACGAAGCCCTTGGTTTCGAGGGTCCGCAACACCGTGAGCACGGTGGTATAGGCGAGCTGGTCTTCGAGGTGCTCGCGCACCTCAGCGACGGTCGATGGCCCGCGATCCCACAACACGGCCATCACATCGAGTTCCCGGTCGGTAAACGAAGCCACGGTCGTAATCTCCTAAAGAACTAGTAGGAGAATGCAGTCACCTCCTCTGGTTGTCAACTAGAGTGTTAGTAGCGCTTCAGGGTCGCAGCGACGCGAGCCAGGGATGACGTCGTAACCGCTGGATGCCATCGCTATCCGTCGCAATGACATAGACCGAAGTAGTGCCAAAGCCGAGGATGTGCTCGTTGTTCCCGAGCACGAGCTGTCCACGACGCTTCCCGGTCTTGTCGATCACGTCATAGCGCGTCCCGGGTTCGGCTCGCGTTACGAGGCGGGTTACCAGCACAAATCCCTCGGGCGAACCGAGCAATTTCATTGGGTCTTCAAACGGCGGCAGCTCATCCGGCCAGTCCGTGGCGTTTCGAAACCCGGGCTTCCGTAGGATGTAGGCTGCCTTCTCGGCAGCCGTCATCCTACCGGTGCGGAACGGCAGTGGCGCACCTAACGTCCATCGGCCATCGGGTGCTCGCCAATCCACGCGATATGGATCCAGGCGCACAATGGCGATCCACCCGTCAGGAAAGAGGAAGGGTGACTCACTTGACCTCAGCGGAATATTTCCAAAGCGAGCCGAGGTTCCCAATCCTGGAATTGTAGCGGTGCCCAGCACCGGACTACGCCGCCCTTCGTTGGCGAGGCGGGCGACGGTATCAGCATCTCCGGACGTGCGGTTTACCAGGACGACGCCTGACGAGTCACGGCGTTCTCCAAACGATCGTGACAGTACATGCACTCGATCAGCGCCCAGCGGTGCGAGCGCGATGCGCTGCAGCGCGGGATGCTCCGGCAGCAGCTTACGGACAACGCTGTCGCCGACGAGAACCAACCAGCGCCGAGTAAGGTCGGCTGCGATCGTCGTGTCACCTGCGAGCGGCAACAGCGCGGCGACGAACTCGAACTCCGTGGGCCCCTGACCTTTTCGCGCCACGTCTTTCACTGAGCCGGTGGTGAAATCGGCAACGACCAGGCGCTCTTCCTTCCTATCGAAGAGCAGTACCCGGCCGTCGGCAAGTTCTCGAACCGACGTGAGATCGGAGAACTCGACGTTCAGCTGCCCGGTTGGCGCGGGAAGTGAACGCCTCGTCGACTGCGCAGATACCAAGGCGGGCAGCAAGAGCGCGATGACAAGAGAACGCAATGGCATAAGTTTCTCCGTCATACTCGTGAGAGCACTTACAGCCGCCGTCGGTGGTCGACCGCCGGGCTTCGGGTTGCCGATTCGTGTCAGAGGCTCGGCGCCCATATGACATCGCTAGCGACGATCCCATAGTCAACGGGTTCGCGATCGCAAGAATCGGGTTGGTTACACCTCCTGACGCCTGTAGATCTCACGTCCCAGGAGGCAAAATGATCATCATGAGTTCCCGCGCCGATCGGAATAGCGCTGATTACCATCGCATCGAACGGGCGATCCGTTACCTGGATGCGTCGTCACCGACACGTCCTACCCTCTCCGATGTCGCCAGTCATGTGGGGATGAGTCCGTTCCATTTCCAGCGCCTGTTCACGCGCTGGGCCGGGATCAGCCCGAAACGGTTCTCACAGGTCCTCGCGCTCGAATACGCAAAGGAAAAACTTCGCGATTCGCGCAACCTGATCGACGCAACCTACGACGCCGGTCTCTCGAGCGGTGGCCGGCTGCACGACCTGTTCGTCACGCTCGATGCCGTCACGCCGGGCGAATTCCGCGAGAACGGCTCGGGACTTCGCATCACGGCTGGCTTCCACGACTCGCCGTTCGGCGAGGCGCTGGTTGCGACGACAGAACGCGGCGTCTGTGGTCTCACCTTCCACGACGGGAACCGGAGAGCGGCGTTTCGCGATCTGGCTTCACGCTGGCCTAACGCGGTGGTCGAGGAACGGCCGCGTGCCACCGCGCCTTTCGCGGCGCGGATCTTCCATTCGCTCGAAGTGCGCGACCCGGAAGGACTGGTCCCGCTCGGACTACTGGTGCGCGGCACGAACTTCCAGGTCAAGGTGTGGCGCGCGTTGCTGCAGATCCCGGTCGGGTCGGTCGCGACCTATGAGGATATCGCCACGGCAATCGGTGCGCCGTCAGCCGTTCGAGCGGTGGGGACGGCGATCGGACGCAATCCGGTGGCGTTCCTCATCCCGTGTCACCGTGTCATTCGCACGACGGGCGCGTTAGGCGGGTATCGGTGGGAATTGAACCGCAAGCGCGCGATGCTGGCATGGGAAACGGGGCGGACGCCGGCGATGGTGGGATGACCAACTGCAACTTCAGTCATCCTTACAACGTCAAAACATCTTGATCGCGGAGAACGCCGAGGTAGCGCGGAGGAACGCAAAGGTCTTTCCGCGTGTCAGGCCGTTCGAATTCGACACCGGTTTCCTGGGTTCTGCTGCGGTGGTCGTTGCGATACAGTTGTCTTCCTCGGCGCACCTCCGCGTTCCTCTGCG
>Ga0079217_10000208_pt1 | contig 13642 bp, 10 predicted proteins | sample NCAS200_FD_76343 | JGI IMG/M metagenome (GOLD analysis project Ga0079217, IMG submission 76343) | Agricultural soil microbial communities from Utah to study Nitrogen management - NC AS200 | ecosystem: Environmental > Terrestrial > Soil > Agricultural land | place: USA: Utah | collected 2014-06-11 | reverse complement strand
TCAGTCGAACTCGGACGCCGCCTCGGAATGCCGGTCGTCGAACATCCGATCTCGAACGCTTACGAAACCCTGCGAGAACAACTCAAACTTCCATCGCCGTCGATCGAAAGCCGCTCCACCGCGTCGGAGAACCTCCAATCGCGTTTGCGCGGCAACATTCTGATGTCGATCTCTAACGCGGAAAACCGGCTCCTTCTATCAACTGGAAACAAGTCGGAACTGGCGCTCGGCTACTGCACTCTGTACGGTGACACGAATGGCGGGCTCGCCGTAATCGGCGACGTGCTGAAGTCTGAAGTCTATGCGCTCGCAAACCACCTAAACAAAACTCGCGAGATTATTCCGCAGGCGATCATCGACAAACGACCTTCAGCTGAACTTGCGCCAGGACAGTATGACGATCAGTCGTTGCCGCCTTATGAACAACTCGATCGAATACTTAAACTCTATTTTGAATTGAAAGCGACGCCGAGTGAGATTGTTGAGACAGGATTCGAGCCGGAGTTTGTGCGCGACATTCTGAATCGTGTGGAGTCGCCGGCGAATGAATTCAAACGCCGGCAACTCCCGCCCACATTAATCATTTCGAGAAATGCGATTGGCATCGGGCGTCGCCGGCCCATTACACACCGGTATCGGCGTTAACAAAACACGAACAATCCTTAACCGCGAGCGCGCGCTCTGCTCGCCGCCTGTGCCAACTCACGGGCGCGAGGCATCGCATCCACCGCTTTGCTAATCTGCGGATCAGCGTCGTTGAAGACCTGCGTGGCCGTGCGAAATCCATAAGCCGCCGACAGAACGTTGTAACGCAACTGTCTTTCAGCAAAGTCGCGCGACTTGTCCAACTGCTCGGGCGTTACCTTGAAGATCGTCTTGGCCGCTGCAAACTTCTTCACTTCACTAAAGAGCGCATCGGTAATCGGATAGTCTTCGTTCACCAGGTCGTGTTCAAACTCAATCGCACGTTGGATCGTGTAAGACTCAAACCCCTTGACGCGTCCACTCACCAACTCTAGTGAAAACGCGAATAAAATGTCTCGCAATTGCCGCTCGGCGGCACTGATCGTACCCGGCTTAACAATTTCATCCGGCGCGATTCCGCCGCCACCATAAACCGCACGACCCATATCGGTTTGGCTCTGCGGTCCATTTTGTTGCGGCTTCGCCTGATTGTTCTTGTCGGCTGCAAGACCGCCGGGAAAGTAGTAGTCGTAGTTTCCACCGTTCGAATAATCACGTTGAATGAGCCGGCCTGACGGTGTGTAGTATTTCGCGATCGTCAGCAGCAATGCCGAGTCGTAATCCAACTGGAACGGGAACTGAACAAGTCCTTTTCCAAACGTCGTCTCACCCACGATTAGCGCGCGATCGTGATCCTGAAGCGCGCCCGCGACGATCTCAGCCGCTGACGCGGTGTCGCCGTTGACGAGCACCACCACCGGTACGCCGTCAGGGTTGTCATTCACTGCCGCGTAAGGCTGTGTGCTGTCCTTGATTCTGCCCTTCTGCGTCACGATCATTTGTCCGCGTTGCAGGAACCGGTTCGCCACGCGCACGGCCTGAATCAACAAACCGCCACGATTGCCACGCAGGTCAAGAACGAGCATCTTCATGCCCCGGCTGTGGAGCTGTTTGAGCGCTTCGCCAAACTCCTGGTCGGTGGTCAGGTTGAAACCGCCTGTCATCGCGACATAACCGACACCCGATCTCAACATGTACGCCTGAGCAATTGAAGGCAACGAAACCGCATCGCGTACGATGCTTACCGTTTCAGTTTTTTTGTTGCCCGCATGCTCGACTGTCACTTTCACCGTCGACCCACGCGGTCCCAGCAAAAACTTTCGCACTTCGGGATACGTCTTGCCCTTCATCGAATTGTCGTCAACCGCGAGAATGCGATCGCCAAATCGCAGGCCGGCGCGGGCGGCTGGGGCATCGGGGAACGTTGCGCGGATGAAAGTACTGACCTCGGAGCCTTCGCGAAGGTCTTCGATCGTCGCGCCGATACCAAAGTATTCCGAGCGTTGTTCCGTGCGGAATGCCGCATACTCCACCGGGTCAAAATAGGTGGAGTGCGGATCCAGAACGCTCAGCATTCCGCTGATTGAGGTTTTAAAAATTCCGTTGTAGTCGAGCTTCCGTCCGTCGATATGATTCGTTTGAATCACGGCCAGGGCTTCAGAAAGGTCGCTCTTGATTGCCGGTGCGCTGGTTGCGGGCCTGGCGCCGGGAGTGGTCGTACTAGCCGAACGATCAGGACCGGCTGCACGGCGTGCCGAACGATTTTGCTGGGCAAAAATTAAGGCGGGGACTGCCAGGGCGAAAATAATGAATAAAGATGCCGGGGCAAAAGAACTTTTTCTCACGCAACCCTCCTAAAACCAACGTTGCAAGTACAGGGCCGATCCGTTTCGGTGCGGAAACGGAGACGCCAGAATAACACGAAGCGCCGCAGCTTTTGAATGTACGCAGCGGCCAGTCCCCGAGTTTTGTTCAAGATCACGCAGGGGAGTAGATGCTCCGGAGGGAACTTTCGTTTCTTTGTACTTTTTGGGATCTGTCTTTTGTGACTTTTTGTGGCTATTATGGCCGCCTGGCTTTTCACACCGACAATTCGACGGAGGATCTTTAATGCCCACAACATTGAAACGGGATAGTCTCGTCTCTTTCGCCAATGAACACCGCTCGGAGTTTGAGACTCTGCTCCGTCGATTCGTCGAAATACCCACGGTTTCGGTCGATCCAAACCACTTGGAAGACATCAAAAAGGGCGTCGAACTCACCGTCGAGACCCTCGAAGGATTCGGAGGGAAAGTTGAGGTTTACCGCGCCGATAAGGGCAATCCCGTCATTCACGGCGTGTTTGGAAACAATCCAAACTTTCCGACCGTCACGGTTTATAACCACATCGACGTTCAACCCGCCTCTAAAGAGACCGAACCCTGGGACACTGAGCCATTCGTGTTCACTCAAAAAGGCGATACTTACTACGGTCGCGGCACGACCGACGATAAGGGACCGGCGCTCAGCGCCCTCTTTGGCGCGCGGGCGGCAATCGAAGCCGACGTTCCCGTCAACATTCGTTTCCTCTGGGAGTTTGAAGAGGAAATCGGATCACCAAACTTCGAAAAGATTATTACCAAAGCCGCACCTTCGCTAAAGACCGAATCGGTGGTGGTTTCCGATACGGTTTGGGTTTCACGCAACCGGCCCGCGAGCTCCGCCGGATTGCGCGGACTGATGGGTTTCATTTTGAGTCTGGAAACGGGAACGGTCGATACACACTCGGGCGAAACCGGCGGCGCCTCGCGAAACCCGATCGCCGAGCTGATGCAACTCGTCTGCGACATCTACGATCCACGCACCGGTAAGATCAAAATCAAGGGTTTTTACGACGACGTCATTCCGCCATCAAAACAAGAGCTGCAAGACTGGGCAAACAGCGGCTTCACGACCAAAGCGTTCAAGAAAGCTCATCACTTGAAGAAAATGCGGACCGAGGATCCGCTCGAAGTGATGAAACGGATCTGGGGCATGCCCACGCTCGAGATTCACGGCGTGGTTGGTGGCTATCAGGGCCCGGGTTTGAAGTCTATTGTTCCGCCGCGCGCGGAAGTTAAGTGTTCCTGCCGTTTGGTGCCGGTGCAAGATCCGAAGAGACTTCAAAAACTGATCGCCGCGGCAGTTAAAGAAAAGAATCCGGACGTACAGATTCGCTTCGAACACGCCGCGCCCGCGTTTCAGACCGTGCTCGAAGGACCGTTACCACAGGCGTTAAAACGAGCGGTAAAGTTCTCGTTTGGCAAGGAAGCAGTTTTCGTGCGGGACGGCGGGACGATCGGTGCCATGACGAGTATCGAAAAAGTAATGAAGTGTCCGGTGCTGTTCCTCGGGTTGTCGCTCCCGGAACACGGCTATCACGCACCGAACGAGAACTTCGATTGGCAACAAGCTTCCGGTGGGATGGTCGCGTTCGCGAAGTACTTCGAAGAGATCGCGAATCTGGGCCGGTGAGCATTTGACTAGATCAAACACGAAAGACGCTCTTCGTTGAGAGCAACGAAGCCGAGTTTTTCATAGAAGCGGCGTGCTTGCGGGTTTTCGAGATGCACGGCGACGTCGATCCGTGTCACTGACTCTTTTCTCAGCTGTTCCTTCAACTGTTCGAGCATCTTGGAACCGACCCCCTGACCACGACGATCGCTCTTCACCGAAACATCGTCGAGTTTTGCGACAATTGAACCCATCGACGTGGAGATCGCATAACAGATGACGCAGATTCCCGCCGCGCCATTCTCGTCGTAAGCCATCCAAACAAAACCGAGTTCGGGGCGTTCGAGGAAGAGATCCAACGCATCGTTCAGCCCTTTTAATCCGAGATCGCCATATGCCTGGCTGCTGGCGAGGTAATGCTCGTCGGCGCTCAGGAAATCCGTGAGCATATGAAACGCTTCGGGCACATCGACCGCGTGCATTTTTCGGCAGGTAATCGGCACGCGGCAATGATGCCAAAAGAATTTCGAAAACGCGAGATTCGTTAGGTTCTGCTTTCAGATCTGGTTTTTCGGATATATAATCCAGCCTCCGCAAACCAGCAATTTCCATCCCAATCGAGCAGGTCAGGAGCCATGAAAAAGACAACATCTCTATTCGCAACAGCGATAATTCTCTTCGCTGCTATCTCCGCGTTTAGCCGCGAAGCGCGGCTCGTGCGCTATCCGCATTACCACAACGGTCGCATCGTGTTCAGCTACCTCGGCGACATCTGGACCGCCGATGAGAATGGCCAGAACATCCAGCGCTTAACCGTCAATCGCGCTCGCGACGTTTACGGTCGCTTTTCGCCTGACGGAAAGTGGATCGCGTTCTCGAGCGAGCGCGCGGGGAACCTCGACGTCTTTCTCATACCCGCCGGCGGCGGCAACGCGAAACAGCTTACCAACCATACGGCCGACGATACTGTTCTCGGATGGTCCACGGATTCTCGCTCGATCATCTTCAGTAGCAATCGGGGTGAAGACTTCATGCCTCAGCTGTATCTCGTGAGCACTGAAGGCGGTATGCCTGTGAAAGCGGGAACTGACATGGGCGTCCAGGCTTCGTACTCGCCGGATGGAAAGCGACTCGCTTACAACCAGAAGTCGCAGGTTTACTGGCGCAAGTATTACCGTGGCTCCTATCAAAGCGACATCATGATCATGGACGTCGCCGCTAAGAAGTTCACGCCAGTTACCGATTTCGAGGGACTTGATTCATGGCCCATGTGGGGTCGCGACGGTTTCATCTACTTCGTCAGCGATCGTGACGGTGGTGGGTTGACAAACATCTGGCGCGTTTCTGACAGCGGTGGCAAGGCCGATAAAGTCACGACATTCAAGTCAGGCGACGTGCGTTGGCCAGCCATCAGTTCCGATGGGCGCGTAATCGTTTTCGAGCACGATTTCGGCATCTGGAAACTCGACGTCAACACGAAACGTGCAACACCGATCACATTGAACATCGAAGCCGAGACACAGGAGAACCTGACCGAAACGATGTCGTTCAACTCGCAGGTCGATGATTACGATCTCGCGCCGTCTTCAAGGCGGATCGCGTTTTCGATTCATGGCGAAGTGTTTACATCACCGGTTGAAGAAGGTGATCTGAAACAACTTACCGACGGCGCCGCTCGCGATCGCCTGGTCCAGTATTCACCCGATGGCAAATCGATCGCTTACGTCTCTGACCAGAGTGGACGCGAAGAAATCTGGGTCGTGGCAATCGATGGTTCAGTGCCGGCTCAGAAGCTCACCGATATCGATGCGTTGAAACAAGGCTATAACTGGTCTCCTGATTCGAAGGAGATCGCCTTCAACTCGTCCGACGACAAACTGCGCAAACTCACCGTCGCTTCGAAACAGATCGTGGAACTCGACGCGTCGCGCCACGGTGGTTTCAGCGTGCCGGTTTGGTCACCCGACGGTAAGTGGATCGCTTATTCAAAACCCGATGCGTCGCGCACGTCTGACATCTACGTTATTGCGGCCGCAGGTAACGATAAGACGGCACACAAGATCACGTTCGATTCGAGCAACGAAGGCAATCCGCAGTTTTCCGCCGATGGCCGCAAGCTCTATTTCCAGCGCATAGAAGCGACTGGTGGAACCACACCGAATTCAGTTCAGATATATTCCGTTTTGCTCGAGCGTCAGGAACGCGATCCCGACGACGCGGAAGAGCGTGCTGAAGCAGAACCACCGCAACGCGAAGCGCCGGCAGCAGAAGGAGCGGAAGGCGGCGCTCCCGCTGCGCGTCGGCCACCAGCGAATCGTCCGCCGCGCGAAACCAAAATGGATTGGGACGGAATGAAACGACGTACTCGTCAGATTACGCGCATGCCGTTCCCTGTACTCAATTACGCGATCACGCCGGACAGTCGCACGATCGTTTTCATAACCACCGAGCCATCTGCAAGCGCCAGTGTTCCGGTGATCTATTCGATCCAGGAGGACGGACGTCGACTCGCGAGAATCACTTCAGGACAAGCGCCTGAAGGTGGCCAGGGCGGTGGTCCCGCTGGCGGTGGTGGTTTCGGTGGCGGCATCAGTGGCCTCAACATTTCACGCGATGGTCGCACACTGTTCTTCCGCGAGCGTGACAGCGTGTTCTCAGTTGCGTTGGCACCGGGGGCGGGGGCGGGCGCAGCAGCAGCCGCAGCCGCTGGTCCGCCTCGTGAAGCCGGTCGACGGCGGATCAGTTTCAATGTTCGGGTTCAAGTCAATCGCCCCGCGGAATGGGCCGAGATGTTCGACGATGGATGGCGCACGATGAAATACCGCTTCTACGATCCAAAGATGCACGGCACGGATTGGGACGCGATGCGCGCGAAATACCGGCCGCTCGTCGACTACGTTGGCGACCGTCAGGAATTGCTCAACATACTCAATGAGATGATCGGCGAGTTGAATGCTTCACACACGGGCGCCGCGCCACCGCCGCGCGGTCAAGGCGGTGGTGGAGTTGCGACTGCGCATCTCGGCGTCGAACTCGAGCCCGACACGACAGCAGGCCGCTATCGCGTTACGCACATTTACGAGGATGGACCAGCCGACAAAGACTGGGTGCGTGTGAAGGTCGGGGATTACCTGCTCGCGATCAACGGCAAACCTGTGAAAGCGGGAGACGAGTATTGGGACATCCTGAACGATCGTCTCAATCGCAAGGTAGTCGTGACGTTCAATAACAAACCTGCCGAAGACGGTGCCTGGACCACACGCATCGAAGCGATCTCCGGCGGCGCGTACAGCCAGCTGCGTTACGATCGGTGGGTAAAAGAACGACGCCAGAAAGTCGATGAACTTTCCGGCGGACGCATCGGCTACATCCACATACAGGCAATGAACCAGCCGTCTCTCCGCAAGTTTGAAAAGGAGATTCGCGAGTTTCGCAACAAGGAAGCGATGGTCATCGATCAGCGTTGGAACGGCGGGGGCAACATCGAGCAGGAGTTGCTCGCGATCCTGGTCCAACGTCAGTATCAGGTGTGGCAACCGCGTGGGACTGAAGCGTCCGGCCGTCCATTCGCTGGATTCTTTGGACCAAAGATCGTGTTGCAGAACTGGCGCTCGGCTTCAAATGCTGAAATGTTCCCGGCAGGCTTCCGCGCGTTGGGTCTCGGCAAGGTTGTGGGAACGCCAACGATGGGCGCTGTGATTGGAACGGGCAGTTATAGTCTTATCGACGGCTCAACCGTACGCACTCCGGGAGTGGGCGTGTTCCTCGCCGACTCAAAACGCACGAACATGGAAAACTACGGCGTGCAGCCTGACATGCTCGTCGATAACCGGCCGGAAGACACACTCGCCGGACGCGATCGACAATTGGAAGCAGCAGTTGAAGAACTGATGAAACAGCTGAACGGATCCCGCCGCAGCACTACGACGGACGGACAGCAGAAGTAACAAGTAACCACGGATGACACTGATCCTTCACAATCAGTGTCATCCGTGTCTTTTATATCGAAGTGGGAGCTTGCGCGGCCGTCAGCTGCTCGATCTCCACCAACTTGCGGCCCGCCAAAAATCCCGGGACCATGAAGATCAATACAACGGCGTGCGCGATCACGCCAATCAAATCCTGCACAAGTAGTGAGACCAGCCCGTCAAGAACAAAAACCACCATTCCCAGAATGTAGGCCCACAGGAGCTTTTTGTTTGCGAGCACACCAAACACAACAAAAACTCCGGCGAGGATCACATCCAGGACCATTGCTATGATCTTGGGCGCGCCACCGAGTTCGGCGGAAAATGTGGCCGCCAGAGCGTCGATGACTTGCGTCGTGCCGAGACTAATCAGGAACCGCCATTCACCGCCGCCAAAGCTGATAATCGTCGTTACCAGGGTCAGGCCTGCGATCCAGTAGAACCAGTTTGCACCTGACTTGTAGCGCTGGGCCAGTTCTTGGTATTGCGGGTTCGCGAATTCTTGCATGGGAGTCTCCTTTGATCAGAAGTTGAGGACATAGACTCAGGATTTTTCGGGCTTGAGTTTGAAGTCTGCCGGGACAAACTCGACCGACTTCAAAATACCATCGGATTTAAAACGCTTGTCGTTGTTCGGAAGGTAACAGATAACCACCGCGTTGACGGGCTTGCGCGGACCACATGATATGTCGCCAGTCACCTCTGTGGTGTAAGTAACGATCTCGACGCCGGTGAAACTATTAGTTCGCAGCCGCAACAGCCCGGTGGGAGTTTGCAGAACGAAGATGATGACGTTCTTCACTTCGCATTCGATCTTCACGAGCGTAGCCATGACTTGCGTTTCGCCGTTGCGGGGCTTTCTCAAGGCTTCACGCAAAGACGACGAAGGATCAGACGACTGGAAAAGAACTGTTTCTCCGGCGACAACCGCGGGACCTTGAGAACGATTCTTCAAAGCCTCTTCATAGTCGGCGAGCTCCTTCTCATACTTATTGATCCGGTCCAACATTTCCCTTGCTGTCTTGGCCTCTTCTTCGCTCGACTTCGCCACCTGCTCCAACAGTGGACGAGCCGTTTTGTAATCATTCTTGCGCATGTAAAGCTGCCCGAGCATGAAAGTTGAATCGATCCGACCCGGTGAGGCATTCAGGATGCGCTTGATCGACGCGATCGATTCGTCCACCTCATTACCGGTGATAAGACTTACATATGCCATCAGGTCGTACGACTCGGGAAAGTCAGGGCGCAGCTCGATCGCACGTTTCAGGTGTTCGCGGGCTTTGGCAATCTGTTCCAGCGGGTATTTCGATGGCTTCTCTTCGGGGCGCCGGCGACTGAGCGTGTACGCGTAATAGAAATGGATAAGGTAGTTTTGCGAACTAGCGGCAACCGCACGTTCCAAACTCGCGCGAGCGTCGTCTGTCCTGCCTTCACGAAATCGAAGCATGCCTAACGAAGCGTGAGCCATCGCCTGATCCGGATCCAGCTTCAACGCGTTTTCGAGATACTGCACAGCATCCGGATGATTGCTGTGCAACATGAGATCGCCGAGATATGCCTGTGCTTCCGCTTCCGTCAACGAATTGGTTTCGGTTGTCGTGTCGAGTTCGAGCTTCTCGGCGAGCTTACCTTGCATGAACTTGTAGCGATCCTGTTTGACGTAATCACGCAACTCCTTTTCCATCGCCTCGAATGTCGTTTCGAACGCTTTCTGAAACGCGGTCTCCAGCGGAACATCGGCAGCAAGCAGCTCTATGAACTTCGCCAGCTTTCCGAGCTGCCCTTCCTTGCCGACGAGCAAATAATGCATCAAGGCCCACGACTGCGCGTAGACAATGCTCTTCTTAAATTTCTCGTTGAATTGCCGCGAGTGGTAAGTGATGTCAAACAGCGTGCGCAGCGGCAACATCTGCTGATGCCTAAGCAAGATCAGGTGATGGCGGGGTGCGACTCCGAGCCGAAACTTTAGATCGTTATCGATACTGAACGTGCTGTAGTACTCCGCAAGTCCCTCGTTAAACCACAACGGAGCATTCTTAAAGGTGTTATTCACGAGCAAGTGCGTGTACTCGTGAAAGATGATCTGGAATACCCCATCGAGACCTGAATATGTTTCCGTCGAGAGCGCGATGTAGTTGACGTCCGGACCAGCCTGGAAGTACCCGCCTGTGGCTGGCGGTCCGAAAGGCTCGTAAGAACTTCTGCTTTTGAAAACGACGACGGTTGTGGGCACCGGCGTGTTGTATTTCATGTGCGGCAGCAACCTGGTGAAGACTTCGCGAAACTGCTCAAGTTTCAGTGCGACTTTTCGGATCTCTTTCTCGTTCGCGTTGCCGACGAGGTGAAAGTTCTTGCTGCGCACACTCATCCACGTGTCTTTCGCAGACACCGTAGACTGGTGAGAAACGAGCGCGAGGAAGCAAAGGGCGACGGCAAGGGGGAATACAAAACGTTTCATAATGCAGGTCCGCCGCGACCCTCGACTTTAGAACACGGATGACGGATCTATTCTTCTGGTCCGGTGCAGCTTGGGCCGTGAAGGGCGGGAATTTTCTGGCTGATGATTGGGTACTTAGGAGCTTCGTCTATGTTGATCTGCGTCCAATGAGCATAGTTCTCGGGCACGTTGGTGTCGGCGAAGATTGCTTCGACGGGACATTCGGGCACGCACGCATCGCAATCTATACAGGTGTCGGCGTTGATGTAAAGACGGTCGGTCAATTCATGAAATGCTTCAACAGGACAAACGGCTGCGCAGTCGGTGTACTTGCAATCGACGCATAATTCAACAACTACGTAGGTCATTGGGGAAATAAGCTCCTTTCAAATTGAGCAAATAGTCATTCAGTCGCGAGTGTTATGTCAACAGGAAAAATTAGCCACAAAGAGGCACGAAAGGCACAAGAAGCACAAAAGAGCTTAAAGCATGAAGGCCTTTCCCGTTCTTCTGTCTTCTTCCGTTCTTCTGTCTTATGCCTTTCCCGGTCTTCTGTCTTGTGCCTTTTGTGTCTCTTGTCTTTTGTGATTACCCTTTGTGATTACTGGTCTCGTCGCACATAGTCAAGCGTGCGCGTCGTGTTCTCCGTCACACTCGGTACTGATTCACCAAGTCTGCTCGCTGCGGGCAATTGCAGATCATTAGTCGGCGTCGGCGGTGGAAAGTATTTCTTACTTTCATCGGACGAAGTGAGCTTTGAGAGATTCTTGACCAGCATGAACTCCGTGACAGACACGATCAGAAACGTAAACATCATGAACAGACCGATCAGTTCCTGATCCAGATTTGCTTTTTTGCGCAGTATCACCGCACCCATGAGCATTATGGCCAGACCAACGAGCCCGAGCGTAGTAATCGCCGTCAGCATGGCGCTGATTGCAGCGGTGTTACTCGGTTCCTTCCGCTCCCTCAAATCAGTGCCGCAACGATTGCAGTAGCTCAATCCCTGCGCGCGTGGCGTACCGCAATTTGAGCAAAACATCTCGCTACCTCCGCCTAAGGTGTGATCCACAGGTAATAGATCGCCTGCCCGACACCGATGAAGAAACCAATAATGGCACCGAAAAGCTCAATTGTCTTGAGGTGCTGCTGGGCTACTGATAGTACGAGAGCTTCCAGTTTTTCGATCGGATAATCCGAAACTTTTTTACGCACGAGCCCTCCGACGTCAAACTCGGCGATCGCCACCGGCAAACGTTCCCGCGCCGCGAAAGTGATTTTTTCAACCAGCGCTGAGCTCGCGCGTTCCATCGCATTTTCGGATACATGGTCGCCCAAACGACCTATCGGCGCGATCAACAAACGCTCGATCTGCGAACTGAGAATCGCATTGATCGTGCGCGCCGTCTCCTCACGCGAAAGCAAACTCAACAGACTTCGCGTCAGGAGCTGTTTGATGTGTTCCGCCGTTTTCGGATCGACCTGCTGCAACACCGAACTGAGCGTTTGAGGCCGCAGGCGATCGATCGCGTCCGAGAAATGCTCTGAGACTGACGTCGAAAGACTCTCGCTGCGTAAGAGCTCAACCAGTCGCGCGGTGACTTGCGCCTTAAGTTCATCAAATTTGCCGGACTCGAATTGACCGATGAGCTGGCTCAACGGCCGGTTCATGACGTTATCGATCGTGGCGTTTAGAAATGCTTCCGCTTCCTGTTCGAACGCCTCGCCCCGCAAATACTCTTCAATTTTCTTTGGCAGCGTCTTGTTGACTAGATCGTCAACTTCACGATTAATGCGCTCGCGTGAGATGAAGATCTTTTTGAAAAGCGAAAGCTGTTCGTAGTACTGGTCCACCTCCAGTTTGATCAGCGCGCCGATCTGCTTTCGAGTCGTTGGGCTGGTTGCGATGTCTGCCAGGTGATGCACGATCGGTGGCACTTCCTGATCGATGCGGCCTTTGATGAAAGCGATCGTCTCAGGCGTGACTGTTTCCGCGAATGTCGCGTGGCTGTTAGCTAGATCATCCAGCCGGCCCGAAACAAACTCACTGACTCGTTGTTCAAATCCTTCATTGGCCAGATAACCCTGGAGTCGCTGCTGAACAAGATCCATGACGTTATCAACGGACTGGTTGTTTACCAGGTCGCCGAAGTTTCTTTCAAGTAGGCCATCAATCTGGTTATCAACGAATCGCTCGATCGCCTCCGCCGTCTCTTCACTGCGCAACATATCGGCGATGTATTCAGCCAGCCGGTACTGAAGCGCGGAGATCGTGTCGAGAATCGGTGCGCGCACATGCGCCGGCAATGCATCGATGAACGACGGATAGACTCGTGAAAGAAGATCGTTCGTGTAACCGCCGACGAAATCTGAAACCTTTCGTTGAAAGAAACTCGTTTCGAACATTGCGTCGAAGACTGTTTGTTGTGAAACGAGTTCGTTGCCCACAGCATTGCCGATCGATTGGGCAAGCTTCTCGCGATGGCGCGGGATCATTCCCTGCGGCCAGATCGTGATGCCGAAGAGTTTCTTGGGCTGATACGGATGGAACAACATCCAGATCGCGAGCCACGCCGCTCCGAAGCCGTGGATGGTCGCGATTATCACAATGGCAATAGCCACTATGATCTTGTACGTCGTCGGATCGATATTCACTTGCCGGAAGGAGTTTCGACCGGGTAACCGGCATTAATCCACGCCCCGGTGCCGCCCGCGACGTTGATCAAATTCGTAAAGCCCTGCTGTTGCAACAAACTCGCCGCCGCGCTCGAGCGATAACCACCCGCACAAATCACGGCCGTCGGTTTGTCTTTATGGAGGGGGAGTTGATCGATGGTCCTGTCGAGTGACGACAGCGGCGCATTCATCGCGCGTGGCACGTGACCGTTGCTGTATTCGGCCGGGCGGCGTACGTCGACGATCTGCAACTCGCGATTCGCGATCCGATCCTTCAACTGGTCCACGCTGAGCTGCTCGATGGCGTCAAGCGGGAGTCCGGCCTCGCGCCAACTCTGAATGCCGCCACTCAAATAACCTTTCACATTTTCGATGCCCACGCGCGCCAAACGAACCACAGATTCGTCAACCTGGTCCCTTGTATTGGCGATGATCACGATTGCAGCGTTCAAGGGAATCAAACTACCGGACCAGATCGCGAATTGTCCGCCGAGTCCGATGTTCACCGAACCCGGAACATGATCCGCGCCAAACTCTGCCGCCGAACGTACGTCAAGCAACACGT
>Ga0079217_10000206_pt1 | contig 13681 bp, 10 predicted proteins | sample NCAS200_FD_76343 | JGI IMG/M metagenome (GOLD analysis project Ga0079217, IMG submission 76343) | Agricultural soil microbial communities from Utah to study Nitrogen management - NC AS200 | ecosystem: Environmental > Terrestrial > Soil > Agricultural land | place: USA: Utah | collected 2014-06-11 | reverse complement strand
GGATCGTCGGCGAGCCGGAGAGCTTGCTGTTCCGGCATGCGCACGGAGAAGCCTTTAAGGGCGCGCTGGTAAGTGTGCGTGTCGTTGCGATCGCCGCCGAAATCGCGCGCGAGACGAAGCGCTTCGCCTTCGACGTCCGCGACTCCATCTTTAAGAACTACGATGTATTGATTGGCTATTCGTTTATCCGCGCGCTGGCGGCGGAATTTGGATGAATTGCTGTTGGGATTCTGTCCGTGGACCGCGGTGAATACGACCGCCGCCACGGTTAATGCGGTCAGAGCAAAGAGCGCAAGCGTCTTCTTCATGTAACCTCCAGTGATTTAAGAAAGTGGGTTGCCTTGGGAGGCGTCCGCAATGTCGGGAGTTACTTTCTGGGAACAGAAAACTGAACTGGGAGGAAAACTCTTGCGGGAGGTTGTCTACCTGGGTTCGCAGATAATAGAACCGTGAACAGACGAAAAGCAAATGCGATTCACACTACGGCCGCGAGTGTCGCGAGTATCAGTAGGTAGACCACCGCGACAACACACAAGACGACAAGCGAGATCCCGAGGTTGATTAAGTGACTTCTAAACGGAATGCGATCTGGGCCAGGGTGCCGGTACTTGTAGACCAGATAGGCGATTCCAAAGCAGAGCACGAACACGCCCGAGTACCTCACCGGTTCCGTCCACGGATTGACTTTCAAGCGATACAACACGAGCGGAAGAATCAACCCAATCACAATTGACGCAAGGATCTTTTCGAGGGCTGGTTTCACCGGGAGAATTGAAACGAACGTAAAATACGAAGATCGACGTGACTAAACCCGGAATATTATGCTGACGTCAGGGCCGGATGTCGAGAGTGTTATAATTCGAATTGCCACGAGCGCACTTTTCGATCAGGTACAAAAACAGGCGCAAATGCTCACGACGGAAGAGAAGGCCCCGCTGGTCCATCTACTTATCGAAGAACTGGATGCCTCGGCTCGGCTGATGCTGACGTGGAACAATTGTGGATTGCGGAGTCGCGCCGCCGCTACGACGCTCATCTTAAGGGAGAGTTAGAGGCCGTAAGCGGCGACGAAGTAATGGCTAGAGCAAAAAATCGCCTCACGTGATTGGTTATCGCTTTCTTTCCCTCGCAGGGAAGAGATGTCAGAAGCGGCCGTTTTTTTACGAGGCCGCTTTTGTTGGTCTCGGAACAGACTTCCTTGAAGATCTTACTCAGACCATCGACACTGCGCGAACACATCCAGAAATCGGAACGCAGGTGGACGTAACCTCAGGCGAGCGTTGTTGCATCGATTTCCGTTTAGCATCATTTACGCTTTGGAAGCGATGCGATTCTTATCGTCTCGATCGCACACCATCGTCGACGCCCAGGCTACTGGAAATCTCGAATTGCCCGCTGACTACAATTTGAACCGCCACTACGAGCGCTTGAAGATGCGCTTTGATTCGAACGACCCGTTCGGATTGTCGATGTACATGTCGATCACGAGCTCGCCCTGACCCGAGAGGGTCCATTTGCGAACGATCTGAGTTGTAACAGGACCTTTTGGAGTCTCGGCAGTGGTCACGTCGGTGACGGTGATGCCGTTGCCGGCAGGAAGCCACGTGGCTGTCCGCTTTCCTTTTGGCGCGGGTGTGCCTGCGGGCGCGTTAGGTGGCACAGGCGGGCTGAAGTCGTGTTCCTTGCCATCGAGGATGTACGAGTCTTTCTGTACTCTTTCGTTGTCAGGCTGGATCAGTTTCGTTTCAATGTCGATCTGACCCTCTTTTTGAGTGACGGTCATCGTTTGGTTCATGTTGCCGGGCAGGCCGAAGCTACGCGCTCGATCCATGGTCCATGAACCTGCGAAGTTCGGTTTCTCCGCCTGAGATGCGGAAGATGGTACGTCGGGGGGACACGCACAGCTCGGCTGCTCATAAGCAGCCACCGCGAATATGGAAACCGCGATCGTCGCCGCAATCGTTATCAACGTCTTTATTGCCATTGGTCGGATCTCCTTTTATTTAGACAGCTTCCGCAACCTGCGTCGATCGGTGCTCAGTCTTGACGAGCGAAAGCAATGGTCCAGTCATGAACGTCGTCACGAGCGCCATCAACACCATCATCGCAAAGATACGACCCGAAAGAATTCCCAGATCGTATCCGATATTAAGCACCACCAGTTCCACTAATCCTCGCGTATTCATCAACGCACCAATCGCAAACGACTGCGACCAGCTCATGCCGGTCCAGCGGCTCATCAACATACTGCCGCCCAGCTTGCCGGCGATCGCGACGAGAATGATCACGCCACAAAACGCCCAGCTCTGCCAGTCGTTAAGCAAACCAACTTGAGTGCGCAAACCAGTGAACGCAAAGAACAGCGGGAGCAACGCAGCGGAACTAAAACCCTCGAGTTTATCTTTCAGAAAACCACGAAAATCGATCGACGACGGCATCACGACGCCCGCGATAAACGCTCCGAACAAAGCGTGAATTCCGATCGTCTCAGTGATCAACGCGCAGGCGAGTACGAATCCAAGCATGCCTGCAATCAAACGACGACTATGCAACGTCGAGGTTGGCGATTCTTTTACCATCCGATCCAACCAGGACCGCACGAAGAACAGCATAGCCAGTGCAAAGAGCAAAGTGAACATCACGGTCGCTAACGAAACAACCACTCCGGTGGCGTTTACGATTGCGATCACGAGTGCCAGTATGCACCAGGCGGTGACGTCGTCAACAGCAGCACACGTCAGAGCAATTGAACCGAGAGAAGTTTGCGTCAACCCGCGATCTTCCAGTATTCGCGCCAGCACCGGAAACGCGGTGATACTCATCGCAACCCCGATAAATAACGCAAAAGCGCTGAAAGAGGTTTCAGGCGGCGCGAGTTCCGGGTACAAGAAGAGCGAAAGCCCCGACCCGAGCAGGAACGGCACTATTATACTCGCGTGACTGATCATCACGGCTGCCGAACCCTTGTCGCGCAAATGCCGTACGTTCAGTTCCATTCCGACGACGAACATGAACAGCACGACGCCGATCTGGCTCAACAATCGCAGCGTCTCCAGCGACGATTGCGGAAAGATAAACGACATCGCCTCAGGAAAAAAGAACCCCAGCACCGAAGGTCCCATCACAATCCCGGCGACCATCTCCCCCATCACCGGTGGTTGACCCAGCCGCCGAAACAGTCTACCGAACAGACCCGCCATAATGATGATCACGATGATCTGGAGCAGGAGGATACTTAGTGGATTGCGGAAATTTTCTTTGAGACCGCTCGTCAAAGCAGTGAGCGAGGCAGTAGTTGTGACCGCGGGCTGCAGCCTCGTATTGAGTTTCGCCCCGAGCGTGAGTATCAACCAAACCCCGGCGATAAAAACAATGATTAGTAGCACATAGGGTAAATAGTGCCTGAGATCCGAAATTTTAAATCCGCTTCGCCGGGACATCGATTCTTAATACAACGTGGGCTTGTAAACGCGCAACCTATCAATGGAGTGACTCGTAGTACGGCCTGATTGCTCAGTCGACTGAATTGATGCTAAGTTTGCTGAGTCTGCGCGCAAAGCGCCCCTAAATGACTGTAGAAACGCCATCCAAAACCGAAGTAGGGAATTATTTTGTCTCGAACTACCCGCCCTTCTCGCAGTGGAAGCCGGAGTTTGTTTCGGACGCCGTCGTCGCTTTGAATCGCCCAGCACGCGTGGACGATCCATTGGGGCTTTACATTCACATTCCGTTTTGCCGTAAGCGCTGCTTCTTCTGCTACTTCAAGGTCTACACCGACAAGAATGCCTCCGAGATCGAGGTCTATCTCGACGCCTTAATTAAGGAGAACGAGCTTTACAGTCGCACGCCTGCCTTTCAGGGGCGGCAGTTGCGCTTTGCGTACTTCGGCGGCGGCACACCTTCGTACATCGGCGAACGACAACTCCGCTATCTCGTCGACGGGTTGAATAAGCACGTTACGTGGCAAAACGCGGAAGAAGTCACCTTCGAGTGCGAACCCGGGACGATCCAAAAATCGAAACTGGAGACCCTGAAAGACATCGGCGTGACCCGCCTGAGTCTCGGTATCGAGCACTTCGACGACGAGATCCTTGCAGCCAATGGTCGAGCTCATTTGTCCCCGGAAATCTACCGTGCGTATGAGTGGGCTCGCGCTGTTGACTTCCCGCAGATCAATGTCGATTTGATCACCGGAATGGTCGGTGAGACCGAAGAAAAGTGGCGCGACACCGTTCGAAAAACGCTCGAACTAGCGCCGGACTCCGTCACGATTTACCAGATGGAGCTTCCGTATAACACGGTGATCTCGCAGGACATCCTGAAAAAGGGGATGGAATCGCCGATCGCCGACTGGGCCACGAAACGCCGCTGGCTCAACTACGCGTTTGAACAATTTCTCGCTCACGACTACGAAATCGCCGGTTCCGATATCGTGGCTACGAAAAAGAAGACGTGCCGCTTTATTTATCGCGACGCGTTGTGGCACGGCGGCGACATGATAGGCATCGGTGTCTCGTCATTTTCACATTTCGGCGGTGTAAACTTTCAGAACGCGCACAACTTCGAGGAGTATGTGCGCATCCTTAACGAGGACCGCCTGCCGCTTTTGCGGGCCGTTTCGCTTACTCCCAGGCAGCAACTCATCCGTGAGATGGTGCTGCAACTAAAGACCGGCGCGCTGGATACCGGTTACTTCCAGAAGAAATTTGGAGTTGATGTTTGGAAGGAGTTTCTTCCAGTCTATCTAAACCTCGCGGCTGAGGAACTGCTGGATCGCGAGAACGGTACCATCCAGCTTACTCGACGCGGTCTGCTGGAGGTCGATGGTTTCCTCCCGGAGTTTTTTGAACCTGAACTGAGAACCGTACGTTACGCATGAATACAAATAACTACGACGTCATAGTAATGGGTGGTGGCCCCGCAGGGAGTTCCGTTGCCAGCATGTTGGCGCGCGAGGGGCGCCAGGTCATCCTGTTCGAGAAAGAAATTTTTCCTCGTCATCACATCGGCGAGTCGCTGATGACTGACACGTATTGGACTTTCCGGCGCATGGGTTTGCTCGACAAATTGAAAGCGAGCCCGTTTGTGCGAAAGTACAGCGTGCAGTTTGCCAACTCGGCGGGCAAGGAATCGCGGCCGTTCTATTTCTTCGAATCCGTGCATCACGAGAGTGCCGTGACCTGGCAGGTGACGCGCGCGGAGTTTGACAAATTGCTGATCGATCACGCTGCCGACTCGGGCGCGGTGGTCCATCAGGGTGTACTCGTCAAGCAGGTCCTGTTTGAAGGCGATCAGGCAGTCGGCGTTGAAGTTCAGATGCAGGACGGTTCGCGCCAGAAGTTCTTTGCGAAAGTGGTTGTCGACGCAACCGGACAGACGGCGATGCTCTCGAACAAGTTTCGCTGGCGCGTGCGCGATCCAAAGTTAAAGAAAGCTGTCCTGTACTCCTACTGGAAAGGCGCGCATCGCGAACCGGATCTGAATGGCGGCGCGACTCTCGTGCTGCGAACGGAAAAGGGAAGCAACGGTTGGTTCTGGTACATCCCGCTCGAGAACGATATCACGAGCGTGGGGATAGTCGCCGATCCCGAGTACCTGGTGCAGGGTCGTGGTCAGGATCTCGCGAAGATCTACCACGAAGAGATCGAGAAGTGTCCACCTTGCGCGAAACGCGTTGCCGAAGGCGAGCGCGTAGACAAGATCTATTCGATTCTCGATTACTCCTATCGTTCAAAACAGAACGCCGGCAACGGGTTCATTATCATCGGCGACGCGTACGGGTTTCTCGATCCGATCTACTCGTCAGGCGTTCTGCTGGCGCTGAAGATGGCCGAGCTCGCGGCTGACGCGATTCACGACGCTTTCAATCACGATGACTTTTCCGCTCAGCGGCTGGGACAGTACCAGGCGAAACTCGATCGCGGAATCGAGTCGATGCGCAAGCTGGTTTACGCGTTCTACAACGAAGACTTCAGCTTTTCAGGTTTTCTGCGGAAGTATCCTGAGGAGCGGACGCACATTATCAACCTGCTGATTGGCGACGTGTTCAGAGAAGGCGTGGACGGAGTCTATGGTCCAATGTCGGAGTTCGCTGAAATCCCACCGCCGCTTTACGAGCAGGTCGACGGGGCGATGGTGGCTCAGGTACCAACGCCCGACGAGGCCGATCTTTTGCTTTCAGCGAAGTACAAATACTTCGACGACCACGTGCCCACAGCCGAGGTTGGAGACTAAACCAGCCACAGATTCCACGAATAATACAGATCAAGGGCTCAAGCAAAGAGCCTTAACTGATTAATCTTGATCCGTGCTGGTCTGTGTCTATCTGTGGCTAAAACAGAAACTTCAATCCAAACTGAATATGCCGCGGATCTCGTGCTGACGAGATCCGTCCGAACGTCGGCGAGCCCAAAAAGTTATCGGGCAGGTTGAAGTTTGGGTGATTGAAGAGGTTGAAGACCTCCGCGCGGAACTGCAAATTTAAACGCTCGGTCAGCGCCGTGTTCTTCATCAGCGACGCGTTGACGTTCTGAAAACCTGGCCCATCCAGAATATTTCTTCCCGCATTGCCAAACGTTCCCTGTGGCGGAAACGCGAACGCCGCGGCGTTGAACCACCGATCGGGTGTCGGATTTGATATTTCCGGATTGCCGACGACGTTCGGTCGATCATTTGCGCCGAAGCCGAGGATCGAACGACCCGTGCCGCTGTTGTCGAGTTCCGAAAGCAGTGCGACCGTAAACGGACGGCCCGACTGAAGCGTGACGATGCCGTGAGTTTCCCAGCCAGTTAATACAGTCGAAACCCAGCCATCGTCCGCGAGATGCGTACGACCTTTTCCGAAAGGCAGCGAGTACGAGTAGCTGAGCGACAAGCGATGACGCACGTCGAAGTTCGAACGGCCACGCTCGGCGGCGACGTTGAAACTATTCTGCGGGAAGTTCGGATCGCCGGCGCTGCTGAAGAAGTTCGAAGCATCGTCGATCGACTTGGACCACGTGTACGAGACGAGCGAAGTTAAGCCGTGAAACAGTCGTTGCTGAAAGCGCGTCTGAAGCGCGTGATAATTCGAGTTGCCGCGCGATTCAAGCAGGTCGATGTCGTCGAAACGCGGATCCGGACGTGGGACAAATGGCAATCCCGGTGGCAATACCTGTGGCTGCGGCTGGTTGATGTCGCGAGCAGTTAGGAGTTTTGTTCCTTTCGAACCGACGTACGCGACTTCCAAGACATTGTTGCTTCCGATCTGCTGTTCGATGTTGAAGTTCCAGTGCTGCATGTAGCCGGTGCGCATGTCGCGCTGGATCGCGAGCGCCGAATCCGGCAGCGGGAACGGGAAGAACGCCGGGAACGGATCGCTCAACGTCAACGGCAGTCCCGGCAACGAGAAGAAGATGTTGTTGTCGAAGAAGGGCGAGTTGAAGTAAAGCGCCTCAGCCGGAGCGAGTGGCGACTGATCGTAGTAGACGCCATAACCGCCGCGCAGGACAGTACTTTCGCGGATGGACCACGCAAACCCGACGCGCGGCGCGAAGTTGTTCTTGTCAGCTTCAAAGCCGCTGCGAGGGACGCCGTTTGTTCCCACTGCGACGATGTTGCGTGTGTTGAGATCGAAAACGGTCGCGCGGTCTGAAGCGTCAACCGGTGGCGAGTTGTACTCGTAACGCAGCCCCGCAGTGAGAGTCAGTCGTGGCGTCACACGCCAACTGTCGTTTAGGAAGAAGTTGTAACTCTCCGTGCGGATCTGTTGCGGGTTGTCGACGCGCGCAACGCTGGTTAGCAACGGAAATCCGAACAACATGTCCGCGAGCGCATTTCCGGTCAGTTGGAAAAACGGCGAGAACTGAAGCCGTCCGCGTGACTCGACGTCACGAAAAGCATTCTGTTCAGAAAAGCGAATGTCAGCACCGAACTTGAACAGGTGATTGCCGCGTGTGTAGCTGGCGTTGTTCAGAAGTTGATAGACGTTCGTAACGCTGTGCTGCGGGTTGTTGCCTTCGTCACCGAGCGGTGAATAGCCGGTGATCGTGATGAAGCTCAACCCCAGGTCGCGTGGTCGCGGTGAAATTGTGGGTAAACCCACTTCGGAATTCAAAACGCTCGCTTCCTGATTCACCGCTGCGGCGACGCGACTGAATGCGCCGCGCGTTTCGTTAACGAGGTTAGGCGTCATCACCCACGTCAGTGCAACCATGCCGTTTTGACTGCGTCGCTTCACGAAATCGCCGAAACCAGGAACGGCGGAAAAAGATGGACCAGTAAACGGTTCAAAAAGATCGCGGTCGCCAAAACTGTAGCGGAATGCAAGTTGAGTTCGATCGGTCACGTGGTGATCGACGCGCACATCGAAACTGTCGTTATCGTCGCGCTGCGTTGGCGACGAGACGAAATTCTGAAACGGAACGTTGCGGTTCGGTAAAGGATAAAGTGCGGCTATCGCTCGGCCCACGGGATGGATGAAGAAATCAGGGATAATGCCGCCGTCGAACGGCATGCCCGTGAATGGATTTGTCGGGACGCCGAAAACACTGTTCGAGAAGTTACCGACTCGCTCTTCCGCTGTCGGGACGTTCGTGATGCGCGTGATGCCTTCGCGCGAGCGCGTGCCTTCGTAATCCGCAAAGAAGATCGTGCGATCGCTCACGATTGGACCACCGATCGCGCCGCCAAACTGGTTGCGCAGGTATTTCGGTTTCGGCTCACCCGCGGGAGCGAAGAAGTTTCGCGCGTCGAGCGCGGCGTTGCGATGAAAGCCGAATACGGAGCCGTGGAAATCATTTGTTCCGGAGTTGAGAATGACGTTCACCTGCGCGCCGGGGTTGCGACCGAATGACGCGTCGTAGGTGCTCGTCAACATTTCAAACTCGCGAATCGCATCGACCGAAGGACGCACGCCGAATGTGTTCAGTTTTGGATCGATGTTGTAAACGCCGTCGAGCAGGAAGTTGTTGGCGTCTTCGCGCGCACCGTTGACGCTGAACGCGAAGTCACCACGGACCGAACCCGCGGATCCTTGCGCCGGCGGCACCGCACCAGGAACGAGCAGGCTCAATTCGTAGAAATTGCGACCGTCGAGCGGCAGACCAGTGACCTGACGGTTCTCAATAACGGTGCCGAGCGACGCGGAGTCTTTTTTCAGATCGGCTTCGTACGTCGTGTCGACCGTGGTTACGTCCGGATGGGGTATTTCCATCGTTATGTCTCGTCGCAGAACTTGATTGACGAGCAATTGGATTTGATCGATGTACTTCCTGAAGGCTTGCCCCTCGACCTTGAGTTCGTACGAACCGGAAGCAAGCGAGGAGATGGCATACTCACCCTGCTCGCCGGTTTCGACGCTGCGTGACTCGCCCGTGGCGGTGTTCGTTAGAGTGACCGTCAGGCCGGGGATGACTGCTCCATTAATATCGGAGATGGTCCCGCGCACAGACCCGCGATGTGTTTGCGCCAATACAGGCATCGAGAACAAAAGAGACAGAACAAGCAGGAAGAGAGTTCGAAGAGTTGACTTCAAGATTCAGTGCTCCCGTTCGAAATTTTGGAGGCCCAACGAATGCACGCAAAACTTAGCAAATCCCTTGGCAATTTGCTAATCGTCTATTCATATCGGAAACTGACTGCTAGAATGCCGCAATCAAGGATGTAGACATTACGGCGGAAAGCTTTTTGGAGTTTCAGTTCCGTAAAACGAATTTCCGCAAAGGCGCAAGGGCGCAAGAGAAAGAGTAATCACTTTGCGTCTTTGCGCCTTTGCGGGAGAGCTTGAAACCAACTTCGGAGGACTTGAATGCTCTGGGTCATTTTTGCTCTTGGCGCGGCATTGTCGTGGGGACTCTATGGTCCAGCGCTGCACCGCGGACAGGTTGAGCTTGGTAATCCGATGCGCGCCTTGTTGTGTGTGGGCGTGGCTTACTTTCTGATCGGAGTGCTCGTGCCCGTCGTTACCCTTTCATCGCAGGGACAACTGAACGGCTTTACGATGAAAGGCTCGATAGGTGCGACGCTCGCGGGCTTGTTAGGCGCGGCGGGCGCCGTTTGCATCATCTTCGCGTTTCGTAATGGCGGACTGCCGACTTACGTGATGCCGCTGGTCTTTGCGGGCGCGCCGCTGGTGAACGTGCTCTATTCGATGTGGCTGCATCCTCCCAAAACCTCCCCAAATCCGTTGCTCTATTTAGGTTTTCTTTTGGCTGCGTTAGGTGGTGGTTTGGTCTTGTACTTCAAACCCCAGTCGTAACCAAATAACACGGATGAGGAGTTATCAATCATGCAAACTATGCGGGCGTTATTGCTCTTAATGTGTGTGGCAAGTGTGTCTCTTGCCCAGTCCAATGCGAACTGGCCGCAATGGCGTGGTCCAAATCGTGACGGCCTTTCGAAGGAGACGGGGTTACTGAAGCAGTGGCCTACAGACGGTCCGCCGTTGGCGTGGAAAGCCTCCGGCGCCGGACGCGGTTATTCGTCGTTCTCAATCGCTAATGGAAAGTTGTTCACGATGGGTTTGCGCGGTGATAAAGAGTTTGTCATCGCGTTCGACGTCGCAACGGGTAAAGAAGCATGGGCGACGGCACATCCCAGCAGTGCGTTTCAAAACGATCGCGGTGATGGACCACGAGGCACGCCAACAGTCGAAGGTGATCGAGTTTACGCCCTCGGCGGTAACGGCGATCTTTCGGTGCTCGATGCACGTACGGGGAAGATGGTTTGGACCAAGAACATTTTGCGGGAGTTTAGCGCTCGCAACATCACCTGGGGCATCAGCGAGTCGCCGCTGATCGTTGGCAACAAACTATTGGTGAATGCGGGTGGTGCAGGCGCGTCGATTGTCGCGCTGAATAAGAGCGATGGCTCGGTGATCTGGAAGAGCCAGAGCGACCGCGCCGGTTATTCGTCGGCGATTCCGGTTGAACTAAATGGCGGAACGCAGGTCGTCTTCTTCACGCACCAACGGGCTGTTGGTCTGGATCTGAAGGATGGACGATTGCTGTGGGAGTATGCGCGGGCTGCAAACGATGTCGCGAACGCTGCGACGCCAATTGCGCGTGGCAATCGCATCTTCATCTCGTCTGATTACGGCACTGGCGGCGGTGTTGTCGAGATCAAGCCCGATGGTACTGCGCAGGAGATCTGGTTCAGCAAAGATATGCGAAACCATCACAGTAGCTCGGTGCTGGTTGGCGATCATCTGTACGGGTTCTCGAGCTCGATTCTAACGGCGATCAAGTTTGATACCGGCGAGATCGCATGGCGCGATCGCAGCGTCGGGAAGGGATCGCTCGTTTACGCGGATGGACGTTTGTACCTCTTCAGCGAGCAAGGCGTGGTCGGATTGGTCGAAGCAACGCCGACAGGATATGTTGAGAAGGGACGCTTCCGGATTGAGCAGGGTTCGCTACCGACGTGGACGCATCCGGTTGTCGCCGGCGGACGGTTGTACATACGCGACCAGGACACGATCTACGCGTACGACGTGCGACAGAAGTAGGGGATTGCGAATTCGAATTTCGAAATTCGAAATTCGCATTTCGCATTTCGCATTTCTATGGTGTCAGATAGGCGCGGGCTTCGCGTAGTTCAGCGAGGTCCGCGTCTGCCTCTTTCCACTGATCGAGAAGTTTGGTGTAAGCAGCAACGGCTGCGGCACGATCGCCACTTTGGGCATAAGCGCGCGCCAGGCCTAGCAGCGAGCGTGCGCGGTTTGGCTGGCGCAGCAGCGAGACTTGAAACTTCTCAACCGCTTCCTTGGGCTGTCCAGCCCGCAAAAGAATCTCTCCAAAAAGTTCATGCGACGGTTTAATGAGCGAGGGTGGTCCATACGGCGCACCTCTCTCTTCTTCGAGTGCCGTCGCCTTCTTCATGAGATCGATCGCGGCTGTGTGATCTTTCTTCATCGAAGCAGCAAGTGCTTCGACTTCCAGCTTGTTCACGTTTCCGATTGACTTTATCTCAACCGAGGAGCCATTAACGGCTGACGCCAGACCACGGATGAAGTTTGGCAAATTCTGACTCGCCATTGAGGTTCGGACCGTGGAGTCATGGCTCGCGTGCATTCCGTTCGTCCCCGTCTGTTGAGTTGTTTGTTTGCCTTCGGGGAAGAATTCAGATGCGCGGTTCCATGCTTCGGTTTCGACGATGAAAGCCGAGGCCATGTTCGCCCAGTTGTTCTCGTAATAACCCGGCCGCAGTTTGTTGTCGTAAGTCGACTCCGACATTACTTTCTTCATCAACGCCAACAATTCTTCCGCTTTTTTATAACGCCCCTGCTGAAGGTAGGCGTACATCAGCCAGTGCAGACTGTGATAGTCGCGAACGTTAAGAGAAAGTTTCTTTCGTTTCATCCACGCGTCGGAAGACTCCCACGCAGCTTCATTCGACGCCGCTGCCTCGGGCCACATCCCGAGTTGCAGAAAAATGTGCGACGGCATGTGCCGCGCGTGATGCGCTTCGGGTGCGATGCTAGCGTAACGTCGCGCGGCAGGTAAGGCGAGGATCGCGTGTTCGGGATCGTCAAAGGCGTGAATGATGTAGTGCGCCGCTCCGGGATGGTTCGGATTTTTCTGATAGACGTCGAGTGCAATAGCGCCGGCTCGCGCCTGGAGGCGATAACTCTTGTCCTCGCCCCGTACCAGTCCGAGCAACGACAGAGAATAGAAAGCGGCCGCGTCGAGATCGTCGGGATAGGCCCGATAGATTTTCTCCATCGCAGCGGAGTAAGCAGTGTCACGCGCGCGTTTGTCGCCCTCGCCGAACAAAACTTTGACGGCCTTCAAATACGCGCGCTCTCGTTCAGTCAGTTTTGGCGTCTCTTTGATCTTCTCGAGCACCCGACGGGCGGCTGCTGGATCCTGTTCAGACCAGAGCGGATGATTGTAGGTCATCGCTTCGCCCCAATATCCCATCGCGAACTCGGGATCGACTTTCGTCGACTCTCGAAATGCTTCGACTGCTTCCTCGTACCAGAATGAGTGAAGCGCAGCGAGGCCGCGAAGAAAGTGCGTCTGGGCCTGCGGGGAGCCGGAAGTCGGAAACTCAACGCGTCCGAGTTGCGATTCCTGCGCAGCAACGCCGATCGCTAACAAGCAGATAAGAAGAAGTGCGCGACTCATAGTTTATTTGCTTCCGATTGCGTACAGATGTTGCGAGGTACGCAGGTAGATACGGCCATCAGAGATTGCCGGTGAACTGAGAACGTAATCGTTCAACGGGTTCTCCGCCAGCACCTTAAACTCCGGACCAGCCTGAACCACCGTCGTCAGTCCGTCTTCGTTGGTGACGTAAATCTTTCCGTCGGCAAGAACCGGCGAACCGCTGTACGTTCCCGGCTTGATGCGCTGCTGTCCGTAGATCTCAGCTCCCGTTCGCGCGTCGAGACACCACATGATGCCGCGATCGTTTACGACGTAGAAGTACTTGCCGTCGGTCACGGGCGTGGGCACGTCGGGTCCGTTGGCGGTGGACCACAGGAGGTGCGACGTTGTGATGTCGCCGCGGCCACCGACCTTGAGCGCAAGCAACGGCTTGATTCGCGTCGGCGCGTAGATGATGTCGTTGAAAACTATCGGCGAGGCAACGATGCGATAGAACTGCTGGTTCTCCGGATTCAGACCATTGGCGCGCCAGAGTTCCTTGCCGGTGGCGAGGTCGTGTCCGGTAACACAGTCGCCGCCGGTGATCACGATCT
>Ga0079217_10000205_pt1 | contig 13695 bp, 8 predicted proteins | sample NCAS200_FD_76343 | JGI IMG/M metagenome (GOLD analysis project Ga0079217, IMG submission 76343) | Agricultural soil microbial communities from Utah to study Nitrogen management - NC AS200 | ecosystem: Environmental > Terrestrial > Soil > Agricultural land | place: USA: Utah | collected 2014-06-11 | reverse complement strand
TCGTCGAATCGATTCGACACGCAGCCGCCCGCGCCGGCCGAGATGCCAGGTTTGCACTGACGTCCGGATCGACCGGCGAGCCCAAGAGAATTCTTTACACCAGTTGCCGTCTGCGATCCCTCACGTTCACCTTTACAGACATGTTCGCCCGCGCAGTTCGCGAATTCGGGTTGAAACGCACGAGCCTTTATGTCTTCAGCTCCTTTTCCGGAGACGCTTCACTAACGTCGATGCTGCTCGACGAGCCGAAGCTTCCATTGTATTTATCAACGCTTCAAGCGCCGTATCGAGTACAGCTACACCCCAGCATTCGCACGCTTGTCTGGCAGTACGGGGGGTCCGCCGTACGCCTCTGGCTCCTGACTATCGCTAACCCAGGCGTGCTCTACGCCACGAACCCATCGACGATCTCAACGTTCTTCGATGAACTCGAAGCCGACTGGGCCACGCGCTCGCAATTGGTAAAAGACTGGCACAGGCACGCGCATGAATTTGATCCCATACTGCGAGAGCTAGTCGGCCGCATAACCTCACGAGGCAGCGCGAAACGCTTGCGCCTCGTTGCGACAAGCGCTGGTCCAATTCCTTTAGATCAGTTCGCTCCTGCCGTACGCGCGTACATCTGTTGGACCGGTGGTTACGTCAAATCCTTTCTCGATCGCCTCGCCAAACACTTGCCGGCTCCGCGCTACCGCCTGATTCCAATGTTCTCAATGTCCACTGAAACCGTCGAAACAGAAAGCGTTTTCCACAACGGCGAGGTCCAGTTTCTGCCGCTTGCGCCCGGTGTTGTCTACGAGTTCATCCCCGCCGACGTTAACGACTCCACGCAAAACCTCATCTCGCCCTCTCAACTAAACCCGAGCCAAACGTATGCGATGGTCGTCAGTGACGGTTACGGCCTGAACCGCTATCAGACCGGCGATCTTTTCGCATGCCGTCGCCTGAGAAACGGACTTCCCGATCTCGCATTCCTGCGTCGCCGTGCCCTCGAATACTCTTTCATTGGCGAAAAAGTTACAGCCGACCAACTTAACATCGTCTTCGATCGCTTGCGTTCAGAACATCGTGAAATCTTGGGGGATGCCTTCCTGACCTGCGTCCCTTCGCTGGCGCTAAATGAGAACCCGCACTACAAAGTCATTCTGATCAGTGACTCGCAAATGACTACCGATACAGACCTTCTTGCGGCGCGGTGCGACGAACTGCTCAGCACTCTGAACTGCGAATACAAGAACAAACGCACCAGCGGCTTATTGGCGCCCACAAAGTTCCTACAAATGGCGGCAGCAGCCTTCGCGCAGGGTTTCGAAAACAGTTGGGAGACTCAATTCAAGTTTCTGCCTCTCTATCGCCGAACGTGGGAATCAGTTTGTGTCCCTCAAATGAACGCTTCGAGCATCGCGCTGTCTCATAAAAATACGAGGCACCTCGCTCAAACAACGTCACTTCAATGATGTCACTCGTGGCCTGCTGATTGCTGAAGTCACGTCAGGCCTGTTCGCGAGAATAAGCGCCGCCAAAAAGACGAAACGGCGATCGACGCGGCGTCGCGGAACCGGCGAGTACGGACAGGTTCTAAAGTTTGATCAATTGTTTGTAGGCGGGTCGAATCAGGGTCGGTGTGGCCTTGATTTTGGGGGCACGAAAAGAGGCGAGTACGTTGTACCACTCGCCTCTTTTCGTTTTTTGATACAACGATCCGTGATATTTTTGGAACCACGGTGCTCGAATAAGTGTTAGACCAGAACTCTCTCCAAACAATTCCTGCGAAGGAGAAAACATCAATGTTCCCCAGGCGCGTGGTCTTATTGTCCGCTTTCGTAGTGTTCTGCATCTCACCCACTCTCGCGCAAAGACCTGGTCCGCAATTTTGGCGCAACGGCGACTGCGAACCGTTCGAGCCGCGCACCAACCTGGAAATGATAGACAGGCTCCAGGGGTCAGTAATCATCAAAGGATTCACCCGAATCAGCACGGTCGAAATCCGCGGCATACGAGTCGACGCGGTTGAAATGCGACAACTCGGAGGAAATTGGCGCTTTAAAGGAGTCGTTGTGTCGCTGCGCGAGGCCCAGCCGGTCGGCGATAACCGCTCGCGAACTGAAGAGAGCCGCGCATTTATCGATTACGAAGAGATCGATCCGCTGCTCAACGCGATAGACGTCATGTCACGCGTAGATGAAACTGCGACGAAGCTCGTCGGATTTGAAGCTCGCTACCGAACTAAGGGCGACCTCGAGCTTGCTGTGTTTCGTCAAACGCGCAGCGGCAATGCAGTGCTGATGACCACAGGCATTTGCGACCGTGTCACCGGGACGCTCTCGCTCGACGACTTCGCCAAAGTCAAGGCGATGCTCCAGGAAGCGAAGGGCCGCCTTGACGACCTCAAGTAACGAGCATCAGTCAACCACGCGAATTCTCGATTCCGCGCCATTGGTGCGAATCTCCGGGACGTACATCGCATGGCCCAACACGGGCAACGCATGAAACGCTCCCGGAGCTTCCGCCCTCAGTTCGTAACTGAGCTGCCACACACCCTGCGGCAAACGATCGATAAACAAGGCCACTTTGCGATCGCGCAGCTCCTGATAAACCCATCGCGACCGTCCCGTAAAGTCATCCTTCGACGGAAAATTCATCAGCGCCGCGTTCTTGTCGTTCAACGCACCGAACTTCAGTTCACGAATGTAGAGACTCTGACCGCTGCGAATCTGCACCGCTTCGAGACCCGCCGGTTTTAAGTCTTCGAACAACAGGTATTCGTAATTGTTCTTCGCTTCAACCGTCAGCACCACCTCGACGCGCTCACCGCTCTTCACCGTTTCGCCATCATTCAACGGCACGCGTTCCGAAACGACTCCTTTCAACAGAGTCGGATGATTCACCAGCTTGAAATACTGACGCCGTACGAAGATCTCATTACCGACTGGTTTCAGCGGTTCTTCAAGACTGAAAAACTCCGCTTCCGCTGAAAAGTACAATGGCCCGGCGCCGTTCTTACGCACAATGGTTACTTCGTTCTGTCCGTCGCGGATAAAGTTACGAGGGACAGCAAACCGTGTCGGCGCGTTCAGCGCGTCGTCCGCGGTAACCTGACGCGTCGCCACCTGTGAACCATTGACCAGCACCTGGTAACTAACAGCCGGCTGCAATTCCCCGCTCGTGCGCAAGTAGTCGTTCAGCGTTAACACCACGATCGCCGTGTCGCGCGTGTTGCTCCACTGAGCGCCACGCCGGTTCTTCACAAGCCAGTTCGTCACCGGCTCGATCAGCTTGTGCTTCGGATCGATAGCCAGCAACGCGCGCAGCGCAAATGAGGTTGCCTCGACACCACCGTCTGACCAGCGCCAGTAAACTCCATCGTTACCCCAGTGCGCAGTCCCGATCACTGATGGATCGGACGACTGCGCGCCGCGCTGCACGATTGACGTGTCCGGGCGGGAGTCGAACTTCACTCCGTTTTCGAGATTCTCGACGAGCGTCTTTGCCTGTGCACTGTACCCGTAACTATGCGCCGACAGCGCAAGCAAGGCACGTGTGTAGGCATTTAACTTCTCGCGGTTGGTCCAAAGGTTTGCAAACGCGGTCGCCTGAAACTTCCCAACCTCCGAGCGCTTCTGCACCGCGTGATGCGCGGCAAGTGCGTGCAGCATCCACGCTTGTCCATCGTGACTGTTTTCTTCCTCGACTAATTCCTTGTCGAGATAAGCAACGGCCCGTTCGAGCGAATCCGACTTCACGTCGATTCCGCCCTGGCGCGCCAGAGTCAATCCCCAAACGACATAGGCGGTCATAAAGTGATCGCTGTCGCCTTCTTTCCACCAGCCCCAACCGCCGTCCTGGTGTTGAAAATCGTAAAGGCGCGCGAGACTCGCCTTCGTTACCTGGTCCAACTCTCGCAAGTCGCGCGGTGCGTTCGTATGTGTCGCCGCCGCGCTCGTTGGTTCGATGCCACCGAAAACTCTATTCATCGCCCTCTCGGGTTTGAGACCAAGGTCTCGCAGAGTCTTTGCGGTGATTGCCGCCGGCAGGAACCGGCTCATCGTTTGTTCGGTGCAACCGTATGGATACTCGATCAGGTAGGGCAATGCATCGAGCATGGTCGTTGCCATACTGGGCGCGACCTGGACCGTAAGTTCGGTCGAATCGCTGCGACGTTCCTTCGGAATATCGAGATTGATCGACACGCTGTCGCCACGCATCTTTCCTGATCGCGAAACAAACTTCTCGATGCCATGTTCAAAGATGGTGAAAGTCTTCTCCATGGCGTCGGTGAACTGAGCGCCGCGCGCTTCAACCTTCAGCTTGGCTTCACTCGCATGCGTCACAACCACCTGCCAATCGACCCGCCTCTCGCTGTTTGCTTTCACCTCGACCGCAGGCTGTGTGGCGTTTGCCTGTTGAAGGGTCACCCCCTCGGCGTTCAACGCCGGTGACACACGCATGGGCTGATCGGTGTTGTTGTTGATGACCGCCGACACCGTAACCTGATCGCCGACGACGAAGAAGCGCGGGGCTTGTAATCGTACGATGAGTGGCTGCTTCGTTCGCGTGGACGAGTCGCCGAGGCCGAATTGATTTCCGGTAGTGACCGCGCGTGCGGTTGCGGACCACGTGGTCAGCGAATCGGGATACTTGACCTTCACTGTTGCAGTACCGTCTGCGTCAGTCTTAACGTCGGGCAGCCACAGGATCGTTGAACGGAAATCGCTGCGCACCTGGACTGCTGGTTCCTGCGGCGCCGCCACGAGTCCCTCCTGGGAAGTAGCCTTGGCAGACGGAGCCATACTAAACAGGTTCGCAGTACGGCCGGCTACCGGGAGCTCGGAAATGGAAACGCGATCCGTCGAAATAAGCTCACCAGACACGCTCGACACACCACCGCTAAACGTGATCTGATCGCGGCGACGGCCTGCGCCGAACACCGCTAACTCATCTTTGCTGCGGGCGACAGTTTCGTTCTCGTCGCGCAATTGTCCATCGACCTCGGTAAAGCGCGTGTATCTCTTTTGATTGAGCGTGCTGCTCGTGAAGACGGTATGCCCGCGCTTACGCCCGTAATAGAACTGCCTCGGATCCCCCGCATAGTCCTGTTGAATGTATTTGACTGATTCATCAATCAAGCCCAACGCAATCTCCGCAGACACTGGACGACCATTCGCGTCCTTAGCATCAACAACCAGCGTCCCTTCTTCGCGAGGCTGGTACTGCTCGCGATCAGGCTTCACGTTCACGGCTAAAAACTGTTCAACAGGCGGTACGATCACCTGCTTCGTATCCATAAATGCGGCAGCGTCCGCCGTCATGAACGCGGTGAGAAAAATGTTAGGAACGTGTTTCTCTTCAATTGGCACTTCGATCAATTTCGCCGTGCCGGTCACGTGGACGAGCCTGTAACTGAACAAGTCTTCCGCTTCGACGCTGAATAATACGTAACGATCGCTGGTCGGCACGGAAATCATCACGGGCGCCGTTTGGCCCACGCGGAAAGTGTCCTTGTCGACAACGATCTCGAGTCCGCCACGCCGGTATCCCAAATCGGTCGTTGCGTTAGTGGCGACAAAGATGTAGGTCTCCGATTTGATTGGCGGCAGGAATCGATCGCGAACCGCATCGACGCCCTGACTGCTTTGCCACGCGATGCGGTAATAACCTTCGCGAGTCGGCGTGAAGTTTAGCCGGCCCACGCCCTCTGCGTCGGTTTTTACCGTGGTGGTGAGAATGTCTTCGTGTTGGTAACCGCGAGACTTGAGCTGCCACTGTCTTCCCTGCGACGGTTGCTGAGGGAACGTGCCCGCACGCTGCAAGCGACGCAACTCTTCACCCTGGACTTCGCGACCACGAGGATCGATCCAGACCTCCACCCAATAGTCGCGCGTGATCTTGACGGTCCCTTCGGTCTGGACCGGCTGTTCGTTGGCATCGATCGCCTTGATGTCGACCGCGACTTTGTCCTGAGGGCGGTAGAGATTTTGTTCCGGACGCGGGTAGACATAATACCGCTGACGCGTGACGCGCACTCTGTCGCTCGCAACGATCTCGCGGCGTGAGGAATCGACAACGCGGGCCTCGACGCGAAATTCAAAGTCCTGATTGTAGTTTTCACGCGGCGTGTCGAACGTGAGTCTTGCTTTGCCGGTGGCATCGGTCCTAATGGTCTCTCGCTTGATTACCTGTCCCTGTCCGCGACCGTAGTAGTTGTAACGCGCCTGTTCCAGATGGTCGTAGTACCAGGGATAATCGCGCCGCGGAAACCAATAGTGGTAAAAAGCATTCTGATAGACCACCACCTCAACGGAAGCATTGCTGACTGGGCCACCGAAATAATAGTCGGCTTGAATGTCGACCTCGACCTGTTCGCCAAGCCGAAACGCTTTTTTCTTTCCATCCTGCTCAGGAGTTTTTACCGCGACTTTGAATTCCGGCAGCTTGTACTCCTCGAGTCTGAAGAGCGCTGCACTGCCGATACGGTGCGCCTTGTTTTCATCCCAGAAGTGAATCTGGTACTGGCCCAGGGGAAAATGCTCGCCTAATTCGAGCGAGCCCCACGCGCTACCAAATGAGTTGAGCGTCGCCTTCCCTTCCGCAACTTTGGTATTGCGCGGATCCTGGATCTCGTACTGAATCACCCGGTCAGCCGGCGTCCAATAGGCTCCGTTTCGCGTTTGCCGTGCGATGATCTTCCATTGCATCTTCTCTTTCGGACGATTCGCGGGTCGATCGGTGAAAGCGTAGATACGCCAGTCTTGCGAATCATGCTGACGATAACTGTGGCCCGTGGAAAAAGCCTGCCGATCACTGGCGGCGGCAGTTATAAACAAGTTGCGCGATCCGGCGACGTCACGCAACGAAAACTGGGCCAGCCCTTCGGCGTTAGTCGTGGCCCGCAAGCGACGCCAGCGCCAACCGTTTTCGTAGAAGTGGTCCCACAAGGTGAGGTTGGCGTTGGCGATCGGAGCGCTCGTCAGCGCGTTCGAGAAGAACGCGAGCGCCTGTTTGCCGGACGACTTCAAAACGAGCGCTGCATCGGACACGATCAAGACATCACGCGCTTTGGTCGCAGTATCGCCCGTCGCTTCGAGCAAGTACGCTCCCATTGCCAACTTTCCGTCTACGCGCGTTTGTTCTGATAACGGTTTGTAATCAGCAGTATTGAGGGTCTTGGTCCATGTTTTGACGGGTTCCTTTCCGCGAGTAGAGATTCTGGTAATCCAGTTTCCCATTTCTCCGGCGCCCTCGTCCTTGTCGAGCGCGTCCCCAGAAACGTCGCCAGGAATGTCACGAGTCAAATCAATCGGGTAGAGCGCAAAGCTGACGCGTCGAACGTTGCGCGCATTCAAATGAAACTGAAGCTCTGAATCCGGCAGAAAGATATTCGAAACACCGACGTTGAGCGACGGCGTCGTAATCGCGCTTATCTGTTGTGTAGCTTGATCAAAATAGCGGGTCTCGCCTTTGCCAAACTCTCGCGTTAGCCGCCGGTACAGTTCGAGTGCTTTCATGTAGTCAGGCTGAGGCCGCCACTGCCCTTCAATTTCGCGCATTGGTCCAACATCGTGCATCCATTGCGCGTAGTGAAAGAGCGCGTCGTCGTACCAGGCTGACTGCTTGCCTGTGGTGAGTGCCTCCTCGAAATAATCGGAAATGCGCTGGCGCATGCCAATGTCTTGCCCCGAGTGACGCATCGTCATTGCGATCAAATAATTCAAGTGCGAGCTATCGTTGGCGGTGTTGCTGATCTTTAGTGCGTTCTCGAGAATGTTTAGCGGAATGTTGTTTCCGTAGTAGGTGTAAACGTAATAGTCGTTCGCGTTCGGTACTGAGGCTGCGCGAAAAATGATGCCCAAATAGCGCGCACGAGCACGTTCCACATCACGCTGACCGGCCCACCAGTCAAGCGCCTGCTCGTAGTAAGGCCATGCCGCGGCCCAGTTCACGTCACGTCGCATCCAGAAGGAATCACCCAAAGATTCCTGAGCTTCCGCCCACACCGAATCACGATCGGTATCTTTGGCGACAGCCGCGATGAGTTCCTTGAGTTGCTTTCGTGCTTCCTCGATTTTAGTGTTGTCGGAGCTTTGCGTCGCAACATCCGCGCGCCACAAAGTATCCGCGAGACGAAACTCGACCCAGCGCAGCTCGGACGCCGTTAGTTTCGATTTATCTATCTGCGCGTAGAGATCGTACGCACGCTGATAAGACCGCTGCGAATACTCCGTTTCGGCGGCTGTTCTTAGTTGTGAATAGTCGGATTGGTGGGCCGCCGCGTTGAATAAAAGGAACGCGAAGACGGCGATCGACAAAATGATTGTTTTCATGGCGGGTCACACTTTTCGAGAGTTGGGCCGTCTGACTGCGGCCTTGTACGTCCTGTAAATGAACGACGAAAAGCGGGAGACTTGCAGGCGAAGGCTTAAGGAGCTGCGGTGGAGAGCAAAAAGACGGCAAATGACGCAAGCCAGTGCTCGCCCGCGTAATCCCCACTCGCCACGTGAGCCAGCGCGGCGGCAGCATGTTTCTCGGCCGCGGCAGTCAGCACCCGCCGGGCGGGATCGTTAGCCGGCAAAGCGGTCGCTATGCTCCGCATGCACCACGCTCGACTGAGATTCAAACCATCAAGATGCACCAACTTGGGATCAGTGCGATCCGTCACGATGGCCGGATTCAGCAACGCTGATGGATTGTCCTTCGCGACTTCCGGTAAGAAGCGATGAAACCAGGTTGCAAACTCCTGCGGCTTCATCACCCGGCGCATCAAGTCTGCTTCCATCAACGCGGCGGAAAAGAAGTCTTCGCCGCCCGGTTCCCAACCTCCCGGATAGTTAACGTCCTTAGCGAAATAAGTGCGGCTACGCTCGTTTAAGACGGATTCAAGTTCACGGTCGCCGGTCGTTTTCGCATAGTCGAGAGCGAAGGCGAGTCCAAATGCGGTATTGGGATGCACGCCGGTGCGAATTGGATAGGTCTGCTTTGGGAGAAAATTTCGGTACGACTTGGCGATGAGATCGGCGAGCGGCTGAAGATTCTTAGACCATCGCTTGCCGTCCGCATCGTTCCACGTCTGTAACTCTTCCGCCAGTTTCAACGCCCACGCCCAACCGTATGTCCTCTCGAACGACTGCCGGTTTGGCTGGAGCATGTATGCGACTTCCGCCTGGATGTTTTCCGCGGTCAGGTTTGCATCGAGCGCGCTGCGGATCGGCAACGCCTCGGGCAGATTCGGAAACGACTTCAACAGGCGGATCAGCATCCAGTGGCCGTGGACGGACGAATGCCAATCGTAACAGCCGTAAAATGCGGGATGCAGCGCCTTGGGACTTTTCACTTCGCTCGCGTTGTTGATGACGTGCTCCGGCTTGTTGGGAAACTCGCGGGCCACGCACTTCAGCGCGAGCGCTGCGAAGTGCGATGCCTGTTTCTCGTTTAAAGACTTCGAGCCTCCGTTCATTTGCGATCCGAGTGCCGCGGTTGGTGCGAGCAGAAGCAGTAGGATAGTGATGAGTTTCATCGATGCTCAGTAACGATGCGACGGTCTGCCGATGTGGATGTGTGGACCAGTCGCGGTGCCGGGAATAGCCGAGCGAAAAGCTAAATAAGGAATGCCGTTCTGTTGGAGAAAGCTCAGGAGCGCCTGCCCTTCTGCACTGTCCGGATGAAGCGAGATGTCCATCGAGTTACGATGGTCCAACCGCCATCGATCGTGAATTGCGCCCTGTCCGAAGACGGCGACCGGCAATTCCTTTTTGAAACTGTCCGAGAAGAACCGCTGAATCTTCCAGGCCTGGCCCAAGCCCCAACCGGAAGATCCGGTGTAGTGAATGAAGGAACCGGTTCGCACAAGACTCCGTCGCGCGAGTCGCAGGTTTTTAGCAATCGTCTTCTCGGCTTCAGTCTCAACCAGTATCGCAGCAATCTGCGCGTCTGCTTCAGTCAATTGACGTCTCGCGCCATCTAACTTTTCCTGCTCGGCGCCGACCGCAAGCTCGTGCTTTTCAACCTGAACTCGGGAGATGAGTCCCTCGTCAAGTAACTTCTTCGACTGGTCGAGCTTCTCGTTCGACTTCTTAACGTTTATCTCGTAGATCGCGATCAGCTTTTCGAGACTGGCCTTGTACTCGTTTGTCGTCTTGACGTATTGGTCGCGGAGCTTTGTCAGTTCGTTAACGGGCGCGGGCGTTGGTTTTTTTTGGGTCTTGCGCTGGGCGGAAGCAGAGGTTACGCCGACTGTGAAGACAATCAAACATGTCGCTAGTGTGATTCGATAAGCATTAACTGCTAATGATTTCAACGGTGACTACCTAACTAATGTGCCGGTGCGGCTCCAGCGAGTGTTGACGAAGAAATCCGCAAGAATGCCCCATCCGCTCGGAGGAGCGCCTTCATCGTAAGACCAGTAGACAAACATCGCGCGGCCAATCACCAAATCGCGAGGCACGAAGCCCCAGTAGCGACTATCTTCGCTGTTGTTACGATTGTCGCCCATGACGAAGTAACTGCTTGGCGGCACCGTAATCTCATCTTTGCCGTCAAACACGTCGCCCACCGTCATTTCTTCACCCGGTTTGTAGTAAACATCGTAGAGTTCCTCAGGTTTACGCTCCGGCGCATTGACGACTGCTAAGGGATCCTTTTCGCCGCGTTCGAGGGCTTCGATCCGGTGTTCGGGAATCACTTGATCATTGACGATAACGTTCTGTCCCTCTATGCGGATTCGATCGCCGGGCAAGCCAATGACGCGCTTCACATAGTTCGTCAATATTGGTCGGTTGTCCGGTCGGTTGTCTCGTGAAGGATTGTACGGATTACCCGGATACTTAAAGACAATGATGTCGCCACGCCGAATCTCTCTTTGCGGCAGAAAAGGAAGTGATTCACCGGGGGCGAAAATGAATTTGTTTACCAGCAAATGATCGCCAATCGTGATAGTGTTCTGCATCGATCCGGTTGGGACTTTGACGGCCTGCACAATGAAGGTCATGCCGAACAGCGCCATGATCACCGTCACCACCGCCGACTCGAAATACTCACGCGGCCACGACTTCGGCGGTCCTTTGGGCTTAACCGGCGGCACATTCTGTTCATCGTGGCCATTGCGATTGAAGATCCGCGAGAACGAAAAACGTCTTGTTTCGGTCGAAGTGTCCGGGTCTCCGGTCTTTACCTTGTCGGTGGTTGGGTTGGTCGCCATTGAAAATCAATCCTAGAGACGTTAATTGCAGCGGTCAAGTTGCTTACGAGAATCGCATAACAAGGGTTTTAGGAATCCGGTTCCGGGGACGTCGTTTCCTGAACTTTCATGGCTTCAAGGGCCGCACGCGCGGCCGCAGCTTCCGCGGCCTTGATAGAATGGCCTTCACCCTGAATACTCCCGCTATCCCATGAGACTTCGACGTGAAAGATCCGCTGATGCGGCGGACCAAGCGTTTCGGTCACAGTGTAACGAGGAGCGGTTCGCCGTTCAGCCTGAAGCTTTTCCTGAAGCATTGTTTTGTAGTCGGCTTTCGCGGCCGTGAGTGGATCGGCCGCCGCTAACTCGTCTTTCAATGCATGACAGACGAAACTGGTTGCGGCCGGAAGTCCGCCGTCCTGAAAGATCGCTCCGGTTATTGCCTCAAACACGTCGGCCAGCAGGGCATTCTTTTGTCGCCCTCCGCTCTTCTCTTCACCGCGTCCAAATCGGAGAAACTCGCCGAGCTTAAGTGCCTGCGATGCCTTGGCCAAAGTCGGTGCACTGACGAGGCGGTGCTTCATGCGCGACAGTTCGCCTTCAGTTCCGCCGGCGTAGGTCAGACAAAGATAGTTTGCTACGACAAGGCCGAGGACCGAATCGCCGAGAAACTCGAGCGACTCATTGTGCAGTTTGCGCGCTTCGAGATCAGCGCCAGGTGCGACTTTTTCGTGGGCCCAGGAACGATGAGTAATTGCGCGTTCTAGTAACGTGCGATCGTTGAAGTTGTAATCCAGAACCGTTTCGAGGAGGTCGAGGTCAGGAATCGTTTCGGGGTGTTTCAAGGCGAGCAGGATTATAACGAAACGCCGGAAACTTGTCTTACATCAACAAGCTTCCGGCGTTGGAAGAAGAAGTAGCTGTCGATTATCTGCGCGGTTTCTTCGGCGTGGCAGTTGGGGCCGGTTTAGTGTTGGACGCAGCCGGGGTGGCCGACGGAGTCGCAGCCGGTTTCGCTGGAGCCGCAGCGCCGTTGCCAGTCCCCGTAGAGCCGCTCGCCGGTGTTCCTGAAGTTGTCGTCGAGGTCGGAGCCGGCGGCAACACAGTTATCGGAGTCGGTTCAGGCGGTAGCGGCTTGGACAGGATGCCCGCGATCACAGCGTCCACTCCGGTTTCCGGCTGATCCGGGTTGCGGAACTTGAACCACTGCTTGAGGCTGTCGTTCCAGGTCGTTTTTTGAGCTGCCAGGTTGGCATCCGATCCGGCTAGCGCGACTGCCCTGGCATAACCATCGATCATGCGATCGACGAGCTGATGGATGTTAGCCAAAGCCAATTTGCTTTCGGGAGTTTCATCCTTGCCGGAGAATTTATCCTTGTACTCTTGCGACTGTTTGGCGTACGGGCCGGTTTCATACGCGCCCGCGATCAAAGCATAAGTGACCGCCGACTTCTTGAGTGGCGTTTCGAACTGCGCTGACTTAATCAGGTGCTTGAGCGCTATCTCTGGTTCTTTCTCGACAGTCAACGTGCCGATTGTGTAGTTGAGGTATGCGACGGCAACGTTCTGGTTCTGAAGCGGCGTCCAGTCGTCAACGGTTTTGCCACCTTCGAGCGCTTGCAGCCCTCTCTTGGCGTAGTCGACTGCCTCGGTTGTCAATTGCGGATTCTTCAGTGGAGCGACGAGGTAGCCATTCGCGCCCATGTGAACGATAGCTTTGGTATTGTCAGGCTCATCTTTGAGGATTTCGCCTCCGATCTTGAATGCTTCGGGATAATTCTTCTTGTTATAAAGTTCATCCGTAAAGCGGTTCCAACGATCGCCCTTTTCGTAAGCGGTGACCCATCTGGTCAAGTACTCAATAATCTTAGTTTGACTCTCGGTCGGTGCTGCAATCGTGCAGGCTAGGTACTTCTTACCCGCGTCATACGCCTGCTTTTGATCTTTAGTGCGGTTTTCAGTGAATGTTTTGTAGAGCGCGTCCCGGGTTTCCGGTGGACACGAATCCTTGGCGGTGGCTGCCGGCGCAGCAGGCTGGGTTTGCTGGGCCGCAACCGGTAGAGCGAGCAATGCGACTGTCGCCCCGATTGTTAAAAACATCATTATCTTTTTCATTAGTGTCGAAACCTCCAAAAATCCTTTCAACAGTCGCGCAGAGGGCTCCAGTTATTCGAACGCCGCACAGGGACTTTAGGATGCAATCGATAGAGATACCGGTTGCCGATTATTGCATCCGCGGGGGATGCGGTTCTCTTATGTTTTAAAAATCTTGGTTAGAACGCCCGCAATATTCCTGCAACTTGCCAAAGTGTGTCAAGGACATGCGTGCTTACAATAGCGAAACTCTCAAAAAAAAATTGCGCCGGAGCTTTCGCTACCGGCGCAGCCAATCGAACCTGGGAACGGATGATTAACGGTTAAGGTTGAATGCGGCGCGGACGCTGTTGGTCAGCGGGAACGCTGGCGCCAGGAGTTGTTGATGTTTGCGTGCTCTTCTGCGCTTCGGTTTTCTTTCCCAAAGGCAT
>Ga0079217_10000201_pt1 | contig 13847 bp, 15 predicted proteins | sample NCAS200_FD_76343 | JGI IMG/M metagenome (GOLD analysis project Ga0079217, IMG submission 76343) | Agricultural soil microbial communities from Utah to study Nitrogen management - NC AS200 | ecosystem: Environmental > Terrestrial > Soil > Agricultural land | place: USA: Utah | collected 2014-06-11 | reverse complement strand
TTTCGGCGTTATCCGGTTTCACGCTGCCGCCGTAGAGAATTCTCACGTGCTCGCCTTTTGTTTTGTCGAAACGGCTTATCAGAAACTTCCGGATTTGAGCGTGCGTCTCGCGAATCTGTTCGGCCGTTGCGTTGAGCCCCGTGCCGATGGCCCACACCGGTTCGTACGCGATTTCGACTTTGTCTATAGCATCTTCGGCAATCCCCTTCAACGCGGAGTCGAGCTGGCGCATAATTACAGCCGATGTTTGATCGCCTTTGCGTTCGTCGATGGTTTCGCCAACACATAAAATTGGCCGCATCCCATGCCTGATCACGGCGGCAATTTTTTGCGCGATCGCATCGTCGCTTTCACAAAAGATATGGCGGCGCTCCGAATGACCGATAATGACCAAGTCGCAGCCTATCTCCTGTAGCATGGCTGAGCTGATTTCGCCGGTAAAGGCGCCGCTATCATGCCAGTCGCAGTTTTGCGCTGCGAGATCGATGCGGGCTTTTTCAGCGATTTTCTTTAACGCCGAAAGCGCCGTGAAAGGCGGCGCGAGAGCGACTTGTGCCGGTGTCGGATGTTTTCGTAATTGGTTTGAAATTTTACGCACGAGTTCCAGGCTGGCCTTCTGGCCGCCGTTCATTTTCCAATTACCCACCACCAAAGGCGGATTCATGGGATGATCTCCAGCGCCTTAATTCCCGGCAGTTCTTTGCCTTCAAGGAATTCGAGCGTTGCTCCGCCACCGGTCGAGAGGTGACTGATCCTATCCTCAACTCCGGCGGCGATCACCGCGGCGACCGTATCGCCGCCAGCGATGATGCTAACGACGCCCGGGTAATTGTCTGCTAGAGCGCGAGCCAGCGTGCGGCTCCCGGTGTCGTAAGGCGGTACCTCAAAGAGCCCCACGGGGCCGTTCCAAAGTACCGTCTTCGCTTTGCCGATCTCCTTTGCAAACATCGTGGCTGTTTTCGCTCCGATGTCCAGTCCCATGCGGTCTGTTGGAATCGCTTGGTCGCAGTTCGCGGGGTTTTTTTTCTCGCTATCGCCGGTGACGTGATCAACCGGCAGCAGGACCCTTACGCCGCGACCCGACGCCTCCGTCAAGATATCTGCGGCAACGCCAATTTTATCCTGCTCAAGCAACGATGTTCCGACTTCGATCCCCTGTGCTTTGAGGAAAGTGTACGCCATGCCGCCGGCGATGAGCAGGGCATCGACTTTCGGCAGCAGGTTTTTGATTACACCGATCTTGTCCGAGACTTTGGCGCCGCCCAAAAGGGTCACGAAGGGTTTTTCCGGATTGGCGAGAATCGGCGAGAAGTAATCCAGTTCCTTTTGCAGCAGCAGGCCCGATCCCTTTTCGGTAAAGAACGCTGCCATGCCGGCGGTCGAAGCATGAGCCCGATGAGCGGCGCCGAAGGCATCGTTTACATAGACGTCGCCCAGCGAGGCTAAAGCCCGAGAAAAAACTGGGTCGTTTTTCTCTTCTTCCTTATGGAAGCGGAGATTTTCCAGCAAGACGATGGGGAATCTCGCATCACTGACGACCCGCTCCACCTCGGCGCCGACACAGTCCGGCGCCAGCTCGACCGACTGTCCCAACACGCTCGCTAAATATTCCTGCACCGGACGCAAGCTATACCTCGCTACGGCCTTGCCTTCGGGCCGACCCAGGTGCGACGCAATCACTGTTTTCTTTGCGCGTTGCAAGATGTGCCGGATAGTCGGTAACGCGCTGTCGATGCGATGCGGTTCGCTTATCTTGCCTTGATCGATCGGCACATTGAAGTCGACGCGAACAAACACCGGCTTGCCGCCAAGATCCAAATCGGCGAGTTTTCTAATTCTAATCATGACGAGTGGCTCCGGTTTTTGTCAGCAAATTTTTCATTCTCAATTGACTAATTACAAGGCTTGTACTACTTTTTCAAATAACCGCTGATTACCTGATGTTTATCTCGTCACTTCAGTTGCTGGTACAAGACGGACCCACGCTAGCGCAACAACATAGCATTCTGGATCTCGTCCTTGGATCGGGCCTGGTTGTTCAAGGAATCCTGTACTTGTTGGTGTTGTTCTCTGTCATGAGTTGGGGAATCATCGCTCAGAAGTACCGGCAGATTCGCCGCGCCAAACGAGAATCGGAGAGATTCATCGAAATTTTCTGGGAGCGCCGCAATCTTTCATCGATTCACGACGCCAGTCGCGAGCTCACCACGAGCCCGGTAAGTCAAGTGTTCCGTTCGGGTTACGAAGAATTGGTTCGTGTATCTCGCTCCAAGAAGGAGTCTGCGCCGGGCGATAATCTGACCACCGAGTTGGGCGGCGTCGAAAATGTCTCGCGCGCGATGAAGCGAGCCACCAGTGTCGAGATCACCAAGCTGGAAAAAAACTGTTCTTTTCTTGCGACCACTGCGAGCTCCGCGCCCTTCGTCGGCTTGTTCGGCACCGTTTGGGGTATCATGAACGCCTTTCGAGGACTAAGCGTTACCCATTCATCGAGCATTCAAGCGGTGGCACCGGGCATCGCCGAAGCCTTGATTGCCACCGCGGTGGGACTGGCGGCGGCGATTCCCGCGTTGATGGCTTACAACTATTTTGTTCAGCAAATCAAAGTACTCGCCGTCGAGATGGACAACTTCTCGCATGAGTTTCTCAATATCGCCGAGCGTCACTTCTTCAAGTAAACGAATAACAGAGTATACTTATAACGACCTCATGGATGCGGGTCGGGGACGAAGTTGGGATCGCGGTTTCGATAAGGGATGGCGCAGAGTATCAATGACCACGGTATTCCTTCTCCGAATGAATGCAGAACATCGGCAAGCGTAACTCAAAATAGAGGGAAAATATGGCTATGGACGCCTCGTCGTCGCGGGAAAGCACCACGATTTCGCAAATCAACGTCACTCCGCTGGTCGATGTGATGTTAGTGTTACTGGTTATTTTCATGGTCACCGCGCCGATTATTCAGCAGGGTGTGCAGGTGAACCTGCCGCAGACGCGATCAAGCGGCATCCCTGGGACGGAGGAGCATTTGGTTGTCACCATTGCGAAAAACGGCAGGGTTTACCTCAATGACAACGCCATGTCGCTCCCGGAATTAGGCGAAAAAATGCGCGCGATAAAGAAACTCCAGGCAAACAAGCAAGTGTATCTCCGTGCCGACCAAGATGTTCGCTACGGTGTTGTGATGAAAACCATTGCCGAGATCAAGCAGGCCGGCATCGAAAAATTAGGCATGGTCACGCGGCCGCCATCGGAGGAGGGATAGCCACCCTTGGCCGAGACAACGCCATCGCCCACCCTTAGCCTGCGCGACCGCTCGTTTTCATCCGTGGCTGCTGAAGAGCGACTGCGCAAGTGGTTCGTATTCTCGCTTTTGCTGCATCTCCTGCTGATCGCCGGCATTTTTTTATCGCCGATGTTGCCTGCGGACAGACCGCCTATGCCGGTTTATGTCGTGGACCTTGTCGGCGGCGAAAAAATTGGCGGCGCCAACTTGGGCACGGAGTTAGCCTCGCCGACGAAACAGCCGGCGAAGGAAAATCTTCCTAAAGAAGTCGCGGCGCCCAAAATAGAAGCGAAAAAGGAAGAGCCGAAGAAGGAAGAAAAAATCAAGGAAAAGGCGAGCGAGAAAAAGCCACCACCAGAAGAAAAAGTGGTCTTGAAGGAAAAGACCAAGGTGGATCCGGTTAAACCCGAACCGGCAAAAGATGTCAAAAGAGAGGTCAAAGAGCCTGTCAAGAGCGAGACTGCATCCGCCGATAGCGTTCGCGAGAGGTTAATTCAGGGGGCGGTAGACCGGGCCAAAACCCGAACCGAAGTGGCGCAGAAGCCGTCGCCGTCAAAAGGGGAGAGCTATAGCGCCGGTTCCGGAGAAGGCGACGGCGCCGTGGCACCCGGTGTCGGCGGTCGTGGTGGTCCCGGTATCGTCAAAGGGATGGATTTCATGATTTATCAAAATCGCATGCTCGCGACGATAAAAGAAAATTGGGCGTGGGTCGGGCAACGGAGCAATTTGAGAGTCGTCGTTCAATTCGGCGTCAAAGAAAATGGTGATATAGTCGGACTTAAAATTTCTCAACCATCGGGAGATCCTTCTTACGACGAATCGGTGCTTCGAGCATTAAAGAAGTCGAGTCCATTGCCGGCGCCGCCCGAGAGTTATCGCAAAGATTTTGCGGATGTCGAACTGACGTTTCGGCCGAAGGATTTAGGAGCCTAATCGATGAGGATAATTATACTAGCGATGCTTTGCATATGGGTCAGTCCATGGACTGCGCAAGCAGCCGTGACCGGCGAAATTGTCGGCCAAGGCGGACAGCGCTTCCCCATCGCCGTATCGCCCCTGAAGAATTTGGGAGCTAACTCCGGCGATTCAGCACGGCTCTCGACGGGCATCGCCGATGCGATGGTACATGACCTGGAGCTTTCAGGCTGGTTTCGGGTGCTGGACCGCTCGGCCTATCTCGAAAACGCGCAGAGCGGTATTACTCTCGGAACTTTCGACTTCAAAGATTGGGCGACTATAGGAGCCGAAGGGTTGGTCAAGGGAGGGTTTTCGGTTCAAGGGGACGAGATTACGGTCGAGTTGCGTCTATTCGACGTCTATCAAAATAAAGAGCGGATCGGTAAGCGTTATACCGGCCGGGTGCGCGATTTCCGCCGCATAGCGCATAAATTCGTCGACGAAGTTATCAACCAATTCACGGGAATTCCCGGCGTCTTCAACACCCGCATCGCGTACGTCTCGAACAGCGGCGGGCGCTTCAAAGAGATTTATGTTTCGCACCTGGACGGCAGCGAGAAATTTCAAGTCACCGACAATCACACGATTAACCTATCGCCGGCGTGGAGTCCGGATGGCAGGTCTGTACTTTATTCCTCCTTCAAGGAGCGCAATCAGACTTTATTCCTATTCGAGTTATTCAGCGGCAAAGAAATAAAGTTCATGCCGCGAGGAGGCGGACGCTATCTTGGCGGCAAATTCTCTCCGGACGGCCAATCGATCGTCGCGACCTTGGAATCGGGAGGAAACACCAACCTTTATTTGCTCGATCGCAGTGGCAATGTGGTGCGCCGCTTGACCCAAGACCCGGGCATAGAAGTCTCGCCGGCATGGTCGCCTGACGGTAAGCAAGTCGTCTACGTTTCAGATCGCAGCGGCTCACCCCAGGTATATATTTTAGACGTGGCGAGCGGTAAGAGCCGCCGGCTTACCTACAGCGGCAGCTATAATACTTCGCCGGACTGGTCGCCTCGAGGCGATCGCATCGTCTACACGGGACGGGTCGGCAGTCGCTTTGCGATATTTACGATTTCGGCGGACGGCGGCGAGCCGCGCAAATTGACCGCTGAATCGTCCGATAGCGAGGACCCGGCGTGGTCACCGGACGGCCGGTTCATTGCATTTTCATCGAACCGCGCCGGCAAATATCATTTGTACGTCATGCAGATGAGCGGTGATAATCAACGTAGATTGACAGGTTCTGGGGGGGATGATACAAAACCTCATTGGTCCCCTCGTTTAGATTGATTTTTAAACTCCACGATACATTCATTCATAGCCGCCATGAATTCGGATCAATGCAGGAGGTCCTGATGCAATTCCTATATAGAATATCGTGCTACTTTGCCCTATCGCTTCTGCTGGCCGCGTGCGCTCCGAGCGCAACGCAAAAACCCGACTCCAAGGCAGGTGCTGGCGCAGGCTCCGCACAAGCGCCCGGCGCCGACGGTCGAGCAGGGGAAGGATCGCGGGGCGGGGCCAAAGAGTCAAACACGGGAGCGTCGAGTTTAAAGGGGCTTCAGGAAGGAAAGCCGCCGATCACACCTGCATCGAGCCCTTTGAAGGATGTTTTTTTCGATTATGACCGTTATGATCTCAGCGCCGATGCGCGCACGGTTCTGCGTGCAAACGCGGATTGGCTGAAGAGCAACCCCAACGCTCGAGTAGAGATCGAGGGACATTGCGACGATCGTGGGACCAACGAATACAATCTGGCGCTGGGCGCGAAAAGAGCGCAATCGGCTCGAGAGTATTTGGCCACTTTGGGCGTTGCCCCGGCGCGCCTTTCGACGATCAGTTATGGAGAGGAAATCCCTGTCTGCAAAGAAGAGGGGGAAGGATGTTGGTAGCAAAACCGGCGCGCAAGATTCTTCCTCCTGCAAGATCGGCCGACGAGCTAAAGTGAGGGCTCGACCGTGACAAAAACAATTCAGGGACGGCTATATATAGCAACGGCGATATCGGCGGGAATTTGGTTGTCGGCTTGCGTCAATCCGCAACAGATCGATTTGCTCGAAAGAGAACAGCGCCGTCTGCGCGGCGATATGAACACGCTGCATTCCGATGTGGACGGCTTCAGGACTACCCTGGCGGATACTCGCGCGAATATTCAGCAAATCCAACGAGAGATCAGCGCAATTCGGGAACGCATCGACGAAACCAAAGTCCAAGTCGGACGGCAACTTGGACAAACTAATCTCGCCGGCGATCAGCGAGTCAAGAACTTGGAGGGGCGTCTCGCCAAGTTGGAGGAAGACGCCAAGGCCCAGGCCGAACTGCTAAAGACTCGCGAAGTAGAGTTGAAGCAGCTTCACGATTCGCTGCAGGCACAAGCTGCCCAAGCCGCCGCGGCAAAACCGCAGAGCGGCGGACCTGTCGATCTTGCGCTGGCGGAGTCCGATACTGTGCGCCGTGACTATGAAAATGCTTCACGCGTTTTCGATAAGAAGGATTACCGAACGGCGATAGTTCGGTTTCGAGAATTTCTTAAACGAAATCCCAAGAGCAGGTTGGCTCCATACGCGCAGTATGCGATCGGCGAGAGCCATCTGGCACTCAAGGAATCCAATAATGCGATTGTCGAATTCGATGAAGTGCGCCGAAGGTACCCTCAATCGGAGCGGGTTGCCGCGTCCCTTTTAGGGCAAGGCCAAGCATTCGCCGAACTGGGAGAAAAGCTCAATGCGCGCTTGGTTTTGCAAGAGTTGGTTGAAAAGTACCCGCAATCGCCCGAGGCCGCGACAGCGAAGCAGCGACTGAAAGCTCTGGAGTCGTAGTCTGCGCTGGCTTCGATCTATTCGTCCTCTTCATTCTCTTTCGCTGGTATTTAGGCAGTCGGTTGTGGACTTGTCGGGAAGAGTGCGGGCGCGGTCGGTGAGCGATGCAGATCATACGCCATATCGCTGAACAAAGTCAGGACCTTGCTGGTTCCGTCGTTACTCTGGGAAATTTCGACGGTATCCATCTCGGGCATCAAGCGCTTATCGCCGGAGCAGTGTCGGACTCTAAAAAACTTGCGCTGCCATCCGTGGTTTTGACATTTGAGCCGCATCCGTTAAGCGTTCTCGCGCCCGATCGGGCACCCAAGTTGATCCTTGTGCGCAAGGATAAAATGCAACTCTTGCAGACTTTAGGCGTCGATATCGTTGCCGTGCAACACTTCGACTTGTCATTCGCCGCCTTGAGCGCGGAAGACTTCGTGCGCGATCTGCTCGTCGGACGCCTCAAAGCGAGAAAAATCTGGGTGGGTAAAGATCTTCGGTTTGGCCAAGGAAGAAGGGGTGATGTTGAGGATCTGAGGCGTTGGGGTAGAGCATTCGGTTTTGAAGTGGCGGTCGTCGAACCAGTCCTGGTGGACGGAAACAGAGTGAGTAGCTCGTGTATTCGCGAATTTTTGAGCGATGGTCGGGTCGATGAGGTGAAAGCGATGTTGGGGCGTTATCATTTTATCTCGGGTCGAGTCGTCGAGGGGCACCGGCGCGGCAAAGAGCTAGGCTTTCCCACGGCCAATTTATTTTCGCGCACCGAAGTGTTGCCCGGCGACGGAATCTACGCCACGCTTTTCCATCTTGGCACGCGCGTTCTACCGAGCGTCAGCAGCGTCGGGCTCAATCCGACATTTGGCGCGGGGCCCAGGACAGTGGAAAGTTTCATCATGGGTTTCGACGAGAATATTTATGGAGACGCTGCGCAGCTCTCGTTCGTGAAACGTATTCGTAATGAAATCAAATTTTCTTCCGTAGCGGACCTAATCGCGCAGATCCGCAATGATGTCCGAGACGCCGAGGCCATTTTACGCGGCGTAGGGATCGATAAGATCGCCTCTGCCTCACCGTAATGATGGGGACCAGCATGCGGCGTTTGTTGATTGATGCTGGAGCCGCGGGGAGCCGGCTTGACCTTTTCTTGGCGGATCATTTCAAGCCTGCCGGGAGCTCAGAGCGGGGGCTGAGCCGTTCGGAAATTCAAAGGTTGATCGGTGAAGGTCAAATCACCCTGAATGGAGCCATAACCAAAGCTAGCGCGCGAGTCAGATCGAACGATCAGGTCGATATCCGCTTACTGCCGCCACGCGACTCGAACCTCGGTTCCGAAGCGCTGCCGTTGGAGATTCTTTATGAAGACGCAGATTGCATCGTTGTAAACAAGGCACCCGAATCACGGTTCATCCGGCTGCGGGTCATTGGAGTGGAACTTTGGTCAACGCCCTGTTGCATCATTGTCCGGATCTTGAGGGAATCGGCGGGGTGCGCCGGCCGGGTATCGTGCACCGGTTGGACAAAGACACTTCGGGTGTGATGATTGCTGCGAAGAATATGTTGGCATACGAGAGCTTGGTGCTGCAGTTTAAAAACCGCACCGTCGACAAGGAATATGTGGCTCTTGCTTGGGGCAAGGTAATGCCGGACAGAGGAGTCATCGACCGGCCCATCGGACGCCATCGTTCGGATAGAAAAAAAATGTCCAGCATTCATTTTTCCCAACGATCGCGTAAAGCCGTGACCGAGTGGAGCGTAGAGCAGCGGTTCGTGTTCGCCGGCGCACCGTCGCGGCCCGCCTTCAGCTTGCTGCGGCTTCGTCCGCGCACCGGTAGAACGCATCAACTCAGGGTCCATCTTGCCGACTCCGGGCATCCTTTGCTGGGTGATCGGGTCTACGGAAAACAGCGAAGGAGCACTAGGATGACGCTTCTCCACGATCCGGTGCTCGAGTCATTTCCTCGACAGGCTCTCCACGCGGAGACTCTGGTCGTGAGTCACGTACGAACAGGAGAGCGAATGAAATTTACCGCGCCGCTTCCGGGTGATTTTCGCGAACTGCTCCGTCATTTACGGACGGCCTAATTTCTTGGCAAGAAGGGCATTGCTGCGGACAGGGCTTGACAAGCTGGGGACTATTACATATTATCTAATCCAGGTAGATCTCAATTCAACAAGTTCTTTGAGTTATCCCCCGCACGAATAAGATATTCACTCGACGCAAGCGTTCAAACTTGATTTGTTTTGCAAAAAAGAGATTCTTGACTGCGTTGTACGTCCTGTCGCACTGACATGCGCCTGCCCTTAACGGTCTGTGACATCCCGCGGTTCGACTGCCTGGCAATTGCGGCGCGCCTTGCGGCACGGTAGCAGCGTAATTTGATAGATTCACTGACACTCGCACGCCTGGTGTTTTCTCAGGCACCGCTTCAGAGGATGAAAGGAGTTTAATAGTGTATGGTTCGTGGTAGAACTCGCGTCGCCGAGCCGGAGACGGCCGTCGAAGACAACGGTCTGAACTTAAAAGAGCTCAAGGAAAAGAAGATCAGCGATCTTGCGTTGATCGGCAAAAATTTTAATATCGAGGGCGCCGCTAATATGCGCAAGCAGGAGCTTATTTTTGCGATCCTGCAGGCGCAAACCGAACAAAACGGCCATATCTACGGCGAGGGAGTTTTAGAGACGCTGCCGGATGGTTTCGGATTTCTTCGAGCGCCTGACTATAACTACCTTCCCGGTCCTGACGATATTTACGTTTCTCCTAGTCAGATTCGCCGCTTCAATTTGCGCACGGGTGACATCATCTCGGGCCATATTCGACCGCCCAAAGAGGGTGAACGCTATTTTGCCTTGCTCAAAGTTGAAACAATTAATTATGAGGACCCAGAACGAGCGCGCGAAAAAATTCTTTTCGATAATCTTACGCCGCTCTACCCTAACGAGCGGTTGCGTCTCGAATGCCAACCTGATGACTACACGACCCGCATCGTTGATTTACTCACTCCAATCGGCAAAGGGCAGCGTGGCCTGATCGTAGCGGCGCCGCGCACCGGCAAGACGATGATGCTCCAACACATCGCTAAGGCGATCGCCTACAACCAGAAGGAAGTCATACTCATCGTTTTGTTGATCGACGAGCGGCCCGAGGAAGTGACCGACATGCAGCGTTCGGTGGACGGCGAAGTCATTAGCTCCACGTTCGACGAACCGGCTACCCGGCACGTGCAAGTCGCTGAGATGGTGATCGAGAAAGCAAAACGCTTGGTGGAGCATGGCAAAGACGTCGTGATTCTTCTTGATAGCATTACCCGGTTGGCGCGCGCGTATAACACCGTGGTGCCGCCGAGCGGCAAGATCCTTTCTGGCGGCGTGGATTCCAACGCTTTGCACAAACCGAAAAAGTTTTTCGGCGCTGCCCGCAATATCGAGGACGGCGGCAGCTTGACGATTATTGCGACCGCATTGATCGACACCGGCAGCCGAATGGATGAAGTGATTTTTGAGGAATTTAAGGGCACAGGCAACATGGAAGTTCATCTGGACCGGCGTTTGATGGATAAGCGGGTTTTCCCGGCGATCGATATCAACAAATCGGGAACGCGCAAAGAAGAACTCTTGATTGCGAAAGAAGACCTCAATCGCATTTGGATTTTGCGCAAAGTTCTGTCGCAGCTTAGTGTCGTCGACGCTATGGAATTTTTACTGGACAAGATGCATGGAACCAAGACGAACAAGGAATTTCTCGAATCGATGAGCCAGTAAATCCAGCTATCCGTCCAATCTTGCGTCCTTCAAAGAACTCTGTTAAAAACGCAAGGTTATCAAAGCCTTTCGATCTCTAGAAATCTCGGATGATTGCAGCATTGCTTTAGCTGTGACGCACGCATCCGTTTAATCTCACACCCTTTCCGATCCAAACCGGGGTTGCCTCGCAGGGTCCGGTCGAGAAATGACGAGAGGGGAGGACAAAAACCAAAAGGAGCGCGGAATGAGTGAAATTTCAATGAAGCAATTGCTCGAGGCAGGTGTTCATTTTGGGCATCAGACAAGCCGTTGGAACCCGAAGATGAAACCATACATTTTCGGTGCCAGAAACGGAATCCATATCATCGACCTCCAGCAGACCGTTACAATGTTTAAGGAGCTTGAAACGGTCGTGCGCGACCTGGCTGCTTCGGGAGGCCATATTCTTTTCGTGGGAACGAAAAAGCAAGCTCAAGACGCGATCCGGGAAGAGGCTGTGCGCTGTGGCATGTTTTATGTCCACAATCGTTGGCTCGGCGGCACTCTTACCAACTTCGCCACGATCCGCCAGAGTATCGAGCGCCTGCGCAAGATAGAAGAAATGGAGAACGATCCGAAGATCGTGGACGCGTTGACAAAAAAGGAATTGCTAGGTTTATCGCGCGAGAAGGCCAAGCTGGAGCAATCCTTGGGCGGCATCAAGTCCATGCGCAAGCTTCCCGATGCCATATTCGTGATCGATCCCAAGCAGGAGGAGATCGCTGTCAAAGAAGCGCGCAAGCTTGGCGTTCCGGTCATCGCCGTCATCGATAGCAACTGCGATCCGGATATGATCGACTACAAGGTGCCGGGTAACGACGATGCCATACGCGCAATTCGTTTGTTCTGCACCGTGATCGCGGATGCGATCATCGAAGGAAAAACAATTTACGAGCAGTCATTGGGCAAGGGTAAAGAAGACGACAAGTCGAGCGCCGACTTGGCAAGTATCGCGCCTGAAGCTGCGGCCGCAGGAGTTTAGACGGAATGGATGTTAGCGCTAGCGCAGTTAAAGAGCTCCGGGAAAAAACCGGAGCGGGCATGATGGATTGCAAGAAAGCCCTCGCCGAGACCGGCGGGGATATGCAAAAGGCTATAGACTATTTGCGCCAGAAGGGGCTTGCCGCGGCGGCGAGGAAGGCCGACAGGATGGCTGCGGACGGCGCAGTTGGCGCGTACGTGCACCCGGGCGGTAAAATCGGCGTGCTCGTCGAGATCAATTGCGAAACGGATTTCGTGGCGCGCACGGCTGAATTTCAAGCGTTGCTCAAGGACATTGCCATGCAAGTCGCTGCGGCAAATCCGCGAGTGGTCCGGCGCGAAGAAGTGTCCGCGGCGGAACTGGAAAAAGAAAAGTCGATCTATCGGCAACAGGCCCTGGACACGGGTAAGCCGGAAAAGGTCATCGATAAGATCCTTGAAGGTAAGATCGAGCGGTTTTACTCGGAGGTGTGCTTGATGGAGCAATCCTTCATCAAGGATCCCGACAAGAACATCTCGAACGTCATCAACGATGCGATCGCTCGTTTTGGCGAGAATATTCAAATCCGACGTTTCGCGCGGTATCATTTGGGCGAAGGAGCGGGAAGCGAGTAAGATCGGTTGCGTGACGGATGAACAACGGCGGGCCAAAGTATCGGCGCATCATTCTTAAAGTCACCGGCGAAGTCTTCGCCGGTCCCTTGAACTTCGGCATCGACGGCGCCACCGTTAAGGCATTCGCCCAAGAGATCAAAGAAGTCAAAGAGCTCGGCTGCGAGTTGGCGCTCGTGATCGGCGGCGGCAACATCTTTCGCGGCGCGGTCGCCAGCGAGATCGGCATGGATCGCGCGAGCGCCGATACCATGGGAATGCTAGCCACGGTGATCAACAGTCTGGCGTTGCAAGACGCTTTGGAAAAACTGGGGGTCTCGACCCGGGTGTTATCGGCGATCGAGATGCGCCAGGTGGCCGAACCCTACATCCGGCGCCGAGCCACTCGTCACTTGGAAAAGGGTCGAGTGGTCATTTTTGCCGGCGGAACCGGCAACCCTTACTTTACTACCGACACGACGGCAAGCCTGCGCGCCATGGAAATCGGCGCCGAAGTTATTCTCAAAGCCACCAAAGTCGACGGTGTCTACGATGCCGATCCAGTGAAGCATGTAGGTGCCAAGAAATTCGATGAGCTTAGCTATATTGAGGTTTTAAACCGCGAATTGAAAGTAATGGATTCTACCGCGATATCGCTTTGTATGGACAACGATTTGCCGATAATCGTTTTTAACCTTATGGAGAAAGGAAATATCAAACGAGTCGTTTCCGGTGAGCCGATCGGAACTCTGGTCAGCGGAGGCAAGCGATGAACGAAGCCATTTTTACCCAGTTGCAAAAAGAAATGGATGGTTCGGTGGGGGCGCTACGGAAGGAGCTTACCAAGCTACGCACGGGACGGGCTTCAACCGCATTGCTCGAACATATCGTCGTCGACTATTACGGCGCGAGCACGCCCTTGAATCAATTAGCTACTTTGAGCGCGCCGGAACCACGGCTTCTCGTCATTCAACCTTTCGATCGCAGTGCGATGGGCGAGATCGAAAAGGCGATTCTCAAGTCCGATCTCGGGCTGACGCCGAGCAACGACGGTAAAATCATACGTATTCCGATTCCTCAGTTAACCGAGGAGCGGCGCAAAGAATTGGTCAAGCACGTAAAAAAAATCGCTGAGGAATACCGTGTTTCGGTGCGCAATCACCGCCGCGTCGCCATTGAACAACTGAAGGATTTTGAGAAAAAAAAGGAAATTACCGCCGACGATGCCAAGCACGGCCAGGACCGTGTGCAAAAAATCACCGATGATTTCATCGCTCGAATCGACAAAGTCGTCAAGGCGAAAGAAGAAGAGGTCATGGCGGTTTGATTGACAAGTCGAGATCTCGGTCTTCAAGCTTATTTTGAGCAGCAATCCCGCCTGCAACGTCCGAATGCCTCATCTATGAATTTGACTCGGTCCAGAGAGCGATGGAGCTAGACGGCCTAGACAA
>Ga0079217_10000200_pt1 | contig 13852 bp, 5 predicted proteins | sample NCAS200_FD_76343 | JGI IMG/M metagenome (GOLD analysis project Ga0079217, IMG submission 76343) | Agricultural soil microbial communities from Utah to study Nitrogen management - NC AS200 | ecosystem: Environmental > Terrestrial > Soil > Agricultural land | place: USA: Utah | collected 2014-06-11 | reverse complement strand
TCGCGATTTCGCCGACTTCGTCAAGCTGACGCCGCAGGTCGGGATCCGCGATGGAGACGAGGGTGGCATCGCGGTGGCCGGGCAGAACAACCGGTTCAACACGGTGCAGGTGGATGGTGCGACGGTGAACGACCGGTTCGGCCTCGGTCGCACCGGCCAGACCGGCGGCCAGGCGGGCGGCCGCGCAGTCGGGCTCGATGCCGTGAAGGAGTATCAGGTCCTCCTCGCACCTTACGATGTCCGGCAGGGGAATTTCGTCGGCGCGCTCATCAATGCAGTGACGAAGAGCGGAACTAACGACTTCGCCGGGACGGCATTCTTCTATAATCGCGGCGACGCGCTCGCCGGCGATCCGCTCGGCCAGACCGAGTTCAACCAGAGCCAGTTCGGCGCCACGTTCGGCGGGCCGATCGCGCGCGACAAGGCGCACTTCTTCCTCGCCGGCGAGACCAGCCGTCGCACCGCGCCAGCGACGGGGCCGTACTTCGGCTCGGTGGACAACCCCCCGATCGTTTCCGAGGCGGACTACAACCGCTTCCTCAGCATCCTGGAGGCGTACGGTCTCGAGGCGGGGAACGGCGACCTGTTCGATCGCTCCAATCCGCTCGTGAACCTGCTGGCGCGCTTCGACTGGCAGTTGAGCTCAGCGAACCGCCTCGTGTTCCGGTACGGGTACAACACGGCGAACGACGACGTGTTCAGCCGCTCGACGGCGCAGAACAACCCGATCTTCGACCTGACCACGTTCGCGTACCAGTTCCGGAACAAGACGCACAATCCGTCCCTGCAGCTCTTCACCAACTTCGCCGGCGGTTCGTCGAACGAGTTCCGACTCAGCTTCCAGCGCATTCGCGACCGGCGCACTCCGGCGGTGACGCAGCCCCTCGTGCTGGTTGAAAACCTGACTACGGCATCGGGCACGGGCACGGCGCGTATCCAGGCCGGCTCCGATGCCTTCTCGCAGGGCAACGAGCTCGACCAGGATTACTGGGAGCTCACGAACAACTTCACGATGCCGATGGGTAACCATCTCATCACCCTCGGCACCCGCAACGAGTACTATGACGTGCGCAATCTCTTCGCGCAGAACTCGTTCGGCGTCTGGACGTTCAGCAATCTCGAGAACTTCGAGAATGGGGTGCCGCGCCTCTACAACGCCGCGGGGTCGGTCGGCGGGGGCGTGCCGGGCGAAACGCCATTCAAGGCGTATACGCTGGGCTTCTATGCGCAGGACCAGTGGACGGTCAACGAGCGTTTCTCGGCGACGTTCGGTCTGCGTGCCGACGTACCGATTTTCCCCGACGAGGTCGAGTACGATCCCCGCGTCGCAACCCTGTTCGGCGAGCACGACGTGCCGTCCGGCCAGATCATGTGGCAGCCGCGCCTCGGCTTCAATTATGCGATCGCGGAGAACGGTCTCTCGCAGCTCCGCGGCGGCGCAGGCATCTTCGCCGGTGCCCCGTCGTTCGTCTGGATGTCGAACGCCTACGCCAACACCGGACTGCGGCTGAATCAACTGGCCTGTTCGGGTGCGAACGCCCCCGACTTCGTGGCTACGCTGCCGACGCCGCTCACCTGCCGCGATGGCACCACGATCGGGCCCGGCCGCTCCGTCGGTGAGATCGACCTGATCGGCGAGGACACGAAGTTCCCGTCGGTGCTGCGCTTCAACCTGGGCATCGATCATCAGCTGCCCGCCGGGATCGTGGGCACGCTCGAGGGCATCTACACCAAGGGTCTGAACGACTACTTCATCGTCAATCGGAACCTGTCGGGGCCGGTGGGCGTGGACGCGGTCGGCCGCACGATGTACGGTACGATCCCGACGACCGGCATCTCGGCGCCCGCGCACGTGGATGCCGCGGCGTTCGGCATTCCGTCCGCGAACGGTGGCGTGTACGAGCTGCTCAACACCGACAAGAACTACTCGTGGAGCATCTCGGGCCAGCTCCGCAAGTCGTTCTTCGGTTCGACCCTGCTTTCTGCTGCGTACACGTACTCGCATGCGAAGGACGTGCAGAGCTTCACATCGAGCCGCGCCATCTCCAACTGGCGCAACTCGCGCACGTACTACACGACGCAGGATGAGGAAATCGCGACGGTCGGCAGCTTCAACCGCCCCCACCGGATCGTGATTGGCGCATCGTACACCGCGCCGTGGAAGCGGTTCGCGACCGACATCTCACTCACCTATGTTGGCCAGTCCGGCCAGCCCTACACCTACATCGGTGCCGGCGCCGGCAATCGCGGCGACCTCAACGCCGACGGTACCAACACGAACGATCCGATCTACATCCCGACCGGACCGACGGACCCGAACCTCCAGTTCCGAGACATCACCGGCACCGGCGGCGTCGTGGTCGTGAGCGCGGCGGATCAGGCGACGGCATTCGACCAGTTCATCTCCGAAGAGTCCTGCCTCGACCGCCAGCGTGGTCAGATCATGTGGCGGAACAGCTGCACGAATCCATGGCAGAGCTTTCTCGACATGAGCATTCGGCAGTCGCTTCCCACGGTCGGCGGACGTCCGGTAACGTTGGAGATCGGCGTCTTCAATCTCCTCAATCTGCTCAACAGCGACTGGGGCCAGATCAGGACGGTGGGCGGAACCGTGTTCTATCAGGAGGACCCTCTCCAGTTCGTTGGTGCCACAGCGACGGGAACTCCGATCGTGACGTTCGACCCGGCGAACCTCGAGAACCGCTTCATCTCGAACGGGTCGCTGGTGAACTCGTATCAGGTTCAGATCGGCCTGAGGTACGCTTTCTGAGGCGGACTGACGGACTGACGGACTGACAGCTGTCTGTGAAACGACCCTCCCGGCGTGGATGCCGGGAGGGTCGTTTCTATTTGGGACTCGGCGGGCACACGGAAACACGCAAGAAAGGGAAAACAACGGAAAAAACTGTGTTTCCTTCTTTCCGTGCTTCCGTGTTTCCGTGTGCCCGCCGAGTCCTCACGGGCAACGATCTTTTCCAGTACGCACCCGTCTACGTACGCACCCGGCGCAGCAGGATCAGCGCCGCGAGCAGGAACACGGCGTTCGGAAGCCAGGCCAGCATCGCGGGCTGGATGAGGTTGCTGTCGCCCATGGCGAGGGCGATCTGCACGAGAAGGAGGTACACGACGGTGGCGCCGAGGCTCACGCCGATGCCGAAGGCGGATCCGGAGCGCGGGGCGGCCATCGCGAGCGGCGCGCCGAACAGCGCGATGACGAAGCACGCCGCCGGCACCGACAGACGCTGGGCGCGCTGCACTTCGAGCTTGCCCGTCGCGTTCCCGGCGCGGTGCATTGCCGTGATGTAGCGCCCGAGCTCGGCGTAGCGCATCGCCTTAGGCGCCTTCGACTCGGCGAGCAGCTCATCGGGGCCCTCGCGGAGCGAGCGGAGTCGCATCGAAGCGAAGTCGAAGGTCGTCTGCTGCTCGGGGTGTCCCGCGATCACGCGGCTATCGCCGTTCCAGAGCCGCCACGCGCGGGAGGAGTCTTCCCATGTCGCGCTGTCGGCGCGCACGACAAAGGTGGGATATGCGGCCCCGGTGCCTTCGCGCTCGAAGACCAGCTCGCGCAGGGTCTGTGTCGCCACGTCGAGCGAGCGGATGGTGTAGACCCAGCCCTGATCCGCGCGGTAGATGAAATTGAACCGCCCAGCCGGTGAGCGCATGCGCGGATCGCGCTGGAGTGCTTCCTGGCGAGCCGTGGCGGTCACGGCCAGCTCGCCCACTCCCACCGCCAGCACCGTCGCCACGATGGAGGCGAGCACGATCGGAAGAATCAGCCGCTGAAAGCTCGCGCCACCGGCCTTGGCCGCGGTGATCTCCGAGTGGCGGGCCATGCCGCCGACGGTGAAGATCGTCGCGAAGAGGACGGCGGCGGGCATCACGAGCGACGTCCACCCTGGAATGCCGAACACGTAGCTCCAGGCGATCTGGCGGACGGAAAGGCCCAGGTTCAGCAGCTCGGTGAGGCGCTGGATCGCTTCGGTGAGCACGGCCACGATCGGGAAGCCGATCGCGGTGACGATGAAGAGCCGCACCCACGACTGCAGGATGTAGCGGTCGAGGATCCCGAACTTCATGCGCGGCGCCGGATCCAGCGAGTTCGGTCGGCGAGCCACTGCAAGATCTCGTTCCAGTCGCCCCCGCGCGTCGAGCCGGATTCACGGTTCACCGCGGCGAGCCCGAGGGTGCCGACGAGGGCCAGGACGATGTTCGGGCTCCACATCGCGAGCCACGGGCGGATGTAGCCCTTGTCGGCGAGCGCCTCCCCCGCCGTGAGGCCCACCCAGAAGACCGCGAACACTCCCATCGCTCCGCCGATGACGAGCCCCATCCCGCCGCGCGGGAAACGGAGCGCGAGCACGATGGCCACGAGCACGAAAGGAATGCACGCGGCCGCGATGGCGAACTTCTTGTGCACCTCCACAAGGTACCGGTCGGCCTTCCGCTGGGCGTCACGCGCACGCGTCAGGGTACCGCTCACTTCACCCCATCCGGACACCTGCTGCTGCGCCTCCGGACCGGCTGCGCTCGGGGCCGGAGCGGCCTGTGTCGGCCCCTGAGCCTCTGCCGTCCTAGGAAGCAGGCCGCTCGTGATGCTCTCGAACCAGTTGCAGCGCTCGGTCGTGTCCGCCGGCTCGGGGGGCGGGGGCTGCAACACGGGCAGGCCGGCGAGGGCACGAAGATCCCGGCCGATGAGCGCGCTCCGGTCCGCCGCGGCGCGGCGTCCCTCCTGCTGCGCGCGTCGCACGATCTGCATCATCTCGCACGTGTTCATCTCGCGATCGCCGCGTATCACGTCCGATGTGTTGCGCTTGAGCTCGTCGTAGACGTTCCGGAGGACGACCTCGTTGCGCCGGAAAGTCGTCAGGCGGAAGCCCTCCGGATCGTCGGCAGGGAACTCGTGCACCGAGCCCGAGTAGAGCGAGAGCTTGAGATCGGCGCCGCCGGCCACCGCCATGGAGCCGCTGTCGGCATAGATGATCCGCCGGCTCCACTGCCCGCTGAGATCGTAGATCGCCACGTCGCGCAGCCGGCCGCGGATGTTGTCGATGCTGCCGGCCCGCAGGAAGTACTGCGACGACGGGATCGAGTTGATGACCTGCTCGTGCAGCTCGAACGTGGGCGACTTCCGCGCGATGTCGAAGAAGAGCGTGCGGAGGCGGGCGTTGCTCCGCGGCAGCACCTGGTCCACGAAGGCGAACGTGAACACCGCCATCAGCAGCGACCAGACGAGCACCGGCCGGAGCAGCTGGGGCACGCTCACGCCGCTCGCGCGCATCGCCGTGATTTCGTTGTCCGCTGCCAGATTGCTGAAGGCGAACAGCACGGCGACCAGCACCGCCATCGGAAGCGTGAGCGCGAGGATGAAGGGGAGACAGAGCACGAACACCTCCGCGATCACCGTCCACTCCAGGCCCTTGCCGGCGAGCTGCTCGAAGCGCCGGGCGACCTGGTTCAGCAGCATGAAGCCGGTGAGCGCGGCGAGGGCGAACGCGAACGGCGCCGCCAGCCGCGCAAGCACGTAACGTGAGAGCAGTCTCATCGCCTAAGTCACTGAACCATATGAGTTTCGCTCGTGTCCACCGGGCCCGTTATATTTCGCGATCCCGTCCACCCGCACGCTGGCATCCTATTGATTAGTGTGGCGCGCGCTTCGGTCGCCCTCGTCATAATCCTGCTTGTCTCCCCCCGGATCGTCGCCGGCCAGGTAGCCGATACCGCGACGGGAGTCCGGTTGCGATTCGACTATCCCACGCTCCGCCTGGTGCAGCCACCGGCGCTCCGGGCCCCGTGGCTCGGCGGCCGCGCTCCGACCGTCACCGCCTTCGACAGCGCCGTCTCTGCCGCGCTGGATTCCTCGCGGCTTACCCGGGCATCGGCGCTCCGGACGGCATCCATCTATGGGGTGACCCAGCAGGTGACGACCGATTCCGGCACCCCGGCACCCGCGCCGGTCGCCGACGCGCCTCGCGCACCGGTCGGACTCCAGAAGTATGCCGACCTCACCCTCGACGGCCAAGCCAGGCTCGACATCCGCACCGAGAGGGTTCGGAACGAGCGCTGCACGGCCGACGACGTGAATCTTCCCGACGCCGGATGCCGCGGGGGCATTCGTCTGCCCCGGCTCGAGAACCAGATCTCGATCCGGTCGGCCGGCACGATCAGCCAGCGAGTCCACGTCAACGTGGACTACGACGCGGACCGCGATTTCACGGCAGCGAACAACATCCAGGTCTACTACGAGGGCCTGCCCGACGAGATCGTCCGGCGGGTCGAGGTCGGTACGGTAACCTTCCGGCCGCCCGCGTCGCGCTTTCTTACCGCCGCCATTCCGCAGACGAACTTCGGGTTGAACGGGCTCTTCGAAGTCGGCCCGATGCAGTTCCAGACCCTCATCGCGACCCAGAAGGGAAGCGCCGTCGCCGAGCGCACCTTCAACGTGGGAACCGGCTCCACCTCGCAGCCGCAGGACCGCACCGTTCGCGACCTGGACTTCGAGTCGGGCCGGTTCTTCTGGGTGGTGGACCCCGCGACGGTGCCGGGATATCCAGCGGTGGACATTCTGACGCTGCAGACCGATCAGATCGCGGCGACGCTGCGGCCGACCGAAGTTCGGCTCTACCGGTACACGGCCCCGACCACTGGCACGGTGAACCCGAATCTCGGCGGCATCCGCGCCTTCGCGAACAACCTCGCCTCGCCGGCCTTTCCGCAGAATCTCGGTCAGCCGCTTCCCGACGAGGGCGTGGAGTGGGCGCTGCTCGAGCAGGGCCGCGACTACTACCTGGATCCGTCGGGACTCTGGTTCGTGCTCGCGAACAAGATCGGTCCGCGCGATCACCTGGCCGTGAGCTATACGACCGCCGGGGGAACTCTCGTCGGAAGCTTTCCCGCCGCGGACCGGCCGCAGGCGGTCGACAGCCTTCGCCTCATCGTCGAGCCACTTCGCGGCGCCGAGGCTGGGACGTTCCGCCACGAGATGCGCCAGATCTATCGCGTCGCGGGCGCCGACCTTCAGCTCAACACCCTCGCCGTATCGCTCTCGCTCAACCGCTCCGAGCGCCCCGCCGAAGGGCTCGCGACCTACCTCGCGCAGCTCGGCCTCTCGATCCCAACCGATCCAAGCGTATTCGATCGAGAGAATCGGCTTTTTCCGCGGCCAAGAGATCCATCGGCGGACGAAGTGGTGCGGGAGCGGTTCCTGGTGTTTCCGCACCTGCAGCCGTTTTCCGATGCCGCCCGCCTCACGCCGGCGGAACGCTCCGATTCACTCTATCGCACGCCGCTGCACCTCCTGCTCTCGCAGGGACCGCCCGCCCGATTCCAGTTCCGGCTCCGCTACGACGCGGCCGGCGGCACCGACCGGACGACGCTCAGCCTCGACGCGCTCCAGATCAAGGAGGGGAGCGATCAGCTCTCGATCGGGGGGCGGCCGCTGCTGCGCGGGACCGACTACACGATCGACTACACGACCGGTCTGGTCACATTTCTCGATCCGGTCGGCCTCTTCGGCAACACCGGGGCGCAGGTGACGGCCCGGTTCGAGCAGCAGGACCTCTTCGCGGTGGCACCGACGACGATTCTGGGACTGACCTCGCGCTACTCGCTCGGCGAGCTGGGGTCGGTGAACCTGATCGGCGTGCTCCAGCGCGAGGCGACTGCATACAACCGGCCGCAGCTCGGATTCGAGTCGAAGGCGAACATGATCGCGGGGGTCACCACGGACCTCCACTTCCAGTCGCTCGGTCTCACCCGCCTGATCGACCGCCTTACGGCCGCGCCTGCCGTGGCGCCGTCGCGCCTCGACATCAACGCGGAGCTCGCATTCTCGCGACCCGACCCGAACCGCTCGGGCCAGGCGTATCTCGAGGAATTCGAATCCGACGTCGGACTGCCGCTCTCGCTCTCGGAGCTTGCCTGGGAGTTCGGCAGCGTTCCGCAGAGCACTGTGGGGCTCGATCCGCTGCTCGGCTTCGGCACCGCGTTCGATCCCGACGACGCGGTCGCGCTCACCTGGCAGAACCTGATCCCGGGCGCGAACGGCCAGCCGCTCCGCCTGCGCCCGCAGGACATCGACACGACCATCGTGACCGCGGGGCGCGGGGATCTCTTCGAGACCGCGATGTTCCTCACCCTCCATGCCGACACCGCGGGTGGCTTCGTGAAGCGGAACAACTCGTCGCAGTGGACGCTGCCGACGCGGCCATCCGAGCCGCGCTGGCGGTCCATGGTGACGACGCTCAGCTCGACGGGCATCGATCTCTCGCGCTCGGAGTACCTCGAATTCTATGTCTTCCAGTCCGGTCTTCGCGCCGCCGATTCCGCCGGCGTGCAGCTCATCTTCGATCTGGGAACGGTGAACGAGGACGCGCTCGCGATCGCACCCGAGACGCTCACGATCGTCGGAACCGACAGTTTGTTCGATGGGCGCCAGTATCCGGGACGCGGGCAGCTCGACACCGAGCGCGCCGCGGACGGCATCTTCAACGCGATCGAGGACGACATCGGCATCCTGGCCGACCGGCCCGACTCCATTCGGGTCGAGGAGCAGATCCTTCGTGATCCCGAGCTCTGCCGCCGGCGGCTCACCGGCGTCGTGCCGGTCTTCCCGTGGGGGGATCTCAGCTCCCGCTGCACCGTCGGCAACGGCCACCTCGATTCCGAGGACCTGAACGGCGACCTCCTGCTCAACGCCCGCGGTCCGAACGAAGACGTCTTCCGCTACGTCGTCGATCTGAGCGACCCGGCCCTGAAGGTGCCGAATCGCGGCGTGAGGACGATCGACGGCAACGGACGGGAAACGGGATGGACGCTCTATCGTGTCCCGCTCCGCGGCAACCAGGTGATCTCGATCGGCGGCCCCACCCTGCGGCTGGTGCAGCACCTCCGCGTCACGGTCGTCGCTCCTCCCGATGCCGGCACCGACGTGGTGGCCCGCTTCGCGCTCGCGCGCATGCGCATCGTCGGCGCGCCCTGGGTCCGGCGCGCCGAGACGCCGATCTTCGGCATCGCCGGCTCCACCGGCGTGAGCCACGGCGAAGTGCTCACCGCCGTCGTCTCGACCGAGAACGTCGAGCTGGGGTATACCTCGCCGCCAGGCACCGGCAACGTGCTCAACGACCGCAACGCCGGCCAGGGCTCGCTCGGCACCCAGATCAACGAGAAGTCGCTCCGCATCATCGGACGCGAGCTGGAGGTGGGGGACCGCGCGGAGGCGTATCACCGGTTCCCGGCGGGCCCGCAGAACCTGCTCAACTACCGTGAGCTCCGGGTCTGGGCGCGTGGACGTGGCCCGGGGTGGGAGCGCGGGGACCTCAAAACATACGTCAAGCTGGGAAGCGACGATCGGAACTTCTACATGTTCATCGCTCCGGCCAGCACCACGACGTGGGAGCCGGAGATGGTCGTCGATCTCGAGGCATGGCGGCGACTCCGCGCCACGCTCGAGGAGCGGTGGCTCGCCGGCGCGCCGCCGTCCGGCGCCGCCGAGTGCGGCGGAGACGTCGACGCCTACGTCGTCTGCGAGGGTGCCTATCTGGTGCACCTCGCCGACCCGACGGTGAGCCCGCCGAATCTCGCCGCGGTGCAGGAGATCGCGACCGGCCTGATCCGGGTCGCCGACAACGGCGCGCTGCCCGAAGCCGAGGTCTGGATCGACGACATCCGGCTGACGATCCCGATCGCCGAGCTCGGCAAGGCGATGGCTCTCGATGCGCGCCTCTCCGCGGCCGACGTCGGCGACATCGCGCTTTCCTACCAGCGTCAGGACGGGCAGTTCCGACAGATCGGCCAGACGCCGAGCTATCGCACGACCGGCACGGCGCTCCTCTCGTCGAGCTGGCGCCTCGACCGTTTCCTGCCGCAGTCGCTCGGGCTCGCGGTGCCGCTCACGCTCACGTTCACGCGCACCGGCGTGGACCCCCAGCTCATCGGTGGCACCGACATCCGGGGCTCCTCGCTCCCGGACCTCCGCCGGCCGCATTCGTGGAGCAGCGCGTACGGCATCACGATCCGGCGGCGCCAGCGCGGGGCGGGCTGGATCACGCGAGGGCTCGTGGATCCGCTCACGTTTACCGGAACGCTCATTCGCGGCCGGACGCGCACCGAGCTCAACCGCGCGGCGACGAGCTCCTGGAACGTCAACGCCGCCTACACGCTGGTCCTGCAGCGGAACGGCCCGCTGCTCGACCTCAGCGGCATCCTGCCGGGATTCCTGAAGAACACCGAGACCGGGAAGGCGCTCAAGGCCACGCGGCTCAGCCTCACGCCGTCCACCGTGCGGTTCTCGAGCGGGCTGGCGCGCGACGAGGGGCAGTTCACGACGTACCCGGTGGCCGTCGTGCGCCCGATCGACGCGGCCCCTCCACCGTCACTCTCGCTCAATCACGTGTGGCGGAACAACGCGTCGATCGGGTGGCAACCGCTCGGCCTGGTCATGTTGAACGGCGATCTCTCGAGCATGCGAGACCTGCGGAACTACTCGGACTCGACGCCGATCGGCCGGCTCGCCGGTCAGTCACGGAAGGCGTTCCTCGGGACCGACGTCGGTGTCGAGCGCGATCGCCAGTTCGCGACGAGCATCGCGGTCACGCCTCGCCTCACCAGCTGGCTCCGGCCGAGGTTCACGTCGCGCAGCAACTTCACCCTGTCGCGCAGCCTCACGAGCCGCGCACCGGTCCAGGAGCTGATCGACGATACGCTCGGCGGCTTCATCCTGCCGCAGACGCTCAACAACAACCGTGCGAACGAGCTCGGAGCCTCGATCGACATCGCGCGCCTGGTGCGCGGCATCGCGGGCGACAGCAGCAGACTCACGCCGATGTTCAGCCGCATGCGGCCGCTCGACCTCAGCAGCCGGCTCGCCCGAAATTCGACCTTCGACCTCGCCGCGTTCCAGGCACCGCTGCGCTACCAGCTGGGACTGGGCGGCCGGGAAGAGTTTCTCCAGTTCGGGGACATCCCCGCGATCGGCGCGGGCGAGACCCGGACGAAGGCGATCTCGAGCGGCGCCGACTTTCCGTTCGGGCTGAGTTTCACGGTCACCTACGGGAACACCGATGCGCTCCGGTTCCAATCGGTGAGCTCGGCGTTCCGGGTGACGAGGACGGAGACCCGCGACTGGCCGGTCGGCACCGCCCGGTGGTCGCGCACGTTCGGCAGCGGCCCCCTCACGCTCGTCGCATTCGGCGCTACGTTCCGGGAGAGGAACGGCACCACGACGCAGCCGACGACGGTCGGCGAGACGGTGAGCGGCGTCAGTTCCTCCACGCTCACGCCGGACCTGCAGATCGGATTCCGGAACGGCATGCGCTTCACGCTGCAGTACAGTGCGACGGGGCAGAGCCAGCTCAGCGGAGCGAGCACGACGCTCACCGACAACGACAATATCTTCGGCACGCTCAACTATTCCTTCCGCATGCCGGAGTGGCTCACCCGATCACGCAAGACCGTGCGCACAACGCTGTCCGCGCGGTCAGACCGGTCGAGCTCGTGCCTCCGGACGGAGAGCGGCGACGACCCCGGGTCGGTCTGTGACAACGTCGTCTCGGAGACGATCAACCAGGAGGTAAGCGCCAGCATGCAGACGGATCTTGCACAGGCATTCACCGGCGGGCTCGACTTCGGCTATACGGTGAGCGACGCGCGGCATCTCAATCGCAAGATCTCGACGATCTTTCTCACCGTGAGCTTCCAGGTGACGCTCTTCGCCGGGGAGATCCGGTGAAGCGCATCGCCGCCGGACTCGCGCTCGCCGCCATTCTTTCCGCCTGCAGCGATACGCCCGCGCCCACGCGTGCGTTCGACGGGGCGGCCGCGCTCCGGTACGCGGGGGAGCAGGTGGCGTTCGGCCCCCGGGTCCCGGGCACCGAGGGCCACCGCCGCACATCCGCATGGCTGGACAGCCTGCTCCGCGCGCGCGCCGACACCGTGATGGTCCAGCAGTGGACGCACGTGACGACGCGGGGCGACTCGCTTCCGCTCGTCAATCTCCTCGCGCGGTTCAACACCGCGGCGAGCGAGCGGATTCTGCTGCTGGCGCATTGGGACACCCGCCCGTTTTCCGACGGTCCCGGCGCGGCGCCCGGCGACAGCGCGAAGCCGGTTCCGGGCGCCAACGACGGCGCATCCGGAGTCGCCGTGCTGCTCGGCGTCGCCGACGCACTCCGGCTCGCGCCTCCCGGCGTCGGCGTTGACCTGCTGTTCGTGGATGGTGAGGACTACGCCGATTTCACGAACCAGCCGAAGGACGTCCTCATCGGGAGCCGGTACTATGCCCTCCACCAGCTCGCGCCCAGGCCGCTGTACGCCGTGCTCTTCGACATGGTGGGCGACAGCGACCTCCGCATTCCTCGTGAAGGCAACTCCGCAATCGGAGCGCCGGAGGTGGTCTCGCTCGTATGGGGAGTCGCGCGGGAGCGCGGGCACGGCGGTGTCTTCGTCGACGACCTGGGCACCGCACTCACCGACGATCACGTCGAGTTGCAGAAGGTCGGAATCCGGGCGATCGACGTGGTCGATTTCCAATACCCGCATTGGCACACTCCGAACGACACCATGGACAAGATCAGCGCGCGCAGTCTCGGCATCGTCGGTGAGGTCGCGCTCGCGCTGATCCAGCGCGCGGAGTAACGCTCCCGCCCGCGGCCGAACGCCTCCGGCGTTCGCCGCGCACCGCCATACCCTTCCGCATGCCATCCGAGCACCGTGCCGTGCTCCTCCTGCTCGCGCTCGCCCTGGGGGGGCAGGGCGTGCGCTTCCTGCTCACGCAGCCGGGCGAGGCCCCGGGTGCCGCGCGCGTGCTCGGCGGCGGCGGATCGCCGGCCGCCCATCGCGATACGATCCTTCGCCATGCCGAGCCACTGGCTCCGGGCGAGCGCGTCGACCTCGATGCGGCGTCAGCCAGGGAGATCGAGCGCCTGCCGCGGATCGGGCCGGAGCTCGCGAGGAGAATCGTCGCGGATCGCACGGCACGCGGTGCGTTCGGTTCGCTCGAGGGATTCGATCGAGTGCCAGGGGTGGGAAAGGGATTGTTGAAGGCGATTGCGGAGAGCGTGCGGTTTTCGGGCGAGCGAGCGGTGGAAACCGTCGGTACCGTCGGTACCGTCGGTTCCGTCGGTTCCGTGCCCGTCAACGTCAACATCGCCTCCACTACGCTCCTCCGGACCCTGCCCGGAATCGGGCCCGCGAAGGCCCGTGCCATCGTGGCGTATCGCGAGGCGCACGGGCCGTTTGCGAGCATCGAGGCACTCGCCGGCGTGCCCGGGATCGGCCCGTCTATCGTCAAGCGCATCAATGGGTTGGCAGTTGCGCAGTGAAGTCGGTAAAGGGGTGGCGTGGTCCTAGCTTCTGATGCCAATCCTTGCAGCCATTCCCACCCCGAATCCGGCGCGACATGGCGACTGCGACGGCCACAGGCGAGCGCCTGGGCCAGATCCTGCTTGAGGAACGGCTGCTCACGCGCGAGCAGCTCGGCCAGGCCCTGGCCGAGCAGAAGTCGAGCCGTGCGCGGCTCGGCTACATCCTCGTCAAGCTCGGATTCGTGCCGGAGCTCGAAGTCACGAAGGTCCTCGCGCGGCAGTACCGGATGCCTGCGGTGGACCTTTCGCGCTTCGAGGTGGATCCGCGCATCCTGAAGCTGATCCCCTCCGAGATGGCATCGAAGAGCGTCGTGCTTCCGCTCAAGCGGGAAGGCCGGACCCTGACGGTGGCCATGGCCGATCCGACCGACTTTGGCCTCCTCGAAGACCTCAAGTTCATCACGCGCTACGACGTGTTCCCGGTCATCGCCGGCGAGTACACGCTGCGCTCGCTGATCGAGAAGCACTACGGCAACGTCAACGACCAGCAGTTC
>Ga0079217_10000198_pt1 | contig 13853 bp, 11 predicted proteins | sample NCAS200_FD_76343 | JGI IMG/M metagenome (GOLD analysis project Ga0079217, IMG submission 76343) | Agricultural soil microbial communities from Utah to study Nitrogen management - NC AS200 | ecosystem: Environmental > Terrestrial > Soil > Agricultural land | place: USA: Utah | collected 2014-06-11 | reverse complement strand
GCTTCGATCGCCGGCAATGGGTCGATCTATACCGACGGCGGCGTGTTTGAGAACGTGCTCGCCCCGTCGTGCGGATTCTTCGCGCAGTCCGAAGAGCGACTCGCGTGCGGCGGCCTCTGGGATCCGACCGTTGTGCACTTCTCGAAGCTGCGGATCCCCGGCGAGCAAACTGCCTTTTCCGATGATGCGTCGTTCCAGATGCCGCTCTGCGACGCTTGCACCGGCCTCGCCTACATGGACGGGGCGTTCGTCGCCTTCACGGCAGACTCGATTCTAGTCATCACCGGCGAGGGTCCGAACGATCAGGGCGTGGGCGGGTTCTCGACTCGCTACATCACCAAAGAGCTCGGCTGCATCAACTACCGCTCGATCATCGAGACCAATGCCGGCGTGCTGTTCCAGAGCGCGGACGGCTACTACCTCCTGCCGCGCGGGTTTGGCCCGCCGCAAGCGGTCGGGAACGCGGACCGGAAAGAGGTCCACGGCGGCAATTCCGTTCGCTGCCTGAGTGCATGCGCGATCACGGACGAGGTCACGCCGGACGAAGGCGGCGGCTCTACCTACGCGGTGTGGTTGACCGACGATGGGGTCGGAACGGCGACCCCGCAGACGCCGCAATTCGACTCCCAGGCGACCGGCGGCGAGTCAGGTGGCGACGGCGCTTTCTCCTTCAGTCACGTTCTCGGCGGCGGCGCGAATCGACGGGTATTCGTCGGCGCGCACTTCCTGGCCGGCGCGTTCCCCGTGACCGGGTGCGCCGCCACCTACAACGGCGTTGCCATGACAGCGCTGACGAGCTCGGCCGTCAGCACGGACGAGGGACTCTATGTGTTTCAGCTGCCGGAGGCGTCGCTGCCCGTGGCCGGCACGTACACGGTGCAGATCGCGTTCACGATGACCGCCGGTGGCACAACGCGCCACATCGGCGAATGTGTCTCAGTCTACGACTGCTACCAGGGCGCGCTGACGACGGCCGTTGCCGCGGGCGCGAGCACGACGCCGAGTGTCAACATCACCACGACGGCGGACGACTCTCTGATCCTGGATCTCGGAGGAAACGTTTCTAACGTCGCCCTGACCCCTGGCGCGGCACAGACGGAGCGCGTGGACACGACGGCGGGCACCCTAGACAGGATCTTCGCAAGCACGCGGGTAGTCACTTCGCCGGCCTCTTACACGATGAGCTGGACCAAGTCCGGGGCGGACCCTTGGCGGCTCGCGGCTATCGAGCTTCGGGTGGCCGCGCTGCCGACGCCGGTCTGCCAGCTGCTCGTTTACGACACGGGAAGCGGGCAGTGGTTTCGCGACTCGCTCGTCTCGACGATGGCCGAGATCGGAGCCTGGACGGAGGGGCTCGCGCTCGCGACGGCGAGCATGGGCCCCGACATCGAGTCGGCGCCGATCCGCTACCAGGACAATCTCACCAACACGACCGACGACGGCGCGACCTTCATCCAGGGGAAGATCGAGACCGGCGTCTATCACCCGTTCGGGCTCGGCGGATGGGGCGCCGTCAAGCAAGTGGTCGTCGTGTTCGTGGGCTCGAACTTCGTGCTCAACGTGGACTCGTACGTGAACGGCAGCGCAACGGCGCAGCACTCGACCCTGACCGTCGCGAGCGGCGAGGACGGGCTGGTGAGGTACTTCTACATCTCGCTTGCGACGGACAAATTGAGCTCGATTCGGTTCGATATCTACGACACTGAGAACTCGGGCGACAGCGTGAGCTTTGGACTTCTAGGCATTGCGCTTGAGGCGTCGGACTCGGGCGGGCTGCGGGTGGTCGAAACAGGAGAAAGGGCCTAACGATGGCTGGATCATATGTTGGCGGCGTAGCCCTCTCGCGCGAGGAGCAGCTGCGTGCGCAGTGGGAAGCCGAGGGGCTCAGCGAGGCGGAGATTGAAGCCAACCTCCAGGCCGCGCGCGAGGAGCAGGCGGCGGCCGATGCCGCGCAGAACGCACGAGAGGCGCCGGCACCCGTTGCCGTAACGGGCGGGCGCGGCGGTGGCCAAACCGCGACGGCTGGCAACGCCAACGCCAGCTTGCGCGGCGGCCGCGGTGGCGGTCAGCAGACGATCACGTACCCAGACGGCAGCTTCGGGAGCAGCACCGGTGCCGGCTCCGGCAGCGGCACCGACAGCCCCGACTGGCGCGAGGACGTGGAGCTTGGCCGCGATCCGCTCTGGGCTACGCGCGAGGCGGCGAACGCCAAAGGCCGAGCCGAGGAAGCGCGGCTTGAGGCGAATCGGCTCGGACGGCAGGCGGAAGCCGTGGGCGCCACAGGCGCCGAATCGCTGACCGCCATCGCCAATGACACCCTGGGCACGGCGGACGCCCGCGCCCGTCGCATCACCGGCCAGGGAACGGATGCGCGCGAGGTCGGGCTCGCGACAGAGACGAACCTGAACGCGCTCGGTTCCTCGTCAGCGTCGACCGCTCTGGGCGGCTCGGGGCAAATCAACGCGGCCGGCGTGGCGGGTGCCGGCGCTCTCTCGCAGGCTGGCACGTCAGCTGTTTCCACGGCACGGGGCGGCTCGAACGAAATCAACGCGGCGGGCGCGACCGGTGCCAACGCTCTCTCGCTTTCTGGCGAGAGAGCCCTGAGCAGCGCGGCCGTTGGAGCCGGCAACGTCACGAACGCTGCCGGGCGCGGCGTCTTCGACCTCCAGGATGCCGGCGCCACGTCGCTGCGCATCGGGAGCGACGCCGGCACGGGCGTCAACAACGCCGCGGCCAACGGCGCGAACGCGCTCGGGCTCGCGGGGCAAGGCGCCATCTCGACGGCGGCGCAGGGTGGCGAAGCGGTCCGGCAAGCGGCGGTCACGGGCGCGACGGACCTACAGGGCGCTGGCAGAGCTGCCGTCGGCACCGCGCGCGACATGGGCCAGGACGTCTCGGGCACCGGCTCGGTCGAGGCCAGCGCGCTCCGGAACGTCGGCAATGCCGCCGTCGTCGAGGGCGTGCTTGCTCGAGAGCGGCTCGGAGTCGTCGGCAACCAGGCCCAGGCCGAGGCAGCTCGGATCGGCGGCAACGTCACGAACGGCGCCGCGGCATCGACCGCGATCGCCGACGCGGCGGCGGGCCGCTCCGCGGTTCCGCAGGCCGAAGCGCTCGCCGCACTGGAGGCCATCGAGGGGCCGAGCGCCGCCCAGTCGCAGCTCCAGTCCGGAATCAACCGCGCCGAGCAGTCGAACCTGTCGCTCGCGCGCTCGGGTCGAGGCTGGGGCGGGTCCGCTTCCGCCCTCAGTCGCGCCATCGACGCGAACGCGGTCCAGGGGCAGGAGGCCGCGAACACCGCCGCGGCGCTCCGAGCTCAGGAAACCGCCCAGTGGCGCACGCGGCAAGGCTCGAACCTGAACGCGGCCGGGACGCTCACGGCGCAGCAGCGCGCCCTGAACGACTCGACCCAGCTCGCGGCGACGGCTCAGGCCGACACGGCTCGCATCGAGGGCGCTCGCCAGGCGCTCACCGGCGTCGGCATGAACGTCGAGACCCAGCGCGCGGCCGAGCAGGCCGCTCTCGAGGCTCGACAGCTCGGGCTTACTGCCGAGCAGGCCGCGGCGAACGCGCGCCTTTCTGGGGCCACCACGGCGGCGCAACTGGGCGTCGAGGGTTCCGGTCAGCAGATCACGGCGGAGCAGGCCGCGGCGGCCACCCGGCTCGCGGGCGCGACCACCGGCGCCGAGCTCGGTCAGACAGCGGCCGGGCAGAACCTCGCGGCGGCGGACGCTGCGGCACGGAACCAAGTGGCAGCGGCGACGGCAGCGGGCGAGTTCGCGACCACGGGCGCGGGGCAGAACCTGACGGCGGCGCAAGCTTCGGCCGCAACGAGGCTCGCGGGCGCCTCGACGGCCGCCGAGCTCGGCGTCACGGCGACGGGTCAGCAGATCGCAGCCGAGCAGGCAGCGGCAGCGACTCGGCTCGGAGCCGCAACCTCGGGTGCGGAGCTCAACGTGACAGCGGCCGGGCAGCGGATCGCAGCCGAGCAAGCCGCAGCGGCGACCAGGCTCGGCGCGGCGACGTCTGGCGCTGAGCTCGCGTTCGCGGGGACCCAGTCCCAGATCGCCGCTGCGCAGGCGGCGGCCGATGCTCGAGCGCGCGGCATCGACCAGGGCTTAACCGCAGAGCAGGCAGCAGCGGCGAACGAGCTCGCAGGGCGCGCGCTGTCGGCCGACTCGACGGCGAAGGCCGCCGGCATCGCCAACACCGGGATCCAAACCTCGGGCAACCTGCTGCAGACGGGCACCGCGCTCGGCTACCAGGGCGACACGCTAGCGGCGCAGGCCGTCCAGGCTCAGGCCACGGTCGAGGCGCAGAACGCCGATCGGGCGCTCCAGAAGTACGGCATCGACCAGGGCGTCGCGCTTCAAAAGGACTCGAGCACGATGCAGCTCATCGGCGCAGGCCTCGGCGCCGCGGCGACCGTTGCGCCGTTCTTGCTCGCCGCTTCCGACCGCGACGCGAAGCAGGAGATCCGGCCGGCATCGAACCTCAAACTCCGCCCGAAGGATGGCGACGCAGGCGATCCGTACGGCATCAACCACCCCTCGCCAGCCCTCGGCGCGCGCGGCAACCCCGCGGGTCCCGGCGGCCCCGACTACGACCGCTCAATGAAGGCCGCGGCCGATGCCGCGAAGAAAGAGGAGCTCAAGCAGCGCTACGGCCAGCAGGCGTTCTCGGGGCTCGCGAACATCGGCCAGGGGCTGATGCAGACCCAGCCGAACCCCTACGCGATGGGCCTCGTGAACCGCGGCAATCCCTACGCGGTATCCGACGAGCGCAAGAAGTCGAACCTCCGGCGCCGAGCGAGCGACGCGGTCTCGGAGGCTCCGGGTTACTCGTACGAGTACAAGGACCCCGAAGCGCACGGCGACGGCACGTTTTACGGCCCGATGGCGCAGGACCTCGAGAAGACCCCGGTCGGGCGCAGCACCATCAAGGTCGCGCCCGACGGCACGAAGATGGTCGACACGTCGCGGCTCACGCTCGTGAACACCGCGGCGCTCCAGGAGCTCCAGGGCGAGGTCGATAGCCTCCGCAAGCAGTACAGCGGCGGCACGAAGCGCGTCGCGATGGAGAGCGATCCGGAGTTCGACGCCCACGCCTACAACATCGCTGCGGAGGCCGCCCACACCTTGCCGCGGACAGCGCGCGGCGGCGTGCGGGACATGGCCCCGGGCGAGGCGCGCGAAAGGATGCCGGGGCCGACTTACGACGTGTCGATGCCTTCGGCGGCGCGGCCCGCTTCGGTGCCCATGCTCGCCGAGTCAGCCGAGCAGCGCGGCCCGAGCTCCGGCTGGGACGAAGTCTACCGGGACCCCGACGAAGAGCGGCCGCGGCGGCGCGCGTCGTCGCTCTCGAGCGCCCGGCTCCGGCGCGGCTCCGACGTGAGCTACCGCGGGGAAGAAAGGCCGGTGAGTCTCTGATGGCCCATCCGCAAAGCTACGGACAGTTCACCTCGTACCAGCCGCTGCCGGTCCCTGGCGCGTACCAGTTCCAGACCATCGGCGGGAAGCCCATCACGCTCACCGGCGCGCCGGCAGAGGGCCTCAAGGCTCGGCTCGACGCGCTGAATGCCGCGCGCCCGCAGCCCGTTGCCGGTCCCGGCTCGGGCGAACCGCTGATGAGCGTCGCGCCGGAAGAGGCGAACATGTCCGTCGCGCCCGCGCCGGCACCAGTCGCGCCGCCACCGCCACCGCCTCCGGTTGCTGCTCCCGCCGCTCCAGTCGAAGGTCCGACCCAGCAAGCGGCAAACCGCGAAGCTCCGCAGCGCCAGGCCGATCCGACGCTACGCCAAATCAACGGCAAGCTCTACGAGTGGACGCACACGCAGGGCGGCAAGGCGCAATACACGCGCGTGCTCGAGGATGCGAGCGGCGTCCGGCAGTACGACGCCCGCGACGTGTTCGAGGAGCGCCCGGCAACGCGCGGATCGAAGGGCGGCATCATGGAGCGCTCGCGCACCGTGCAGGGCGGGTACCCGATCGACCCCGAGCTCGAGACCGCTCGCGCCGAGAACTATCAGAAGCTCCAGGAAGCGGAAGCGCTCGGCGCTCAGGCAGCCAGCGAGGACGCGGCGGCCACGCGCGGGTTCTTCCAGCAACGCCAGCAGGAAGAGGCCGCGCAGGTCGCCGAAGAGGTGCAGCGCCAGAAGGAGATCGAAACCCGCGTCGCGAATCTCCGCTCGAAATACGACACGATGCAGGCGGCCTATCAGAACTCGAAGGTCGATCAGAATCGCATCCTGAAGGGCGAGAAGGGCGTCATCATGGGCCTGGCCGCTGGCCTCGGCGCCTTCGGCGCGGCCCTCGCGCGGACGCCGAACTACGCGCTCGAGACCATCAACCGGATGCAGGACGCGGACATCCGGCAGCAGGAGGCCGAGCGTTCGATCAAGGGCGAGGGCGCGAACAACACGCTCCGGGACCTGGAGAAAGAGCTCGGGAGCCTCGACCTCGCGAAGACCGCGCTCCGAGGGCTGAAGACCAACGCAGCCAAGCTCCAGTTCGAGGCGATTGCGGCGAACACCGCTGACGCGCGCATCAAGGCGAACGCGCAGAAGGTCGCAGCGCTGCTCGAGAAGCAGGAGCTCGACCGCAAAGAGCAGCTGAACCGCGACGCGCTCGGGCTCGTAACCCGGAGCTTCGTCAACGTGCCGGGCTCTCCTGGCTCGCCGGGCGGAATCACGCGGCCGGAGCGGAAGGAAGGCCCCGGGCTTGCGGAAGCGCCGAAGGCTGATCCGAACGCGAAGAAGACCGAGGCCGAGGTCAAAGTGGACGCCGCGATTGCCTCTCTCGACTCTGGAATCGCATCGCTCGAAAAGTACGACGACGACGACAAGGTATGGACCCCCGAGGGCGAGAACTTCATCAAGCGAGCCGCGCGCGAGACCGTTAACAAGATCGCCGGGGAGGGCACCTATGAGGCCGGCGTGCCCGAAGAGGAGCGCGACAAGGCGGCCACTGTCGCTCAAGCCAAGAACGATGCGCTGGCAGCCATGTCCGTGCTGCATCAGCAGGGCGCAATGGGGCTCGATGAGTACAAGCGCCAAGCCGAGGACATGTCGCGCGCTCGGACCGTGGGTGACGTGCGGCGCTTTGTGCTCCGGGCGCGCTCGAAGGCGGACAACATCGCTCGAGGGGTCAAGGCGCCGAAGCAATAATGGCCGCTCCCTCGCCTCCCCTGATCTCCTTCGAGGACGCCGGCTTCGGCGTTCCGTCGGCCGAGCTCGTCTCGAGCGTCGAAGAAACGCCCGAAGAGCAGGCCGCGGAGGGGTACGTCTCGCCTCCCGAGGTCGAACGCGCATACCAGCGCCAGGCCGAGCGCGAGGCGGACCGCGCCGCGAAGAGCGCCGAGCAAGAGGCCCTCGAGCGCAAGCACGGCAAGCTCGCGACGACGGCCGCGAAGTTCGCCGAGGGCGCGCTCGATGTGGTCACGGCCCCGGGCGCGCTTTGGGCAGCGAGTCACGAGGCGCAGGGCAAGGTCGTCAAGGAGCTGACCGGCTGGGGCGGGCTCGAGGAGTTCGCGCGGGACGTCGGCGAAGCGGCGAGCGGCAAGGAAGCGCTCGCGGCGCTCGGCTTCGGGCTCTCCGGGGCCGACCTCGACACCTACGACACGCAGAAGAGGGATCTCGAGGAGCAGGAAAAAGCCTGGCCGATGCTCTCGAGCGTCTCGAAGCTCGCCGGCCAGGCAGCGCTCAGCATGGGCGTCGGTGGGCTCGCCTCGGCTCCGGTTGGAATCGCTCAGACGGCGCTCGCGGCGGGCGTGGAAGGCGCCTCGGCGGGCGCGCAGACGGCCTACGCCGAGGGTGCACCGCTCCGGGACGTCATCTCGAGCGCGGTCACGGGCGCGGCGCTGGCGTCGTTCATTGGTGGCGGCGCGGCGGCCGCCACCAAGGGCGCGTCGAAGTCCTACGAGCTCGCGCGCGACGCCTTCGAGGGCGTCGACGCCGAGAAGTTCGCGAACGAGCGCGCGCTGAAGGCGTTCGGGCCGCGAGGCGCTGACGTCAAGAAGCTTCGGACCGAGGAGAAAGTCCAGCAGCTCGGCCGCGACGCGCGCACGTACAAGCTCCAGGACGGCACGAAGCTCATCGACCGATTCGACTCGGCCGAGGACCTGGCGCCCAAGATCGCCCGGGCCGTCGAAGAGACCGGCGGCGAGCTCGGCGCGCTCCGGCAGCAGGTCGCCGAAGCTGGCGAGGCGGTCGACGCGCGCGCGTTTCTGAAGCGCGTGGACGAGGAGATTATCGGTCCGCTGCGCTCGTCGCCCAGCCCGCAGCTCCAGGCCCGCGGCGCAAAAGCGGCGGCCGAGATCGCCGAGCTCCGCGGGCGCGTGCAGGACCTCGACGACTCAATCGCGCGCCGGATCCCCGAGCCCGAGCTGAACCGCCGGGTGGAGACCGCCGAGATGGACGTGTTCCGCGCGCGCGAGGAAGGCGCGCGGGAGGCATTCCGCAACGTCGAGATGACACGCTCTCGGCTGCTCGACGCTCGCGAACGGCTCGGCAGCGTCCGGGACAAGGTCGATCGCGAAGCCGCCGAGGGCGTGCTGAAGGAAGCCGAGTCGGCGTTCATGAAGGCGCGCGACATCGCCTCGAAGCCGCCGGCTGCCGTCGCCCAAGCGGAGGCGCGGCTCGCTGAAGCGCAGCAAGCGCTCGCGAACCCGGTGAAGCCCGCCGCTCCGATCACCTACTCCGACCTGCTGAAGCAGCAGCGCGCGCTCAAAGCCGTCGCCTACCCCGACAAGGGTCCCGGGCAGGGCATCACGCTCACCCCTGAGCACGCGACCGAGGTCGCGCAGATGGAGCGCCTGCTCGAGAGCACGCTCGAGGAGCACGCGGAAAGCGTCCTGACGAAGGCCGATCCGAAGCTCGCCGGCCGATACAAGGACGTCCGGCGCATGACCGAGAGCTTCATCAAGCTCCGGAAGCTGAACGAAAAAGCCATCCAGATGAATCTCGGCAATCGTGCCGTGAGCCTGACCGACTACATGACGGCGCTCACCGGCGCGAACCTTGCCGGCGGCCCGAGCGGCATCGTCGGCGGCCTGGCCGTCGCTGGCCTGCACAAGATGGCTCGCGAACGCGGCTCGGCCTTCCTCGCGAACCTCTACACCGAGGGCCTGGACAACGTCGTGGGCGACACCGTTGCGCCCGCGATTGCGATGGTGATGAGCGTCGCGAAGCCCGTTGCGCGGACCGCCCTCGCGAGCTCGAAGCAGGAAGCGGCGCGGCAATACCAGAGCGGCGAGCACCGGAAAGAGGAAGAGCCGGGCAAGCTCGCTCCGCTCGTCCACGGCGCGACCTTCGCCAGCCTGAAGGACTACGACGATCACATGGATGCGCTCGTGCGCATGCAGCAGTCGATGGAGGACGTGACGGTCGGGCTCGAGCGCATCCCCGGCGTAACGCCCGAGTTCACCTCGATCGTCGCCACGGAATCCCGGAAGAAGATCGGGACGCTGCTCGAGGACATCCCGAAGCCGAAGCCAAACCCGCGCGGCAAGGCATACGAGTCGCTCTCCCGCTCGCAGCTCAAGCTCGCCGCCGACATGTGGGAAGCGACCTTCGAGCCCATGTCGATCTTCGACGACTTCCGGGACGGCGTCGTCTCTTACGACAAGGTCCAATACGTCTGGAAGCAGAACCCCGGGATGCAGATCGCGATGCAGGCCGGCGTGCAGGACTTCCTCACGATGCAGATGAGCGACGACGAGAAGGTGGATATCCCCGACTCGGCGCTGACCCAGCTCGACTTCTCGCTCGGCTACGAAGGCCAACTCCAGGACTCTCTCGCCCCCGGCTTCTCGCTGACGATGAGCCGCGCGGGTCAGCAGCAGGGAGCGGACGAAGACCAGCAACCGATGACGACCCAGAAGACCCAAACCTTCACGCAGCGTGTCGCGGCGAGGATGTGAGGACACACCATGAACGAAGTATTCATCGAAGCAGATAACATCACCCCGCCGCTCAAAAACACGACGGGGCTCACGTGCATGTACGTGCTCCAGTGCACGCCGGCGTCGCAGTCGATCGACCTGAAGACCATCTTCGGCAAGTACGACACGGGGCACTTCTTCACGATGCAAGCCGACGGCGCCAAGTGCTACGTCGCGTTCGCTTCGAACGGCTCCGGCTCGATCAGTGAGACCGCGACCGGGGGCGGCGCGAGCGTCTGCTGGCCAATCCCCGACGGTGGCCAGCTGCCGTATCGAGCAGTCGCCGGGCGCGAGACCGCGACGGGCTACGCAACGCTCGCGAGCTACCCGTTTCTGCACTTCAAGAGCACGGCGACGGGCTACCTGCGGATCTATCGCTCGAGTCTCGGCATCACGCAGAACATCGACCAGTTTCCACCTGCGTAGAGGCGCATCGGCGGCGAAAGGCAATCTGACAATGCAAGAGATTCTAACCCACCTTCTAATGGCGCTGCTCGCCACCGGCGCGACGGCGTTCGGCGCGCACAGGCTCCGCTCGGTGCCGCTTCGTCGCGCACTGGCTGCGTTGCAGGCCGAGTTCGTGGACCGCGCGCCGATGGACGCTCCGCGCGAGACCCGGCACGCCGAATACAAGCGACTCGTGCGCCAGCGCAACGCAATCGAGACCCGGATCCGTGAACTCAAACCCACATTGGTGAAGTGATATGGCAACCGTTCTTCCGACAGCAAGCCGCAACGCAGCTTGCGACGCAGTTGTTGACAAGGTCGATCAGGGCGCAGCGGCAGGGAAGCTCAAAATCCGCGCGAGCACCACCATTCTCTGCACGATCACGCTCGAGGATCCCGCCTTCGGCGCGGCCTCCACGGGCGTCGCGACAGGGGCTAGCTTCCCGAAGTCTGCGGCCGCGTCCGCGAGCGGCACGGCGGATAACTACATCGTCACGGACTCCGACGACACGATCATCATCGGCCCGGTTGACCTCACCGAGGGCTCGGGCTCGAATCAGATCGACAATACCGACATCAACAGCGGCCAGACGGTGAACGTTTCGACGCTGACCCACACGCAGCCGGCGTCCTGATCGCGGTGTAGCCAGTGGCGGTCGTATTCGGCGCAGCAGGGTCTGGGCAAGAGACCGGATATGGCGGCTCGGGCTTTCCTGAGACGTTGCTGGTTGCGTACCCGGCGGGGATCGCGGCGGGCCACACGCTGTTGTCGTTTCTGTTTACCACCTCGGCGGGCGGCTCTGGCCCTGGCGTTCTCGACACTCCTGCGGGCTGGTACGCGCATCCGAACAACGGAGCGATGCCGACGGGCGGCCCGGACCGTGAGACCATGTTTGCCTTCATCAAGCCCGCCGTCGGGACCGAGAGCGGCAACCTCTCGGTCAACATGCCAGCCGACGGCAGCGGCTCTCAGGGCGGGGCATTCACGCGAATGTTCCGATTCACGGGCGGAGTCGCGTCCGGGGCCGCGTGGACCGATTTTGCCCAGTCCGGTGGCGCGACCGTCGGCAGCGACGCTTCGGCTGAATACACGGCGGTCGTGTCGAGCGCGGCGAGCCAGCTCGCTATTGTACTGATCGGGCTCCGTGGCTCGGACGGCGTCGCGAACATCACGGGCGAGACGAACGGCGACTTCACCCAGCCAGTGGCCACGTATTCGTCGAGCGATCACGTGATGGCGATTCAGACAGCGGCGATCGACGCCGAGACCATCTCCGGCGGCTCCGCGACGCTCAGCGCCGGCAGCGTGCCGTGGGCCTCGCTCTCGTTCGCGATCAAGGCGCCGAGTGCTGCCGCTGGCCTTCCGCCGCTGCAGACCGGAGGACGCAGGCTGCTGAGCGGGCGCTTCCCTCTCCTGCGCATGAACCCGAGCGCCGCCGAGCTGGCGCGCTTCGCATCGTCAAAAGGTAACCATCATGGGATTCTACACTGCAACGTTCGATAACGTCTCCGTCAGCGCCGCGCAGGACTTGTTCGAGGTCGTGGCCGGCACCGGCAAGCCGCTGCGCATTCACGCGCTCTTCGTGGGCCAGAGCTCGGATGCTGGCGACGCACAAGCCGAGAATCTCCGCGTCCGGCTGATTCGCGGCTACACCACGAGCGGCTTCAGCGGCACGACGCCGTCTCTCGCGCCGCTTCGCTCCGGCAACGCGGCAGCGGGATTCACTGCCGAGGTCAACAACTTGTCGGTCGCGACAGGCGGCCCGGCGCTCGTCCTGCACGCCGACACCTGGAACGTCGCCGCCGGTTTCGCCTACGTGCCGACGCCCGAGTGCCGCCCGGAGGTCAACGCGGGCGAGCGGTTCGTGGTGAACCTGCCCACCGCGCCAGCAGACGCTCTCACGATGAGCGCGACTCTGTACGTCGAGGAGATCTGAAGGCGTGTCCCGCCGCGTCTACCGCCGTTACCATCTGCCGCGCTGGTTCCAGCGTCGGAAGGTCGTGCCCACGGTTCAAGGCGCGGTCACGGCCAGCGCGCTCAATGCCAGCGCGGCAGCCCAGGCAGCGGCGGCAGTTGTCACCGTACGCGATACGGTCGCAACCGGCGCGAGCACAGCCGGAGCACAGACAGCGGCCGCAGCGTTCGGAGCGGTGGCTCGGCTCGGCGGAGGCGCTTCGACGGCCGGGGCACAGGCGGCAGCCGCGGGCGGGCTGACCGTTGTCGATACCGGCGGGTTTGCGGCGACCGCTGCGGCTCAAGCGTCGGCGCTCACCGCGGACACCGACGAGACCGGCGTCTTTGCAGCACAGGCCGCGGCACAAACAGCGGCTCTGAGTGCCACGGTCACAGAGAGCGCTTCGTTCGCTGCGCAGCCCGGAGCGCAGGCAGCATCGCTGCAGGCGACGATCGCCGAGGCGGTGACAGGCCAGTTCGGGGCGAGCGCAGCGGCTCAGGCGGCAGCGGCCGCAATGACGGTCACCGACCGTGGCGCGTTCACCGCGACGGCTGGTGCGCAGTCGGCAGCGTCAACGTTCACCGTGACCCTGGTCGCCTCGTTTGGCAGCTCGGCGCCGGCGCAAGCGGCCGAGCTGTTTCAGAGCGGCGGAGGCGGAGGCGGCAGCGAGAGTCCCGCGCGGCGGCACCAACTCAGGCGCGCTGGATCACGCGGGCGCCGCACCTTCGCTCCGCTCGAGACTCAACAACTACAGCTCAAAGAATCTCCTAGTCCGGTCGGTTGAACCCGCTTGTCGACACGGGCAAAATCCGAATTGCGATGAGTTCCCGACGCTCGCAGCAAGCAAACGAGATCTCGGACTTCTACGGCGGCGCGTTCGTCATCGCCTGCATTCTGGTCGCGCTCTGGCTGTTCCAGGGGTGCGCGACCGGTCTGCCGCCGCAGCGCGCCCAGTGCGACGAGCGGAAGGTGGCCGAGTTCACGGCTCGTTGCGCCGCTCAGGTGCGACTGCTTTGCGACCCGGACCCCACGGTGCACTGCGCCGCGGAAGAAGTCTGCGAGCGCGACCTGTGCGGCATCTGTCCGCTTGCTGACGGATGTGAACCATGAAGATTCTCGAGCTGGTTGTCGCGCTGCTGTCGAAGCTCCCGCCGGAAGGCGCGACGCTGCTCACGAAGTTCGTTCGCGACCTGCTCTCGGCGCCGCCCGATGAGGCGCTCGAACGGCTGCGGCAGAGCGCGCTCGCGGCGGCGAGTCGGAAGGCGTTCAAGCGTAAATGAAACACCTGTTGATTCTGTTGCTCCTGGCTCTCGGCTGCTCCGCTGCTGACGAGCCCGAAAGCGTCGGGCAACTCGAGCAGGCGCTCAGCCCGTGCACACTCGTTCTCGAGGGGCCTTTCGTGGCCGGGTCCGGGCTCACGTGGAAGATCAAGAACGTCGGCCAGGCGTGCACGTCGGCTACCGGCGCGTACACCGAGCTCTACACGACATGCCCAACGTGCAGCAGCAACAGCGG
>Ga0079217_10000197_pt1 | contig 13855 bp, 16 predicted proteins | sample NCAS200_FD_76343 | JGI IMG/M metagenome (GOLD analysis project Ga0079217, IMG submission 76343) | Agricultural soil microbial communities from Utah to study Nitrogen management - NC AS200 | ecosystem: Environmental > Terrestrial > Soil > Agricultural land | place: USA: Utah | collected 2014-06-11 | reverse complement strand
GCCAACTGCACACTAAATCCGATCCGACTTGGCATGTTCGCGACGCGCCAGCCACGCGAATGGAATTGCCAGCACTTGAAAGCCCGCGCTGAAGACGTATGAAACCGGATAACCCCAAACATCGGCTGCCTTGCCGAGTACCGGTTGAATAACAACGCCGCCGGTTGATCCAAGTAACGAATCAAATGACAACACCGTCGCTCGCTGCTCAGAGGGAATAAGTGCGTTCAGATACGCCTGCCGCACTGGAGTGACGGCCGCAAACATCAACCCCCAAAACACCAATAGCGTGACTACCACCCAAAAGTTTGGCACCAGTCCAACGAGGGCGAGCACCACCACGCTGACCACATATGCAGTCAGAATCACGGAGCTCCGCTTACCAAATACTCGCCCGATGTAGGGAACAACCAGTCCCCCGAGGATTTGCGCACCGGCCACAATCGCCGCTGCCAGTCCGGCGATGCCATACGCCTTTTCATCACCATAAAGCTCGAGCAAGTAAGGCTGCATGGCATAGAACGCATAGATTGATACGCCGCCTGTAAACGGCGCGGCCAACATCATCCATCTCACCGGCCGACTACCTAATCCGTACTTGATTGAGCCGGCCAGGATGTTCTTCACCTCGCTGGTGAGATGTTTGCCTTTGGACGGTTTGAAACCAAGGTCCTTCATCAGGATCAACGCAAAAACAAAATTTAGTACCAGCAGCGCTGCGCGCACTATGTATGGCACTCCCAGGTTAGTCATCTGGGCGATGAAACCGCCGGCCACCGAACCCACCAGCATGGCCGAACCTTCGACAATTTCTCCTTTCGCCAACACCGTCTCCAACTTGTCTTTGAATCCGGTGTAAGCCAGCGCGTCCACCAGCCAAGCCTCCACCGCGCCCGAAAAAAAAGTGAAACCCAATCCTAAGAGCAGCGATGAGAGCGCCCACGCCCAAAACGGAGCGTGTACTCGCCACATAAACAAATAAATCAGCGTTGAGATGGCGAGAGTCATTACGCCGAGCAGGTATGACAATTTTCTTCCGCGCAGATCGGCAATGACGCCGGTGGGAATTTCGAATAAGACGAAACCAGCAGTGAAAAAGGCATTGGCAGCAAACGCCTCCATGTTGCTCAGCCCGGCGTCCAGCAGAAAAAGCGTGTTGATTCCCCAGATCAACGACGCCGCAAGGGTGTTCAATAGAAGGATGATCAGGTAAGTGCGCTGAACGACGCGAGAAGCTTTGTTCATCGGCTGAGAGTGTACCTAATCCAGAGCCACATTCTGGAGGCTAAAAATCTGTCTCTCAGTGAGCAAATCATTTACTGGTCCATTAGCATTGTGAAAGAACATCTGCCGCTGTATTCTTCCGAACGGAGCGACATCAACCTGAAGCTGTCGAGTTAGATCCTTATGAGTAGCAGACGAATTCCCATCAGTTTGGGTTTGATTACCCTCATCTGCTTCTTTCTCCCCTGGATACAACTCAGTTGTGGCACGTCTGAAAGCAGGCTTAGCGGCGTTGACCTGGCACGCGACGGTAAGAGCGCCCTATGGCTGATACCCGTTCTGATGCTGGCGGTGCTTTTTCTTGGTATCAGACAGGCCCGGCAAAATAAGCAGGGATTGTCTGCTCTGATCCATCTGGTAGCTGGACTTGTAAGTGCCTACCTGATGAATCGTGAGCGAATGAGAGCTAACGATACCTCAGGATTAATCGCCGTGGGCCTCACTGGATGGTTCTGGCTTGGTTTTGGCGCAACGATCATGCTGGTAATCGATAGTGCAGTTCGACTGCTCAAGCATCCACGAACAGCAAAATGACGAGAGCTCCTGGGTCGAATGCACCAGGACTATTTCTTCCGGGTCGCAGCCGCTTTTTTAGCGCTCCGCGAACGCGACGCTGCGGAACGTTTGGCGGCGGCGCGATGAGCCTGCCGCGACAATGCCGTTTTCGATGCGGCGCTGCGTCCCTCTTTTTTTAGTTTGGCCCGCATTGCGCGCGACCGCTTAGCGGAAATCCTTTTCTTACCTGCGCTCTGGCCTTTACGAATATCACGGGCCGCCTGTTTTTTGACTTTCTTTGAACTTCCCTTGCTGGCAGGCAGTTTCACTCCCGCGCGACGGGCCTTCGAAAGCCCAATCGCGATCGCTTGTTTGGCTGATCTAGCACCGTGTTTACCTTCTCGGATGTGCTCAATTTCCTCTCGCACAAACTCACCCGCTTGTGTGCTGGCAGCTTTTCCCTCGCGCTTATCTTTCCTGGCGCGTTCCAGTGTTTCTTTTTCCGGCATCTTCACTCCTTCCCTTTGATCAATAGGACGATTTGTATCAGCGACCAAACAAACCTTTCAAAATAATGTGCGATGGCAAATAGATGACGAGCGGAATCAAAACCATAAGCAATGCGACGTGCCGCAACCGGGGCATTCGTCGCTGGGGCTTATTTCCAAAGCCATAAACCCAATTGACGTTGTGGGACGGCCCCGTTAGTAGATAAGACAAAGGAAGCACGATCCAGGCCACCAACGTCTGCGCCGTGAGAGCGCGAGTGTCATAGCCCAAACGATAAACCATCCAGATGAGTAGGACCGGCAAGACCATGTGGAATAATGAAAGAGCGCGGATCCCCAATAGAATCTTCGAATCGAACATATACGCGCTTAGTCCAAAGACCGAATTGCCGGTAACTAATCTCACTATGAAATCCACCATCCATGCCAATTCAAGCACACCGATCGACAGAGCTATCATGCTGGCCAACAACGCACTCTCAAACCATAGCGCCGGAACCGCAAGCAACAAGGCAAGATCCGAGAACCATAGAAAATTACCTGGTCCATATTGCATCCAATAAACCGGCACAACCATGCAAACAAAGAGCGTCACAAAAACCTTCAGCCAGAAAGGAATTTGATCGAGACTGAGTAAGGTAGAAACTGTTGATAAGTTAAGCATCCCCTGCGGATATTTTCAGATGTGCAACATGTCGCCGTTAGATCTTTGTCGCTGCATTCTCAAGTAAACGAACAATTTCCACGTAGCCCTTCTCGTCGGCCAACATCAGTGCGGTCTTTCCCGTGTCCTTTAGTTTCGCTGACCGGTTCGCGCCATGCCTCAACAATTCACCTACTGTTTTGTCGTCACCAGATGATGCCGCCAGCAATAACGCGGTCGAACCATCATTAGCGGTAACATTCACATCCGCCCCAGAACGCAGCAATGTCTTTGCTACGTTGGTATGCATGTTGGTGGCGGCAAACATCAAGGCCGTCCGTCCCTCGTAATCCTTCTCATTAACGTCCGCTCCGCCTTCCAGCAATCTCTTCACCTGTTCCGCTTGTCCTTCCAACGCGGCGCGCATTAGTTGCGTGTGTCCGGCTTCATGCCCGGCCGATTCACTCATTTGCGCGCGTGTTGTCATCACAAGACTCTGTATCTAAAGTTACGACGATGGACCGTTATCACCTCTTTCGGCCGTAAACTCGCGCCACGGCCGCGGTGGCAGACTCGATTCATTGGGCACGATGGCAAACATCAGGAGTAATAGTCCCACCACAATATCGTTTTGCAACGCCGGCGGGGTGGGATATGGAACGGCAAAGAAACCGAATGTGATCAGCCACAATCCGACCACGGCATTGGCAAGGTGTGCCAACTGAAGTGGAGGCCAAAAAGAAAGAAGTGCAAATGCTATGACGGCGGAAGCCGACAACAAATTGTTGAACCATAGGTCTCGCTCTTCCGCAGCGTGGCGGAAAATGAACGGACTTACGGCGAGCCAGCATCCGATTGCCACTTCAATAACTCTTGCCCACATTACGTACTCTCACCTTCATGCAGCGAGCGCCACTTCATCGGCCACACTCGACGCACGTCCCCAAAATACGTTCCAGACCGCTCGAGACTTTCGCGTCTTGCGCCAAACGCGCCTGAGATAAATCACAGTCGACCAGACTTCGTCATATGCCAGTACCACCAGCGCGAGCGAGATAACTGCCGTCACGAGACAAAGAAAACACCATGCTCCCACCACGGTCCCTTGCATCACGACGAGGATGACGCTGACCAAACCGAGCGGGATCACGTCCAGCCCGAAAAGCAGCACCAGCCAGGGACGGTATTGCCAGCGGCGCGTCGAACCTGCTAGCCCGAAAATAAGATCGCCCAGGTATGCAAGTGCTCCCAGGGCGGCGTCGGGTATGCGAAACCAACTGCGCATAGTCTCAGACACTTCCGAATCAAGTACTTGCTGTGTTTGTTCGCCGAAAATGGGATCCCATGCGCTGCCGAGCAGTCGCCACTGGTAAAGCGCCATGTATGACGATATAAGAAAAGCTACGGCCGCGAGCAGGCAAATTGGAATGCGTTGACTCCACGCCGATGGATTGTAGCGCCATGGCGGAGCGGCTACGTTCAGATCAGGGTCCTCGTGGCTTAGTTCATCCATTTGGAATCCTCGTTGGTGTCTTAATCAGCACCAAAGGTGAGGAATGCAACAGCCTGCGGCAACGCCCCAGGTAGCCTGCCGGCAAATCCTGAAGCGCTGAAGGCCCGACATAAAACCGTCCTTTACTGCACTCCAGTACCTATTCCGCGCCTTCAGCGCTTCGACCACAATTCCACCGTTAACCTGGGCCGTTGGCCCAGGCTTTTACATCACGCGCCTTTGGCGCTGAATGCATCGAACAATTTAGTTGATCCGTCAAGTATGTCATTGCCGTTGAAAGGGTTGTGCGACGATTAGCCCGACGCATTCGAAGATGCCTTCGAATTCTTGTTTTGATCTTCGTCTTCCGGCCATGGCAAGCCATTCACTTCGTACCACTTTCGCGGATCCAGCTTGAGGCGCCCGATCATCACCGGCACCGTGTCGCGCAACCTGTGTTCTGGTTCCCAGGCCAATCGTTCGCGCGCGTGCCCGATGGCCACAGGGTAATGCGCATCCGCCAGATCGACCATCCATGGCTTTATAAACGTCTCTTCTTCTCCGGCAATCTTTTCCTTCGCCCAGGCGCCGGCTTTCGCGACCACCTTTGGAATCCGAATTGTCAGCCATTCTTTCCCATGGATGAGCTCCCCTAACGTGTCCTGCAGTTCCTCATAGCTCATTACATCAGGTTCGGCGATCAAAAAGATTTCATTCTTCAGTTCGCCGCGAAGTCGAACGACTCTTTGAATACACGTAATCAAGTCGTCCAGGTGAACAAAAGCCTGACCGTGATCGCGATCACCAGGAAAGAAGTAACTCTCAAATTTCTTTTCGTAGATCCGGCTAATGTGTTGAGCAATAGGAATCGAATGACCGTCATCGTCGTAAACGCCGGCAATACGCAAGATCACAGTGGGTATATTGCCGCGTTCCTGGCGGATCAATTGCTCAGCCTCGATCTTGGACCGCGGATAATCCCAGGGTTCATCTTCGAGTGGGGAAAATTCTGTGATCTTCTCGTCTTCTTCTTCCGCAGGTTCCATAACAAGGAGGCTGCTGGAAAAAACGAACTGCTCCGTCTGAAATTGCCGAAGGTTCTTAAGCAAGCGAAATGTTCCCTCTACGGTCAACTTGCGATACATGTCGCTCGGTTTGCCGGAAAAGTCATAGTAGGCTGCTAGATGGATTACGCTGGCCAGATGATCTCCATGCTTTTCCCTTACGGTAACCAGTGCGCGTTCCACAGATTGATCATTCGTCAGGTCACACTCGATGAAGTCAGTACCCTCAGCAACCTTATCCGGACGTTTCAGGTCCAGACCGGCCACCTGAAAATTTGGTGCGAGCGCCTTTACCACCCTGGTGCCAATCAACCCTGCGCTGCCGGTAACCAAGATAACGGGCTTAGTTGATGTCGTTTCCATCGCTAACCTCCGATCTTCTAGTCATGCAAGTACCTGAATTTCATTCATTCCACCCTTGTCCGGCCGAGCAATTGCGCGTCTATGGACCACTTACCCGGTCCCAAAATAATTAACAACACCGCCGCCACCAGATAGACCAGTGCCAGCTCATAGGACGGTCCTCCCTGCGCGACGAATGGATGGCCCTGTGGTAGATGGACCAGAACCAGTGCCCCGATCATTTGACAGACCAGTCCGAAAGCCGCAATCGGAGTTAATAAACCCAAAACTAAAGCGATGCCGCCACCAAATTCAGCTATCGCGGCCAAAGCTTGAAGAAAGGAAGGGACCGACGATCCTCCCATCGCATTCATCCATCCCATCGGGTTTTGTATTTTCGGCCACCCATGGAGGACAAAGGCGATACCCATCACCAGTCGTAATAGCAGCAGCGCCAAAGCGCCAAGCCCGCCTATAAAACTCGGATACAATCTGCGCATCTAATATTTCCTCCTTACTGCCAGTCCAAAGCGTTGTCACTGGGCGGCACAATCCGCCGGATTTCTTCTTTCAACTGCAAATAGAAAGGCATGACACCACTAAAAGAGTTTTGAACCGAAAGCACACCCGCCAGGTTGCGCTCGGCGTCAATCCATGGACTGAAGCCTAAGGCGCCCTGCGAACTTGTTTCCAGCACGCGTTGCGTACCCTCGTCTATTTTTTCTCTCCAGACTCCGACCCCGTAGCGCGCCTGGAGTAAATGAGGGGCGCGACCGCCATGCTTCTCATAAATCGTGTAAGCGATGCGCGCGCCTCCTGTCAGATCCTTGTGCATCTCGACGATTGAACCAGGTGAAAGGATCCGTTTCCCATCAATATTGCCACCCTGCAATATCATCATCAGGAAACGGCCGTAGTCGTCAGCAGAACTTCTTGCGTCTCCTTCCGGACGAGGATTGGCGGTTGGTCCATACGCAAGGAAATCAGTTTTAGACATGCCAACCGGTCCGGCAATTTTCTCGGCAAAGAGTTCTTGCCAGGTCTTGCCGCTTACAACTTCCGCAATTCGCCCGCCAACGTGCATCGATGCGCCCCCGTAATAAAACTGCTCGCCCGGATTAGCAGTCACTTTCATCCCCGCGATTTCATCCGCACAGCGTTCCAGCGTAGTGCGTTTATCGTTGCGGCATCGTGCTTCGGCAGGCAGACCTGACGTGTGCGCGAAAAGATGGCGAATCGTTATGTTGGATTTCTCGTTAGCAAACAGCGGCAAGTACTTTGAAACGCTGTCATCCAATGAAATCTTGCCCTCATCAACCAGTGTCATAATGAGGGCGCCTGACAGCCACTTTGAAGCAGAGGCAATGGGAACTACTTTGTCAGCGGCAAACCCACCGAAAGATTTCCTGTAAATAATCTGGTCGTCCTTTATTAATACCAGGGCGCACCCACCCAGGCTGGGCGCAGCTCTTTCAAGAAGACTGTCTATCGCGGCGAAATCGTATGAATCCTGACGTGCGGGCGATTTTGTCGCAGATGAATTCTGAGCGGCCGGTTGATTTGGAGTACTCGAATGTTGAGGATTGCAACTGGCGGCCAAAAACCACGCGCCAAAAAACAGTGCGGCACAGCAACGCTTGTAAAGGGCATGGTTCATTTTGTCGTTCCGTTTAAACACTCAATCGGTAATCCTCAATTCCTTCGCGGTCATCCCTCTTATTCTTTTGATTGTTCCTCTATAGGTTTGTCGCGTGGCATGTCACTGGCTTCGCGGCCGTGTGGCGTATCTTTAGTGGGTACCGCTCCGGCAACGTCCCGCTGGTTGGGATCCCCCACAGTTTCGTCGCCGCGTTTGAGGCGCCGTTTGATTTCAGTTTCCTTTTCGTAGGACGATTGCTCGCCCAACTCTTCCGCGCTCCATCCCTCCTTCTTCACGTCATTTTTAACCACTGGTCACGTTCCTTTCCCGCACAAGCGTGGCAGCAAATCCACGAGTTTGCCTTTGCGCTTAAGCCGTGTGCTGCTGATGCTGTATTGCTCGACGCATCAATTCGCGGACTTCGTGATCTGAAGTTTGCGAAAAGTTGTCATACCAGAGACCAACGCCTTGAAAATGTTCAGGCGTCGCAGCGCAGATGATCTCATCAACCTCGCTACGAAACGCCTCACATGTTTCCGGCGAAGAAACGGGGACCGCTACGACGATTCGTTTAGGGTTCTGAAAGCGCAGAGATTCGGCGGCGGCCCGCATGGTTGAACCCGTAGCGAGTCCATCATCAATCAAAATCACAATCCGGTCCGTCACGTCGGGCGGCGGACGGTCGCCGCGGTAAGCTTGATCCCGTCTCTCTAATTCGAATTGTTCTTTCTGCCTAACGGCCTCGATCAGTGCTTCGGGGATGCGCAGGTAATCGACAATGTCCTGGTTAACAACGGTCACGCCACCCGACGCGATTGCCCCCATAGCGAGCTCTTCATGACCAGGCACACCCAATTTCCTAACCAGAAAGATGTCGAGCGGCGCGTTAAGCCGTTTAGCTACTTCGTACGCGACTGGCACTCCTCCACGAGGTAACGCCAGCACTGTTACATCGTCACGATTAGCGTATCGAGTAAGCTGCGCCGCTAATTTTTGCCCAGCATCGTTGCGATCCCGGAAAATCATCGCCGTCCTCCCGGACTAACTGCCGGATGCTGTGCCCATCGCAGACTGCTGTTGCTCTGCGTTGTGATGCAGTGGCTGGATTACACACGGGTGCCATTCAAAAGTTACCGTGCAGTACCTGCTGACGCTGCCGCCGTGGGCTCCGATACTTCTTTCACAACTTCAGCCGTTAAGTTCTTCTTCGCATGTAACGCAATGTCAGCCAGCGAGACGATGCCACAGCAACAACCATCCGCGTCGACAACCGGAACCCGACGGATCTTGCTTTCTTCCATGGTGTTGCTGCACTCCTCGATTGACATAGTCGGAGTAACCGCTACACAAGGGCTCGTCATGCAATCGGCAACCGTCAGGTCTAGTGGATTAATCCCCTGAGCGACTGTGCGACAGACGATGTCGCGATCAGTGATGACGCCGATCGGCCGTTTCGTTTCCTTATCGTCAACGACCGGGATCTCACCACAGTCGTGGTCCACCATCATCTTTGCGACTTCCTGTAACGACGTGTCTGCTACACAACATGCAGGGTCTTTAGTCATGACTTCTTTAACTTGCATCTCTAATTACCTCCATAGTTTGTACATGGGCAAAAAGAACAACGCCCGCAGCGTTCGCTGGAACGCTCAGTTCGCCTTCAAGCCCGACTTGAGCGGAAGAAATTCGTGTTGTGCGTCTAAGCGTCGCGGCTGTGGTGGATAAATGTTGCATTTTGGTGCTCCAGCAGTGGGGGCCAACACTGCACAAACGCACCAAAAGTTGAGGCGGACGAAATCGCGACAACCTCGCGGAATTTCGTACCGGTAACGCACAAGAACGTACGAAGGGTTTAGTGACTTAATCCACCGCAGAGTTCTGCGGCAAGGCGCGTTCAGCTATTCCCCTTTTTTTAGCCTATTTTGAGGCTGTTTCCACTCGGAATTGACGCAAGACATATACCTACTGATTGGAGAATGTTGCCAGTAGCTGGTGGAAATCTGATCGTAGAGTTGCTTGCCCGTTTAAAAAGTTTTTGAGAGAGCGGAGGCACGTTGCTCCAGTCCTACAAAACCAGCCGCGACGCTCGGCATTCTTATTGCTATTTATCGCCACCTCAGACTTCAGCACTTCGGGAATCAACCACGGGGGAGAAATGAAAAACAACACCTTAAGCACCAGTCACCTGACTGAGTTACTGTATCAAGCGCTCGAAACAGAAAAAGGCGGCGTGCAAATCTACTCAACCGCCCTGCGATGCGCGCTCAACGAAGATTTGAAACAAGAGTGGAATAAGTACCTGGAACAGACCAAGGAACATGTGCAGGTCGTTTCCGAGATCCTTAAGGCGATGAACCTGGATACGGAAGTAGAAACGCCTGGCCGAAAAATCGTTCGGCACATCGGCGATTCCCTAGTGCAAGCGATGGAGATGGCCTTACGTGGACCAGACCTCGCGGCAGCACAAATTGTCGCCGCTGAGTGCGTAACTCTTGCTGAAACCAAAGACCATTTGAACTGGGAACTGATTGGTCAGATTACGAAAAGCGCGGCTGACGAATCAGGTGTTTTGAAGCAAGCCTACGATCAGGTTGAAACTGAAGAGGACGAGCATCCTTATCACACCAGCGGATGGACGCGGGAACTTTGGATAGAAGCTCTCGGCATGCCGGCAGTGCTTCCGCCGCCTGAAGAAGAGCAGGACGTTAAGACTGCGATCGAAGCCGCAAAGGCGAAGAAGTCGCGCGCCAAGTCCGCGTAATCACCGCGTTATCTTACCAGGTATGACAGGCTTGATTCCTGCAGGACCATTAACGCCACAGAGATCAATACAGAGGGAATAATGACTACCAGAAAAGGTACTAAGAAACCGGCCGCGCGTAAGACGCCGGCAAAGAAGGTCACCGCCAAAGCGAAGGCGCAGGACACGGAAGCACGGATCGATGCGAAGCTCGATCCTCGAAATAACGACGCGAAAATCGACGACCTGCAAAAGAATACTGAAGAGAGCGCCGGCGAGTTTCTAACTACCAACCATGGCGTCCGCATAAACGACAATCAAAACTCGCTGAAGGCGGGCGAGCGCGGGCCCAGTCTGCTTGAAGACTTTATTCTTCGGGAAAAGATCACACACTTCGACCACGAGCGGATTCCAGAAAGAGTGGTCCATGCCCGGGGTTCCGCCGCGCACGGGTATTTTCAGGTTTACGAACCGATGAGCCAGTACACGAAGGCTGCGTTTCTTCAGGATCCTTCTCATAAGACGCCCGTGTTTGTTCGTTTCTCAACCGTAGCGGGCTCGCGTGGTTCCACCGATCTCGCTCGCGACGTGCGCGGGTTCGCAGTCAAGTTCTACACCGAAGAAGGAAATTTCGATCTGGTCGGCAATAACATTCCGGTCTTCTTCATTCAGGACGCCATGAAGTTTCCGGATCTCGTTCACGCGGTGAAACCGGAGCCGCACAACGAAATTCCGCAGGCGGCCTCAGCCCACGACACTTTTTGGGATTTCATCTCGCTAATGCCGGAATCGATGCACATGATTATGTGGGTGATGTCTGATCGTGCGATCCCCCGCAGCTTCCGGATGATGGAGGGTTTCGGGGTTCATACGTTCCGCTTTATTAACGACCGAAGCAAGTCGCGATTCGTAAAGTTTCACTGGAAACCGCTACTGGGTATTCATTCTGTAGTTTGGGATGAGGCGCAAAAGATTTCAGGAAAAGATCCGGATTTCCATCGTCGCGACCTTTGGGAATCGATCGAAAACGGTGATTTTCCCGAATGGGAATTGGGCGTTCAAATCGTAGAAGAGAAGGACGAACATAACTTTGAATTCGATCTCCTGGATCCCACGAAGATCATTCCGGAAGAGATTGTGCCCGTGCGACGGATCGGCCGGCTCACACTGAATCGTAATCCCGATAACTTTTTTGCCGAAACCGAACAAGTGGCTTTTCACGTCGGTCATATCGTGCCCGGGATCGATTTCACGAACGATCCCTTGATGCAAGGGCGTCTCTTCTCTTACACCGACACGCAGCTGCTGCGGCTGGGTGGACCAAACTTCCACGAGATTCCAATCAACCGTTCTGTTGCTGCCGTTCACAACAATCAGCGCGATGGGTTCATGCGTCAAACCATTAACCGCGGGCAAACGAGTTATGAGCCAAACAGTCTTAAAGGCGGTTGCCCGTTTCAGGCCGGCGCAGACATGAGTGGCTTCACGAGCTTCGCGGAACGGATTGATTCGGAGAAAATTCGCGCCCGCAGTGCCAGCTTCTTTGATCACTTCAGCCAGGCCACGTTGTTTTTCAACAGTCAGTCGGAACCCGAGAAGGGACACATTATTCGCGCGTTGCGATTTGAGTTAGGCAAAGTGGAGACCCCGGGGATTCGAGAGCGGATGCTATTCCTGTTGGCCCAGGTTGATAAGGGTCTCGCTAACAGTGTCGCCGAAGGTCTAGGTGTGACAGTGCCTGCAAAACTTGATAAGCCAATGAACATGAGCTTTCCCGCGGATGGTGATCCGAAGAAGTTTCAACCAAAACACGTTACGCAGTCGATAGAGGTGTCAGCCAGGTTGAGACAGGTGAAGAATCCAAACTTCCCGGATAAGACAATTAAGACACGCAAGGTCGCTGTTCTACTCGCAAACGGATTTGACGACGAGGGTGTCAAGGAAATGAACAAGGCGCTGCTAACTGCCGGTGCATTACCGAAAACCGTGGCGCCCCATCTCGGAGTGGTTACCGGCGCGAATGGTGAGCAATTGAAAGTAGACTTTAGTTTCCTTACCGCATCATCGGTTTTGTTTGATGCGGTCTATGTTCCGGGAACTGCCGACAGTGTAAACGCAATTTCACAGGTACCTGACGCGGTAGAGTTTGTCGGCGAAGCATTCAAACACTGCAAAGCCGTCGCTGCGAGCGGCCAAGGTGTGGGGTTTGTAGCAAAGTCTCTCGGTGAACAATTTGGCGAAACGGGCACTACTGGAGAGTTAGTAGCTATTGATCGAGGGATGGTTACCAGCCGTGGACCAGTTACCACCATTTTTACAGAGGCGTTTATTGAAGCGATCGCTGAACACCGGCATTGGCAGCGGGAGAATAACGAGCAGTAGGAGAAAACAGGAGGCAGGCGGCAGGGGCAGTGGGCACTCAGAAAAAGTGGGTTATTCAAGTGGCAGTGTCTCTGGGTCAGGAAGGGTAGCTTGCTCCCGCCGACAGCTAAGCATTCAATATGTGGGTTACAGCACTCAAGAATATCCCAAATCTGGGACATTCTAGTTGAGTAGTCAATTGGGCTTGACTGTTAACCAGTCAGCGGGAGCAAGCTGCCCTTCCTGACCCAGAGACATTCAAACTTGAGTCGTTCCTGCTCGGTTGATAGCTAAAAATGACCTCTGCCTACCGACCACTGCCCACCCCTTAACTCAGCACTCTTACTGTTCAGGGTTCACTTTTCACTTTCAAGGTTTTTCCCCTTGCAGCTTCTTCAATTGCGCCGCACCCTCAGTGTTGTTGGGATTCAGAGCCAGAGACTTTTTGTAATTCTCTACGGCAAGTTCCTTGTCACCGTTGTTCATGTAGGCTTCGCCCAGACTGTCGTAGGTATTCCAACTAGCAGGATACAGCTCGGTGTTGACTTTGAAGACCGCTATCGCTTCCGCCAACTTCTTCTGACGCATGAAGCCGTACCCAAGGGTATTCAATCGTTGCTCTGCAACGCTCGGATTGTTGGGCTGTTCCTTCTTGAGTTTGCGATAACCTTCTATCGCTTCTTCGAACTTCCCTGCCAGCAGCAACTCAAAGGGAACGAACGTGTCATCGCCAAGCCGCTTCGCCTCACCGCTGTTATTGCCCGGGCCTTGAACCTGGATCGAAGCTGCCACCGCCGATGAGCCATTTCCATTTCCTGCGCCCGGAACGCCGCTGGCCGTCCGCACGAAAGTGAACTTCATCGGCGCGTCACGGCGCACGAAAGTCGTCTCCGAGATTGGAAGCATTTCAAATTTTCGTTCGCCAGTCGGGTAGGCAATAAGTTTTCCATCTTCGAGTTTAATACTTACGACACGATCGGAATTGACCTGATAACGGCCCACGTATTCGCTTAGCTTCGACGAGTCGAGTGCAATCAATTCGTAAGGCGCCGGAATAAACTCGTCCCAGCCATACTCGCGCGCAACACCTCGTATCACCTCTCGCAGGATTTGGCCGTTGTCCGAGTTCACCATCACAGCTACGCCGTAGCCTTTATCTCGACTGACTACCAGCTCCGCACGAAATCCCTCGTCCGCACCGCCATGCCCGAAATAAAGTGCGTTCCCGTGTTTCTCGATAAAGAAGCCGAGACCTACTTCGTCGATAAATGCCCTGGTCATGGCGT
>Ga0079217_10000195_pt1 | contig 13894 bp, 12 predicted proteins | sample NCAS200_FD_76343 | JGI IMG/M metagenome (GOLD analysis project Ga0079217, IMG submission 76343) | Agricultural soil microbial communities from Utah to study Nitrogen management - NC AS200 | ecosystem: Environmental > Terrestrial > Soil > Agricultural land | place: USA: Utah | collected 2014-06-11 | reverse complement strand
TTCGGCCGCACGTTCGACATCCGCGTCGCCGGCGCGCTCGGCGACTACGAAGGCGTCTCGATCGGCGCCGCCTTCATCCGATGAGGTAATCGCATGACGACTCTCGTTCGCGCCACTGCCCTCGCGCTCACCGTCTCGCTGGCCGCCGCTCCCGCCGCGGCGCAAGTGCTTGGGCTCCCGGTCGTGAACGCGGGCGTCACGCGCGGGCTCGGCCTGTCGCTCGACTATGGAAAGCCGAACGACGCCGCCGGCGGCGGCAACGCCTTCGGCGCGACCGCTGCGCTCGGATTCGGACCGTTGGGTGTCACCGCCCGGCTTTCCCGGCTCGATTCCGATGGGCTTGGCGAGCTCTGGTCTGCCGGCGGGACCGCCAACGTGAAGGTCTTCGGCGGGCCGCTCGTGCCGCTCGCCGTCACGCTTCAGGCCGGGGCGGGCTACGCCAGTCCCGACCTTGCCTGTGCGCCTCCCGGGGCCTGCGACATCAGCGAGTGGCGCTTTCCCATCGGGCTCGGCGTCGCGTTCACGATCCCGAATCCGGCCCTCGCGATCAAGCCGTGGCTCGCACCGCGCATCGACATCACCCGCCGCTCCGGCTACAGTACGTTCGACGCGGTAACCAACAGCGAGTTCGCCGTGAGCGGTGGTGTCGAGCTCAACATGCTCACCGGGTTCGGGCTGCACGCTGCGTACGACTGGACGAAAGGCGATGGTGCCAATCCCGGCATCTTCTCGGCCGGGCTCCACTACAACTTCCGCATTCCGGGCCTCTGACGTCGTACTGGCGCCTCTCGCGCGCGCCACGCTACAGCCTCCTCTTCGCGCTGCCGCTGCTCGTGCTCTACGAGCTCACCGCGTTCGCCCTGTCGGGCGACGCGGCGGCTGGTGTCCGGAACGGCGCGGACGTTCTCCTCAAGAGTCTCTTTCTCTCCCTGGGCGGCCGGCACGGCCTGCTCGCGTTCAACGTGCTCCTCATCGGTGCCGGCGCGGTGATCGTCTGGCGGGACCGGCGCGCGAGCCGCGCCCCGCTCGAGGGAAGCGTGTTCCTCCGCATGGGCGTGGAGTCGATCGTCGGGGGACTGGTCTTCGGCCTCATTGCCGGGGCTCTGACCGCGCTGCTCCTCCGCGGGCCGTCGTTCCTCGCCACCGGTCCGATGGATGGTCTCGACCTGCAGACACAGCTGGTGATCTCGCTCGGGGCCGGGATCTACGAGGAGCTGCTCTTCCGGGTGCTGGTGGTGGGCTTTCTGGCCTGGATTGCGACGCGGCTCTTCGGCTGGCGTCCGATGCCCGCGGGCATCTTCGCGGCCATCCTCGGCGCGCTGATCTTTTCCGCATTTCACTACATCGGCCCGTACGGCGATCCGCTGGAGCTGCCCTCCTTCACGTTCCGCGCCGTCGCAGGCGTGCTCTTCAGTGCGATGTATCTGACGCGCGGCCTCGGCATCACGGCGTGGACGCACGCGTTGTATGATGTGTTTCTGACTCTCATGTGATGGGGCGGTAGGGGCGGCGTGTCATCCCGAGCGAGCGAAGCGAGTCGAGGGATCTGCCGATAGGTAGTCGCACCTATCACTAGATCCCTCGACTCGCTTCGCTCGCTCGGGATGACACGCTACCGCACCGCTCCTAACGCCGCGTCTTCGCCGTATAGATCGAATCGAGGATTCCTCGAAAAACCGACGGCGGCTGCGCTCCTATGAGCAGGCCGCCTTCGATGTAAAACGTCGGCGTGCTCGTTGCGCCGGCGCGAATGGCGCTCTCCGCCTCTTCGCGCACCGCCCTTGTCATCGCCGAGTCCTGCAGGCACGCGAGCGTTTCCACTCGGGGGAGGCGCAGCGAATCGGCGAGCGAGAGGAAGAACGGCCGGGCATCCTGGAGCGGCCCCCACGCCTTCTGATGCTGGAAGAGCAGGTGGTGCGCGTCCCAGAACTTTCCGGCCCGCGCGGCGCAGAGAGCGAGCTCCGCCGCCGGGATGGCGTTCCGATGCAGCTCAGGAATCGGGAAGTTGATGAAGAACCACTGCACCTTGCCGGTCGCGATGTACTCGCGCTCGAGCGTGGGCATGGTTTCCAGTGCATGCTGCCGGCAGAACGGGCACTGGAAGTCCGACATCTCGTACACCTTGACCGGCGCTGACGCAGAGCCCCGGCTTCGCGACCCGCCGGAATCGGCGGATTGCGCCGTGTCACCAGACTCGGCGACAGCGACCTGCCGCGCGCCGGTCGCGTCTCCCGGTCGGCCAGCCTCCGAGCAGCTGGCGAACGCTGCCAGCGCGGCCACCGCAAATACGGAACGAGCTCTCATCTCTCTCCTCAGTAGCGCGGCCGGCGTCGGCCGCTTCGGGAGTCGAGCAGGACGGTGTCCCGGCCGGCCTTCACGTTCCAGTACCACGACATGTTCGGGTCCGTCACGTCCCACGCGCCCGCGCTCACCCACCAGGTCGCATCGCTCGCGGGAATGCGGAGCGTGGCGTATCCGTCGGCGTCCGTCGTGTCCACGACGAGCTTTCTGCGCGCACGGTCGGCGAGGCTCTTCGCGACGCTGTCGAACGAACGGTAGGTGCTATCTTCCCAGGCGCGAATCGCCGAGCGCAGCGAGTCGCCGCGGCCAGCGAGTCTGGCGCGCGCCGCTTCGAGCGCCGGACGCGTCTCGGCGACACGCGCGGACGCTGCATCGAGCGCGGGGCGAGCGAGCAGACCGCGCTCGACCGAGTCACGCACCGCGGTTTCGGCTCGGCGGGCCCGGATCTGCGCGATGAACGGTCCCCGGAACTCGGCGAAGAGCGAATCGAGCGCGGCGGTGTGCGGACGCGGCGATCCGTGCGCGCGCTCGAGCGCCGCGACGATGCTGTCGCGATCGTACGGCGCGGCCGTAACCGGAATGCCCGAAGCGGGGGTCGTCACGCCGTCCATGTCGGGCAGGGTGACCCGGACGGTAACGTCACGACCGCTCTCGCAGGCGGCGAGGGCGATCGCAAGGAGGACGATTGAAGGTCGGGACACACGCAAAAGCTATCGCGCTCCTGATGGCCCTACAACTTGCGGCTCTTTCCACTCGAGCCGCCGCGCAGGCCGCGGCCCCTGCGCAGGAGGGCGTGGAGCAGTACATCCCCGCCGCGCCAACCGGATACGTGAGCGACTTCGCGTCGGTCGTGGATGCGGCTGCCGAAGCCCGGATGACCGATCTGATCACCCGGCTTCGCGGCGTCACGCGGGCGGAAATCGCGGTCGTGACGTTGCCGACCATCGGAGATCGCGAGGCCGCCGAGGTGGCGCTTGCGATCGGTCGCCGGTGGCGCGTCGGCGAAGCCGCCGAGCTGGGTGATCCGGCTCGGAACGCGGGCCTCGTGCTTCTGCTGGTGCCGCGACAGGAGGGTCGTCCCGGCTCGGGGCACATTCGCGTGGAGGTGGGGCAGGGGCTCGAAGGCATCGTCACCGACGCACTTTCCGGCCGAATCCGCGACAACGTGATGGGGCCGCTCCTCGCCGAGGAGCGCTACGGCGAGGGGCTCACAGCCGGCGTCGAGGCGCTCGCGTCCGTGATAGCGCGGGGCTACGGCGTCTCCGATTCGACGCTCCGTGAGTGGCGCGTGCCGGTTCCGACTGGGGGCGGCGGCGGCGGCTCCATCATGGGCATGCTGCCGCTGCTGCTCTTCTTCCTGTTCGTGATGATGGCGTCACGGTCCTCCCGGCGGGGCCGGCGGCGGCGCGTATATTGGGGAGGGCCGTGGATCGGGGGAGGCGGCTGGGGTGGCGGATGGGGCGGCGGCGGTGGCGGCGGCTGGGGCGGCGGAGGCGGCTTCGGCGGGTTCGGCGGAGGCGGCGGGTTCAGCGGCGGCGGTGCCGGAGGGAGATTCTGAATGGCCGATCGCGTTGCCGAAGTGCTCGACCGGTTTCTCGCTGCCGCCGATCAGACCCTGGCCGGCCGCTACAGCGCGCTGCTGTATGGCTCCGCGGCGCGCGGCGATTACTTCGACCAGACCTCGGACATAAACCTCCTGCTCGTACTCGACGACGTCGCCCCGGCGACGCTCCGGACGCTCCGACCCGCGTTTCAGGGCTGGCGTGATGCGACACCCGAGCCGCCGCTGGTCATCAGCCGGGCCGAATGGGCCCGCGCCACCGACGTCTTTCCACTCGAGATCACCGACATGCTGGCGGCCTACCGGCTCCTGCGGGGTGACGACCCGCTCGCGGGCGTGCAGGTCTCGCGCGGTGACCTGCGACGGGCGCTGGAGAGCGAGCTCCGGGGCAAGCTGCTGCGGCTGCGCCAGGGCTTCACCCTCCTGAGCGGTGATCCCCAGGAGCTCGGCGCGATCGCGAGCAGCACGGTGCCGACCGCGCTGGTGCTTCTCCGGGCATTGCTCGTCCTCGAGCACAGGCCGGTTTCGCCCGCGTCGGACGCGGAGCACACGGTGCGGGAGGCCGCGCGCGTCGCGGGATTCGCGCCCGAGCCGCTGCTCGAGATCGTTCGCCATCGCGGGCAGCGCAGGTGGCGCTGCGACGCCGCGGTGTTCGAGGGGTACGTCGAGGCGATCGAGCGCACGGCGAGGTACGTGGACCAACTTCATCCTGGAGATGATTGAATGAAGCGCATTCCGGCGTTGTACGCCCTGCTGGTGGCCGTCGCTCTCGGCGTGAGCGGCTGCGGGTACAACACCATCCAGACGCTCGACGAACGGGTGAACAAGGCGCAGGGCGATATCCAGACCCAGCTGCAGCGCCGCGCCGATCTGATCCCGAACCTCGTCAACACGGTGAAGGGGATCACGAAGCAGGAAGACACCGTGTTCATCTCGATTGCCAACGCGCGGGCCCGGCTCTCCGGCGCAGTGACCGACCGCAACATCCCCGAGATGGCGGCCGCGAACGCGCAGCTGAATGCCGGTCTCGGCAGACTGCTCGCGATTGCCGAAGCCTATCCCGAACTCAAGTCGAGCGAGAATTTCCGCGCTCTGCAGGACCAGCTCGAGGGCACCGAGAATCGCGTCGCGGTTGCCCGCACCGACTACAATGGCGCCGTGAACGAGTTCAACGGCTTCATCCGCCGCTTCCCCTACAACCTCACCGCGAAGATCTTCGGAATGGGCACGCCGAGGGAGTACTTCGAGGCCGAGGAAGGGGCGACGGAGGTGCCGAAGGTACAGTTCTAGGACGGAAGGACGGAAAGACGGAAAAAGAGGCGGGGCCGAGATCCACGATCTCGGCCCCGCTTTCCTTGCGTCCTTCCGTCTTTCCGTCCTTCAGTCCGTAACCACCTCCGGCAACACATACCGCAACGGATCCACCGGCCGCCCGTTCACGTGCACTTCGTAGTGCAGATGCGGGCCCGTGGCGAGACCGGTGTTGCCGACGAGGGCGATCCGCTGGCCGCGGTCCACGCGCTGGCCGCGCTGCACCAGGATCTTCGATGCGTGGGCGAACTTGGTCACGATGCCATAGCCGTGATCGACGGTGACGACGTTTCCGTATCCCGCTTCCCATCCCGCCTCGGTCACGCTGCCGGCTGCGGGCGCCTCAATCGGCGATCCCGAGGGGGCGGTGACGTCGATGCCCTCGTGCGGCCGGGCCACGTGAAGGATCGGGTGGTTCCGCATTCTGGAGAACGCGCTCGTGAGCCATCCCTGCGTCGGCATGATCGACGGCATCGCGGCGAGCCGCTTCCGGTGGGCGACCAGGCTGTCGGCGGCCTCGTTGAAGGAGACGGCAAGCAGGTTCGCACGACGGATCATCGCGCCCAGGTCCACCCGGATGTCGTCCGCTCGCCGCGCGAGCCCGCTCCGCGGAGCGACGGCACCATTCGAGTCCGCGGGGCCGCCGATTCCGGCCTCGCGGACCTCGGGAGCGATTGGGTTGAGGTTCGCCAGGAGCCGGATCTTCTCGTCCCGGCCGGCGAGTGCCTCGAGCGTGTCGCTCAGGTTGTGCATGCGACCGTGCAGGTCCCCCAGCCGGGCGGCCAGCTGGCGATTCTCGTGCTCGAGCCGGCGAGTTCGCGAAAGGTCGATCGTGCGGGAGAAGCTGGCGTAGCCGAGAAGAAGGGCGATGCCGACGATGACGATGGCGGTGCCGACGACGACCTTGAGTATCGAGTAGGAGACTTCGATGATCCGGGAAGGTTCCGAATCGTGCGGTACGAGTACGAGTGTCCAGCGACGACGACGTGGCATCTGCTCTCGCTTGCTCTGGGGCCGACTGTGTCGCTTTACCTCCCCACACCCCATCGGCGCACCTGGCCGGACAGAGAGGGCAAGATCACCCGCGGTCCATAACCTGTCAAGAAGCGAGCCCCACATCTAACCCGTTGATGCTCAAATACTTTCGGGCTCTCTTCCGGGTTTGATACGCCCGAAGGTCTTGCGTTGTGCTAGGACGCAACCGGTTTAGGGAACAAGCCCTCCGGCTTGCGGGTTCCGGCGCCGGTCGTTCTCAGCGCTTCCGCGCTCGACCAGCCGGCAGCCGAAACGTGGCCCGCCTGCCCAAGCGCGGCCCAGAGATCCTGGGCCTTTCCGGGCATGAACGGCGAGATCAGCACCGCGAGCCGGCCAAGCGCGTCGGCGAGCGCGCCGAGCGCCCGGTCGAGTCCCGCGTCGTCGCCGGCCTTGGCGAGCGCCCAGGGTGCCGTCTGCTGGACGTACAGGTTCCCGGCGGCCACGAGTGTCCATGCGGCCTCCGCCGCGCCCCGGAGGTCGTACGCGTCCATGGCCCGCGCGTACGACGCCACGGCCGTGCGGGCCGCCTCGTGGAGCGGTGACTCCGGCGCCGTGGGGACCACGCCCCCGCGGAACTTCTCGAGCATCGCGAGGACGCGTGACGCGAGGTTTCCGAGACCGTCCGCGAGGTCGGCGACATACCGCTCTTCGAATCGCTCCCAGGTGAAGTTGCCGTCCCCGTCCCAGGGGATTTCGCGCAGCAGGAAGTAGCGGAACGCGTCCGGGCCGAACTGCTCGATCGCGGCCGGCACATCGAGCTGCGTGCCCGCGCTCTTGCTGAAGCGCTCCCCGCGGAAGTACACGAACCCATGTGCCCAGACCGCTTCGGGCAGCGCGAGACCGGCCGAGGCGAGCATCGCCGGCCAGATCACGCAGTGAAAGCGGGTGATGTCCTTTCCGATGACGTGAAGCTGCGCCGGCCACGTCGACCGAGCGCCCGCATCGAGCGTGGCGGTCCAGTAGTTCGGCAGCGCGTCGAACCAGACATACGTCGTCTGCCGCTCGCCGTCGCTCGTGAGTCGCGGGAAGGGAACGCCCCACGTGAATCGGGACCGGCTGGCGGAAATGTCCTCGAGGCCCTGTCCGATAAAGGCGAGAATCTCGTTCCGACGACTCGGCGGCTGGACGAACTCCGGATGCTGCTGAATGTGGCTCGCGAGGAAGTCCCCGTAGCGGCTCAGGCGGAAGAACCAGTTTCGCTCCTCCACCCACTCGAGCACGCGCGTCGGATGTAGCACGCAGCGGCCGTCTTCGATCTCCGCGTCGGTCTTGAACGACTCGCAGCCGACGCAGTACTGTCCGCGATACGACTTCTCGTAGAAGTCATCGGGATTGCGGTCGAAGATGCGCTCGATGAGCTGGGTGACGCCCGCCTGATGCCCACTCGATGTGGTGCGCATGAACTGGTCATGCGAGATGGCGAGCGTCTTCCAGAGGTCCTCGAAGCGCTTGCCGACGCGATCCGCGAGTGCCTGCGGAGTGATGCCCAAATCCGCGGCGGTCTGCGCGACCTTCTGCCCGTGCTCGTCCATCCCGACGAGGAACCAGACGTCGTCACCCCGGAGCCGGCGGTACCGTGCGATGGCATCGGCGCCGATCTTTTCGAACGCGTGTCCGAGGTGCGGGTCGCCGTTCGCGTAGTCGATCGCGGTGGTGAGATAGAAGCGCGCCATCAGGAGTCGGGCTGCGAAGGTCCCTCGTCATTGGGACGTCTCCGCCGCCGCCGCCGCCGCCGCGTTCGGCGCTCGGGGGAAGGAATCAACGGAACCGGCGGATCGGACGGAGCCGACGCAATCGGGCGAGCCGGCACGGCCGAGGAATACAGCTGCCCCGTCGGTTCCGTCGACTCCGTCGGTTCCGCCGTCTCCGTCGCGTCCGCCGCCCGTCCCACTGCCGCCATCTCCTCACGCAACTGGACCAGCGGAATGATGCGCGACGCCTGGGCCTCTCCGCGGAGGTAGACACGCTCACGGAAGATGTCCACGGCCACGACGCGCTCGGAGCCGGCGGCCGTCACCAGCGTCTTTCCCTCGCGGGGAAACCGCTTCCGGCTCGCGACGTAAAACTCGTGCTCGTACTTGAGGCAGCAGAGCAGGCGGCCGCAGCCGCCGGAGATCTGGCTGGGATTGAGCGACAGGTGCTGGTCCTTGGCGAGCCCGAGGTTCACGGGCGTCAGCTCCTTGAGCCAGGTCGAGCAGCAGAATTCCTTCCCGCAGCGCCCGACCCCGCCGAGCCGCGCGGCTTCGTCGCGCACGCCGATCTGCCGGAGCTCGATGCGGGTGCGGAAGAGCGAGGCCAGGTCGCGCACCAGCGCGCGGAAGTCCACCCGCTTCTCCGCCGTGAAGTAGATCGTGAGTCTCGCCTTGTCCCATTGCCACTCGGTGTCGCTCACCTTCATCACGAGCTCGTGCGCCCGCACGCGCTCGATGACCTTGCGGCGAACCTCCTCCTCCGACCGGCGCACTTCCTCGTGCGATCTGAGGTCGTCGGGAGTGGCACGGCGCAGGATGGTGCGCAGGGGCTCCTTCGTCGCCTGCGCTTCGCCGACGGCGCAGCCGGTGCACGCGCCGGCGCACTTCTTCTCCGCCACCTCGCCGACCGCCGTGACGCGGCCGAAGTCGCGGCCGCGGTCGGCTTCGACGACGACGCTCTGCCCGACGCGGAGCAGGTCGTCCGCTGCCGGCCAGAGGAAGTATGCCTTGCGGGTCCCCTTGAAGCGGACTTCGACGGTCTGCGGTGTAGTCACTCGGTGTAGGCGCCCATGGCGGCGTATTTCTCGGCGCGGCGGCGCACCAGCTTCTCGGGTCGCACCTTCCGCAGCTCGCTTACGTGTCGGATGAGCGCGTCGCGCAGCGCCTCGCCCGTCGCGTCCGGGTCCTGATGCGCGCCGCCCGGCGGCTCGGGAACGATTTCGTCGATCAGCTTGAGGCGCAGCAGGTCTTCCGCGGTGATCTTGAGGGCTTCAGCGGCGCGCTCACGCAGCGACGCGTCCTTCCAGAGGATCGCCGCACAGCCTTCCGGCGTGATGACCGAGTAGACCGAGTTCTCGAGCATCAACACCCGATCGGCGACGCCCAGCGCGAGGGCGCCGCCCGACCCGCCCTCGCCGATGACGACGGCGACGCACGGCGTCGGGAGCGCGCTCATTTCCAGAATGTTGCGCGCGAGCGCCTCGCTCTGTCCGCGCTCCTCCGCGCCGAGCCCCGGATACGCGCCCGGCGTGTCGATCAGGGTGATGACCGGCGCCCCGAACTTCGCCGCCAGCTTCATCAGGCGCAGCGCCTTCCGGTATCCCTCCGGATGGGGCATGCCGAAGTTGCGCTTGAGATTCTCCTTGGTGTCGCGGCCCTTCTGGTGGCCGACGACCATGACGCTCCGGCCGTCGAGCCGCGCCCACCCGCCGACGATCGAGGGATCGTCCATGAACAGGCGGTCACCGTGCAGCTCGATGAAGTCGGTAAAGATGGTGCTGAGGTAGTCGAGCGCGTACGGGCGGCGCGGATGCCGCGCGACGGTGACCCGCTGCATCGGGGTGAGGTTCCGGTAGAGCTCCCCGCGGAGCGATTCCAGCTTCTGCTGCAGCCCGGCGAGCTCGCCGCCCACATCGATGTTGCGCTCGGCGCGCAGGCGCTCGAGGTCCTCGATCTGGCGCTCTAGCTCGAGGAGTGGCTTCTCGAAGTCCAGCGTGTAGACCGAGGGCATCGCCTAGTTGGCTCTCGCGTAGTGGACGGAATCCGCCCCGAGGAGGTCGCGCAGGGCGCGCACGAGCTCTTCCTCGGCCGCCACACGCACGCGACGGGCGCGGAGACGCACCGCCTCTCCGTTCCCGTCGGTCCAGTCAATATACAGGGGCGTCGGGCCAGGATGCGCGGCGCAGAGCGCCACCGCGGCCCGGAGCGCGCCCGGATCGGGCGAGCCGGGCAGCGACCACCGCAGCGTCAGCGCCACCGCGCCGCTCTGCCGCAGCTCGGCGAGCGGGCGCGCGGCCTCGACGATGAACGGCGCACGGTCCTCGCCGCGGTCACGATCGCTGAAGCCGCCCGTGAGCAGCAGCGCCCCATCGGGGACGATGACCTGGTTGAGCTTCGCCCATGCGTCGGGGAAGACGATCGCCTCGGCAGTGCCGTGGAAATCCTCGAGCACCAGCCGGGCATACTCCTTTCCGGTCTTCTTCGAAATCTGCCGCTTCACCGCGGTCACCACGGCCGCGATGGCCACCTGGTGCTCGCTCCACTCGGCGAGCGTGGCGGTGGTGCGCGTCCCGAAGAGCTCGGTCTCCTGCCGGTAGCGCTCGAGCGGATGTCCCGAAATGAAGAACCCCAGGACCTCCTTCTCGCGCGCGAGCCGCTCGGCCTCCGTCCACGGCGGGACGTCGGGCAGGTCGTGCGAGCGCGAACGCGCCGGCGCCGAGTCGCCGAACAGCGACTCCTGTCCGGCATCGCGCTCCTGTTGCCGGAGCTGCGCTTCGGCGAGAGCCGCCTCGAGACCTTCGCAGAGCTGCTTCCGATGGCCGCCGAGCGCATCGCAGGCTCCCGCCGAGATGAGGGACTCGATGACACGCTTGTTGCAGAGCCGCAGATCGATCCGCTCGACGAAATCGGGGAGCGACTCGAACGGCCGCTCCTCGCGCGCCGCGATGATGGATTCGATCGCACCCTCGCCCACGTTCCGGATCGCGCCCAGGCCGAAGCGCACCCGGCGGTCGCCGACCACCGTGAACTTGAAGCCCGATTCGTTCACGTCGGGCGGCAGGATCTCGAGCCCGAGACTCCGGGCCTCGTTGATGTACTGCACCACCTTGTCCGTGCTGCCGATCTCCGACGAGAGGAGCGCCGCCATGAATTCGGCGGGATAGTGCGCCTTGAGCCACGCCGTCTGGTACGAGAGCACCGAGTACGCGACCGAGTGCGACTTGTTGAAGCCGTACCGGCCGAACGTGGCGATCTGCGCTCCCAGCTCCTCCATGACCTTCTGTGGATGCCCCTGGGCGACGGCGCGCTCGACGAACTTCGCGACTTCACGATCCGCGAGCTCCTGGTCCTTCTTGCCCACCGCCTTCCGCAGCACGTCGGCTTCGGCGAGCGAGAACCCGCCGAGCACGTTCGCGATCCGCATCACCTGCTCCTGGTAGGTGATGACTCCGTAGGTGGGCTCGAGCACCTCCTCGAGCAGCGGGTGGGCGAAGCTGACCTTCTCGAGGCCGAGCTTTCGCCGGATGAAGACGGTGTGCATTCCCGCGTCGAGAGGCCCGGGCCGGAGCAGGGCGTTCGACGCGACGAGGTCGTCGAATCGGTCGCAGCGCATGGCGCGGAGCGTCTCGGTCGCGAGCGGGGATTCGAACTGGAAGACACCGGCGGTGCGGCCCTCGCGGAGCATCTGGTACACGCGCGGATCATCGAGCGGCAGGCCGTCCATGTCGGGGGCCGCCCCGTGGCGCTGCGCGACCATGGCCACAGCGTCGTGAATAACGGTCAGCGTCTTGAGGCCGAGCATGTCCATCTTGAGCATGCCGACCTTCTCGAGGGGTCCCATCTCGTACTGCGTGATGATCGAGTCTTCCCCCGCAGCCGCCCCCGCCCCCCTGGCGGGCGCCGTGCAGACCGGCACGTACTCCGACAACGGGCCCGGGGCGATCACGATGCCGGCGGCATGCACCGACATGTGACGGCTGATTCCCTCGATGCGCGAGCTCAGGTCCGTCAGCCGCTGGTACGCGGGGTTGCCGCGCACCAGGTCCCGGAGCTCGTCTACGCGCTTCATCGCCTCCGGAATCGACAGGCTGTACGCCGGGCCGGACGGAATGAGCTTGGTGATCCGGTCCGCCTCGCTCGGAGGAATCCGCAGCACGCGCGCCACGTCCTTCACCGCCGCGCGCGCCTTCATCGTTCCGAACGTCACGATCTGACCCACGCTGTCCCGGCCGTAGCGCTCGCGCACGTACTCGATCACCTCGCCGCGTCTCTCGAAGCAGAAGTCGATGTCGATGTCCGGCATCGAGACGCGCTCGGGGTTGAGAAACCGCTCGAAGAGGAGGTCGAACCTGAGGGGGCAGACGTTGGTGATTCTGAGCGCGTAGGCCACGAGCGAGCCGGCCGCCGATCCCCGCCCGGGCCCCACCGGAATTCCCCGGTCGCGCGCCGCGCGGATGAAATCCTCGACGATGAGGAAGTACCCGGCGTACCCCGCGGTGTTGATGACCGAGAGCTCGAACTCCATGCGCAAGCGCACGGCGTCGGGGAGCGGCGAGCCGTAGCGCGCCGCGGCGCCCTCCTCCGTGAGATGCCGCAGCAGGGCCTCGTCGCTCGCGAATCCGGCGGGGCGCGGAAAAGTCGGGAGGAAGTAGCGCTTCTCGAAATCGAACTCGCAGCGATTCGCGACGAGCTGCGTGTTCTCGATCGTCTCGGGATGCTCCGGGAAGAGCGCGCGCATCTCCTTCTCGCTCTTCACGTATGACTCCGAGCCGGTGAACCGGAACCGCTTGGGATCGTCGAGGTCGGCGCCCGTGCCGATCGCGAGGAGCACGTCGTGCGCTTCGGCGTCCTCCTTGTGCAGATAGTGCGCGTCGTTGGTCGCGACGACACCCAGGCCGAGGTCACGCCCGAGCTCGAGCATGCCGCGGGTCACCAGATCCTCTTCGGGGATTCCGTGCTTCTGGATTTCGAGCCAGAAATTCTCGCGGCCGAACGTGGACGCGAACCACTCGGCGCTCCGTCGGGCGTCGTCGTACCGCCCCTGGCGCAGATGGAGTGAGACCTCACCCGAGAGACAGGCTGCCAGGCAAACGAGTCCCTCCGCGTACCGCGCCAGCACCTCGCGGTCGATCCGGGGACGCCGGTAGAAGCCCTCGGTGTACCCGATGGACGACAGACGCACCAGATTGCGGTAGCCCGCGCGATTGCGGGCGAGCAGCACCAGATGGCTGTAATTCGCCGGCGCGCCGGCCGGCTTCTCGCGCGCCTGGCGCGGGCCGAAGGCGAGGTACGCCTCGAAGCCGAGGATCGGGCGGATGCCCTGGGCGCGCGCTTCCTCGTAGAACGACCACGCCGCGTGCAAGTTGCCGTGGTCAGTCACCGCGAGGCTGTCCATGCCGAGCTTCCGGACGTGCCCCACGAGCTCCGGCAGGCGGCTCGCGCCGTCGAGCAGCGAGTACTCGCTGTGCGTGTGGAGATGGACGAAGGACATCGGTTATCAGCGCATTCGGGGCCCGGCGGTTACGCCGATGCCTGGCGGGTAGAGTCGGCCGGTCGGGGAGCGACTTGGGGGGCCATGTTTCCGGGGCACCCGGCGATGCGGGTGTCCGATGCGCCCGGTTCTTGCGCGGAAACCTCTATCGGAAGGTGTGACCGGAGCGATACGGTTGGCGTCTCCTGCACCGACCGACCGCTTCGATCGAACATCCGGCGCACAGGGCTCGAGCCGCGCCGCCAGGGGCGGAACCCGTGCAGCCGTTTCGGCGTTTCGTGAGGCACCGGAGCAAGCTATTCGCCGGTGCGATGATTGTCAAAAACCGTTGTCCTGTCTACTCTTAATACACATTCTGCTCAGTTCCGAGGAGGCGCCGGTGAACTCAGTGCGATTGATGGCGGCGACCCTTCTCTGTGCCATGGGGACGGCCTGCGGAACCGAGCCGAACCCACCCGATAACGGCGGCGGTACCCCTCCTCCCGGCCCCGTCATCCCGCCCCC
>Ga0079217_10000193_pt1 | contig 13941 bp, 29 predicted proteins | sample NCAS200_FD_76343 | JGI IMG/M metagenome (GOLD analysis project Ga0079217, IMG submission 76343) | Agricultural soil microbial communities from Utah to study Nitrogen management - NC AS200 | ecosystem: Environmental > Terrestrial > Soil > Agricultural land | place: USA: Utah | collected 2014-06-11 | reverse complement strand
TCCACTTGCGACCCCACCAGCCGGCGAGCAGCGCCGTCGCGCACGTGTGCCGGAGGTCGTGCCAGCGGATGCGCCGATCGATGCCGGCGGCCTTGACCCAGCGGTGCCAGCCGCGCGGGGCCTTGCCCTCTTGCCGGCGCCCGCCGCGCCTGGCCGGCCAGATGTGCTTGCGCGGCCGGAGGCGTGCCGTAGCCAGTGCCGAGACGGCAGCCGGCAGTAGGTAGACCTCGCGCGGCTTGCCGCCCTTCGGGGGGAGACCCCCGGTCGAGCGGCGGACCACGATCCGGTCCTCGCCGATGTCCTCCCACTGCAGCCACCACTGCTCGGCCTGGCGGAGGCCGGTGCAGAGCGAGAACACGACCACCCCACGCTCGCGCTCTGGGACGGCCGCAATCAGCCGCTGCTGCTCCTCGGGGGTCAGGATGCCCTCGAGCTCGTCGGTCGAGCGGGCCGAGCTCGCCCGGTGCACCCGCACGTCGCGGGCAGGGTTCGCGGCAAGCAGCCCGCGGTCCACGGCCTCGGCTAGGGCAACCCGGAGCAGGTTCAGCAGCCGGAGCCGGGTCCGGTGCGCCAGGTGCACGCGCCGGTCGAGCCACTCGAGCACGTCGCGGCGCTCGAGTGTCGCCACCGCCAGGGCCCCGAGCGGGTCCCGATCGACGTTCTTCTGCCACTTCGAGCGGTCGCCCGAGATTCCCCGGATGCCAGCGCGCTCTCGCCGCGAGAGGAACCCGACGCCGAAAGCGCTCAGGGTCACGCCCTCGACGATCGCCGCCTCGTTCCGGGTGGTCGTGTAGGCCGCGGCGGCTTCCTCCGCCTCAGCGCGCGACACCCCAGATGCCAACGTGCGCAGCTTGCCACCGACCCGTGCTCGAACCCGGTAGCGCTCGGAGCCCTTCGGATGCTCCTCGACGCTCGCCTGGCCGTGCTTGCGCTTCACGACGCACCGCGCTTTCCCCGCACCGGGACCAAGGCTGTCTCGGTCTTTGGTTCGGGGCCGCGCAGGGTCTGCACCAGGCCGCGGTGCAATATCTTGCTGCGGCCGTCCTGGAGCACGCCGCAGTCGCGGCACCAGAAGCAAGCCTCGCTGACTTCGTTCAGCCCGACGTAGCGCCATGTGTGACGGTGAATCACGTCGCAACTCCCATCCCGCGCAGACGACGGCGCATGGTCGAGACCGCTTCCGAGCTCGGGGCGACCGTCGGCTCTGGCGTCGAGCGGCGGCGCGGGGTGCGGCGGCGCGGACCCTTCTCGGGAGCGCCGAGAGCCAGCTCGAGCTCGTCCAGCGATTCGCGCACTCGCGCCACGGCGCGGGCGATGGTTGCGTCTCGGTCGCTCACGACCGCCCTCCGCCACCAAGCTTCGCGAGCGCCGCGCGGTAGGTCCGCGAGCGCCGCTCAGCCCAGGGTCCAGTACAAGCCGCCCCGCCTCGAGCACCGGCGAACGCGCCGTGGTCGACAGAGAAGCCGTTCAGCGAGCAGCGCCGCGCGCCGGCGCGCATGAGCCGATCGGTGCAGGAGGCAGCGGCGCGCAGCTCGGCAAGGGACCCCGCGGGCGCATCCCAGGCCCCAGCGCACGACACGCGCCAGGTCTGCCAGTAGCTCCGGGCCCGCGGCACGCCGTGCTTGTCCGGATCGCAGCGCGCGCCTTTCGGACCGTCCTCGCAGCGGCCCTCGCCAACGTAGCGGGCGAACCGGGACTCATGATGCCCCTGCGCAATCAAACGAGCGGCGCGGACCGGGTCGCCCTTCGCTGTCTCGGCCACAACCAGGGCCACGACTCGCATGCGCGCGCGGCGCACCTCGGCTGGCTCGTCTCGGTCCGTCACGTGCGGCGCGAACGCCAGGAGCACGGAGAGGATTGCTTCGATGGTCATCAGTAATCGATCCCCACGCCGCGCTCGCAGCTGCAGCTCATCCCGTAGTGCTTCCCATCGACGGTCACTCCGAAGAGCAGCGCCCAGGCCACGATGACGAGCAGAATGGTTCCCAGGCAGCCGCCGCCGCTTCTCACGTGGACCTCCGTCTTGTCGCTCATGGCCACACGCTCGCCATTGCGTAAACCCAGAGCCCGACGCCGGTCCCGCAGCACCAGGCGATGAAGTACCAGGCGATCTGTTCAAGGGCGCTCATGAGTCGAACCCAAAGACGAGGCGGACATCGTCCGGCGACTTTCCGAGCGCCGCGAGCGCCGGGATAAACGCCGAGTGAAACAGGCCAGCGCTCTCCGCGTAGGTGTCGCTCCATTGCAGCGGCACGTAGACCGACAGCTGAATCTCGCCCCGTGACCACGCGACGAGTTCGCGCTCCGAGTAGTCAGTCAGGCTGGTCCATGCCCTGCGCGCCTCATCTGTCAGCGCCAGTGGCTTCATCGTCGGCTCGGCCAGGCCGTCGTTCTCCTCGACACGGAAACAGGGCCGGAGGGCGCCGGCGACCGCCTCTGGAACCTTTCGAACACCCCGACCGTCGGCGCCGCCGCAGTAGTTCCGCGGCTTGCGCTCGTTGGCCTCCTTCATGCGGAACCACTCGGGGAGCGGCGCGAGCCCGCGGTGATTCGTCGTGCGCGACCAGTCGCAGGCGAGCAACTCGGACAGCTTCAGCCACGAGTGAGAATGGTCGCCGAGCCAGGTCTCTCCGTACTCAGCGTCAAGGCGCTCGGAGCGGGCCTCTGCAGCCTCTTCGCTGTCGCCGCGTCCGGTCGCGATGGCCTGCAGCTCCTGGCACATGTCTGGCGGCAACCCTCGCCGGTCAGCGATCGGGATGAATCCGTCGCCAAGGTCGCAACCCGCAAACCCGGTCCCGTTGCGAACGTCCGCAAGGATCGCGAACACGTCGTAGTTCCGAGCGTCGTAGCCCGGACGCCCTTTGGCCCCTTTGCAGCCGTAGCACTCGCGGCCATCGCGGTACGCGCCCTTGCCGTCGCACCAGTGGCAGGGAATGACCACGCGAGTTAGCCGCCACGGCGCATCGGCAGAATCGCGCGTCTCAACAAATAGATGAATGTCGCAGCCCATTTTCCTACCTCCGCGCCCTTTCCACATCGCTCTCGCCGTCCTCGTCGACGGCCGCCTGAAGCGCAGCGATGACCTTCCCGCGCTCCTCCATCAGCTCGAGCCGCTTGTCCGAGTACTTCTCGGTGAGCCGCTTCAGCTCGGCGTCCTCGCGCTCGTTCAGGGCCCCGAGCTTCCGGTCGATCGCGCGCAAAATGCTGTAATTGTCGGCCATTCCTCCGCTCCTCGATTGCTGCTCTGGACGGATGCCCAGGATTGACGGTGGCTAAATCGGGTGTTGCTCTCGCGGGTTATGGCGAGAGAACTCTGGGTCGTGGGGATGCTGCTGCTCGGCTGCGGCGCGAGCGATGACGGCGACGAACCCGCTCCATTCAGCCCAGCGCCGAGCCCGACGGCCCCAGCGGAGCCCAGGGTCTGCGATCCGGGAGACGTGCGCGGGACCTACTTCGCCAGCTTCCAGACCATCAGCGGAAACTGCGGCGATCAGGCGTCGGCACTGGTCGCTATCGACGAAACGGCGAGCGACGGCTGCGAGAACCTGAGCGCGCCCGTGCGGTCGGAAAACGACTGCAAGGTCGAGACCCACCAGAGCTGCGAGTACGAGGAGTTCGCGATCGGAGCGACCATCGAAACCGTGGCAGTTACTCGGAATTCCGGAGACGGGAGCCTCGTCACCGGAACGGTGACCATGACCATCCGGGACGCGCGCGGCGGTCTCGCCTGCACCGGGACCTACCGCGTGACGTACGAGCGGCAATAGCGTTCCGGCCGCAAGATTTGCGCGTCCCGCTCTAGGACACACTTGCTCACATACGGAAACGGATGTAAGTATTTCATCCGGCATGCCGCTTTTCCCCTTCGATCGCCTCGTCCCAGAGACGCCAGTCGATGCCGTAGCGATCCTGCAAGAGTGCTCGAAATCTGGGGTCCGGCGCACGGTGCCCGTTCAACCATCGGCTCACGACGGAGAGGTCTGTTTCCAGCTCTTCGGCGAGCCGACTTGCATCTCCGCGCTCGGCGAGCGCTCGCTTCAGTTCTTCGGCTCCACGGTTCATTGACGGCGAGTATTGACCATGGACTCAAGATTGTCAACGGAACAACCTCTTGTGAGTAATCTTGCTCACGAGGACACTATCGGCGTGCCTCGTCGCAAGTCTGGTCCGCCCCCGAAGGTTCTTCTGACGCTACCCGTGAGGATGCGTTACGCGCGTGAGCGCCAGGGGCTCACCTTGACCGCGCTGGCAGAATCCACGGGCATGGATCTGTCGCAGCTCTCGCGCCTGGAAAAGGGCGAACGCGTCGCGGGGGTCGAGGCCGCTACCGTGCTGCGGCTAGCCAGTGCTCTGAACGTCCCGGTCGGCTGGCTTGCGGCCGACGAAGGTCAGCTCCCGCCCGTCCCAGTTTTCCGGGAGACGGATCGGCGTCGCAAGCCCGGCAGCACGTAGCCCGCGCTTTACGTAGCGCCACGAGCCGCAAACGATCGCTTCCGCCTGGCGCGTCCTTGCCTGGTAGAGCGTGGCCACCCATTCGCACTCCCGAACGGACTGGACGAGCGCTTGCTCTGCTCCGGCCGGCCACGTCCAGTCCGCGCCCCTCTGCATCACCGCAAAGACCCTCATGACAAGCGGGTAGAATAACCCACGTCGTGCGCCGGCCGGACACACGAACGACGCGGTCTATTAAATATATGGGCGATGGTGCGACCGGAGCCTACCTTTCTTGGCGGGAGCACAACTTTCTTTCTTGATATCTTGACAACCTTGCCGCGTTGACAATAATGGGGAGCATGAACTCCCCGAACAGAACGAACGCCCAGCGCGACGCGCTGACCTCGATGGCGCTGCTGTCCAGCGCCTTCCCCGAGCTCGACGTGTCGAACCTGCGCCGGACGCCGGAGCCGCCGCGCACCACGCTCTCGACGCCGCTCGACCGCGTGATCTCGGACCTGACGCTCGGCTCCGAGGAGGGCCTGGCGACGGACCTCGACGAGCTCCGGTTCGCGTGGCGCCTGGCCGAGCTGATGAGGGCCGGGAACGGGTTCACGCCGTCGAAAGCCGGCGTCCTGGTCACGCGCGACACGGGAACATTCGAGCTCGTGGCGGAACATGGCGAAGACTACGAGAGCGTGCTGCGGCGCGCGGTGGCGATGCTGGGGCGGGGGCTCTGATGGCCTTCGTTGTTCTCTACGGGCTGTCGGGCGGCGGCCGGAAGCAGTTCGAGTCCTTCGACGAAGCGCTCGCGTTCTACGCCGCGAACAGCGGTCACTGTCTCTACGACGGCGACAAGGCCGACTATGCCGCTGACTGGTGGGACGACGGGCTGAGCGCGGACCAGCGCGATCGGGTCGAGACGAGCGGAGAGGCGGTGGCGTCATGAAAACAGACCAGGACTATCGGCCAGAGTGCGTCGCGTGCCACGAGCGGTGGACGCCCGAGAGCGAGGATTCAGAGGAGCGGCGCTGTCCGAAATGCGTCTCGCGAGCAATCGGCTGGCGCCCGGCCCACACGGCGCCGTTCCGCAAGCCGGTGCTCTTCGCCGTCGAGGACGTGCGCGTCCCGTGCATCGGCATGCGCAAGCGCGGATCGAAGCGAGCCCAGCAGATCGGCGTGCTGTACGCGGACGATGCCGAGTGGAACGAGGACACTTGGATCGACGACGAAGGCGAGGAGCGCCCGGAGTCCGTCGTTCTCGGCTGGATGCCGCTCCCTGAGCTGCCGACGGAGCGCGTCCGATGAGTTTCACGGTCTCCGTCTCCGTGCCCGTCGAGCTGGTCTCTGGCGAATTCGAAGCGATTGCTCGCGTCACGGTCTACGCGCCGCCGCGGTCGTATCTGCAACCGTCGGATCCGCCGTGCGTGACCTGGGAACGAGTGCTGCTCAACGGCGAGCAGCACGACCCGCTCGCGATCGAGGAGCGATTCGCAATCAATCTCGACGAGTGGGACGAAGAGGCGATCGAGCGCGCGTCTGCGCTGATTGGCAATGATGAATATTGATGGAACTTCTTTCGACAGCGCGTGTCCCAACTGACCCGGGAACGCCGTCGAAATCAGGCTCGCGGGCGCTGCACGATCCCCCTCTCGTGAAGCTCGCGAGCCTGATTTCGGAGGCGATCTGACATGGCTGAGTTCAGTTTCCAAGAAGACGAGATGCCCGTCACCGACTACCGGGCGTTCTTCGATTCGCGCGTGCTGCGCGTGTGGCACCTCGACGGGAAGGACAAGACCTTCACGATCGAAAAGGTCACGCGGCTCACCACGATCATGAAGGGTGAAGAGAAGAAACAGCCCCTCATCAGGTTCAAGGGCGTGCCGCTCCCGTTCGCGCTGAACAAGACGAACGGTGCCACGGTCGAGCAGCTTTACGGGCGCAATCCGAAGGCGTGGATCGGCAAGCGACTCACGCTGTACCCGACGCAGACGCAGGTCGGCCGGAACACGGTCGATTGCATTCGCGTGCGGAACCAGGCCCCGACCGGGAAGGGTCAAGCGGAGGCGCTGCCGCCCGAGCCCGTTGATGATGGTCGCGAACCGGGAGTCGACTGATGACTGCCGCACGCGCTCTCCCCAAGGCCGACCGTGACCCGGTCCGCTTCTCGCTGCTCAAGAACATGGGCAAGTCCGCGGCTCACTACCTGGACGCGCTCACTCGGCAGCGCGACACACCTTCGCTAAAGAAGGGCCGCGCGCTGCACTCGTACCTGCTCGGGGACACGGGCTCGGTCGTGGTCTACGGCGGACGGCGCGACGAACGGACCGCAGAATACCGCCAGTTCCTTGCCGACAACCCAGGCAAGGAGATCCTGATCGCGTCCGAGCTCGAGACCGTGCAGGGGATGCGTGACTCACTCGAGCGCAACTCGGAAGCGATCGACCTGCTCCAGGGCACCGTCGAAAAGCGGATGTTCTGGAACTGGCTCGGGCGCGAGTGCGCCGGGACCCCGGACGTGCGCACGCCGCGTCGAGTGGTCGAGCTCAAGACGTGCCGCTGCGCTGACCCCGATCGGTTCAAGTGGGACGCGCTCCGGTTCTCGTACCATGCGCAGTTGGCCTTCTACCGACTCGGTATGATAGAGTCCGGCTTCGGCACCCCGACCGAGCACCTGATCGTCGCCGTTGAGTCTGCGCCTCCGTACCCCGTTACGATTCTGCGCCTGACAGAACGAACAATCGATCTTGGTGAGAGGGCGTGCCGGCTATGGCTGGAGCGACTGCTGGTCTGCGAGGCGTTCGACCGGTGGCCAGCCTACTGCGAGAGCGTCGTGGAGCTCGAGCTCGCGAACGACTCCGAGGAGATGCTCGGCGAGGAAGAGGAGATCGACGATGAGTGAGCACGGTGACCCGCGCCTACCCGACCGCTTTTGGGACAAGGTCATCGTCTCGCCGTCGGGGTGCTGGTGCTGGACCGGGTGTTACTCGCATAACGGCTACGGCCTGGCGAAGCTGAACGGGTCGATGACGGCCACACACCGAGCGGCATACGCTGCCCTCGTCGGTCCGGTGCCACCGGGAAAGCAGCTCGACCACCTGTGTCGCAACCGCGCTTGCTGTAACCCGGCTCACCTCGAGCCGGTGTCCCCGCGCGAGAATGTTCTTCGTGGAATGGGTCGCAGTGCCACCAACGCGCAGAAAGAGACGTGTCCGCGCGGCCATCGATACGACTACGTGAACGTCAACGGCCAGCGCGGTTGCTCCGAGTGCAACCGCGAATCCTGTCGTCGCTGGTATCAGAATCGCGGCGCCAAGCGCTACCGAGAGCGCCGAGCAATCACACACCCCGGAACGGTGCACAGACAATGAGTAGGCTCAAACAAGCCGCCCACTTCGCCAGCTTCGGCGGACCGGCGCGGAACCTGGTCGATATGCCCTCGCGCAAGTGGGGCAAGCTGACGGCCGTTCGCAAGGGCGGCCTCGGCTCCTGGTACTTCCGCTGCGACTGCGGGAACGAGGTGCTCAAAGAGGGGCACTACGTCCGGAACCGAGCGCGGCTGTTCGACGCCGGGAAAACTGCGACGGCGCCGAGCTGCGGGGCGTGCGCAGCGGAACGGACGGCGGCGGAATGAGCTCCGACAGCATCAAAACAATCCGAGAGGCGCTGGACGAGTTCTACCTGGAACTGAGAACGCCAGGGCGCTACGCCGAAGAGACACTAGTGGAAGCCCGCGCCGCCCTCGACTCCCTCGACGCGGAGCTGGCCGAGGCACGCGATGACCGCGACGAGTACAAGGTGTGGCTCGATGCCGTCGCCGCCGCGCTTCATGGCTGGCCGCCGGACTCACGAAAGACCTATGTGCCGACGCAGCTCGCCGGCAAAGCCGCTCGCATGGCGCAGGAGCTAGCCACCTTGCGAGCCCGCCTCGCGCCGGCTGACAGCCCGCCGGGGGATGCCCAGCAGCCCGAATCCGACGACCAGCGGGCGGAGCGGGAGCTTGGGGCGTGGCTCGTGGCGCATCCTGGGTGGTCGTGGGTTCTACTGGAAACGTCTGAGCGGTTCCAGGTAGGGCTGCAGCACTACGCCGGGGCCCAGCAGTTTGGCGAGCACGGGGGCACTCGCGCCGCCGCAATCCTGGACGCCCTGGCAAAGGCCCGAGACGCGGAGGGCGGGAAGTCATGAGCTACGCCGTCCACCAGATCTACATCGGTCGCGCGCTGAGGTTGCGGAAACTGCTGCCGATGATCCTCGTGCTCGCTGCAGTCCACGGAAGGACTGCTCGAAAATGACTGACCCCAAGCCACCCGCCGCGAGCGGGGACCGGTTTGACGAGATGGCCGAGAAGACGTGGGCCGAACTCAACGCGAAGGCGGCCGGCGTCGAGACGATTGCCGCCGCCCTCCGAGCCGCCGCGAAAGAGGCGCAGCTTCGGGTGTTGGACGAACTGTGGCCCGACTACGACGCCGCAGCCCTACGCCGACAGATCGAGAAAGAAGGCCCGCTATGACCGAGACCCGACCGACGCAAGAAGACTTGGACCGGGCGGCAGTGTTCGCGACTGAATACCTAGACGAGCCCGAGAGGTGTTCGCACTCGGCACTCGTCATGGCGCGCTGCTACTTGGACCTCGCCGCCGAGAACAAGGCGCTTGAGGAGAGGGTGCGGCGCTACGCGACGATTGTGCACCGACTGGCCTGTGCCTCGGGTACCTCTGCGGCGGCGCATCCTCCTACGTATATCATCGAGGCCGCGCTTGTGGATGCCGCACAGGAAGCCCTCGCCGCGAAGGCCGGCGACCCGCCCGTTGAGGGGCCAGAGGGGCCGTTCCCCGACTTCTTCGGCATCAGGAAAGAGACCGACACCCGCGCATCCCGCCGCCGGGCCTACGTGCGGGACAAGGCGCCGGTGATTCTGGCTGGGATAGCCGCTTGCTCGGACTGGGAGGGCGCCACTTGGGATAACCAACGCGCGCGAGCACTCGAGCAAGCCGGCCTCATCTTCGACGAAACGGAGCCACGCGAATGACCTTCACCCCCAAGCCCGGAGAGCGCGCGAGGCTGGTGTCGAGCCCCGACAAGCGAGACGCGGAGCATGTCGGTAAGGTGCTCGAAGTCCGAAGGGTCGAAGCCGAGACCCCGGCCATTCATTGGATCTGCGACGACGACAGCAAGTGGATTCACCGCGACGCCGTCTGGGATGCCGTAGCGGCGCAACCCAAGCCCGCGCCACTGCGCCAGCGCCACGACATCCCCTGGTCACAGCCGCTGCCGCTGGAGCCCCGGACGCTGGCGGATGACCCGTTGCCGGTGAAGCCAGCGAGCGAGCCGGGTGACGGGGCGCTCGAAAACCTCTACGCAGAATGGCCTGGCGGTCATGTTGCTGCACTGCGTTCCATCTACCGCGCCGGCCTGGAACGAGACCGCGCCGCCCACGCCGCCGAAGTCGAGCGCCTCACACGAGACCACGAAAAAGACTTCCAGGCGTTCACGGACAGCCTGCCTCCGTGGGAGGGGATAGCGTCGCAACGAGCAACCGAGATCGAAAGCTTGCGGAGCGAGTTAGCCCTAGCGAAGACAGCTAACGAGGCATTCGCCAATCGTCATGAGGCGCTACTGGCCGAAGTCGAGCGCTTGCGAGGGGAGCTCACTGCCGAGAAACGCGCCCACGAGAAAACCCGCCGCGACTGGGAAGAGACGGCGGACGAGATTCAAGCGGAGCTCAATGAGACGAGTGCCCAGCTCGCCGAAGCCCGGGCGCGGCCGGTGCCGAGTGACGAGGCGCTGCTCAGTGTCTGGAACCGCCACTGGAAAGACCGTGGGTTCACGCCGGCCGATGCGGTGGCCATGTTGCGCGAGGTCGCGCTTTTTTCTCCCGAGCCGAGGGGGATTCCGGGGACCCTCGGACATACAGATAAAACACCCAAGCCCGCCGAGGACCCCCTCGCCGGCATGCCCACGGCGCTGCGCGACGAGCTCAAGCGGTTGGAGCGCCAAGGGTTCGCGAATCGCCAGCTGATTTACCTCGTGACTGGCCCCGATCGCTGGTTGGAGGTTCGCCCCGAGTGGGAGCGCATCGAGCGCGAAGAGAAAGGCGGCGGGTGATGGCCAAGCGAACAGCAGCCCAAGCTGTTGCCGCAGCGGAAGCCGTATTCGAGGCGAGGATTGTGGCCAACAAGACCTTGAGAGCGACGACCGTTGGCCAGACCGTGGACCAGGCGCTCTATGAGCTGGAGTTGAAATACGAGCGCGAGGCTGAGTCGCTCGCGGCGCCCAAGCCAAAAACCAAGAAGCCCCGACGAAAGAAGGCGCGCTGATGCCCAGTCGCCGCGTGGTTGGCCGCGGCAGCGACGGTGGTATGGTGGCGGGCGTGAACGAAGAAGATCCGGATACCCAGCGCGCGGCGCGGCGACTAGCGTACGTTCTCGACGCTGCCAAGGTGTTGTTTGCTGAGATGATGCCACGTCAGCTAGAGCCAGAACTCATGGCAGAGCGGCGGAAGCTGGCCATCGAGCAGGCTGGTCTTCTCTTCGACGAGACCGAGGCGAGCGCCCTGCCGAGCGCCATACCGAGCCGGGAAGCTAACGCTGCGAGTAATGCCGCGTACGAGCGGACGGTAGGTCGCTCCTACACCATCTCGCTTCAGTCGCCGGTCACGGCCGAGATCGAGTTAGCCGGCTACATCTTCGAGGAGGCGGCGCAACCCGAGCCAGAGCCAGAACCAAGCGATGAGGACTTAGCCCGCGTGACCAGCGTGCTCAGCGACCGCCGCCCCTTCACCGACGAGGAAGAAGGCGAGCCGTGAGGCGAACCGAAAAGGTCCAAGTGCCGGCGCGTGAAGAGGAGCGCCTAGTCGGCTACGCGTGCGACGTCTGCGGAACCACGTGCGGCGAACAGTGTCGTTGGCCGTCCCGGCGCGACAATAGCTACCACGCGTACGAAGAGACGGATCTCTCGATCGGTCGGTCAACGTCTTACCCGGAAGGTGGCAGCTCTTACACGGAGAACTGGGATATCTGTCCGGCCTGCTTCGACAAACCACATCCGACCCGTGCTCGAGGCGCTGGGCGCCAAGCCGCGCGAAGTGGAGGACGATTGGTGATCGCCTGGTTCCTCGTAGCGCTGGTCGCGTATCCACTGGTCGGCTCGACTGTGGGGGTACTCTTGGAGAGCCGCCACGGTCCGCCGCCGGACGACGGCGTGAGGGACTTCGTGATCTGGCTCTGGCCGGTCGCGCTGGCTGTCTACGTCTACGACCGGCTCAAGGCCCGCCCTTGAACACGCCGAGCTGCCGCAGGATCTCGATGATCACGCCGATCACCGTGACGAGGCCGGTGGCGATGGCCGCCACCTTGCCCTTGTGGCTGCCCATCTTCTCGATCACCGGCGCCAGCGACTCACGCACGGTCTTCCGTGGATGGTTCAGCTCGCGGAGATGCGCAAGCGCCTTCGCCGCTTCGACCGCATCCGGCCCCTCAACGCTCAGGCGTTGGCCCGGCTCGGAGTGAGCTACGCGGTAGCTCGGCTCTTCGTTGTCTTCCCACTCCGGAGGCGTGGCAACGGCCCGCTGCGCTTCGACTACCGCGCGTTCACGTCCACGGCGGAGGGTCAGAATCCGCTTCCGGAGCGTAGCCGGCTTCCGGAATTCGGGCAGCGGGGTTCTGTCTTCGCTGGACATTCTTGAGCTCGCTTCGCACGCCTAACTTAGCGCAGATTGCCGCCAAGTGTGCGTTCTGGATGTTCACCGTGTCGATGAGCGAGTCCACCGCTCGCCGAGTCTCCGAGCGGTCTTCTTGCTGCTCAAGCCGCATCGATTCGAGGCATTCCTCCACGGCCGTCAGCTCGTCACCCATCTTGGTTAGCGCGTCGAGCTGTTCAGCTGTCATGGTTTCTTCTGTACGCTCGGATCGCGTTGGGTAGGTGGTGCCGAGTCAGGCGGTAGCGTGTCGCGATGCTCCGAGAGCACCTTGGCGCTCACCGGCCCGAAAACGCCGTCAGGCTTGAGCCGGTTCAGCTTCTGCCAGGCCAGCACCGAGGCGCGAGTCTTCGGTCCAAACACGCCGTCGGCCGGCTGAATACCGAGCGAGAGCTGCATCGCAGCCACGTCGTTCCCTGTCATGCCCAGCCGGAGCACGCGCGGCGCCTCCGCGGGCGGCTCGCTGCCATCGGGCAGTGGCTCGCGGAGGTCGCGCGCAATGCGCTCCAGCGCCCGTGTCAGCGCCAGGTGGTGGTGCCCGATGCGCTCGTCGGCGGTGCGCCCGAAGCCCTCGTAATAGACCGTCTGGTAGAGCCCGCGCGAGACGCCCTTGCTGTCGCCCTTCTGCGCTGACGGCAACACCGCGTGCTCACGGCCGCGGTTCTTGTAGACGACCTTGACCAAGTCCTCCGCGCCGGCAACGGGCGACGAGTAAACGCGGAACTTGCCGTCGTACCAGTCGTTAGTGCCGGCGTCGGTCGGTTTCGAATCCTTGTGGCCGAAGGTCGGGCCGGTCCAGCTGCCGCCGGCTTGGATCGCGCCGTAGTTGTTCGCGCGGTCGTGCGCGGGGTCGAGCCAGCCATCGCCGCAGCTCGTCTCGAGCTCGGCCACGGCGTGAACGAATTGGATCTCGGGGCGCTTCGGCTCGCGGTCGAACACGCGGCGAAAGCCTTCGGTGACGACGGCGCGGAACTCGCGGTGAGAGAGGCCCATTAGGCGAGCCCGATCCCTTTCGCGGCAGCGCCGCCCTCGACCATCCGATGCACAGCCAGCGCCTGCGCCCACGGAGCATGGAACTCCATCAGCAGCTCCCAGCCGTCAGACTCGTCCGGTAGCGGCGTCGGTGGCACATCAGGCGGCGGGACGAATGCCTGCAGAACGGAGTCACTGACTCCGGGGACACCAGCCGCGCTGGGCCTCGTCCAGATGCCCCAGCGCTTCACGTCGCCCATCGGCGAACCCTCCTGACAGCCTCACTCGCGACAATCCCGACGACGATGCCAGCAGCAACGAGACCGAGTGCGAGGTCAGCGGCGCGTTTCACAGGAAGAACCTCCAGGGCGCGCGCCATGAGAGGTCACTGTGCGCGCGGCTCCAGTTGTTGCCCATCTGCCACCCGGCAAACGCGACCAGCGCGTAGCTCGGAAGCGCAGCCACGTAAGCAGCCAGGACACAGAGGGCAGCCGCGGCTAGCAGGTGCACCGCTCGCCACTTCACGAAGTCGAGCGAGCCGTACTCGGTGAACCAGAAGCCCGTTCTCACGACGGCCTCACCAGCATCGCCTCGAAGGTCGCGAGGTAGGTCAGCAGCAGGACGCGGTAGCTCACAGCGGGCACGCGAGGCTGTTGCTGACGTAGAGACGCGCGGCACCAGGCGTCGGAATCCAAGAGGCGAGCACGTTCGCGCGCATCGCCGAGCTGCAGGGAGGTTTCGACCGCGCGAAGTCCCGATGCCACCCGGGCAATCCAGCCGCCGGCAGCGTGAAGCTCTGCGTAAAGTAGGACACCCGTCGTAGGCTGCCGCTACACGAGG
>Ga0079217_10000192_pt1 | contig 13945 bp, 24 predicted proteins | sample NCAS200_FD_76343 | JGI IMG/M metagenome (GOLD analysis project Ga0079217, IMG submission 76343) | Agricultural soil microbial communities from Utah to study Nitrogen management - NC AS200 | ecosystem: Environmental > Terrestrial > Soil > Agricultural land | place: USA: Utah | collected 2014-06-11 | reverse complement strand
TGCGCCATGGCGAATCGGAAATGATCATGTGCTCCCCTTGCTCGTGGTGTGGGATGCTCACTGTTGCACACAGTTGAGCGTCTGGCAAGCTTGACAGACCGGCACACCTAGTGGAGTATCGGAGTTCCCACCGGCTGACCAGAGGGAGAAAGGATGAATCCGGGAGTAGCCATAGGGATCTTCTACGCGATCATGTTCGTGGTCGTGCTGATCTACCTTTCGGAGGATCACTGATCATGCAAGTTGACCTGAAGCTGACCGACTCGAACGGCTTCGAGTGGCGGATCAGCGGAGACACGACGAAAGAACGCCTGATCGAGTTCATCACGAAGCGTTGGACGGGTCCGGAAGGGGAACGTAAGATCGATCCCTTCTCGGAAGAGTCCCGGCTTCACCGACTCGAAACCGAGTTGGGCAACCTGAAGGCTCATCTCTCCTCACTCGAAGAGAAGTGCGGCTTCGACGGTCCGTACGATTCGGGCACTCCGCTTACGAACCGAATCGAGTACCTAGAAGATTGGAGACGTGATCAGGTTGACTAAGAAACGCGATCCGTTCCGTACGATCACGCAAGCTCTCAAGTGGAAAGAAGCGCTCGAAGATCTGATCGACGCTGCCGCTGACGAAGGCGTAATCATCTCGCTTCCCGAGATCGATTGCTGTTGCGGCTTCCACAGGCCCCCGGACGTCGAGATTCGGGACTCCCGTTCCGAGACGTTCGAAACTCAGTATCTCGACATCGAATCCACGTAAGGAAGACATGAGCGAACTTCTCTCGCTCCGTGACTATCAACGCGAAGCGATCGATAACAGCTTCGCCGCGATCGAACGGGGCATCACACGTCCGGCCGTCGTGCTGCCGACCGGTGCCGGGAAGACCGTCATCTTCTCGCACATGGCGAAGGAATGGCGCGACACGTACCCGGACAAACGCATTCTGATTCTCGTTCACCGTGACGAACTCGTGAAGCAAACCGTCAACAAGCTGAACAGCGTCGCGCCGAAGCTGAAGGTCGGGATCGTCAAGGCCGGACAGAACGAAGTCGGCGCTGATATCGTCGTCGCATCCGTTCAGACGATCCGATCCTTCGCGCGAGTGTCACAGATCAAGAACGTCGGACTCATCATCATCGATGAAGCGCACCATGCGGCAGCCGAATCGTACCGGTTCGTCATGAACCACTTCGGCGCGATGACCGGCACATGTCCGGCCGTCGGTTTCTCGGCAACGCTCGTTCGGTCCGACGAAGGGGATCTTTCCCGAGTCTGGCAAAGCGTCGTGTGCCAGCGTGACATTCTCGATCTGATCCCCGAATACCTCTGTGACGTTCGCGGGAAGCTGGTCACCGTAGACGGGCTGTCCCTCAGCGAGGTATCGGTGAACCGTGGCGATCTCGCTACGGGCTCGCTGACCGATGCTCTTCTGACCGCTGAGGCTCAGAACTTCGTGGTGCGTGCGTACTTCGAGCATGCCACCGACCGGCCGACGATCGTCTTCACGCCTACCGTTCTCGCAACCAATCTGTTCGCTGAAGCCTTCGAGGCTGCCGGGGTACGGGTCGGTCGGGTATGGGGTGCGATGCCCGCTGAGGATCGCGCGCTGACCCTGAAGAGGTTCGGTACCGGCGAACTCGATGTGATCGTGAACTGCATGGTTCTCACGGAAGGCTTCGATGAGCCTCGCGCGTCGTGTGCGATCATCGCCCGTCCGACCCGATCACCGGCGCTCTATGTGCAAATGGTCGGCCGTGTTCTCCGGAAGTTCCCCGGAAAGACCGACGCTCTCGTTCTTGACGTCGTCGGCGCGTCGCTAGATCACAAGCTAGCGACTCTCGCTGATCTCACGTCGAAGCGGATCAAAGAGATACTTCCTGGTGAAACCCTCGCTGAGGCAGCCATACGTGAGAAGAAAGAAGGGAACCCGAACCTCGCGGGGTACGTGGTTGACATGCAAGACGTCGATCTGTTCCACCGATCGCCGTCCATGTGGCTTCAGACGTACGAAGGCGTGTACTTCATTCAAACACGCTGTTCCGCCATTCCCCCGAACAAGTGCCCGCGAGTCAGTTCGTACGGTAAGTGCGGCTCGCACATCTGGTTTCTCTGGCCAGACGAGAACGGTACGTACAAGGTCGGCATCCGGCCGACGTACAAGGCCGGTGGGATGTACGTACGTGAAGGGCTCACGCTCGAACTCGCGATGTCATGGGCGGAACAGTTCGCGACGGAGGAAGATCCCTCACTCGCGAACCGGTCGGCTTCGTGGCGACGTCGCGCGGCACCGGCGAGTGAGCCTCAGAAGGATTACGCACGGGGAAGGGGACTGGAGTTCCCCGACAACATCACGAAGCGTGCGCTGTCCGACATGCTTTCAATCGACGTAGCTTCATCCAAACTCGACAAGGCATTCAAGAAGGTGAAAGAAAGTGCGCAGTAAGAAGGAACTCAAAAGGGAACGTCGGCGCTACCAGCTTCGCGCATGGTGGGCACTGATCACGAACAACTACGCGGGGTACGGTGTCGCGATCAACGAACTCATCAAAATCGATGACGAGTTGGAAGTGATCGAAGCGTGAAGCGTCCGGGACAGAAGAACCGAAAGCCACAGAAGCCCGTTCACCTTCACTTCATGTGTACGTGCGGGATATGTACGCTTCAGTTCGAGATATGCGGGCTTCCGTGCTTCATCTTCTGTCCCGGATGTAAGGCTATGCTGATCATCAATCAGAACGGATAAGAAGAAGATGAAAGTGATCAAGGGTGGTGGGAACGGCGACGTCTCCCTTCTCGCTCGGAACGAAGACGAAATGAAGAACATTGTTCTCCGATTCGGCGAGATGTTCAGGGAGCATCTTCAGGCGTACGCCGAGAAGATCAAGGAACTTCAGGATCGGATCGAAGATCTCGAAGGCCACGCGGAACACGGTCCCGACGGCACGTGCGGAGTCTGCACACCGGACGACGACGACACGGAAACTGTCGGTGCCGGGGAGTACGGTGATCTCATCGTGGCGGACTTCGAAGACGAGTGCGCCGACCCGTTCTGTGACGACAAGATCATCCCCGGTGACGAAGTGGTCATCATCAGCGAAGGGAAGTTCCTTCATGAGCAGTGCAAGCACTGACGCGTTCGCGTCTCCCCCGAAGCCGGTCCCTGACGCGACCGACGAAGGGATCAAGCGGGATCGGTGGGGACGCTATGTCATCCCCGATCCTGAGACGGGTCAAGAGCGCTCGTGGACTCGCGCGACGACATGGGCGAAGACGATCAGTGACACGTACAAGCTTCACCAGTGGCAAGAGAGGATGACCGCGAAGGGTCTCGTCATGCGACCTGATCTCTTCGCGCGAGTCGCGACCACCGACGACAAGAACGAACTCAATCAGCTATGTGAGGAAGCTAAGAACGCTGCCGGTGCGAAGGTCGGCGCGAACATGGGAACGGCGCTTCACTCGTTCACGGAACAGCGGGATCGTGGCGAAGAGGTTCGGTCTATGCCCGCGATCCTGAAGACGGCAGTCGATTCGTACTCGGAAGCTCTCGAAACGAATCACCTTCACGCGCTCCGTGACTACATCGAAAGCGTGATCATCGTTCCCGAACTCGGTGTCGCCGGTCGGCTTGACCGGATCCTGACGAACCTCGCACCGGTCGGCCGGTGGGAAGAGCCGGGTCAGTACTTCATCGGGGACGTGAAGACGGCTGCCAACATCGGTTACTCGTGGCTTGAAGTCTCGATTCAGCTAGCGATCTACGCGCATGCCGCGAAGATCTGGGATCCGAAGGCAGCCGAGTTCCGCGAGATGCCGAAGGTCGATCAACACGAAGCGATCGTCATGCACATGCCGGTTCCCTCTGAGGGGAACACCGGGTACACGGATCTCTATCGCGTCAACATCGCGAAAGGATGGGAGTACGCACTTCTCGCCGGTGAGATCCGGGAAGCCCGGAAAGATCGACGTCTCGCCGTGCGTCTCGGTGAGACGATCATGGGGAAGGCTGTCCCCGTACAGGTCACAAATTCCAGGGCTCAGGGTATTGACTGGAAGGCAAGGATCGACCAAGCTACATGTATGGCCGATCTCTCCGAGATCTGGAATGAAGCCACTACGCGTGGCGAGTGGACCGATGACCTTGAAGCCTACGGGCTGAATAGGGCAGAGGATTTCAGAGGGTAGGCTAGGCGTTGATCGGTCCCGGAACTTGGGGGCTGATAACCCGACGAACGGACTATCAATCCGTTTGGGCCGGTTCGATTCCGGAGAACGGGACCGATCAACGTACGAGGGACGCTAGGACGCTGGCACGGTAAAGAGCCGGGAACCCCGGTTCGAGAAGGTTCGAATCCTTCAGTCCCACGAGTGATCAAGGGATAGTAGCTACCGGCTCGAAGATGACCATGGGGCTCTAAGGGCTTAACCGAGATCACCACGAGAGATCATCGTAGCTACGCGGTGACTCTCACAACAGAACCGTTTCGAACGAAAGAGGACAGAACATGAGCACTCCCGACCCGTTCGCCGCACCGGCTCAGGGTGGAACGCTGAAGGCTCTTCGGGGGAAGCTTCTCCTGATCGAGTGCAAGCGGACCGAGCGCAAGAAGTCGAAGTTCCCGACCGACGACGGAAGCGGCTTCAAGGATGCCGTCATCTGTGACGTGACGGTTCTCTCCGACGACAAGCCTTACACCCTGTACGGCATCGCTGTGATGTCCGGCAGCATGACCGGTCAGCTTCTCCCCTACGTCGGCACCGACACGCCGGTTCTCGGCACTCTCGACAAGAGCGAGTTCGAGAAGGGGGAAGGTTGGGTTCTCGAAGAGGCTACGGAGGATGACAAGGTCATCGCCCGTGAGTACATCGCGAACAAGCCGAAGCCGGAGAAGCCGAAGGATCCCTTCGCGGCAGCGACGAAGGCGTAACACGCCCGGTCCCCGTGTCTGGGCACAACTTACACGGTGACCGTTAGAAGCCCCGGATGTGATCTCCCTCCGTCCGGGGCTTCTTTCCATTTCAGGAGAAGGGACGAATCATGAACTACCTGAACCCTCACACGCATGACCTTAGCGGCAGCAAGCCGAAAGGGTTTTGGATCGCACGACCCGAGTGCATCGAGACTCACGATCTCTTCGCGAAGGGACTCGAAGCGCGTGGAGGTTTCCGGGATCGTGGCGAAGGTTACGATCATGAGCATTGGGAAACCACGTACGTAGATCGCGAGCCTACTCCCCCGGCTGCCTTCGAACCGACTACCCCGGAACCGATCACGCTTCCCGAGTACACGGCCGGACTCAGCATCCGGGATCGTGAAGGCAAACAGGTTCTAGAACTCACGATCACGGGATCAGCTCACGTCGTCGCCGCAATCCTCACATGGTCGGGTGACGCGTTCAAGGAAGATCAGGAACGATGACGAGACTAGAGATCATCAAAGAAGCGATCCGGGAATTCAGCTTCTCGAACTTCGGTCTAGATCAGCTAGACGAACTGAAGGAAGACCCGGACACGTGCGAATGGATCGACGCACTCGCCGTGAAGATCGATGAAGACCTGAAGCCGAACCTTCGATGGATCGGTGAGTGACCAATGGGCAGACACGGCAAGGATCAAGAGGAGTCGCTAACCGAGAAGATCACGGGACCGTTCCGGCGAGTCCGGCCGGAAGAGGACACGCAACCAAACCAATTCGAAACGAAGCGCCGTTCATGGCCGGTCGCGCTGATCGTCAGTGCGGCTCTCGCTACCGCTGTGGGGATCCCTGTAGGACTCATGAGCGCCGACCCGGACACTCCCCCGGACCAACGTCCGTCGGCCGTCTCCGGAAGCCTCAGCGCTTCGCCGGTGCCAACCGTGACCGTCACCGAGACTCAGCGGATCAAAACCGGGAAGCCGGTCCCGGTACCGACGAAGACGATCTATCGACCGACACCGGTTCCCGGACCGACGATCTATCGGACCGATCAACCGGCACCGGCACCGACCGTGACGGAGACGATCAAGCAAGCCGTACCGGGACCGACCAAAACCAAACGGGTAGAAGTCCCCGGTCCCACCGTCACCGAGACAGTTCGAATCAGAGTGCGCGTGTGCTTCGGTGCATGGGCCAACGGGAACTATGAGAGGATCCCATGCCCCTAGATCTTCGGAAGACCGTTGACAAGATCAGCGAGATACTTCCCAACGCAGACCGACAGATGATCGAAGAGATCGTTCTTCGCGCGCACATCCGAGCGTTGATCGATCGCGAGCACGGAACCGGCTTCTCGGCTCAGATCATGCCGACGCTTCGTCAAGGTGATCACACCGTCGTCGCGATCACGTACACGAAGCCGGACGGGGAGGTTCGCCGAATGGGGACTGTGATCATGCCCGATCCGTACATCCCCGAGTTCTTGTCACACTTCGGGATCATCGATCAGTCACAGAACGTCACATAGTCCTAGAAGGCTCTCAGAGCGATTCTAAGCGACTTAACCCCTTCTCGGGTACAGCCTATCCAAGGGTAAGATCAAGAGAGTTTCTGCTGGTCAAGACGGTTCCGTCGCGGGTCACTTCACGACTCAATGACGGGACCGTCTTCGTTTGGTCCGGCACTCGCTCACGGAAAGTCGTTGAAATTGGGGCTTGACACGCTGGCACGCACTTGGTTAGATGAAGACACAACAGCAAAGAACCTCCCCAACCGAAGGGAAAGATCATGCCTCGCTCATTCACCGCTCGTCTGTTGCTTCAGGAGTCGAAGCATCACGCCGACATCGTGTGCTCAATGCAGCCGTATCACGGTCAGCCGGTGGTCTACCGTCCCCGGCACACTCGCGACGGTCAGCCCTGGGTACTCGCTAGCCAGGATGGCACGAAGAACCCGTTCCGTTACTCGGGTGACGAGTGTCACGCGGTTCCCGGTGAGTCCGGCGTGACTGACTGCGCATGTTGCGGCACTCACATCATGGTTCCGAACATCCGCCGTGAGAGCTACTGCGACGACTGCCCCGACGGGGAAGCGTGCGAAGAGGATCACGACGAGTACGGCGACGAAGAGAACGAAGTCTGTGACGAGTGCGGTTGCTCTCAGAACGAGTTCACGCCCGGTTGCGAGTGCGCTTCCCCCGGCTGCCCCGCGAACTGTTACAGCCCGAACTAGAACGAACTCGGGACCGGCCGACCGTCGGCCGGTCCCCCGACAGAGGGAGACCCAATGGAAAAGGCAGTCATGATCATCATGTCTGTGTGGTTCGCGATCGGCGCGTTCGGTGTCGTGCTGAACATCGGCAAGCCCCGAACCCCGATCACTCACGGAATGGCGATCTTCAGCATGATCGTCGCAATCCTGCTCATGCTCGGAACGAGTTATCTCGGGGGAGTGATCTTCCAGTGAGGTACGTAATCAGGTACGGGAACGACGGGATCGGGCTCATGCACTGGACTTCGGTTCGCACGCCCGACGGCATCGACGGAGCGCGAGCGCTGGCAGCCTCAGCGCTGAGGGAAGACGGGTACGGACTTCTCGCGGATCGCGGGATGTTCACCGTTCACGGAGTACGACCGGAAGAGGACAACTGATCATGGCGAAGGTCAAGGACATCGACAACAGGGGCGAAGAGAACGTTCCGTTCGGGTACGTCTACTTCACCGACGGGAACCGTCTCGGCTTCGGGGACATGCGCGACGGTCGGACCCGGTTCGGGCTCTTCGAGAGCAATTGGGGACCGGTCGGCCGTGCGTACTACGTCGCAGCGTTCGAAGCGCTGAGGAAGGTTCTCCCGAACGTTCCGGCAAGAGACGACAAGATCGAACTCGGGATCGATCACGGGAACGAGGGATCGTGAGCGCTGAACTTGAGATCATCATCGGGGCAGTGATCGGGCTCATTCTCGGCGCGATCTTCCTCTACTTCTACCACCGAAACCGTTACTAGCCAGACAAGAACGAAGGGGCACCGGGAGATCAACCCCGGTGCCCCTTCGGCGTTCCCGCCGTCGGTCTCCCCGTTCCGTAGCGCTCCGAACCGGCTCTACTGCCCGACTCGTCACTACCTACCGTCGAAGGTCCGTGCGGCTCTCGCGCGAGTGAACCACGCTGAGAAGCCTACGCGAACCGGCCGACCGGCCGAAACCAGCGAGCCACAAGGCACCGTGAGCGGCCTATCTCCGGTCGGCCGGATAGAGGATACCGGGGAAGGGCTCTCTCCCCTCAGCGTGGCTCTCAGGCCCGTACTCGCCAGTAACCCACCGATCGGAGAGATCAACTAGGCGATTTAAAAAATCATGTGGATTTATCCCCCAAACCCCTTGACCCGGTGGCACGTTCGGAATAGATTTGGTTCATCAGCAAGAACGAAGCGAAACAAGAGGGAGAACAGATCATGACGAAGCTCGACATCAACGAGGCTTTCACCGCCGAAAAGATCGCTCAGCGCACCGCACCGGCCGACCGTCTCGCGAGCCTCACCGCCAAAGTCGAGTCCGGCGAACTCCGGATTGTCAGCGACGACGGCCAGAAGATCCGGTACGAGTTCCTTGCCGGTTGGGACCGTGGCGAGTACATGACCTTCGACCGCAAGACGCTTGACGTCGCGATGAACACCGGTCTAGAGACCGACGAGAACGGGAACGTCTCCCTGTACCTGAAGGACAAGCCCGCATGGCATGCTCTCGGGACCGTCATCCCCGGTGGCCTGAGCGACGTCGATTCGGTGCTGAAGGCCGGTGGCCTTGACTGGACTGTCGAGAAGTCCCCGATCCGGTACCTGAACCCGGTCACGAACGAGATGGAGATCTTCCCCCGTCAGTACCTCACTCACCGGTCGGACACCGGTAAGGCTCTCGGGACCGTCGGTGAGATCTACACGCCGGTTCAGAACCGTGAGGCTTACGAAATGCTCGAAGACCTGATTGGTCTCGGCATGGTGTGTGAGTCGGCCGGAGTTCTCGCCGGTGGCACGCGAGTCTTCGTTACCGCCGAGATCCCCGAAGCGATCATGGTGGACCCTGGTGGACTGAACGACCCGATCCGTCAGTTCCTCGCTCTGCTCAACTCGCACGACGGCAAGACTCCGTTCGTCGGACTCCGTACCCCGTGGCGGATCGCTTGCGGGAACACGCACAACTTCGCTCTTCGGGACGCTTCGGCGAAGATCTCGATCCGCCACACGAAGAACGCGAAGAACAAGATCGAAGAGGCCCGTCGGGTTCTCGGCTTGACGCTGGAGTACTACGGCGAACTTGCTCAGGAAGAGACGGAGCTTGTTCACACCGAGATCACTCTCAGCGAGGCTGACAAGCTGATCGCGGAGATCAACGCCGAAGGTTGGCCGGTCAAGCTCGGTGCCGACGGCAAGCCGTCGAAGCGCTCTGAGACGGTCACCACGAAGCGCGTCGAGAAGATGCATGAGCTGTTCGAGTTCGAGTCTGGTCGCGTCGGCCGGAACGCCTACGCTCTGGAGAACGCCGTTACCGGGTACGTGGACCACTACGCCGACCTTCGCCCCCGTGGGGACCTGAAGGGGAACCGGCTCGCGGCTCTCGGGAACGCGATCCTGAACGAGGACAACGACAAGGTTAAGAAGCTCACGCACACGAAGCTTCTCACGCTCCGCACCCGATAGGGACAGACCGAAAGCCCCGATCCGAAAGGGTCGGGGCTTTTGTCGTCTTGACAGCTTGGCACGGTCGCGAAATGATTCAGGTAACAACTCAACAGAGGGAGATCGGATGAAGACGAAACTGATCCTGTACGTACTCGCCGGACTCGTGGCGCTCGCGTCACTGGTCGCGTGCAAGACGATCAGTGATGATCCGGTGGTACAGGGACACAAAGAGATCGCCGAGAACGTAGGCGATTGGGGATCGAAGTTCGCCGAAGGCTGGTCGCGAGACGAAAAGCCGGAAGACCCGGCACCCGAACCGACCGGATGTGAGTGGATCGACTTCGGTCCGTGTGACGAACCACCGCCGATCGAGTGGTTCGGGATCACCGACGACAATCAGAACGGGATCAACGATGCCGACGAGTAAGATCGCTGCCGCAATCCTCAGCGTGGCTCTCGCGCTGACCGCGAACGCATGTGACGAGAAGACCGAACCGAAGCCGGTTCCGTCGAAGAGCCCGACGGACGAAAACGGGATGGAGATCGAACAGCCCATACCGACCGGCTGTAAGGGGAAGATCGTCAGCCGGGTTCACGACCCGAAGAGCAAGACATTCGCGATCACGTACAACGACGTGAAGTGTCAGCCGTCAGGACTCGGGATCATCACCGAAGAACAAGATCTGAACATGACGTGTACGGAAGGGGATTACTGGCCTATCTGCCAGACTCCCGACCAAACGGAACCGCCCGGTATCCGGATGCCGACCGAACCGGCCGAAGGAAACTGATCGGATTGAAGCCCCGGATTCGTCCGGGGCTTCGTCATTGCTACGCAAAGTGACATAGCCCTAGAACGCTCTGAGAGCCACGCTGAGGGGATGAACCCCTTCCCCGGCACTCCCTATCCGGGAAAGTCTGTGCGTCGTTTCCGCTGGTCAGTGCGGGTCCGTGAAGGCATGTCTGAGACTCACTCGCCGGGACCGTCACGAGACGCAAGCCGGGATCGTCACGGAAAGTTCTTCGAAAGAATCTTGGGAAACCTCTTGACCGGTTGGCACGTACCGACGTAGATTTAAGACATCAGCAAGACGGGAACTTAAAAACTCAACAGGGAGACGAAATGCCGAAGTACCTCGCGATTCCGGCCGACGCTGCGACTACGTGGGACGGGATCTTGGACCACGCCGAGAAGTTCGGGATCTACGGGAACGACTTCATCGGTTCCCGGCAGTACAACGCGAAGAACGGCGTCAAGGTTTTCAAGTTCGAGTTCTGAGTCATACCGGGTCCGGCCGACCGGCCGGACCCACCTTCCACCCTAGAAAGGGTCACATCATGATCGAGACCATGAAGCTTCAGGACAAGGCCACCGAGACCGTCACCACGTGGACCACCGAAAGCGAGTTCGTCAACGGTCGCGACAACGCCGACGGCACCGTTCACCGCGTGTTCGACACGGCCGGAAAGGTCTACATCACCGGTCGCCTGAACGTGAACGAACTCGTTCTGTGGATCCACGAGAACGGGCTCATGGTGGTTCCCGGTTCGGCCGGTGTCAAGGTCGAAACCCCGGAGTACGACGACGGCAGCGCCGAGTACGACGACTTCGTTACGCGGAACAGCACGATCTAGCGCGACCAGGGTCCGGCCGACCGGCCGGACCCTTCCGACTCCGGAAGGGAAAAGATCATGGGTTACCGTAAGCTCACACCGGCACAGATCACGGCCGAACTCGAAGCCGGAACCGATCTTTGGGTTCGCGCGGAATACGGCTACCAGACTCCCGAGACGTCCGACAAGATCCTTCGCGTCGAGTACTTCGGGAACTCCCTTCTCGGTGTCGGAAAGTACAAGGCTCGCGTTTGGACATCCGTTGACCCGATCAGCCCGGACGCGTTCTATACGCTGGACATCGCGCACCGGCTGACGGTCATCACGAAGACCGACTTCGAGAGCGACGACTGATCATGACAAGCCCCGGTTATGCCGGGGCTTTTCTGTGTGACTCGAAGGCAAGTACACTGAAGCCCCGGACATCAGTCCGGGGCTTCGTCGTATGAAAGGACATGGCTTCATGGCAGAGATCGAGTCAGGGAAGATCAGCGTGAACCGTGTACAGCCGGGGGACAGTACATCAGCGGCACGTACCGAGTCCGGCGAGTACGCCGTACCGGCTGCCGTACGTACGTCGTTCCATGTACACGACCAGAGGGAGCGCGTAGCCGGGTACGTACGGCGCGAGGTACTTCGGAACGCTCTCGGGGAAACGTACGCGTTCGACGTACTTCCGGTCACGGTGCCGACGGGTACCGGAGGGATCGACGTCGGGTACATGCTCGCGCTCAGTACACCGTCACCCATGATCGGTACCGGGCAGCACGTCACCGTCACGAGCAAGCCGTTCGAGTACATGATGAGTGAGGAGACGGTACAGGAGATCGTACGCCAGATGATCGCCGCACTCAGGAAGGCCGTTGCCGACATGCTCAGGATCGAAGAGGTTCCCCCGATCGGGCATCCCGAGCGCTGAGGTAGCCTGTACGCGTCGCGCTGGACACGAGACACACGAGAGCCCCGACCCTTCCGGATCGGGGCTCTCGCGTCTCCTCAGCGGCTTACGGCCAGTAACGCCGGTCGTGCGGCGTGATGACGGTTCCGTCAGGGTGCGTCTCGAAGACCTGAACGTCTTCGTCGGCCGGTGAGTACTCGGGGATCGTTCCGCCGTCGGTGTCGAAGATCATACGCGGGTCGTCGCATTCGCAGTCACAGACGCACATACGCCCGTCGTTGTAACCCACGATGAACGTTCCGACCATGGCGAGAAGGAACCCGATCTCGATTCCGTGAGCGCGAGCGAGGAAGATCCCGGTCAGTGTGAGCGCGATCCCGAGCGCGATCATTCGCGCTCTGATGATCCCGAAGGATTCCATGAGCCACACGACCCGAAGAGCGCGCTTGATCCCGTGCTTCCTGAGCGTGTGCCAGACGTACGCGGTGTAACTCATCTGATCTCCCTTGTCGATTGCTGGACTTCTCCAGTGTGAGCCGGATCCGGCCGTGTCGCTACTGTCCCGAAGGTGACAGTTCTCGCGCCTGCACGCGTATGGACATGGGGAAACGCCGTGTCGCTGTCGCTGTTGTCGCTGTCCGGCCGACCTTTTCAGAAGATCAACCAGGACCATTCGATCATGGCAAATCCCTTGATCCACAACCATCCGACGTAGGCACTCCCGATGATCACGATTGGGGCGATGATCCAATACTCGAACCATGATCCCGCCTTGAACAGTTTGAGACTCGTTCCCTTTTTGCTCAGTGGCCACCAAAGCGGGATCGGCTGATACGTGATCACATCACCGACGACGTGTACGAGCATTCCGATCACGATCACCGGACCGAGCATCGCCCACGGGAACTCAAATCCGATCATGGACAAGTACGGGGATCCGTACGTAACAGCGAGCGCGAACGGGATCGGTGCGAAGTCGTCAAGCCAACCACCGATCTTGAATAGACGGATGGTTGACGACCAGATCAAAATCAGTACTACGGCGAGTACGCCTTTTGCGATCATGTTATTCGGGTACATGCTCGCGTACGTCACGAGCGTACCGAACACGAGAATGCCGGGGATCGAGTGAGTCTGTTTCCGATGATCGAGTACCTTCGAGAGTACGCCGGTGATCGGTCCGTACGTACTCGATACCGTACTGTCCGGATGATCAATGTCATTCAGGATCGCGGCACCGGGCATCGTGGTACACAGCATGATCAATGTCGGTACATCGGCACCCATGTACACGGCTGTACCGAGTCCGGCGAGAAGCCCCGTCTCGGCGTGCGTACGTCCCATCATGGCGAGTCCTTTCCTGTACGTACGTGGTCATGTACCCTCATGACTCTTCTGTACATCTGAGCTTGACGGTACCGTGCCAGCGTGTCAAGATAGAAGGTCCCGACAACATCACTAAGGAAGGGGCGATGACATGGCAAAGGAAGTCGAAGAGTACGACCGTACGGCCGACCTTCAGCCTATGTACGGTCCCGGTGGTTTCGGTGGCGGAATGCAGCCGTACGACGGTGGCGGTTCGTACGTGGACGAAGGTCCCGAATGGTTCGACCCGATCCCCCCGTACGGGTACGGCGATAGCGTGAAGGAACAGATCGATAAGTACTGGTCGTACATCGCCCGTTGGCCTAGGTACGTGGCAAAGGGATTCCTTTGGGTCACGTTCTCGTTCTGGCGGTTCCTGTACGTGATCGGTACCGTCGGGCTTCTCATCTTCGCTCTGACGTCGAAGGGGATACTCTGAGAGAAAGAATCTTGTACAAATCCCGGAATGTACGTTGACATGT
>Ga0079217_10000190_pt1 | contig 13983 bp, 14 predicted proteins | sample NCAS200_FD_76343 | JGI IMG/M metagenome (GOLD analysis project Ga0079217, IMG submission 76343) | Agricultural soil microbial communities from Utah to study Nitrogen management - NC AS200 | ecosystem: Environmental > Terrestrial > Soil > Agricultural land | place: USA: Utah | collected 2014-06-11 | reverse complement strand
GTATCGGACGCGGGACAACCGGAACCGGCGCGATCGCTGGAACCGTGACAACGATGATGACGTGAGCCTGGACATCACGGTGCGTGTTCCCGACGGCGTGAAGATCGACGTGAGCTCCATCAATGGTGGGCTCGACATCACCGGCGCCACGTCTGAAGTCGAGGCGCACACCGTCAACGGCGGCATCGACGCTCGCTCGACCGGCGGTCCAGTGAACGCTAGCACGGTGAACGGTCAGATCGACGTGCGCATGGGCGCCACCGGCAACGGCACTCTCGATTTCTCGACGACCAACGGATCGATCACCGTGACGGTGCCTGACGGGCTCAATGCCGACATCACCATGCGGACGGTGAATGGCAGCGTCGGATCGGACTTCCCGATGACGGTGAGCGGCCGTATCAGCCCGCGTCGCATCGCGGCGACGATCGGGCGCGGCGGAATGAAGATCGACCTGTCGACGGTAAACGGTTCGATCGACCTGCGTCGCGGATAAGTCCTGTAAAACAAACATTTGAACCACGGGGAACACAGGGAGCACAGGGGATGATCGAAGTCATTCTCGTGTGCTCCCTGTGTTCTCTGTGGTTCAAGTGTTTTTACGGAGCCCGGACCGAGCGACTGAGTTTTCGACAAATCACGTAATACGAAGCACTTATGAGTCACGATTCACGATTCACGAGTCACCAGGACCGGCTCTCGATCGTTTATATTTGAACCGTAGCCTGACTTCACGAGGTTTCAGAAAATGGGCATGTCCTTCAGGGAACTGACCGCCGCTGGCGTCGCCGCCCCCGTCCGCACGGGCGCAGAGCGCGTGACGCTCATTCGCCGGACCTATCTGCTGGTCCTTGCCAGCGTGCTTGTCACGATGGCCGGCGTCTCGTTCTCGATCTCCACTCCGCCGGTGCTCGCCTGGTCCGCGCGGCATCCGATCATCACGTTCATCGGCATGTTCCTGCCGCTCATCGCGGCACAACGCTTCCGTCACGTTTTCCCGACGAACATCGGGTTTGTCTTTCTCTTCACGTTCCTCGAAGGGATCTTCATTTCGCCGTTCATCTGGATGCTGGGCCAGACGCAGCCTGGTGTGGTTGGACAGGCGGCCCTGCTGACCGGAACGACGTTCGGTGCGCTGACCCTTTACGCGTTCCTGAGCAAGAAAGACTTCAGCGCCTGGGGCGGATTTTTCATCGTCGGCCTGTGGGTCCTGATCGCGACGTCGTTGCTCAACCTGTTCTTCCAGAACACCACGGCCTCGTTATGGATCGCCGGCGCCACGGTGTTCGTCTTCGGTGGCCTGCTGGTGTTCGATACCTGGCGGCTCCGCAACGTCTTCGGCCCGAACGACTACGTCCAGGCCGCGGTCGCGATCTATCTCGACCTGCTCAACATGTTCCTGGCCATCCTGTCACTGCTCGGCGGGCGTCGGGAGTGACAGGTCGAATCGTGAAGTCGAGACCAGCGGATGTAGCGAAGGGGCGCCGATCAGGTTTCGGCGCCCCTTACTCGTTAGGTAGATTGGCGAGCGATTACAGGGACGTGTAACCGCCGTCAACGAGGTAGTAACCGCCGGTAATGAACGACGCCTCATCGGACAGAAGGAAGCAGACCAGCGGCGCGACCTCCTCCGGCTGGCCCAGCCGCCCCAGCGGATGTCGGCCGATCAACGCCTGTCTGAACTCCGCCGGGAGATCGGCCAGTAGCGGCGTCTCGATGTAAGCCGGGCCGACGCAATTGATGCGCAGTCCCTGCGGCCCGTATTCGGCGGCGGCATTCTTGGTGAGTCCCACCACGCCGTGCTTGGCCGCAGTGTACGCTCCGTTGCCGATCGCGGCGACGGTGCCGTGAATCGAAGCCATGTTGACGATGGCGCTTTCGCGCGGTCCCGTCTCGAGCATCGCCGGGATCTGGTATCGCATCCCATACAGCACGCCATTGAGGTTGATGTCGATGACACGGTCCCAGTCCGCCAGGTCGGTTTCGCCGGCCGGTGCCGCCGCGCCGCCGATCCCTGCGTTGTTCACAGCGTAGTGCAGGCCGCCGTACGTCTGCACGGTATGACGCACGACCGCTTCGCAATCCACCGGCTTGGCGACGTTCTGCATGAACGCGCTGGCGGTTCCCCCGGCCTTTCCTATCTCTGCTGCGACACGCTCTGCGGCATCGAGCTTGATGTCTGACAAGACCACCTTCACGCCCCTGGCCGCGAGCGCCTTGCCGATGGCCTCGCCGAGCCCGGAACCACCGCCTGTCACAATCGCGACCTTGCCTGCAAATCCAGCCATGGAACCTCCTTCCGGTTACACGTTGTCAGGCCGGCACGGTCCGACCTCCTGGAACGGCGCCGGTGCAGTCATCGTCAGGCCGCAACAGAGAAAACCACTTCCATCAGTCGATCGGTTTCAGATTCGCCAGAATCTGCTGGCGATGCGGCTCGAGGAACGGCGGTAACACCACGGTCTCGCCAAGCTTTTCTGGATCCTCGTCAACCGCGAAGCCCGGACCGTCGGTCGCGATTTCGAACAGGACACCGTTAGGTTCGCGCACGTACAAACTGCGGAACCAGAAGCGGTCCACCTTGCCGCTGTTCGGAACATTGAATTCGTTCAGTCGCTCCGCCCAGGCGTCGTAGTTCGCATCGGGCGTGCGAAAGGCGACGTGATGAACGCCTCCTGCGCCCTGACGGGCAACCGGCAGGTCCGGCTGCACGGCAACGTGCAGCTCCGCGTGCGGCCCTCCAGTGGCCATCTCGAAAACGTGTACGCTGGTGCCGGGGTTATCGGGATGCGGGTAGTCGCGCACCTGGCGCATGTTGAAGACGCGGGTCAACAACGTTTCCGTCGGACTCAACGTCGGGATGCTGATGGCGATCGGACCGAGTCCGCGAATCTGGTGCTCGACCGGCACGGGGCTGCGATCCCACGGCGCCGGAGGATCGCCGGCTCCGCCGTCGACGACTAACGCGAGTCGCTGACCCTCGGGGTCTTCGAATGACACGGTCAAACGACCATCACGCTCGAAAATGTCGCCGTGCGAAACCTCGGATTCATCGAAGCGCTCGACCCACCACTTCAAGCCGGCTTCACCCTTCACGCGCAAACACGTTTGAACAATGCTGCGGGTGCCCCGACGTTCGCGTGGCACCGGCCAGTCGAAGAAGGTCAGATCAGTGCCGGGAGTACCCTTTGCATCCGCGTAGAACAGGTGGTATGCGCTCACATCGTCCTGGTTGACGCTACGCTTGACGAGCCGCATACCGAGTGTCCCGGTATAGAAGTGGTGATTCTCCTTGATGGCGGCTGATATCGCGGTCAGGTGATGAACGCCCGTGAGTTCCATGTCATGCCCTCTGGTTCGATAAGCGTCGTGCCGCCGCATCATGCACCGAGATCATATGAAGCGAAAGATTTGCACTGTACCGTATGAAGCAATGCAGACATCGCTGTCGACCACCCGCCGACGTAACATTGCGATGTCTGTACGGGCCCCGATGATGGGCGCCCTGGACGGTTGTACACGTTAGGTGGCTCTGGTACACCTGCCAACGTCATGGACAGCGAAATGCCGAAGTCCTGCTACCGGCTCGAAACGGGCAGCCGATCCTCGACGGGAGGTCGAGTCGATGGAGCAGCTCTTCGACAATCGTGATCCGGCCCCGTTTGGCGACCGGGACCTCGATCCTGCGCTGGTGGAGTACCTGCTCGACTCGGCCCGGGACCTGTCACGCGTCACGCCCTTGAGGGTGAAAATCTGGATGGGGTGATCGAAGTCCAGACACCCCGATAACGGTGGGGTTCACGGACATGCGCGACAGACTGCGGCGTAGTCGTCTTCGGACTAGGCGTTAGGCACGTTCAGCAGCAATCAGTCACGTGGTTGACGCCGCGTCGATGGCTTCCGCGAGCTTGAAATCCTTCGCCGTGATTCCGCCGGCCGAGTGCGTCGACAGCGCGCACGTCACCTTCGTATAGCGGATGTCGACATCGGGGTGATGGTCCATCTTTTCCGCCGCGTCGGCGACGCGATTGACAAAGGCAATCGCGGCCGGGAACGTCGGAAACTCGAACGTTCGCGTGATTGCGTTTCCTCGACGCGTCCATCCGGTAAGAGCGCCGAGGGCGCGCTGGACTTCGATGTCGGAAAGTTTGCTGGCCATCCGGGTTGGTCTTACGGTGAGCCTGAAACATACACGAACCTGACTGGTCTTTCTCGCCCCCTTCAGCACGCTCCGGTCGGCTTTGTCGCTCGCCGGCGGTGTTGCCAGCATGCCGGCGGAGGCGTATGGTCCGCAAACAACTGGAAGGAACACATGCGCAGTCTGCCCTTTCGCGTCGGTATCGTCTCGCTGCTGGTTGGTTGTGCCTCCCGTCCTGATCCTGTCCCGATATCCGGCAGTCCGACGGCGATCGCCAACCTCGCCGGCACGTGGCTCGGGGAATACAACGGGACCGAGTCACAACGATCCGGCAGCATCACGTTCATCGTCAGCGCCGCGGGCGATAGCGTATTCGGCGACGTGGTCATGATGGCGGGTGCGAACCGCGCCGCGCTCGTTCCGGCGCATCCGGAGGCCGAACACCTTCGCCACGTCCGCTCCTCGCAGGCACTGCGGATTGACTTCGTATCGGTATCCGGGGGAGGGCTGACCGGCACGCTGGAGCCGTACATCGCACCGGACTGCAACTGCCAGGTGAGCACGACCTTCACCGGACGTCAGGTCGGTAATGTCATCGAGGGCACTTTCGTGACACGTGGGGCGGGCGTGGAACAGCACGGCTCCTGGCGCGTCACTCGAACCAGGTGATCTAACGAAGACGCGAGCCGACGCGAGTCAGGAGGTCGAACTCATTTGAGATGATCGATTGCGTTGCAAGAGTTACGAGCGGCTTCAGGCTCCACCACGACGCAGGAAACCCAGCCATCGCCTGCACGCGAAGCCGGAAATTGTCGGTTCCATCCAGGTCGCGGATGGGTTGAGATACATACACTGGAATCGTTGTTCGGAGATAATCCCGCGCAGGGATCGGTATCATCCCGCCGAACGGGTTCGCGTAGCCGATCGCGTTGCAGAGCATACCTCCAACGGGAAGCCAGGTATTCTCATCGATCTGACGCTCGAGGGTTGTCGCGCAATAGTTGAAGTAGATGGTGTCCGCGGTCGCGTTCGCGACCGTCACCTCCGCCGAGACTCCAGCGCTCTGCGATGTGATCACTTCAGCGACTTCGACGATCGCAGTGGCAAACGAGGGCGCAGTGGATTGCGCGCACCCGATGAAAACGGCCGCGGCGATTGCCGGGTACGGAGTTTTGATACGCACGGATGGACGATTGCGTAGCTATTCATGCAGCGGCAATCCCCAGCTCGGCCCAGGGGAGGGGTCAGAGTGGGGTCTGACCCTGGTCTGACCCCGATCTGACCCCGATCTGACCCTCCCGGAGCAAGACCTAACGGCTCAAGAGCCAGATGGGCAACGCGACACCAACCGCCAGCAGCGCCGCAGCGGTAAGGAGCAGCGCCGCAGAAAGCATCACGACGAAGAGCCGGTCACCACGTCGCGCCCCTTGCGGATCCGCCGCTTGGCGCTCGAGCAGCGCCACGTTCCGCAGATTCGCCTTCAAGACGACGTCAAACAGGTCACCCAGAACCGGAACGGCGCCGACCAGCAGGTCGAGCGCGATGTTGGCAGCCATTCGAACCAGTGTCGCTCGCGAGGCCCCGCGGCGGATGCCTTCCGCGAAAATGCCCGCCGACAACGCGGCGCCAGTGGCATCACCAAGTCCCGGTACGAGGCCAAGGATCGGATCGAGGCCGATGCGGATCCTCGTTCCCGGAATCCGGATGCCGCTGTCGAGGAGGACCGCGAAGCGCCGCACGCGCTCCAGTCGCCGTGTGGCGACCGCTGATTCAATGGCAGGAGGCATCGCCAGGCCGTGAGATTACACTCGTCAGGCAGAACCCGAATGCGAGCGACGCCACTGCTCCAGTTCCCGCACGCGACGATCCAGGTCGTGGAGTGAGGTCTTCTCACCGCCGCCATTCGTGCCGGACACCGCTGGCGCGATCAGAGACGGCCCGGTGGTACCCGACGATGCCGTGGAACTCGGCCTCAGCCTGCGAGCCGCGCGACGGAGGAACCAGCGGCCGAACGCGCCGAGCCAGATGCGACGGAACAGACGCTCGCCAACAGGCATGCGGAACGGACTGCGAATGAGCAACACCAGGCTCACGCCGAGCAGGATGAGCGACGTGATTGCCATGGTGGTGCCGCCAAACCCGATCCGGAATTGTCGCGGACCGAGCTGCACGCGGGATGCCAGCGCGCCGTAGAACAGGACCACACTCATCAGCAGCATCACGAGTGCCATGCGCACCGTCCGCCGCCGACGTCCCTGTACCTCCACGTTAGGCCGGACCTGGGCGCGCACGGCTTCCCGTTCGTCGACTACGCCCTGCATGCCCTTCACCACATCGGGAACGGAAAAGCCGGCCATCGCCAGCCGACGCGCTTCGGCATTCGTCTGCATGACGCGCGTCATCGCGACGCCGAACAACACTATCACTGGTAACAGCGCATCAAACGCCGCTTCGGTCTCCACCGACATCCGCCACATCAACCAGCTGATAATGATGAAAAATGTGAGGATCAAGCCGAGCGTCCCTGCCTCCTGCGCGAAGAGCCGGATCGCGAGCGGGATCTCCGGCGACGCCAGCTGGGCACGATCGAGGGCTTCCACCAGCGACTCGGCGTTGGCGAAACGTTCCGACGGATCCTTCCTGACGCATACGTCGATCGCATCGGCGAGCGCTGCCGGGATATCGGGACGCAATGACCGGGACGGCGGAATCGTCTCCGTGAGCTGCTTGACGATGATCTGCTGCGTTGAGTCGCCGGTGATGACCGGTCGCGCCATCAGCGCAAAAAGCGCCACGAGCCCTAACGAGTAAAGATCACTCCGGCCGTCGACATTGTCTCCCGTCGCCTGCTCGGGACTCATGAATTCCGGTGTCCCCACCACTTCGCCGACGCGCGTCAGCCCCGCCGTCTCCACCGATGCCGTGATCGGACGCGAGATGCCGAAATCCATCAGCAGCGCACGACCGGTGGCGCGCTCGATCATGATGTTGTCCGGCTTGATGTCGCGATGCACAACGCCGCGGCCATGAGCATAGGCGAGCGCGTACGCGACGTCGGTGAGCAGTTTGGCAACGGTCCGTGGATCGAGTGCGCCCTGGCGCTTCACACGCTCGGCGAGACTTTCGCCTTCCACAAAGCCCATGGAGAACGCCAGCACGCCGTCGTGCTCCTCGACGGAATGCACGGGCACGATGTTGGGATGCGAAAATGACGCGGCCGTTCGCGTCTCACGGAGAAATCGCTCGCGTAGAGAGCTGTTCCGGGCGAATTCCGGAGGGAGCACCTTGAGCGCGACGGAACGATCGAGCGTGAGATCCCGTGCGAGATACACCGCTCCCATTCCACCGCGTCCGAGCTCTCGCTCGATGCGGTACCGGCCCTCGAGGGCGCGTTCGAAATCCGTCATGGAATCCGAATGTAGGTACGTGCGCGCGCACCGCCAGCGCACGGGATCGCACCCGCTACCGTCGAATGCCGGGATTCGGTGTACTGATGTCGTTCGCCGAGACGCCGGTTTTCACCTCCTGAAAATTGGAACAGCTCGCATGGTTGTTAACAGCCTGCTGCCGCTTGCAGCTGCTGAGCTGTGAGTAACCAGGCGTCGGCGGTCGCCGTGGGGATCGCCTTCCCACGTTGAGATTTGACCTGACTGATAAAAGTCTTCAGGTAGTCGCACGCAATCTTTGTGTTTCCCTCCTGGAGGGCGCTGAGGGCGTGGTTCAGCTTTGTCAGCAGCGCATTGCGAATGTCCGGCGCGAGCCCCGCACTCGAAACCTGGCTAATGAGGTCTCCCGTGCCTTGTGCCGCGCTCTTGACGATCACACTCGCCGTGTACGTGGTGTGATCCAGATGCTGATCGATGACCCTTCCGCGCACCGATCGGGTACCCGCGCTCGACGTGCTGCAACTCGCCGTGGGCGTGCCTGACGACGCACCGAAGCCAGACCCTGCACCGCAATCAAACGCGTACGTGAAGCTTGTGGCCAGGGGATATCCGGGGACCTGCGCGTTCGTGAGTGCGAGCGCAATGGGTTGGCCAACGATCACTGAAGCCGGCGCCGTGAAGGTTGCCGTTGGCAGCACAGTCATGAAGGCGCCGCCAGCCGACTCTCCCCAGCACTCGATGGCGCCATCCGTGCGGAGCGCGCAGGTATGAAACGTTCCGACAGCCACCTGCGTGAACCGACCGGTGCCGGCCGAACGAGTGGCTGGCGCCTGCCCCTTATTGTTGTCCCCCTGGCAGACAGCTACACCATCGGTGTTGATCCCGCATTCGTGCAGGAAGAAGTAGGCGGCGTAGTCCACAAAGGTGCCAGCGATCGGCACTGACTGAGATGGCGCACACTCAACGGAGGAATCGGCGCGAATACCGCAGGTTCGAATATTCCCGGTCAGCACCTGCACGAAGCTGCCACTGCTGGCGGTGAAGGAAGGAACCTGGAGAGCGGTGCTTCCGAAACATTCGATAACACCGGTTGAGTTAAGCCCGCACGTGTGGTAGCTGCCCGTGCTCACGGCGGTAAACGTACCGCTCGCTGCCGTGCGGGTCGCCGGTGCCTGGCCAAACTCGTTATCCCCCCAGCACTGAATGACACCATCATTTCTCACTGCGCAGCCATGCCCGCCACCGGCACTCACCGACACGAACCACTGGCCGCTGGGAGGCAACAAAATCGCCGGTGACTCCCCGAGCTCGTTACGGCCCCAACATTCTATCGCGCCGTCGGAACGCAGCCCACACGTGTGATTGGCGTAGGCACTCACCGATGTGAACACCCCGGTGGCCGCCGTTTTTGTGGGCGGCGCCCCCCCGAAGGAGCTGCTTCCCCAACACGCCACGACGCCGTCGCTTCGCAGGGCGCACGTATACAAATTTCCGGCGGTGATCTGCGTGTACGTGCCGGTGGCCGGGACGAGAAGTCGTGTTGCTTCATTCACCACGGGCGTTTTGGGCCCAACTGCGTTTGGGTGATCGATGCACGACGACAGCACGGTGATCACGATGAATGATGCCAGCCACGGCATGATCGGGCCTGTAAAACGCTTCATTTTGCTTCTCCGGCACGAAGACGGGGGAAGGAGTTCACGGTTCGCTTCTCTCTATGCGCAATCCGACGGCGAGACCCGACACCAGGCGCACGAACCCCCAGTCCATCTATTGATACTCCCCACCCTCTCCCTCAGAGTTTTGTCGGACGTTCCGAGCCCACGGGTCGGTTTGCCGGGTCGAACCATGTTCAGCGGTCCCACCCGACCGTTATTCGCATGACCGACGCCGGTTCTCCTGATGCCCTGCAGTCAGCCGTCTACCAGCAATTGAAGCGACTGGCGCGCCGCGAGCTCCGCGCGGGACGTGGTGAGACCACCATCAACACCACAGAGCTCGTCCACGAGGCATACCTGAAGCTCAGGCGTGATGATGCCGACGCGTGGGAAAGTGACGCGCACTTTTTCGGCGCGGCCTCGCGCGCGATGCGTCAGGTGCTGGTCGACTTTGCCCGGCGGCGGGGAGCGCTCAAGCGAGGCGGTGACTGGCGCGCGGTGTCGTTTAGCGAGGCCGAAGCCGCGTTAGAGGTCAAAGCAGATGAGCTCCTGGCGCTCGATCACGCGCTCGATCAGCTCGACGCCGTTGACGAGCGCCTCCGGCAAGTTGTCGAGTTACGATTTTTTGCGGGCATGCCAGAACGAGATATCGCGCAGCTGCTCGGCATCTCCGAGCGAACGGTGGAACGCGATTGGTTGAAAGCGCGCCTGTTCCTTCTGCAGGCGATCAGACCCGCCGGACAGGATGTGTGACCGTCCAAATGGTCAGTACTTCATCCAGGCCCACAGCGTCTCATTGACCTGAAGAACATTCCTGCCAGGCCGCATGGCGAGACTGGCGGGAGTGCGACTGAGGTCCTGCACGTCGCTGCCATCGAGACGCATCGAATAGATGCCGTTGCTGCCGTCGCGTTGACTGGTAAATGCAATGCGTTGGCCATCCGGCGACCACCGCGGCAGGAAATCGTAATGATCAGCGCGGCTCACACGCCTCATGTTCGTGCCATCAATGTTCATGATGAAGATCTGCTCGAGCCTGCCCGGATCGATTTGTGTGAAGACGATCTTCGATCCGTCAGGCGAGACTGCGAGCCCCGCCTTGTATAGCGTTGGCGTATTGGTCAGCCGTTTCACGGCACCAGTGGTCAGGTCGAGAACGTAGATGTCATTGCCACCGCGGTACACGAGCGTGTTGTCTCGGGGCGACGGTGCTGGATCATCATCGTTCGGACCAGGTGTAACGGGGCGCAAATCCGTGCCATCGATGTTCACGGCATACAGTCTTCCTCCGCCGCGTCTCTCTCTTCGACAAAAAACGATTCGAGTTCCTAGTGGCACGGCCAGGTCATCCCGCCAGCCCGGCGGAGGCGCTGTGATCTGCGTCAACCCGCTGCCATCAACGTTAATGATGAAAATGGCGTGAGCTCCAGAGATGTCGCGGCTGAGGAGTATGCGGCTGCTATCCGGGGCCCAGGCCGGATCGTTGTTCCAGGCCTGCGGGCTGTTGGTGATCCGGACCTCCTGCGTGCCGTCCGGATCCATCATGTAAACATCTCCCGGCCGCACGAACAGCAACTTGCGCGAGGCAAACTTCGGGGCGGACCTGGGCGGCTCGACGGAGCCTTGCGACGCCGCAGTCGCGGCGGTGCGAACGACGAGCGCCTCCTGCAACAGCGCAGACGATCGTGCATCGTCTCCCAGCCGCGCATGAACATGTCCGGTCGCATCCAGCAGCGCAGCCCGAGCGGCGGGCTCTCGCGCAAGCTCGCGCGCCATGGCTACGCCCTGAGTCACCAGGTTGCGCGCTTCGGTGGAGTCGAAGAATCGCGTTGTGTCGAGTGTCCCGACGAGCCTGCGGGTCAGGTCGGCGGCTTCCACAACCTCGACATTTTGTCCAGATCCGCTGAACCAGCCTTGATTGATTGCAATCGTCCCCGCGATCACCGCGAGCAACGCACCGAGTGTCGCGCCAGCCAACTGGATTCGATTTCGCATGACGAATCGTCGCGCGCGATATGGTATCGTCAGGCGGCGCGCATGCACCGGTCGCCCGCCCCGATATCGCCGGATGTCTTCCGCCAGGTCCAGTGCGGAAGCGTATCGTTCTGCAGGCGTTTTGCGAAGCGCCTTGCGCACGATCGCATCGAGATCGGTCCCCACCACCGAGGCAATTGATTCGGGTTCGAGGTTCAGGGCCGCCATTTCCAGTTCATGCAGCGAACGACCGTGCGCGCCAAAAGGTGTTCGTCCCTTCAGCAGTTGATACGCCACGCCACCGAGTTGGTAGACATCGGTGGCGGGAACAATGGTCTCCCCACGGATTTGCTCGGGCGCGGCGTATTCGGGCGTCATCCAGCGAAAGCCCGTGCGCGTACTGGGCGCTTCTCCCGTAACGCCTTGCTCAAGCATCTTCGCGAGACCGAAATCGAGCAGCTTCACTTCGCCGGTCGACGTGACGAGGATGTTCGACGGCTTGAGGTCACGATGGACGACGCCTTGATCGTGCGCGTAGTGGACCGCTTCAGCGACGTCGAGGAAGACCTCGAGACGCTGTGGTATCGTCAATGAGTGACAGTCGCAGTATCGGTCGATCGGTTCCCCGTCGACATACTCGAGCACGAGATAGGGAAGACCCTCGTCGGTTACACCGCCATCCATCAACCGCGCGATGCTCGCATGACTGAGTGACGCCAGAACCTGCCGTTCAGCACGAAAGCGTTCCACGTCCACGTCGGAATCGAAACCGGCACGCAGCAGCTTGACCGCCACCTGCTGTTCGAACTGGCCATCGGCGCGTTCCGCCAGGAAAACGCGGGACATTCCGCCTCGCCCGACTTCCCGGATGAGGCGATACGCACCCAGTCGACGACCTTCGTAGCGACTGCGCGGTGCGTGCTCTTCGACTTCGTGAATCAGCGCGGCCGCGAGTGTGGCAGGTGGGGTCGCGAGAAAGGTGCGTGCTTCATCGAGGTGCCCGAGCAGGCTCACGACCTGCTGGCGGAGTTCCGGATCGCCCGCGCATTGCGCGTCGAGAAGCGCGGACCAGTGCTCAGGCTCCGTAGAAAGCGCGGCATCGAGCACCTCCTTCACCTTGCGCCACCGATCAGCGTCCATTGTGCGGTAGTGTAGTGTGGCGTCGAGAAGCAGTCGGGCAAATTCCGGAAGGCCCGCCTATTGCCCACGGTACATCGCGGCGGCCAACCGAATCACAAGTTCGTCGCGGCCCATTGCTCCGATAATCTGGAAGCGGGCGCCCGAACATAGCGAATGCGCCGCGATATCGTCCGCGATGAGATGCGGATCTCTACCGGCATGCCCGCCTTCCGTCGCTGAACAGCGCCTTGCGCTTCGACACTACATCCGGCCACGTGGCGAGGCGCTGCTCGCGCCACGGCCCAGAGGCGCCTTCGTGCAGAGACAATTTCACCGCAGGACGCGAAGGTTCGCCAAGGCCTGCGATTCGAGTTGCTTTGCGGCCTGGCATCCTTCGCCGTTTACGTGTTTCAGACGCGAGGAACTCCTGCCCCCGGAAGGGCGAGAAGTAGGAAAAGGGTCGTCATTCCTCGAAGTCGAATCGGATCGACCAGAACACTCCCCCAACGAACAGCACCGTTGCGGTCCCGTGGCCGGAGACCGGAACATCGAACGCCAACAATGGATCGCGGCGCCCGGCGACCAGATAGCCCTTCAATTGTCCGGTCAGGGTAAACGGTATCTGGATTTCTACCGCGTAAGTGCCGGGTTCGGGCGCTGGGAACGTAAACGACTGCGTGACGAAGCGAAGCGGCCCTCCGAGCTGGTCAGGAGACGGGTAACTGGTATTGGCGATCGCCGCCCAGCCCGTGGCCGCGGGGAACTGCGCATCCGGTGTGGATTCGTAAAGGATATCGACCGTGATCGTCTGTCCGACGGTGCAGACGCCGCCGCAGACGCCAACACGAGATGGTTCCTGCCATCTCCCCTTAGCCGAAAGCTCCTGGCCACCGATATCGAACTGCGACACAAACATCATGTCGACGAGCCAGATGCCTGTGGTGATAACGAAGGTCTTCGGAGCCGGTGCACAGGCTTCGTTGAACACCAGTAGGACGGCCCCCGGCACGGCTTCACCTACCGCAGCATCGCCATGTGCCCGGTGCGCCGGCGCGGCGGGCGAAGGAACATCGAGGCGGTGATACGTAGCGTCCTCACGCCGGTGACACATCGCCACTTTGGTGCCGCTTGCTGGCGCGTCACGGCTTGTCAGCGCTACGGAGCCGTCGGGAAGAGCTACGGCCGGCGACGTCGGGTTTTCCTGGGACAGGTTACACCCCGCGAGCAGACCAGAACCAAGCATCATGGTCGATACGAACCATGCTTTGGACCTCATAAGGTCCCTCCTTGCGTCGAGAATCATACGACGCGTGTGCAGCTCTGACGCCCCGGAAGGTGCCGGTAATCCACCTGAGCGAGTGTGGTTTAGGCTCGGCGGTTGCGTCGGACGACGTCTGGTGTGAAGGCATCCATTCGCGAGGCAACTCGCCCGGCGAACGTGGGATCAATTTGCGATGGCACCGGAGTGGGCGGCGTGGGCGGATCCCCGAACCTCAGTAGGGGAACGGCGGGCGTGACGATGGACCAGAAAACAACGCGGCGGACTCCCGCCGCCGCTGCTGCTCCCGCACGATTCTATCGTTCCAGGGCCGAGCCAAGTCGCAACACCGCCTCGTCATTGCCGCTCGCGCCAAGAACCTGGAAACCAACCGGCATTCCGTTGGCAGCGCCGCAGGGAATCGACAGCGCGGGGATTCCGGCCATGTTC
>Ga0079217_10000189_pt1 | contig 14029 bp, 15 predicted proteins | sample NCAS200_FD_76343 | JGI IMG/M metagenome (GOLD analysis project Ga0079217, IMG submission 76343) | Agricultural soil microbial communities from Utah to study Nitrogen management - NC AS200 | ecosystem: Environmental > Terrestrial > Soil > Agricultural land | place: USA: Utah | collected 2014-06-11 | reverse complement strand
GGGTAGCCCTGACCTGGCGGCGTTGGATAACCCTGACCTGGGGGCGTTGGATAACCCTGGCCCGGAGGTGTTGGATAACCCTGGCCCGGAGGTGTTGGATAACCCTGGCCCGGAGGTGTTGGATAACCCTGGCCCGGAGGCGTCGGATAGCCCTCACCTGGCGGAGTTGGGTAGCCCTGACCTGGCGGAGTTGGATATTCCTGGGGTGGCTGTTCGCCAGTTGGATATTCCGGTGGCGGCGGATAGCCGGCGGGTGGCTCTTCCGGGCGTGGCGGCGGATAACCTTGACCTGACGGTGGCGGGTATCCGGTAGACGGTGGCGGGTATCCCGTAGACGGCGGATAACCACCGGTCGGCGGCTGTTCGCCCGTCGGCGGCGGCGGATAACCCTGCGGTGGTGGCGGATAACCTGGGGGCGGAGATGTGTATCCCGGCGGCGGCGTAGGATAACCCGTGGGAGGTTCTGGGCTCGGCGGCATCGGATAGCCCTGCGGCTGTTCGCCCGTAGGCTGTTGCGGATACTCAGCCGGCGGATATCCCGGCGGCTGACTCTGGTAGCCGGAAGGCGGCGTCTGCCAATAACCCGGAGGTTGCTGGGGTTCGCTCGGCTGGGAATAATCCGAATGCCCGTGGTGCCCGCATTTTTCGCCCGAGCCCTCACCTGAAGGATGCGGGTCGTATTCGTTGGTCTTGTTATCGGCCATTGTGATCTCCGTCTCTCTTACAAATCGCCGCGATCGGGAGCGTGCTGTAGCACTGTGGAGTTAGCTCTCTCTTCGATCAGCGCTGCGATTCGCCGTTGTCTTCTTGGATTGATCCGGTAGTGATGCTGCAAGTCGGAGCCTCGGTGTTTGAGGATCAACTTCTCGGCCACCAGGTTGTCAACTACTCTCTTGATCTCTGCGGTGCGCGTTCGAATCTGATGGTCCAGTAGCCACCACTCGATAATTCCTGGCAGCGTGTCTTGCGCTTTGGGGTTTCGCGCGAGATACCCGAGTATGGCTCGAGCAATCTCTTCCGTTTGGAGCAGGCACATCGCTGCCTTTCGAGAACCTTTTTCAATTTCAGACTTCGTGATAGTGCAAGTCTCGAACCGGACCAGCAATCGGTGGGTTTTTACCTGCCGCTCGCGACGCGTCAGGACATATTTGTCCTAGCCTGCGGCGGCATGAGTGGAAGAACAAGATACTTTACTCAGGAAAGACGCCGGACAATTTTGTCCTACTGTAAGCCGGCGAAAGTCCAGGCTCAGAAGAGACAGAAAACGCGCATTGAAAGCTGAAAATAAGAGTTGGAAACTTGAATAGCAGATCGATTAGAGGGAGCCGTTAGGCTTGAACCGTTGCACGTCGATGTGGTGTCTTCGAATCAACTGCCAGAAGGCGCGGCGGTTTTTTTGTGCGGCCTGGGCTGCGCGAGTGATGTTGCCCTCGTGAGCTGCGAGTAAACCCTGAATATACGTCTTCTCGAATTTTTCGATTAAGCTTGCCTTCGCGCAGCGCAACGATTGTGGTTTTTCTTGCGCTTCAGTATTGGGCAGCACGAGATCGCCGCGTTGAATCGTTTTTTCCTGCGCTAAGACTGCGGCACGTTCCACGACGTGTTCGAGTTCTCGAACATTTCCGGGCCACGTATAGACCAGCAACGCTTGCATCGCCTCTGTTGAGAACCCTTCAAGATCTTTCCCAAACTCAGTCGCATAACGACGCAGAAAGTGTTTCGCAAGAGCCGGTATGTCGTCGGTCCGCTGTCGTAGCGGCGGCAGTTCGATTGGCACGATGTTCAAGCGATAAAACAGATCTTCACGCAAGCGTCCGATCTTGACTGCATGCTCAAGATTACTATTTGCCGCGGCTATGACACGCACGTCCGCGTGACGGATGCGCGTAGAGCCCAATGGTCTAAACTCCTTCTCCTGTAGAAAGCGAAGCACCTTAACCTGCGCCAGCAACGGCAGCGAGTCGACCTCGTCGAGAAAGAGGGTGCCGCCTTCAGCGTCTTCGATCAGTCCGCGGCTGGCATTGGCCGCGCCGGTAAACGCGCCACGCGCATGGCCAAAGAGTTCGTTTTCAACGAGATCCACAGGGACAGCGCCGCAGTTGATCGGAACGAAGGGCTTGGTCGATCGTGGACTAAGGTAGTGGATCGCGCGTGCGCAGAGTTCCTTACCCGTCCCTGTTTCGCCAAGGATTAGAACCTGCGTGTTGAACTTCGCCACCTGCGGAATCTTTTGCATCTGATTGACAAAGATCGGACTCTCGCCAACCATTTGTTTTAACCCGAGACGGGTTTTAATTGTTTCAACCAGGGTGTCTTCCGGTTTCGCACGCTCGAGTAACCGGTTAACACGCGGCAGAATGTCGATAGCTCGAAAAGGTGGAACGAAGAATTCATCAACCCCGCTGTGGAGCAGCTCCATCACGCAATCCGGTTCCTCCACCTCGAGCACGATGATCGTTTGTGCGCGCGGGAATTCCTGTTTCAGAAATTGGAGAACTGAAATTGCCTGAGGCTGTAGTGACGCCGGCAAGACAATGACGAACAACTCGTTCGCTTTGGACCGTGAGCTCCCATTCTTCGCCAGGCCGTCGATCACACCAGTTTCAGAAATAGTGCATGCGACCCGCTTGACGGCCGCAGTCTGTATGAGTATCGGAACCAACGACGCAGTACTGCCGCACGTGTGAGTAAAATCCAGTAATCTAATTTCTGGCGGGCGCATGGGGCTATTGCGTCAATTCCGACTCGCCACTTAGCCATTCATGAGGAGTCTCGGTCTGAGTTTGTGTGGGCGGCTCTGAAGTTACATAGAGCTGCGCTTATCTATACGTAATGAGATTGATGTGATCGAATCTCAGGATGTCATCGGCCTCTGATTTTTCTGTCCAACTCTTAATTATCGGAACGACAGTGACGTGTATATCTGTCCGTTGGTTGACGGCCTTTCTGATTGCTGCTGTAGCTATTACAACTTTCTTCATCGGGATTAACGGGTGCGAGAGCCGCGGGTCAAAGCTGTCTTCGCGCTTTTCATGCACGTCGCAGTGACCGGGGTCGCCAAAACACCCTCCATGGCCAAAAACGTTGAAGCAGCCGGCAAAACCATAAGCCTCCGTCGGTGGTGTGTTCATGTTCGCATTTGGGTTGTTCACAAAGACACGCGCTTCAAACGATGGTCCGGCGTGGTCCACATCAATGAACTCGAGATCCGCGCGTACAAATTGTTCCGGTACAGTCGAAACCGGTAGCGGCGTCGTTGATTGAAAGACCTTTCCCTGAGCGTACATGCTCTGGGGCGTGCGTGACTGGGGTTGCGGATTGTTCGGTATGTTCTGAGACATTGTTGTTGTTACGACTCCCTTCAGCGGATCGCTACTTTAGAGATCGCGTATTCGTAGCCAAGCGCGTTGACGTTCAATACGTCTTCGACGGTTAACGAGAACGGTTGGAGCACGACGGGCAACAATTCCGGCGAGATGTTGTTGACGCCTTGTCGCAACTGCCACATGTACCAGATGCGATCGATCGTGCAGTGATGAGACCAGAAGAGAGGATCCCAGGCGGCCGTACCGAGGTTTCCCATATCGCCGCCAACGCTACCATTGTTGCCGCCGGCCCATCCGTGAACGTAGTCATGAATGTCCTCGAGCTGAATCGAAAAGTCTCTGAATTGACTGAGATCCAGCAAGCTGTTTACCAGCGCAGCCGAAGGAAGCCATCGCGGATCTCCAGGAAAGCGTCGCGTCCAGCGCCAGATAGGCGGATTTGCGGCGGGAGCATAAATCGCTGCTCGAGACAGTGGATTGAATCGACCGTCCACCGCCGGCTCCGCCAAGGCTGCTGGAACGCCGATAGTGTGTGATGTCGCCGACGTCCAGTCCCACCACGGTAGACCAATCTTCGGATCCGGGCCTGCCTGGTCGCGTAACGCTTTTTCAAAGTAGAGCAGGTAGGCGCGATGCCATGGCAGAAACAGCCTCAGATTTTGCAGGGTGCGAATCGATCGATCGTGGTGATTGCAATACCAGTTTGGTATGCCATGCAGGCCGGCAAAATAGTTATACCCGCGGTTGTCCCAGATGGATTGCAACCTTAGATAAGCGTCGCGTAATACCTGTAACTCCGCTGGTGTAAGACTTTCTATGTTTTTCCTAACTGTCAGACTAGCCATCTAAGACCTCCGAAGAAGTGTGGGACACAGAAGCGCAGCTATGGGGAATCTCTCTCCTGTTAGCTACTTCTAATGAAAAACAGCCACAAATGATGTCACTCGCTCTGGCCGGACGGAGTTTCGCGCCCCATAGCGTCGCGCCAAACAGGGCTGCGGCACTCAAATACGCACCCGAATCCAGTCCCAGGCGAAACTTACAGACGTAAAGCGCAATTGCCGCAACCATTCCCAGGAGCAAAGGACGGTAATCACGAGAGCGATGCGCGTTCCAAAGTAGTAGTCCTAATGGCACAAGGGAAAACGCAATCGTCAATGAACGCAGCCATCCTGCGCTGATGGGCCAGCTAAGGCCCACAGCGCTTACCAAAGCGATCCAGCAGACCGGACACTTCGGCATGATCGCCAGCAGCAGAGTCGATGCAACTGAAAAGCCAATGCTCGTCGATGAACGAGTCATGGGTAACCTGCAAGAGAGAAGAATTTATATTTTGCCCAGTCGTTCGTGTGCGAGGTTCGCAGGCAAATTGACGACCATTAATCGCGTCGAGAGTAAAACCCGTATTTTTGGAGTGCGCACATTAGCGCTGCGTTGTGCAGGAGTCAATGGCAATTCCAGAAGATCACAATCTTGTGAGATTTGATCGTACGTTAGTGAAGATTACTTGCGTCCGGTCTGGCGTGGCTGCACCAACCGAGCGGTGTTTGCGTCTACACTGACTTCTTGAAACTGTCCTGGGCCCCGAGTGACCGGCTCATCGAGCCGCACAAGTAACTGCCCATCCCCCATGCCAATCACAACTCCGGTATAAGTTCTGCTGGGATCGATCAGGATATAGCTCTGGGTGTCTCCTTTAATCTCCACCCTGTCGCCAATCCGAAACTGTTCCATCGCAACTCCCTTCAACATTTCACTAGCACCGATTCCTATATTAGTCATAACAAAAGGTGTGCCAATTGGATATTTTCGAGAAATTTGTTTTTAACACAGCACTTACATCAAATTCTTCGGCACGCGGTCAGTACACGAAGCAAGCCATGCCGGGTCCAGTGACGCTCCTCGTTGGATTTCGGAACAGTTGGGGGAGTAATTTCGGCTAACGTAACGCCGAAAACTCAGGGCTTTGTGGCGCACTCCACACGGCGGTTGACCCACTTCAGGTGAGAACCGATCAATTCTTAAACTTGCAGATTTCTCTTCGACTGTCAGGGTAAACTCAATCGTACCGACAAAAGGCCCGGTGCGTCTAATTGCTTATGTGATTCATGCGGTGACGAAGGAAACGCAGTCACCCTGGTTTTTGAAGATTAGGTTGGTGAAGATCCCCCAACCGCCGTTCTTACACTGATCTAGGTTGGTTGGTCCTTGCGTCGGAACCTGATGACCCAACGGGCACGGTGGCGACCACGGTATTGGTTGCCGTGTCTGTCACGGAGACGCTTCGGTCGATGCACTGGTTTTGCCTTCTGTAGGACTTAACATTGGATACTCCCTTCGGACGTGAGCCTAAGAAGAGAGGTCTTATTAGCCGAACGCGAGGATTGAGCCTCCATCAACTAACGCGGATTTTCGTCCCGGACTCCCTCACGACCTTGAGGCACTGATATAAGCTACCCGATTCGCAGTTCTCCAGTGGCTGATGGAAACGGTGTTCGCCAACACTGCCATTACCCTCGCACCACGCTGCGACTTCTTCATTGGATCAGGTTTTTGTAAACTGAACAGACCTATCACTTTGGGAGAACATATTGCGTGAATATTGAAACTGACTCGACGGAGACTTCTCCAGAAACCTCTGGTGGTCCTTCAAATTTTATTAGAGACATCATTATCGAGGACCTCAAGACCGGTAAACACGAGGGGCGCGTGCAAACCCGATTTCCTCCGGAACCAAACGGCTACTTACATATCGGCCACGCCAAAGCCATTTGCCTCGACTTCGGATTAGCTGCGGAGTTTGGCGGCAAGTGCAATTTGCGTTTCGACGACACTAATCCTTCCAAAGAAGAAACTGAGTACGTCGAAGCGATCATGCACGACGTGCAGTGGCTCGGTTTCCAATGGGACGGACTCTTCTATGCCTCTGATTATTTTCAACAACTCTACGAATGGGCCATTCAGTTGATTAAGGATATGAAAGCCTACGTCTGCGATCTTTCCGCTGATGAGATTCGAGAGTATCGCGGCACGCTAACCGAGCCTGGCGTGGAAAGTCCTTTTCGCAACCGTTCTGTTGAAGAGAATCTCGATCTGTTTGAGCGCATGAAGAACGGAGAGTTTCCGGATGGTTCGCGCACGCTGCGTGCGAAGATCGATATGAGTTCTCCGAACCTTAATTTCCGTGACCCGGTGATGTATCGAATTCTGCACATGGCCCACCATCGCACCGGGAGTCAGTGGTGTATTTACCCGATGTACGATTACGCACACGGGCAGTCGGATTCAATCGAGGGCGTAACGCATTCGATGTGTACTCTGGAGTTCGACAACAATCGTCCTCTTTACAACTGGTTCATCGAACAGCTTGGCATATTTCCTTCGCGGCAATACGAATTTGACCGGTTAGCGCTCACCCACACTCTGCTTAGTAAGCGCAAACTGTTGAAGTTGGTTGAGGAAGGACATGTCGAAGGTTGGGATGATCCGCGTATGCCGACGCTCTCTGGTATGCGCCGTCGCGGTTACACGTCCACGGCTATCCGCAACTTTATTGCGAGTGTGGGAGTCTCCAAGACGAACGGCATTACCCAGTTACAACAACTCGAATACTTCCTGCGTCAACATTTGAATCAGATTGTTCCGCGGGTAATGTGTGTGCAAAAACCGTTGCGCGTGGTTATCGAAAACTATCCCGACGGCCACGTCGAAGAAATGGATGCTGTCAACAACCCGGAAGATAGTTCTGCCGGATCCAGAAAGGTCCCTTTTTCGAAGACGCTTTTCATTGAAGAAGATGATTTTCGTGAAGACCCGCCGAAGCAGTTTTACCGGCTCGCGCCTGGTCGCGAGGTGCGTTTGCGCTATGCGTACTTAATCACTTGCAAGGAAGTCATTAAAGATAGCAGCGGCAAGATAGTAGAACTTCGTTGCACTTATGATCCGGCAACACGCGGCGGTAATACGCCCGACGGTCGAAAGGTCAAGTCGACTATTCACTGGGTCTCAGCGGATCACGCTTTACCGGCGGAGGTTCGTCTTTACGACAACCTTTTTTCTAAAGAAGATCCCAACGACGTTGAAGAGGGACACGATTTTACGGAGAATCTGAATCCTGATTCATTGCAGGTGTTGCGTGACTGCATGATTGAGCCAAGTATGCGAGACGCGGAGCCTGGGACGAAGTATCAGTTCGAACGCCTTGGTTATTACTGCGTTGACCGCATTTCGGGAAACACATTGGTTTTCAATCGGACCATCGGTCTCCGCGATACGTGGGCCAAGATCGAAAAACGCGCAACGCACAATTGATGTTTTGGATCGTATATAAGTTATGACTCGTTCTGTACCAGATATAGCCGGACTTTGGGCAAGTTGCGCCCAACTAGGCTTCGCTCTTGACGTCACCTCCGGGCGTGCTCGAGCGATGATAATCGCCGGAGTCGGACTGATCAGTTTGATCATCGGTGGATTGGCTCTGGCTCGCTCCGGCAGCGGGCGAGGCACGGCTATTGTGGCCCTGGTACTTGGGCTGATCGGTGTGGTTCTCAGCGCAGTGCATCTTGGGGGCTCAACAGGTTTCGGTACCGGTGGTGGACGAGCCGGAGCGATCGTCGGTCTAGTGTTGGCCCTGATCGGCACAACCCTCGGTGGAGTGGCTCTGGCGCGCTCTCGTCGTGCCGACAGCACCGAATGACGCGGCGTTATGCTTACCTTGATCGATCGCGAATTCACGGTGAACGTATCGCGGGACAGAGCTTGGGATTATTTAGCCCGCCTTGATCTATGGCCCACCTGGGCGCCTCACATCAAATACATTGCAACGCGTCCCGAACAGGAACTCGGGCCAAACTCTTCGGGCGTGATACACCTCGCCAATGGCATGAAGTCAACATTCCAGATGACGGAGTTCAATCCGTACCACAATTGGAAATGGTTTGGACCATTTCTATGGCTTACCGTTCACTACGATCATCGATTTGAATCCGTGAGTAGCAACCAGACCAGAGTTAGGTTTGTTTTAGACGCAAGCGGTTTTGGGGTTCGTTTCTTCGGCCGGATCTTCGCCGGGATCTACAGTCGTAACCTGGAACAATCAATTCCTCTCCTCGTCCAGGCAATGGAAGAGTCGGATCTCACATAGCCTTTCCCGCCAAAAGTTCGCCCGCAAGTTTCGGATAGAAACAACAGGCCAGCTTCACCTAGACTGGCCACAATTTAGCGATACGGAGATACCTGTGATGCGATTAGACTTTCAATTTGTAGCCTTACCAACTGAGAACTTCTCATATCTGTTCTCAATGAACGACGCGGAACTGAAATCGAGCGGAGCGAAGCGCATGATTGTTGATTCCCATCCGGGCTACCCGTGCAGAATCAGTCTCGAGGATGCACCGGTCGGGGAACGCGTGATTCTCACAGCCTTTCGACATCACGATGTGAGTTCTCCGTATCAGTCGACCGGACCGATCTTCGTCCGTGAGAACGCGCATACGGCGAAGCCTGACGTTAACGAGATACCGGTCATGTTTCATCATCGCCTGCTGTCCGTCCGAGCTTACGACGCGGTCGCCATTATGAAGAACGCGAGAGTTGTCGAAGGCAGAGTTCTGGAAGAAACGATTAGAGACTTGTTCACAAAAGATTCCATTTCATACCTGCAGATACACAACGCCGGACCCGGCTGCTTCAACTGCACTGTGCAACGCGCATAAACAATCAACGGAACGAACTACGGCTTAGTTTTGGGTATCTTCTGAATCATCGACGAGCAGAACTGCCAGTTGGTCCAAGGGCGTGATGCGGGTAACAACCGGTGTAGGCCGTGTCTGTTGCTCCATACTCGATGGAAGTTCAATTGTGAATTTGGCGCCCTTGCCTGGTCCGTCGGAGGTGATCGTTCCTTGATGCAGATTAATCAGTTGCTGGACGACCGCAAGGCCGAATCCCATTCCAGCTTGAACGCGACTCGCGGCGTATTCGCTTGACGAAACATTTCAAACACGTGAGGCAGAAAAACAGAGATCGCGTGCCGACGTCTCAAAAGGTACTTCGGCTTCGTACTCAACCTGCTCGCCACCAAGGACTCTTTCGATAAAAGGCATGACCGTCTTCAAGCCTTCGTGGCCCATGAATTCGACGATCGGCTTTCCTGCTATGTCCTGAGTTTCATGGCCCAGCATGCGCATAGGTTAGACGGACATTGTCTGCTCGATATCGTACACGAAACTCGTCAGATAGCTTGCAAACATCTTCTTAAGGGTTTATTAGTGGCGCACGTTGCTTGGCGCTCAAACTTCGGAGGTTGATATGAGAATCCGTTTGTCTCTGGCCCTCTTCATTCTTTGCTGTTTCCTGGTAACGACAGTTCCCGCCCAAAACTCCGATGATCCGCTGACGAAAAAAGTCGATCAGTTGTTTGCGACGTGGGACAAACCTGAATCACCGGGTGCCGCAGTTGCCGTAATCAAGGATGGCGCCGTGGTCTATAAACGCGGTTACGGGAGCGCAAACCTGGAATACAACGTTCCGATCACACCCCAAACCGTGTTTCATGTGGCTTCGGTGTCGAAGCAGTTTACCGCCTTCGCCATAACGCTGCTGGCAAACCAGGGAAAACTCTCGCTCGACGACGATATTCGCAAGCACCTGCCGGAAGTGCCGGACTTCAGCAAAAAGATCACGATTCGCCAACTCATCCACCATACGAGCGGACTGCGCGATCAATGGACGTTGCTGGGCATGGCCGGATGGCGTCTCGACGATGTGATCACCAAGGAGCACATCCTGAAGATGGTGCGGCATCAGAAAGAGCTGAACTTTGATCCGGGTGCGGAGAACCTCTATTCAAATACTGGTTACACCTTGCTGGCCGTGATTGTTGAAAGAGTAAGCGGCCAGTCGTTTCGCGAGTACACCGAGGCAAATATCTTCAAACCTCTCGGAATGACAAATACCCACTTTCATGACGACCACGAACGAATCGTCAAGAACCGGGCTTACTCATACACGTCCGCCGGCGCGGGCGGAGGGTTTAAAGCTGCGCCCCTGAATTACGCAAACGTCGGGGCGACCAGTCTGTTTACTACAGCCGAGGATCTGGCGCGCTGGGTCATCAATTACGAGGACAAGAAAGTCGGCGGCGCGGACGTAATCAAACAGATGCATGAGATAGGTGTAGTGACCAGCGGTAAAGCTACTGGCTATGCGTTCGGGTTAGGCATTGGTCCATACCGCGGGTTGAACACTGTCGGACATGCAGGCGGCGACGCTGCTTATCGAAGCTTTGCCTTCTGGTTTCCCGAACAGCGGTTTGGCGTAGTGGTGTTGAGCAATTTCGGTTCGCTTAATCCTCAACAGATGGCGATGCGGATAGCGGACCTTTATCTCGCCGATAAGCTGTCGCCCGAGCCACCCAAACCAGCGACCGCCGAACGAACGTCGGTAAAAGTTGATCCGGCGATCCTGGAATCGTACGCCGGACGTTATCTACTCGACGGAAGAACGCTCGTATTAATAACTAAAGAAGGCGACAAGTTGATGGGCCAACCCGGAAACGCGCCAAAGGCGGAAATGATTCCGCAATCTGAAACTACATTTTTCGTTAAGGAGGCGAACTCTGAGGTAACGTTCGAACGAGACGAAAAAGGTAACGTCGTCCGATTCGCGATGAAGAGTGGAACCCAAAGCCAATCAGCGAAACGGTTGGTCGCGCCCGCAGTCGCGGCTCAGCTAACCCAGTTTGCGGGTGAGTATTATAGTCCTGAACTCGGCACCAGCTACACGATGGTTCTAAAGGATGGAAAACTCATCGCTCAACACCGGCGTCACGATGACATTTCGTTAACTGAACTCGACGGCGATCTCTTTTCAGGTAATCGATGGTTTTTCCAGACGGTCCAGTTCACGCGTGACGATGAAAAACGCATCACCGGATTTCGCTTGACCTCAGGCCGCGTTCGGAATTTGCGCTTTGACAAGCAGTGATAATCACAATACTGATCAGCTTGCTTTGGTTCATCGCTTTTGTTTGGCTCGTTGTTGTGGTCGTCACGCTTCGCGGTGTATCTCGCCAAAAGTCTCTCTCAGCAACGGACAACCTGCGTCTCACGGCCAGTGATGCGCCGCTCGTATCGATTTTAGTTCCGGCTCGTAATGAACAGGATCGCGTGCTGGAGGAATGCATTCGATCAATTCTTGCTCAAGACTATGGAAGGTTCGAAGTCATCGCCGTTAATGATCGTTCGACTGACTCGACGGGGGCGATTTTGGAAGAACTCGCTCAAGGAGATGAACGCCTTCGTGCGATTGAAGGCGACGAGCTGCCGCCCGCATGGCTCGGCAAACCGTACGCGATGCAGCAGGCGCTAGGGCGTGGTATATGCGATGTTGTTTGACTCAAGTCTCAGGATCACAACCGGAAGACGGGTGACGTGGAAGGGACGCCGAATATACGAACGTCATGGAGTTCGGCCGCCGACGAGCTAAAGGCTGTCGTGGCCGAGGAGCGGTCTGTTCGTCTGATCGAAGAAGATATTTATTCTGTCCTGCCTGATACCTCAGTTCAGCACCACTACGACACGAGGGCGCCTCTGTATGATGCGTTTGTTGGCACACGCTTATATAACTTCGTGATGTGGGGAACCTCTCCGCGCGATTACGTTGAGTTCGCGCGACCGGCTCTCGATTCTTCATCCAACGGAATATTTTTAGATGCTGGTTGTGGTTCGATGCTGTTTACTGCACGAACTTACGCTTTTTCAAACCGTCAGATTGTGGCGTTGGATCAATCGTTAGCGATGTTGAGACGAGCGCGGGCACGATTACGAAAGCTTGTGGGCCGTGTCCCTGAAAACATCCGGTTGCTGCAAGCTGACTTAAGTGACTTGCCATTTCGACGAAAGCGTTTTCGTACGGTCATGTGCCTCAACGTCCTGCATCAGTTCGCTGATGCAGCGGCATTGGTTTCCGGTTTCAGTGAGTTACTGTGCGAGGAAGGGAATCTGTATCTGACCAGTTTGATCTCAAACGACCGCACGATTGGAGATTGGTATATCAAAGTGTTGTATCGAACGGGAGAGTTCGTGCGTCCGAGGAATGAGAGGGAATTGAGAGAACTATTTGGTGGGGCTTTCGTTGAACCAATAACTTATGTTGGAAAAGGAAACATGGCATTTATCACTGGTTTGGCCAGCGGCTGAGTACCTTCCGGGGTATGTGCGCGCTCTCGAGCAAGGATGGTCACCCGACAACCGCAGGCCGGAAGCTGGTGTCGAATTGCTCGAACGAATAGCCGAAGATCCCACACGTTTTCTCCTCGAACAAGTCGATCCTGAAGCGAAGGGGCCGCCTGTGATCTTGCCCGATGGGACGAACGTGATACGTTTACCCGGATATTCACAATGGATGTGGGACGGTGAATTTTGCGGAGTTATTAGTTTTCGCTGGCGGCCCGGCACGAGTGAGCTACCGTCGTATTGTCTGGGCCATATTGGTTATTCGGTTGTGCCCTGGAAGAGACGCAAAGGATACGCCACTCAAGCTTTACGAATGCTGCTTCCGCACGTGTGGCAAGAAGGACTGACGTACGTCCAGATAGTAGCTGATGAAGATAACATCCCGTCACGGCGAGTGATTGAGACAAACGGTGGCGTGCTTGTTGAGCGATTCTTTACCACCGATAGTCATGGTGGCAAAGCGAGTTTGCGATATCGCGTTAATAGAGAACCACAGTCGCTCTGAGCCAATTGTGATCACTCGGTCTCACGCCAAGATCGTCAGTAACTCCCCAACGTTGCACGACCGCAGGGCATTGCCCGTTCACGAGCGTGCAGGGTTTTCTCAAGTCAGGAAGCTCGATGTTGATTAGTCCTACCCCACCCTGGAGAAACACGTAATCGATCCTTCTCGTGTCGTGAGTGCGTGTAGTTAGTTCGCCGAGCGGCATGTCGGAGACGCCGTCTCCGTCACGGTCAGACCAGGGCGCGGTCGCGATCCCAGTTTGCAGTCCGAGTTTCCACGCGTCGATATAGTCTGCAAACAGGGGGTACGTGGGAAATAGCGGAGTGAAGTCGAAGTCTCCGCCGAGGATGATGTTAGTGTGACCCAAACCGGCAACCCAGTCGAGTAACTCACGGGCTTGCGCGTTTCGCTGCCATGACTTTCCAGTGATGACATCAGCCTGTGTGTCGGCACACTTGGACCAGCATAGGTGCGTGTCTACGATTAGCGCGCGTTTATTTGCGACGGTTACATCGATCGCTATCGCGCTCTTATCCACGTTCGTGCTGCCATCCCAACCAATGAAGCCGTCGCTTAGCTTGCGGCTGTAGGCCGAGTTCACTGTCACCTTCGACGTTTTGTACCAAATCACCTGGCCGTCGTTCATCTGCGGCGAGTTCTCAGCGTAGGGCGTGCGGCTGAAGCCAAACCTGGCGAACGCTGCGTCCCAGTTCGGTAAGTCGCCTGGGCTGACCTCCTGGGCGTTTACGACATCTGCGAGTGATGCCAGTAGTGCTGCCTGGTTCGCGTAGTCGTAGGCGCCGGAGGTGTTCTGGCCGTGTTGGAGATTTGCTGTGATCACTGTTAGCTCAATGCCCTGTTCAGGTGTTGGAGTTGGCTCCGGTGTTGGCGTCGGAGTCGGCTCGGGCGTTGGTGTCGGAGTCGGCTCGGGCGTTGGTGTCGGAGTCGGCTCGGGCGTTGGT
>Ga0079217_10000184_pt1 | contig 14140 bp, 10 predicted proteins | sample NCAS200_FD_76343 | JGI IMG/M metagenome (GOLD analysis project Ga0079217, IMG submission 76343) | Agricultural soil microbial communities from Utah to study Nitrogen management - NC AS200 | ecosystem: Environmental > Terrestrial > Soil > Agricultural land | place: USA: Utah | collected 2014-06-11 | reverse complement strand
GCCAGCAAGACGTCCGTTAACATGCCGGGACACGGCAGAGTTGTGCTTGCCGTCGACGATGATCCTAAACAGCTCAAACTGCTGGCGACTTACCTGGCCAATCTTGGGTTCGGTGTCACAACCGCAAACGACGGGGCGGAGGCGCTTGCTAAGGCTGAGACGGCCTTTCCCGATGCGGTCATGTCCGATGTATTGATGCCCCGGCTCGATGGTTTCGAGCTCTGTTTGGCGATTCGAAAACACCGGCGGCTTAGCAAAATCCCTGTTGTGTTGCTGACGAATAATTATGGAGATGCCGCAGACAAGCGGTTGGCCTCGGACATCGGCGCCAACGCGCTCGTGATGCGCACACCGGATTGCAAAGACGCCGTGGAGGCCCTGCTCGCCAGCCTGGACCGTCCCGCGCCGTCTGCGGCGCCTAGTGACGATACGTTCGAGGCCGGGCATCGAGAAAGCTTGTTGCGCCAGCTCAATCGCCAAGCAAGACTGAGTGTCGACCTGGCGCGCCGTTGCGCCGCACAGAGCGCGCAAATTTCCGTGCTCGCCAGCGCGGCGCAAAATTTCTTACGCTCCGATCAAAACATTGATAGTTTGTTGTCCGAAATTCTCGCTCACTACCTTGCCGTAATCGGTTTTTCGCGTGGCGCGGTATATTTGGGAAATCAAGGATCCGGCCTGAAGTTGTCGGCTCAGATCGGATTTTCCCCGGCCGCTGAAGCCGCTTTGGCCGACTTTTTCAATTCGACTTCGCTGCTCCACGAAGCCATGGCGAAGGCGGAGCCCATAGTTTTCAGTTCCCCGTCGAATGAAGAGCGGTATCAAACTCTCTTAAACGAGGCGTCGGTGCGCTCGGTGCTGATCGCTCCACTCGCTTTCGATGAACGTTCGCTTGGAGTCATTGCGTTATTTTCCGACACGAGAGGGTTGTACCCGGAATGGATCAATTTTTCTAAATTGATCAATGGCCAGATCAGCCAATCCGTGGCGCTCTGGCAAACCATCTCGCAATTGAAATATTTGGCTGCTTACGATCCATTAACTGCCCTGCCGAATCGCTCGCGATTGATCGAGCGGGCGCGAGAAGTTCTCGGCGGTCAAGGCCATGCGGCCGGAATAGCACTCCTGCGGGTAAACATCGACCGGTTCGAGGAGATCAACAATGCTCTTAGTTATCAAAAGGGCGATGAGTTGCTGCGCCAATTTTCACGGCGGTTGGGCGGCGCGGTAAGCGGCGCCGACATGCTTGCGCGTTTAGACGCTGACGAGTTCGGTGTCCTGTATGTCGGCAACGGAGTTGATCGCGACGCTCCTGAGTGCGCCCGTTCCATCATCAATAGATTGGAAGCTCCTTTCATCATCGATAGTCTGCCGTTGGACATTCACGCGAGTATCGGCATGGCTCGGGCTCCTGAAGACGCGGGCAACGCCGAAGACCTGCTGCGGCGCGCCGATATGGCCATGCGAGCGGCCAAGCGGTCGGGCGCCGGCTTCGTAGCCTACACCGCGGCCATCGACCAGTATGAGCCGCACCGCCTGACGTTGATGGGAGAGCTCAGCCATGCCATCGACCATAATCATCTTGCGCTTTTTTACCAACCTAAAGTAAGTTTCAAGACCAATCGAATCGTCGGTGTGGAAGCGCTCCTGCGATGGATGCATCCGGAGCGTGGTCTGATTGCACCGGACCAGTTCATCCCGCTAGCCGAGAAGACCGGCGCAATCCAACGTCTCACTCAATGGGTGATCAAAAGCGCAATACGGCAATCCATTATTTGGCGTCGGGCGGGTCATCAGTTCAACGTCTCGCTCAATCTTTCGGTGCGCAATTTGCTGGAGCCGGCATTTCCAAACCGGCTGCTCGCCATACTCGATGACGAAGGCGCGTCGGCTGAAGGTGTCACGATGGAAATCACCGAAAGCGCGTTGATGGCCGACCCGGCGAAGGCGAGAAACGTGCTCATTTTTCTGAGCCAGCATGGGATTCGCTTTTCCATCGACGACTTCGGCACAGGCTATTCCTCGCTCGCCTATTTGAAGCATCTGCCGGTCAGCGAAATTAAAATCGACAAAATTTTCGTTTCCAAGCTCTTGGCCGACGCCGACAATACCACGATCGTCCGGTCGACCATCGACCTCGGTCATAACCTGGCACTCTCCGTGACGGCGGAAGGCGTCGAGGATCAAGAGACTTGGGACAGTCTGGGCAACCTCGGTTGCGATGAAGCCCAAGGTTATTTCATGAGCAAGCCGCTGCCCGTCGATCAGTTAAATCGCTGGCTGAGCGAGTCGAAGTGGGGATTGAAGCCAACCGATAGTCAGGGCGCAACGACCTGACTGTCGAACAAATCGCATCATTGCCGAGCCGCGCCGGCATAACGCTATTCTCCTCCAAGTAAGCGTCTGCATTCCCATTTGAGCCACCCGGAATCGCTCTGGAAGAGCGTCCTTTGACGGTTATTGGGCGGCAAGTCTTTCGGCGAATTTTCAATCTGCACAGTCTTTCTATTTTCAGATAACGAACTTCTGCCGCCTCTCATGTACCTGGCGCTTCGCGACGGCATGATCTATGTGCATTCAGAGCGCTCCAGAATTCGCTCTTCGCTTGACAAGCGGTTCTAGGGTCAAATAAGGTCAACACAAAATTCGAAGGAGGTAATGAACTGTGGCAGCAACCTTATGGAAAGATTACAAGACGGTCAAAGTCGAAAAGGAAGATGGGATTACGTGGTGTATTCTCAATCGGCCCGAGAAGCGCAACGCGATGAACCCGCAACTTCACTACGATATGCTCGAAGCGCTCACAGAATTGGAAGTCGATAAGGACACCAAAGTGCTGGTGATCACCGGTGCCGGCCCGAGTTGGTGCGCGGGCCAGGACTTGCGGGAGTATTTTCGCGGCACGGACAACAATCCCCTCGAACGGCGCAAGGCGAGTTGGGCGTCGCAAGAATGGCGTTGGCGCCGGCTCTTCTATTTTCCCAAGCCGACGATCGCGATGGTCAATGGTTTTTGTTTTGGCGGCGCGTTCACCCCGCTCATCGCCTGCGATTTTGCGATCGCCGCCGAGGATGCGACATTCGGCTTGAGCGAAGTGAACTGGGGTATTTTCCCCGGTGGATTGGTAAGCCGTGTTTTGGCCGACGCCATGTGCTACCGCGATGCCATGTGGTACATCATGACCGGCGATCCGTTCGATGGCAAAAAGGCCGCCGAAATGAAGCTGATCAACTACGCCGTGCCGAAAGAAAAATTGCGCGCGGAGACGATCGAGCTGGCGCAGAAACTGATGAAGAAAAATCCGGCGGTCCTGCGCGCGGCGAAGGAAGTTTACAAGTATTGCCGCACCATGGATTATGGCCAGGCGGAAGATTACATGGGCGCGAAAGGCACGGCGCTTCGTCTCACCGACCCGGAGAAGGGGCGCGAAACCGGCATGGAACAGTTTCTCGACAAGAAAAGCTACCGTCCAGGCCTGGGCGAGTACAACCGGGACGCGAAATAGAGTTCAAGGTTTAAAGGTTCAAAGTTGGTTGCGGATTTTGGGTTGACGGTCTTCCCGTCGATCCAAAATCTGCAGTCCTAAAAACGGAGCGAAAGTGGATTTCAATTTACCCGAGGAGCTTCAATTATTAAAAGAAACGGTTCGCAAGTTCGTCGACCGCGAGCTGATACCGCTCGAGCGCGAGTGCCGTCCCGAGGGCGAAGATATGCCCGAGCAGTACATCAAGCCGCTGCAAGAAAAGGCCAAGGCGATTGGCCTCTGGCTGCTCGATGTGCCGCAGGAGTACGGCGGCGCCGGCCTCGACCTGATGAGCCGGTGCGTGATCATGGAAGAGGTGGCGCGCACGGTGGCGATTCCATTTCGCTACGCGCCGATCTTCGGCCCGGAAGTCCGGCCGGTGCTGTTTCATTGCAACGAAGAACAGAAACCGCGCTTTCTTCTTCCCGTCATTCGCGGCGAGAAGAGAATTTGCTTCGCGCAGACCGAACCCGATGCCGGCAGCGATCCGTCGGGGATGAAAACGCGCGCGGTGCGCGACGGCGATCATTACATCATTAACGGAACCAAGCGGTTCATCACCGCGGCCAAGAACGCAGACTATGCGCAAGTCATTGCGGTCACCGATCCGCAGAAGGGCGCGCGCGGCGGCGTGAGCTGTTTCGTCGTCGACATGAAGGCGCCGGGAGTAACGCTCGAACGATTGTGGCCAACCATGATGGGCGATACGCCCGGGCAAATCCTCTTTGAAAATGTCCGGGTTCCCGCGGCCGATATGATCGGCAAGGAAGGCGAAGGATTTTCCATCGCCCAAGGCTGGATTCAGGAAGGACGCATCCGCGGGCATGGGGCGCGTCCCGTCGGCATTGCGTCGCGCGCCCTGGACATGATGATCGAGTATGCCAAAGTCCGCACCACTTTCGGACGGCCCCTGGCGGATCGCCAGGCGATTCAGTTCATGATCGCCGACTCGGCGATGGAACTGCACGCTTGCCGCTTGATGGTCTACGAGTGCGCCTGGCGCCACGACCGCGGTGAAGATATTCGCCAGCTTTCTTACATGACAAAGATTCAGTGCGCCGAGATGGCGAGCCGCGTGGTCGACCGCTCGATTCAGGTGCACGGCGGTTTGGGGCTCATGCGCGAGTTGCCGCTGGAGTGGTGGTACCGTCAGGTGCGCAGCATCCGCATCACCGAGGGCACGCCGGAAGTTTTGCGCTGGCGGCTAGCGCAGCACATTATCAAGAATCATAAGGGTTAACGGTCGCGGTAATGACTGATGCGGTTCGTGGCCAACGATTTCTTTCCTTTAGAATACGGACAACGGGAGTATTGGAGTGTTGGAATAATGGAGTAATGCATTTAGGACCCAGCACTCCACTATTCCAATACTCCATCACTCGATTCCGCTTAGTATCCAAATGAGCGACACCGCAGACTCTACGCAACTCCTACCCGGCTATCGCGTTCTCGATCTGACCTCTTCTATCGGGGCGCTTTGCGGCAAGTTGCTGGGCGACTTGGGCATGGACGTCATCAAAGTCGAACCGCCGGAGGGCGAGGCGATGCGCAGTGAGCCGCCGTTCGCCAGGGGCCATGCGCATCGCGAGGGGAGTTTACGGTTCGCGTATCTCAACGCCGGCAAGCGCAGCGTCACCTTGGACGTTGCGAAATCGAGCGGCAAGAAACTTCTGCTCGACTTAATTGAGCGAACGGACGTCGTCGTCGAAGATTTCGCGCCGGGTTATCTAGCGAGCTTGGGCCTGAGTTATGAAGTTTTGCTCGAAAGGCAAAACAAATTGATTTTGGTTTCCGTCAGCGGCTTCGGCCAGGACGGTCCTTACGCGAATTACAAGACCGCGGATCTGATCGGCAACGCCATGGGCGGTCTGCTCTACATTAGCGGCGATCCGAAGATGACGCCGTGCAACCCGCCCGAAACCCAATCGTTCTACTACGCGAGTCTCTTTGCCTCGTACGGAGTCATGCTGGCGCTGTGGCAGCGCGAGACCCGCGGCATCGGCGCCTGGATCGACGCTTCGGTGCAAGCGAGCATGGCGCTGCACGAGCACGTGGCATTCAACTATTCGGCCGAAGGCCGGGTGATGAAACGCGCCGGCAGCCAGCACCAGCACAATGCGCCAGCCAATCTATTCCGGTGCAAAAACGGTTGGATTTCGCTCTTTGTCACGCAGACGCACTGGCCGCTTCTGCTGAAGGTTTGGCCGGATCACGATCCGTCGCTCGACGATCCGAAGTGGATCAATAGCAATCTGCGCCGGCAGCACGCCGATTACATCAACGCCCAGGTGACTGCTTTTACGTCGCGGTTCCTCAAGGAAGATCTTGCGGAGTTGATGCAGAAAAACGGTATCCCCGGATTGCCGGTCAATTCACCGTCGGATTTTATGAAGGATCCGCATATTCAAGCACGCGGCTTTTTCGCCAATGTGAATCATCCGGTGCTCGGTACTTTCGCTCAACCCGGCAGCCCGTTTATGATCGACGGGCAACGTTCCGCGCCGTCGCCGTCGCCGCTCTTGGGACAACATAACGACGACGTTCTATGCGGCGAGCTTGGCTTGAGCGCGAACGAGTTGGCAGTACTGGCGGCGGAAAAAGTGATCTGAAAAAAACTTCAAAATTAAAAGGCAAAATGAAAAACAGAGGAATCTGTCCGGTGTGACTTCGATCTGATGTTTGAATTTTTAACTTTAAATTTTTAATTCCATGTCTCCCAGCCAAATTCTCAAAGGCGTTCGCATTCTCGCTTTTACGACAGGGTACGCCGGCCCGTACGCCGGGCGCTTGCTCGCCGGCTACGGCGCCGAGGTGATCAAGATCGAATCGAAGAAGGGCGGGCTCGATACCTTTCGTCACTACGGCCAGCACAAGGACATCGACGCGGCGCCGCGGTTCATCGAGTGCAACCTCGGCGTCCGATCTTTTGCCGTCAATCTCAAACATCCGACCGGCGCCAAGCTGGTCCGAGAACTGGCGAGCAAGTCGGATGCGATTCTGCAGAATTTCCGGCCTAGGGTATTGGATAAACTCGGTTTGGGCGATGATGAGCTGAGAAAATTCAATTCCAAGCTTGTGATTGTAAAGCTGCCCGGCTTCGGCTCGGAAGGACCGAAAAGCGGCTATGGGACCTGGGGATTTAATCTCACGGCTTTTTCGGGGATGACCTATCTTTGGAATCACCCGGAGCAGGATCGCCCCATCGGCAGTCAAGGCGTCTACCCGGATCATTTGGGCTTCGTCATGGGTCCGACCCTGCTGGTCGGAGCGCTGTTGAATAGCCGGCGCGCGGGCAAGGGCGTGACCATCGATCTGGCGCAGATCGAAGGGACGGCTTACACGCTCGGCGCCACCTATCTTGAAACATCCGTCAACGGCGACGATCCGCAACCGAAGGGAAATCATTACGTCCAGGCAGCGCCGCACGGTTGTTTTCCATGCCAGGGGGATGATCGATGGTGTGCGATTTCTGCGCGTGACGATGTGGAATGGCGCGCACTTTGCGGCGTTATCGGCCGGGCGGAACTGCTGAGCGACGCGCGCTTCAACGATCTTCAGGCACGCCTTGCACACAGCGCTGAGCTTGACGCCATAGTTCAAGAATGGACCCAGGCGCGGCCGGCGGAAGAGGTGATGACCCGGCTGCAAGCCGCCGGCGTGCCGGCGGGTGTGGTGCAAACCGGCGCCGACTTATTGAAAGACCCGCAACTACGCCACCGCGACTATTTCGCGCCTTTTTCCGAGTCGCTGATCGGACCGTTTGAAATTCCCCGCGCCGGTATCACGTTTCGCGGCGCCGCCGAAGATCCGCTTCTTCTGCCGAATCGGTTCGGCGCCGACAACGATTCCATCCTCGGCGAGATTCTCGGCTACGATCAGGCGACTATCGAGAGCTGGCGCCGGGAAGAAATCCTCACGTAACTCATCGCGATCTGACGATCCATCGTGGAGGGAATGCGTATGATGGCAAGAAGATTTTCCGTCGTACTCCTGTCAGTTGTTTTGCTTCATGCTCCGCTCGGATTCGCTCAGGAGCGAGTCAAGCTGCGCGTCAGTTCCGCTACCAAGACGCTGGGATACGGCCCGCTCTGGGTGGCGTCCAAGATGGGATTCTTTGATCGCCAGGGACTCGATGTCGAACTCGTGGTCATTCGCGCTTCCGACGTGGGCATTCAGGCGTTGGCGGGCGGGTCGCTGGAAATCGCCGGCAGCGCTTCCGACGCGCCGATCGCGGCGATCGAGAAAGGGCTCGATCTGGTGATCGTCGGCGGCATCATCAATGGTCTCAGCCAGTCGATCATGGCCGCCAAAAAATTTAAAACCTACGGGGACCTGCGCGGCGCGACGTTCGGCGCCATCAGCCTCACGTCCGGCGTGACCTTCGCGTTGCGCCAAGTCCTGAAAGGCAAAGGGCTCGAGTACCCACGCGACTACAAGCTGCTGGTCATCGGCGGTACGCCGCAGACTTATGCGGCGCTGGTCGCCGGGCAGATCGACGCTGCGGCGCTGTCGTTGCCGGTGAACTACGCCGCGGAGGAGCAGGGCTTCAACGAGATCGGCCGGTTCGTCGACGTGATCCCGAATTATCAACTCGCGGCGCTTTCGACCAAGCGCTCCTGGGCCGAGAAGAATCGACCGGTGATGGTGCGGGTGATGAAAGCGATGGCGCAAACTATGCGTTGGATGCATCAGAACAAAGAAGCGGCGGCGGATTTTCTCGCCAAGGAGATGAAGCTCAAGCCGGAACATGCGCGGCGCGGCTGGGAATTTTACACCGCGACGCGCACATGGCATCCCGACGGCGACATAAACCTGGACGGGCTTCAGATCGTGACGCAAATCTATTGGGAACAGACTCAATCAAAAGGGCCCGTGCCGAAGGCGACGAAGTACATCGATCAAAGTTACCTGCGCGAAGCGCTCAAGGAATTGGGCGGGCGGTGAGCCTTTTGGATCGGGTTCACCGCAACGCCCTAGCGCTGTGGAGCCGCAACCAAAACCGGGAGTATCTCCCGCAAAGCATGTCCTGAGCAATGTCGAAGGGACGCAAAGCCGCAAAGGACATTGTCATTTCGACCGCAGGAGAATTCTTTCTTAAATCCGTTACTTTCGGTTGGATAACAGCTTCGGGCCATTCAAAGGAGGGTGGGAATTTTGACTAAGCTAGTCCTGAGTGTGATCGCAGCGATTGTCGGTTTCAGCATCGGCGCATCGGCTGCCCGGGCGAACAGCCACGATTTCTACAGCGGCAAAACTATTCGCGTGATCGTCGGCTATGCGCCGGGCGGCGGCTACGACTTTTATGCCCGCTTGCTGGCGCGCTACATGGGTAAGTATATTTCCGGAAATCCCGCGTTCATCGTCGAGAACATGCCGGGCGCCGGCAGCCTGGCGTCGGCCAATTATATTTACAAACTCGTCAAGCCCGACGGGCTGACCCTCGGCCACTTCAGCGGTTCCTTGTTTCCGTTGCAGGCCATGGGGCAGAAAGAGATTGCTTTCAACGCGGCCAAATTCGAACACGTCGGCGGTGTGGCCAAAGTCGAAATCGCTTGCGGCTTTTCCAAGTCGGGCGGTATCGACAGCGTCGAAAAGTGGATGGCCCAGAAGACCGCGCCACGCATGCCGGGAACGGCGCCAGGAACGGGCGGGCACGATACTTCTCGGTTGCTACACGCAACTCTCGGCCTCCCAATGCAACTGGTGCTCGGCTACAAAAGCACCGGTGAAATGCGTCTCGCCATGGAGCGGGGTGAGGTGCATGGGATCTGCAATGGGTGGGAAACGTTTCGCTCGCTGTGGAAGAAATCGATCGAGAGCGGCGACATGATCATGGTTTTACAGGCGCTGCCCAAGCCGCACCCCGACTTGCCGAAAGTGCCGCTGGCGATCGACTACGCGAAGACCGACGAGGCTCGGCAGTTGATCCAGCTCGGCGCTCATGACGTTTCCGCTATTGCCCGACCGTTTGTCTTGCCTCCCGGTACGCCGAAGGATCGCGTGCAGATCATGCGCAAGGCTTTTACCGCGACAATGAGCGATCCGGCATTTCTCGCCGATGCAGAGAGAGCCAATCTCGACATCAGCCCGCTTGCCGGCGAAGAGTTGGAAAAGACCGTCCTTGGAATTCTCAAAACGCCGCCGGCGCTGTTGGCCAAGCTGAAGCAAATTATCGCGCCGCAGTAAGTCGGCCGACGGCGTTCCAAAGGTTCCAGTCGTTCGACGGCTTCGCTCCGTTCAAGCCGTTCCAACTCCTTCGCGCTGACTCAGATGGGGCAATACCTAGGAGCTTAACACCAATACGGGACTTCGGATTCCGACTAGAGTCTCGTGCCTCAAGCCTTTTGGCGCAATCTCTTGAATATTTCCCTGCGTGACCTTATAAATCAGCGATCACGTTTCGTTGGATCAACGCGGAGTGATTAACCCACCTAAAACGCTTAAAACCGATCGCCTACGACTGAGAAAAGCAAAGCTGGCCGATGCTGACGCGATTTTTCGCCAGTACGCGCAAGATCCGGAAGTTACCAAGTACGTCAGTTGGCGCGCGCACAGCGACATCGAAGAGACGCGCGAGTATGTCAGAATGTGTCTGCTCGCCTGGGATGTCGGGAAGGCGTTTCACTGGGTTATCGAACGAAACGAAGACAAACACGCCATCGGCATGATCATCGCCAGAGTGGGCGGAGAAAAGTGGGAGTTGGGCTACGTGTTGGCGCGTGCCTACTGGGGACGCGGTTACATGACCGAGGCTCTTAAAGGGGTGATCTCGTGGGCATTGAAGCAGCAGGATATCTACCGGATCTGGGCGGTGTGCGACGTCGATAATGTCGCTTCCGCGCGCTGCATGGAAAAAGCCGGCATGCAGCTCGAAGGCATCTTGCGGCGCTGGTCGGTTCATCCCAATATCAGTCCGGAGCCGCGCGACTCTCGGTGCTATGCGATTGTGAGGTGAAAAAGATGTGGGTTGGAATGATGGAATAAATGGCTTGGTGGGGGAATCAAACTCCAGCAGCTCAATCCGCAGCTATCCGTGCAATCTGTCGATTTTTACGACAACTCCTTAGATTAGTCGCCGGGCTGGAGAGGTCCGCGGTTTTTCAAAAGCTGGGCCCGGCTCGTTAACGTTGCGCCAACAACCAATTCGGCATCAGGGGGATTCATGTTTCAAATTTTTACTATCGCGCTGATCATTTCTACGCTCTCGATCGGCGCCTCGACCGGCTTTGCTCAAGACCGCGTGCGGGTAGGCTGGGCGGCGATGACCGCGTCGCACACGCCGCTCTGGGTGGCGCAGGAAAAAGGATTCGCGGCCAAGCAAGGGTTGTTCGTCGAATCGATTTTTTTTGGCGCCGGTCCGCCGGCGATGCAGGCGCTGGTGGCGGGGGATCTCGACATCGTCGTCACCTCCGCGCCCAACGTCGTTAACCCGCGGCTCGGCGGGGTTGATGCCGTGATGGTCCTGTCGATCATCCCGACTTTCATCGATCACATTATCAGCGCGGCGAGCATCACGAGTCCGGAGCAATTGAAGGGCAAAATCGGGTCGGTCAACCGTTTCGGCAGCATTTCGGAAATGGGGCTGCGTCTCTCGCTCAGGCGGCTGGGCATCGATCCGGATAAGGACGTGCGCATCGTCCCGGCAGGAGGCAATCCGGAACGGCTCGCAGCGATCTCGAAAGGAATCTCTCAGTTCACGATCATGAACGAGCCGTTTATCAAAGAAGCCGAGCGTCTCGGTTTTCGCGATCTGGTCAACATGGCGACGTTGAAGATTCCGCTGCACGGTAACGGCATCGTTACGCGGGAAGCGATCATCAAGGCCAGGCGCCCCGTAGTAACAAAATTCGCCCGCGCCATCACCGAAGCGATCCACTATATTAAAACCGACAAGGAAGCGACGAAAGCGATCATCGGCAAATACACTAAATTTACCGATCCGGAAGGTCTCGAACGAACTTACAAGAACTACACCTCGGTGCTGCTGGACGTGCCTTATCCCGATCCCGCGGGGATCAAGACTTTGCTCGACGACATGGCGCCGAAAAATCCCAAAGCCGCGGCCGCCGATCCGAAAGGCTTTGTCGATCAAAGTTTCGTTCAGGAGATGGAAACGTCGGGGTTTATCAAGCAGCTACACAAAAGATAGTATTGGAAAGCCGGCAGGAAGCAGGCATGCGCCGCAATAACCTCGCGTGATTTTATGCCGATCTTATCTTAGACATGACAGCCTAAATGGGGTGTAGAAAACGGTGGTGACGCCGGTTGAAACTTAGAAGACGATTCTCGAGGTTTTACAATGCCGGTTTTGTTTGCTCTGGGTTTTCGTCCGTTCTTTCTCTTGGCGGGACTTTTTGCAGTATTCTTGATCGCGATATGGGTGCCTATTTTCGTGGGTGGGTTTGCGTACGAAACCTACTACGGCCAGATTGGCTGGCACAGCCACGAGATGATCTTCGGCTATACCTGCGCGGTCATTGCCGGATTTCTACTGACCTCCGTACGCAACTGGACGGAAAGAGAGACGCCGACCGGCAATCTTTTGGCGGGTATGGCCACGCTATGGCTCTTCGGCAGAATCCTGCCGTTTTTTCCCGACGATTTTTCGCCATGGTTTATTGCTTTCATCGACCTGGCATTCTTGCCGGCTCTGGCTGTGGGTATCGGTGTGCCGCTGGTGCGCAGCGGTGAACGTCGGAACTTGCTCTTTCTGCCGCTTTTGGCTGCGTTATGGTCGGCAAATGTTCTCGTTCATGCGGACCTTCTCGGCATGGCACGGGATCTCGGGCGCAAAGGAATCTTTCTCGGACTTGACCTCATTATTCTGTTGATCGTGATCATGGGCGGGCGGGTGATTCCATTTTTCACGGAGCGGGCGCTGCCGGGCGTGGTGATGAAGCGTTGGCTGGCCATCGAGTGGCTATCGCCGTTAAGCGTGCTAATGTTTTTGCTGGCAGATTTATTTTTTGCAGACTCGCTCTTGTCCGCAAAACTTGCCGCCTTTGCTGCGTGCGCCAACTTCATTCGACTCGCCGGCTGGTACACGCATCGCTATTGGCGCGTTCCGCTGCTTTGGGTACTGCACTTTGGCTACGGTTGGATCATCGCGGGTTTTTTCTTTAAAGCCGGAGCAGGACTCGGTTTTGTTCCGCCGCAGTTTACGATTCATGCGTTCACGGTCGGCGGCATCGGCGTGCTGACCCTCGGCATGATGGCGCGCGTCTCCCTTGGGCACACGGCCAGGCCTCTTGCGGTCGGACCATCCATGGTCGTTGCCTTTGCCCTGCTCAATCTCGCCGCCATCGGTCGCGGCTTACTGCCGATCTTGCAGCCGCAATGGTTTTCCCAGTTCATCATCACGAGCGGCGCGCTGTGGATCGCGGCGTTTTTGATTTTCGTCGTTATCTACGCGCCCATCCTGACACAAGCGAGAATCGACGGCCGCCCGGGTTGAGGGTTGTGCAAATCGGCGCGGCTGTTGTAATGACTCAAAGACCACGGCAAGGGAGATGTTCATGAGCAAATTCATCAGCACTCGGTTCCTAGTGCTAACGTTGGCCGTGATCTGTGCAACTCTACGCTCCAGCTCCCCGGGATTTGCCGTGGAAAAACTCGTCGGCCTTCAGTCCGCGCCGAGCATCGCCATGGCGGTGCCTTGGTTTGCCGAGGAAGCTCGTCTCTATCCAAAATACGATCTCGATTTCCAGCTGGTTTATATAGCTTCGTCGGGCATCGTCACTGCCGCGATGAGCGGCGGCAACGGCAGCGTGGCGATGGCCGGCGGCGAGGGACCGATTCGCGCTTTTTTGAGCGGCAATACCGATTTTGTTTTTATCGGCTCAGTGAAAAACGTCCTCACGCATAGCATCATGGGCAAGCCGGACATCAAACGCCCTGAAGATTTAAAAGGCCAACGCATCGGCGTTGGCCGCATCGGTGGCAACTCGCACTACTTCACACAACTTGCCAGGCGCCAGAAGGGCCTCGATCCGCTCAAGGATGCGAACTTGATTCAAACCGGCGGGGCGCCGGAGACCTATTTGGCGCTCGCCACGGGCGCAGTCGACGCGGCTTCAATTACCACGCCGCAGGACACGCGCGCGGCGTTTCAGGGCTTCAACTACGTCATCGACGGCCGCGAGCTCAAACCTCCGTACGTGGCCACGGGCTTCGTCACTTTGCGCTCGGTCATCGCCAAACGGCCGAAGGTAATCAGCCAATTCATGCGCATGATGGCAGAGTCGTACAAAATTATGAGAACCGATCGCGACCTGGCGTTTCGACTGATGGCCAAAAAAATCGGTCTCACCGACCGCAAAGTTTTCGACGCCGCCTATACCGCCGAGATGAAAGTCCTGGAGCCCCGCCTCGATATCAAACCGATCGCGATCCAAGCGACCCTCGACGAGATCGCCAAAACCGACCCGCGCGCCAAGCAGGTGAAAGCGGAGCAGTTGATCGATCGGCGCTTTCTCGAAGAGATGGAGAAGGACGGGACGTTTGATCGGTTGGGGTTGGTGCGCTAAAAGCGCGCGTTCGAGGGGGTTTAAAGTGTCGAACCTTGAACGAGGATTACGCGAACAGGTACGTGCGCATGACATCGCGCAGCATCGGGAATTG
>Ga0079217_10000182_pt1 | contig 14206 bp, 11 predicted proteins | sample NCAS200_FD_76343 | JGI IMG/M metagenome (GOLD analysis project Ga0079217, IMG submission 76343) | Agricultural soil microbial communities from Utah to study Nitrogen management - NC AS200 | ecosystem: Environmental > Terrestrial > Soil > Agricultural land | place: USA: Utah | collected 2014-06-11 | reverse complement strand
GTGCAGACGACGCTGGCGCTGGGAAACATCGCGATCGACCGGCGCAGCGCCGACTACATGACGATGGTGGTGATGAACCACGTGATCGGCGGCGGCGCCTCTTCGCGCTTGTTTCTCAACCTGCGTGAGGAGAAAGGGTATACCTACGGCGTTTACAGCGACTTCAGCGCGCTGCGCTATCCGGGACCCTGGCGCGCCGGTGGCAGCATGCGCACGGAAGTCACCGAGGCGGCGCTGGCGGAGTTTTTTAACGAATTTCGACGCATCAGGGAGCAAAAGGTCGCAACGGAAGAGCTCGAAGCGAGCAAACGAGCGATCGTCGCAAGCTTCGCGCTTTCTCTTGAACAGCCGGCCCGTATGCTTGGCTTCGCCGTCACATCCAAGCAGTACGGTTTTCCCGGCGATTATTGGGATACGTATCCCACGAAAATCATGGCCGTAACCGCGGACGATATCCAGCGCGTCGCGCGCCAGTACTTAAATCAGGAGGCGTTGCAAATTGTCGCCGTCGGTGACGCCAGCAAGATCAAAACGGGGTTGGAGAAGTACGGTAACGTAGAAGTCTTCGATGCCAGTGGCGCGCCGCTTGCCGCGATCCAACAGCGGTAACGCGCAGCACATGATAGCGCCTCAACTGCTCAAAAGCGTGAACCGGCGACGCGGCATAATTCCGCTTGTTTCCCATAGGCCTGTGCAAATATAATTCGGCGATTTACGGTGACAGCGATGATGGGGCGCCAATAAATATGTCGGATGAAGTTTCTGCTCCTGCGGCGGCAGCGTTATCCGGCCTGCGCGTTTTGGATTTTACCGGACGCATGGGCGGGTATTGTGGCTTGCTGCTTGCCAACCTCGGCGCGGAAGTCATCCTGATCGAATCTCCAGGCGGCGATCCCATGCGCGCCGAAGGGCCGTTCAAAGACAACCTGTCCCACCCGGAAAAAAGTTTGTCGTTTGCCGCCTACCACACAAATAAACGCAGCATCATTCTCAACATGGAAGAAGACGACGACCGGCAAATGCTGCGGACCGTCGCGCGCCAGGCGGATGTGCTGATCGAAGACAAAGCGCCGGGATTTTTGGAACGCTATGGGCTCGACCATCAAGCGCTTCGGTCAATTAACCCGGCGCTGGTAATGACTTCGATCAGCGGATTCGGCCGGTCCGGGCCCTATCGGGATTTCAAGGCGCCCAGCATTGTCCCCTTCGCCATGGGCGGATTGATGTACCTCTGCGGCCACCCGGGCCGTGCGCCGCTCATGGGCCCGTGCGATGTCGCCTATCATCTGGGTTCGGTGCACGCTGCGTTCGGCACTCTCGTGTCGTTGTTTAACCGGCGCTTGACCGGCTTTGGCGAGCATGTCGAGGTATCCCTGCAAGATGTGCTCGTCGCCGACCCGTTTTTGCGTATCATCACGCGCCACAGCGTGACCGGCGAAATTCCAGAGCGCACAGGACATAGCCAGTCAACGACCGTTGCGGAAACTTATCAATGCCGCGACGGTTACGCGCGCATCTTCGTCAACCAGCCGGATCACTGGAGGCGCTTTGTCGAGTGGCTCGGCCGCCCGCCTGAGTTGCTCGATCCCAAGCTAGAGAATGTGCAAAACCGTTTTTCGCTCCGGCAAACCATCGATCGTCTGGTCGAGGCGCGCACTCTAAATTACGCAACAAAGCAGTTCTTCGATGAGTTTCAATCTCTGCGCCTGGCCGCGGCGCCGATCAATCCGCCGAGCGCTTTTCTTGCCGACGAACAAACCCGGCACAGAAACTATTTAACCAGCGTCGACCATGCTCATCTCGATCGCCATGCTTTTCCCGGTGATCCGTACAAGTTTTCCGAAAGCCCCTGGCATATCGAGCGCGGCGCGCCGCTTCTCGGCGAGCATCAAGCGGAAATCGGCCGAGAATTAGCTATGCCTTCGCCTTGGCTAACTCACCATACGGGCACGGACGCTCCGCCCACGGCCGGCAAGAATCTATTCGAGGGAATTCGCGTAATAAGTTTTCCGACGGGCATCGTGGGACCGGCGCTTGGGGGGTTGCTTGCGGAACATGGCGCCGAAGTTATTTCTGTCGAAGCTGGCCGAACGGCGGGAGGGCAACTTGCTCAGAAATTCCAAATCGTCGCGGACCTGGAAAGCAACCACGATCGCAAACGGATCGCAATCGACATGAAGCACCCGGAGGGCGTTACCTTGGCAAAAAGGCTCGTCGCCAAGTCCGACGTTGTGGTGGAGAATTTCAGCGCACGGGTGATGGCGAGTTGGGGGTTGGATTATTCGCGCGTGAAAGAAATTAATCCGCGGATAATCATGGCGAGCCTTCAGGCTTTCGGTCAGACCGGACCGAGACGTGACTATGTCAGCTTTGGGCCGATTCTCATGTCGTACTCCGGTATGGCCTATCTTTGGCGCGATCCGGATATCGAGCGACCTGGCGCGGGATGCCAGACGGCTTTTCCCGACTACGTCGCTCCTTCTTATGGCGCTTTGGCGATTCTCGCCGCCTTGCACCATCGCGCGCGCACCGGGAAGGGTCAGTACATCGATATTTCGCAGGCGGAAACCGCCGCTTCGATGATCGGGCCGGCCTACTTGGAATATCTTGTTACCGGGCGGGAGCCTCAACCGCTCGGAAACGTCAGCGCCACCGCGGCGCCGCATGGTTGCTACCGGTGTAAAGGCGACGATCGATGGTGCGTGATCGCGATCGAGTCGCAAGACGAATGGATTCGTTTCTGCGAGCTGGCCGGTCACCGGGAGTGGTTATCGGACCACCGATTTTCCGAACCGCCAGCTCGCCTGAGTTATCGGCAAGAGCTTGACTACTGGATCGGCAAATGGACGGCGCAGTTCACGCCGCACCAGGTGATGATGATGCTGCAACGAGCGGGCATTGCCGCCGCCGTAGTGCAAACCGCCGAGGACCTTTACCGCGACCCGCACCTGCGCGAGCGCGGCTTCGCGCGCGAAGTTTTCCACTCTCAGGTCGGCTGGATTACACGCGCCGGGCCGTCTGTGCGCATTGGGGAGCATGCTCCCGCGCGCCAGAGCTTTGCCCATGTCGCAGGTGAAGATAATGAGAGCGTATTGGGCGAGGTTCTGGGCATGTCACGCGAGGAAATCCGCGATCTCGCCGAGCGGCGAGTGCTGCGTTAATACTTGACTGCAAATCGTGCGGCCAAAGAGCTAGCGCGCTCCCCAGCCATCCTTCGCGCAGCTAGCGAGCTTGTTTTTTCGAGAAGCCGTTTCCAGCGCCGATGCGGCAGTGACAGTCCATGAAACTTCTGTGCTAATTCCTTGACACGTGCTTGAGAACCTCACCGATCACTTGATCGGTGCTAATATTTTCGGCTTCAGCTTGAAAGTTGAGGATAAGGCGGTGGCGCAGCGCGGGGTAAAGAACCCGCTCGATGTCTTCGTAGCTCACATGGACTCTGTTCTCGGTCAAAGCGTTCCCTTTGGCGCCAAGAATAATCGCCTGCGCGCCGCGCGGGCTTGCGCCGTATCGGATGTATTGCTTCACTAATGACTTTGACGGCCCACCATTGACGGCGTCGGCCTGAGTGGCGTGAACCAAACGGACAACATAGTCTTCGATGGGCGGCGCGATCATGACTTGACGCAGCAGCTGCTGCATTTCACCTACTAATTGACCACCATCTTCAGGCAGGACCCTGGAGATCTCACTGGTTGCGGTCCCGGTTGTTCGTTTGAGAATTTCTTTCAGCTCAGCCGGCGCCGGTGCTGTCACTAGGAGCTTGAAAAAAAATCGATCCAGCTGCGCTTCCGGGAGCGGGTAGGTGCCTTCGAGCTCGATCGGGTTTTGCGTCGCCAAAACGATAAACGGCGTCTCGAGAATATGCGAATCGCCGAAGACGGTGACTTGCTTTTCCTCCATCGCCTCGAGCACCGCTGATTGAGTTTTCGGCGTCGCTCTGTTGATTTCGTCGGCAAGAACTACGTGCGCGAAGATCGGTCCGCGCTTGAACTGAAATTCACGCCGACCACTGTCCTCAGTCAACACTTCCGTTCCGACGATATCCGAAGGCATGAGGTCCGGGGTGAATTGAATGCGCTTGAACGACATGCCGAGGGCCTGACTCAGAGACTTGACCAGCAAAGTCTTGCCCAGCCCGGGAACTCCTTCGAGCAATACATGCCCGCCCGCAAAAAAAGCGATCAGAATCTTTCGAATCAGGTCATCGTGGCCAACGATGACCTTTTGCACCTCGGCTTCGAGACGCCTGAAGGCTTGCTGAAATTGTTGCGGCTCCATTAGTCTCCTTTTCCCCTACTAGCGAATGATCCCGCGATACTCGATCGGCACTTGTTGCTTTTCCGTCGGCGCATTCGGCACGTGCGCGGGCAGCGGCACGTTGCTCACCGGGACCTGCGTTCTCGCGCGGGTATTTTTTGATTCTTTGCCGGTGCGGCTCTCGCCTTTCGCGTCGGCAACCAATTCCTCGGGCATTTGTACGGTCACATAGCCCTTCGTGGCCAAACCCTCTTTGCCCTCGCCGGGCTTATAAAACCGATCAGCCTGCGGCCCGCCTTGCGGCGGCGGTTCTTCTGACGCTTGTTGTTTGCCGGCGCCGTCTTTGGCGCCACCTTCGGTCTTACCCGCTTTCTCCTTGTTCGGATCCTTTCCGGGCTGGTTTGGATCCGGTTGATTCTGATTGTTTTTGGCATCGCCGGCCTGGTTTTTCTCTTGTCCCTGTTCTTTCGGCTTTGCCTGAGCCGACTGTCCCTGGTCCATCGTTTCCTGGCTCGGTGCGGCTGACTCGCCTTTACTTTCGCCGCTGCCTCCCTGGCTTTGTTTGTTTTCTCCTTGGCCATCTTGGGGCGCATTGCTTTGAATTCCGCCGCCGCCCTTTTGTTGATCCTTTTGCTGATCTTGCCCGCTCGCCAACTGTTGCTGCTTTTCCAGTCCATCGAGCGCGCTCGCCGCTTGACTGAGCAAGTCGCGATTGTCTTTCTGCTCTTCTTTCTTTTGCTGCTCGTTGAGCTTTCGCTCCATGTCCTGCGCCAGGGCCTGCTTCTCTTGCGGAGAAATTTTCGGATCGTCGAGCTTCGACAAAACAGTTTGAAGCTCTTTGGTCAGTCCTCGCAATTCCGGCTTTGCCGCCATTTGTTGCGCTAGTTCGCGCAGTCGCTCTTGCACCGTCGCGCCATATCGCGCCGACTGAGCAATCGGCAAAAGCAAATGGAAGAGAACAACGGTGATCAGCGAAGTCCCGAGAGACCAATAGGCCGAGCTTTTGAACTTGTAGGGAAAATCGCGCCTGAGCTGTATGCGATTGAGAAACCCTTCGGTTTGCAGGCGAAGTCGCGTCAACAACACTAATGGCTGGCTGGCCGGATCAATCGTCGCAAGCGTCAAAAAATGATCTTTCGCTCCCGATTTTTGATCGACCAAGTGCGCGGCCCGGCGCACGGTCGGGAGCAGCGGTGGGCGGCGTAGCAAGACTGCAAATGCTCCGAGTCCCAAAGTAAAAATTGCCGCTACGATCGCACCAGTCCGGCTCAACCATGCGGCCTGAAAAAGCAAGGCGAGGACATAAACTACGGCGGCCGCCGGCGGCACAAACAGCAGCAACGAGTCCCACAATACTTGGCGACTCAGTTGAGCGACCAAACGATGGACGAGAGTCTCAGGTCGTTCCGGACTCGATGGGCGTGAGAGCACCTGCATTGGCGCAACTATAACATGTCGGCTGGCGACGCTTAAACTCGGACTGGTTAACGCCGCGTCGCCGACTTGAAACGACTTGGCGACGGCTCACGAACGGGTTGGTAGATCTTGACCGCCTGGTTGTGCGCCTCGATGGTCTCGGAAAATAAATGCGTGCCGTCGTTTTTCGACACGAAGTAAAGATAAGAAACTTGAGCTGGCTGAAGCGCGGCCCGGATGGAGGAAAGACCAGGATTACAGATCGGACCAGGCGGCAGCCCAGCGATACGATAGGTATTGTAAGGAGTCGGTTCTTGGAGATTCTTTCGCGTTAAATTGCCGTTAAAGTTTTTCATGCCATAAATCACCGTCGGATCGCTTTGCAGCGGCATTTGACGCTGTAAACGGTTGTGGAACACGGCAGAAATCAAAGGGCGTTCGCTTTCAATCCCGGTTTCTTTTTCGATTATCGAAGCGAGCGTGAGAATTTCATGAGCTGTGAGTGAAGTCGTGCCATCGCGCTGGTTCAACACCGGCAATGATACTTTGCGGAATTGTTCCGCCATCGTCGCAATAATAGCCCTTTCCGGCGTGGACGGCGTAAAGTGGTAGGTGCTTGGAAACAAGTAACCTTCGAGCCCCTTTTCATTCAACCCAAGGGTCGCGAGCAGGCTCGCATTGCCGGTTTCAGCGATGAACTTGTCCTTACCGGCGATTTGCATCTTTTCAAGCAATTCCGCTATTTCCTTGACCGTGAGACCTTCGGGAATCGTGACCGTCTGAAAGATACCCCTGCCCGTTACCAGGCGGTCCAAAATCTCGCGCGGCGGTACGCGGGTCTCAAAGCGATAGAGGCCCTGATGAATCTTTTTTTCTACACCATTTAGACGCGCCCAGAGAGAAAATAGAAACCCATTGGCGATGAGTTCCTGGTCGCGCAGTTTGCGCACAACGGTCGCCAATGAATCCCCTTGCTCTACGCGGATCTCAACCGGATAGCGGCTATGGGTTGGGGTCCAATAATCGATAAAGTAGATTAAGACACCGGCGGGCACGACGGCGCAGATAATAACGGCCAAGAAGATAACGCGTAATGCTTTCACGACGACGGGCTAAAAGCGGCAGGCGGGCACGATCGGATTGGCAAAATCACAGCCGAATCAATTTTCCGTGGTGTTCACTTTCATCCAACCTTCAATTTGACGCACAAAGCCGGCAAACGGATCTTCACCGGGGGCCGCGGTAAAATAAGCTTTGCGCGTGTAATCGAGGGCGCCGGAATAATATTCGAACTTCTTGGAAAGTTCCTGATAAAGCATGTAGCCAGTACGATAGAGCGATAAATCGAGCTCGGAAACCGTCCAGTACGAGCGGCTTCCTTCCTGGATGTAGTATTCGAGTGAGCCGATGCCTTCGACGTGCTGGCGAAACATCCCGCTCATAAACAAGGCGTAATCGCCCGCATACTTGCGCAGCGACCGCTGTCTAAGAACCTCCTTCTCGTCCCCCACGCTCACTGACTCGTAAGCCAGCATTTCGACCATGCTGTCCACTTTTCGGCCTCTCCGGCCGCGAAATTTATATAGATTATCGGACCGGGCAAACTCCGCCAACACGTCGGCGACATATTCCGCGACGGTAGCGTCATAGATCCCCAGCTGCCAGAAACTCTGACGTACCATCTTCAAAAAAAACTTCTGTAGCCGGTTGCCTGCAGAGCTATTTTCCATGGCCGAACAAAATGATACCAGAGTTATGAAGGCGTGGAAAGATTTTATCCAGGCGGCTTGCGGTAGTGGGGCTGGCGCCGTGTGGAGGGATGGAATACGGGCCGTGGAGCTTCAAAACGGCTGATCCGCCGGCAAAAAAGCGTCGCGCCGACATAAACGCGAACAGTAACCTCGCCAAGGTAACCAAACGCCAACCGAATGTTCGAAATATTACCTTTGAAACGACACATTTTATCCGCGTTGCCTCTCCTGGTCTTTATGACTCTGCTTAGCGCTTGTGGCATCGAACGACGGATGATTTTTTACCCGAGCGCGACGATAGAGAGCACGCCGCGGCAGAGCGATCTCGAATTTGAAGATATCTTTTTCAAGACTCGCGACGGCGTACGGCTAAACGGATGGTTCGTTCCACACCCTAATGCCCGGTCCACTTTGATTTGGTTTCATGGTAACGCCGGCAACATCGGTCATCGAGTCGAGAACATCAAGTTGCTTCATGACCTGGTCGAGGTGAATATTTTTATCTTTGACTATCGCGGCTACGGCCGAAGCGACGGTCGTCCCTCCGAAGAGGGAACTTATCTAGACGGTGAAGCAGCTCTCGAGCTGATCCGGAAAAAAATCGGCACTGACGCCGAGAAGAAGATAGTTTTATTCGGACGTTCTTTAGGAGCCGCTGTCGCCGCGGAGATGGCGACCCGTTTCGCGAGTCAGGGATTGATTCTCGAAAGCCCGTTCATTTCGATCGCCGAGATGGCGCGCGTTGTGTTTCCATTATTGCCCATCGGGCCCTTTTTACAAACGCACTATGATGTGCGGGACAAAATAACAAGGATCAAAGTTCCGCTGCTCGTGCTTCACGGCGAGCGCGACGAAATTGTCCCGTTTGAGCACGGCAAGACGGTCTTTGACGCTGCGCCGGAACCCAAGAAATTCTTCCCGATCGCCGGCGCGACCCACAATGACACCTACACAATTGGCGGTGAGACGTATTTCAGGGAACTAAAGCGGTTTATCGGCGCAACCGGTCCTGAGGGCGGCGCGCTATCGCGCTGAGCGCCTTCAAGAGCAATCGAGCGCTGCACGCTAATCCAATACCCGCACTCGCTTGCGGCCGCCCCGCGAATAGGCTTGTCGCACATACTGAGAAACCATGCGTTCCGTGTTGAAGAACGAGCCATTGAGCGCGATCGCAGAGCGCATGACCTGGGCGAATTTATCAGGTTCTTTGTAATAGAGCGGCAGAATAACGCGCTCGAGCTTTTCGTAGAGCGAAGCCGCCTCCGCAGCTGAATCATTCTCCGTTTGCTCAGCATCGCCGATGGACCAGCCGGTCACGCCTTCGACGTGGCCTTCGATCCACCAGCCATCGAGGACACTCAAGCTGGGCACGCCGTTCAAAGCCGCCTTCATGCCGCTTGTCCCTGAGGCTTCTTGAGGTCGCAAAGGCGTGTTCAGCCATACATCGACTCCCGAGCAAAGCAACTTTCCCAAAGCCATATCGTAGTTTTCCAAGTAAACGACTCGCACCTCTTTGGCGAGTAATGCGGCCGCCTCGAAAATCCGCCGAATTATTTCTTTTCCCCCTTCGTCGCGCGGGTGTGCTTTCCCAGCATAAATGAGCTGTATCGGACCCGCTTGGCGGGCAATTTGTTTGAGCCGTTCGAGGTTAGAAAAGAGCAGGTCGCCGCGCTTATATCCCGTAGCGCGCCGGGCGAAGCCGACGGTAAAAACTTTTTCATCGAGCTGAGTGCCGGTAAGCCAATGCACCTGACGGAGCAGCTCTTGTTTGGCTTGATCGTGCGCAAGGCGCAGTTCCGCGCGGGGAATACCAATCGCGTAGCGGAGATAACTATTATCGCTGTGCCAGTCGCCTAGATACCGGTCATAGAGTGCTGCAAGGGGCGCCGCCGTCCAGAGGGTTGCATGCACGCCATTGGTAATTGCCGCAATGTTGTAATCGGGGAACATACTGCGCGACACCTCAGCGTGGCGCATCGATACGGCGTTGACAAACCCCGAGAGGCGCAAGGCCAGCTCGGTCATATTCAGGGAACCATTTAACAATTGCAGCTGCGCAAGCGCCGTCGCGCGCTTGTCGCCAAGAACCTGATATACGAGATCAGTTTGGAACCGGTCGTGTCCCGCCGGCACCGGCGTGTGGGTCGTAAAGGCGCATCGTTGGCGCACCGCCTCGAGTTCAGTCTCGGAGAAGCGTTTTTCGGCCCCCCCGGCGAGCTCTTCGAAGAGAGCGAGCGTCACCAATGCCGAGTGGCCCTCGTTCATGTGGAAGACCTCGATATCGGATTGGTCAAGCGCGCGCAGCATGGCCAGGCCGCCAAGCCCAAGTATTGTTTCTTGGCACAAGCGATAGCGCTGATCGCCGCCGTAAAGAAAATCGGTAAGACCGCGATCGACTGGACTATTCTGATCGAGATCGGTGTCGAGAAAGATGAGCGGGACCGAGTGTCCGGTTATTCCGGTAAAAACGTATTGCCAGGCGCCAACGCGCACTTCTCGGCCCTCGATGGTGACCGAAACCGTCGGGCTAAGACGTTCGAGATGGGTCTCCGGCGTCCAATCGGCAGGGCTCTCCATTTGATTGCCCTTGGAATCCAGCCGCTGTTCAAAATAACCTTTGCGATGGATCAAGGAGACCGCAATCATCGGGATTCCTAAATCCGCCGCAGAGCGCAGCATGTCTCCGGCCAAAACCCCCAATCCGCCGCTATAAGTCGGGATCTTGGAATCGACGGCGACGTCCATGGAAAAATAGGCAATCGCGCCTCTACTGGGCAATACATTCCTAATCATAACTTCTTATTTGACGAGTCTTGTTTGAGATCGATATCTGGAGGCTTCCGTGTGGACTGGCCGTTTAGCAATGTTGGGTTCGCAGCTATAGTTGGCTTTATCATACAGTCGTAAAACGAGCAATTAATCACATACGGAAACCCTCAGAATGCAGCAATCACGATGCCAGCCTTGGTGCCCTTTAGTTATAGGCGATCCCTAAAGATTAGCGATGAAATAAATCTCCCTGAGCAATCCTGCTGGCAACTTTGCCTTATCTCCATGGCGAGGCATCAATTATGGCCAGTTAGCGCAGATTAAAGGCATTACGTACCCCGTCCCAGGACCGATGGCCGCTCAAGGTGCGCAACACAGCCAAGGTTGGCGGCATCATGCGATAGTCGCCAGCTTCGGCTCGCTCCAGCGCCGCGTGAGGAGCAATCCAGAGACTTTCTGATACTTCTTCGGACTCGTGAAGTGGAATTTGGTTTGGCGGCAGTGCCGCGAGATAGAAGCGTGTATCGAACCGCACCGCGTAGTGCTCCGGGGTGACCCGATGAAAGAAATAACTAAGCTGCGCTACGTCACAATAAAGGCCTTCGGACCGTAGCAGACCCGGCAAAGTAATCTCGCCACGTTGTAGCGCCGACCGCTTGTCCGCTACGCGCGCAGAGAGTTCTGCGGATAACCACCGTGTAGCTGCATCGCTGGAGGGAATAAAAAAGTGAATGCCGGCTTCCTCGAAGAGTTCGCGCACAGCGGCAATCCAATAAGCCAAACAAAGCTCCGGCGCTAACTCCGAACCGAGTTTCTGTTGCGCCTCGTCCGGCGTCACGCCGCGCGTGACAGCAAGCATGTTCGCTGAGTAATCGCTCTGCTCAACCCTTCCGCCAGGAAAAACGTGGACACCGGCATAGGTGTCCATATGATCTGGCCGGCGATTCAAGTAAACCTCGAAACTACCTTTCCCGTCGTGTCGGATGAGGACGACCGTCGATGCAGGTAGAGGAGTTGCGGGTTCCGCCATGTTCTAGCGAGTCCTATCGATTGTTCGCAATCACCACAAAACTTCCGAATAGTTGTTGAAGCATGCCGTCGCTCACATACGCGGCGATGGCTTACCGATATGAATATGCGCGCCCGTCGACGCTCCATGAACCGCGCTCCGGAACGCAACAAAAGGAATCCCCGCTTGACGCAGAAAGGTCAACAAGGATTGCCCTTCCCTACTGTCCGGATGAAGCGCTACATCCATCGCATCGCGATGGTCAAAACGTAAGCGGTCGTGTGTCGCGGTTTGACCTAGCGCGCTGATCGGCAAGGCGCGGCCAAAAGTCTCAACAAAAAATCTTTCCACCCGGGAAGCATCCCCAAGTCTAAACAGCGTACCACCATTGAAGCGCAAGAGGGTGTTTGTTTCGCTATACGCCCCCAACGCCAATTTCGGTAAGCGCAGCAGCTCGTCTCGCATGGCTACTTCGGTAATAGCCATGTCAGTTTCGGCCAGCCAGCGCTTGTCCTCATCGACTTTAAGCATCGCCTGGACGAGGGCATGCTCGGCTTGGAGCACGTCATTACGCGCGATCAAACCTTCGTGATACAGCTCTCGCTTCCGTTGGTACTCTTGCGCGGCCCGCGACCGCTCCGCCTCGTGCAGCGTCAAAAGCTTTTCGGCGCCGGCCCGGGTTTCTCTTATTCTTTGGATAACTTCGGCGCGGGAACGCGAGAGTTCGGATTCGGCTGGAATAGCCGGCCGAGTAACTCCCGAACGTGATTGCGCATATCTCCGATGTTGTTGTGCGCCAACCTCGAACCACAACTCCGGAGTCAATAGTAAAGTCGCCAGAATCATCAACTTCAAAAAGGCCATTCCATCACTTCGTTACAAGCCTCAGAGTGTAAAAATTAAGCTGGTCTCGGTCAAGATGCCATCAAAGAGCCCGTGGTGAGCAATATTGTTCAGACGCGCGCTTAGGGTTGTCGCTTCGTTTCAAGAGCGATAATATCGTTAAGTTCTCTTCGCACTTGTCGTCGCAAATAGGAACATGAAGCCAAACAACAATTTCGACGCTTGGCGGGCGCTGGCCCTAGGTGCTGTCCTTTTATTTGCCCTTGGCACTACCGCCGGAGCTCAAAATCTACCGGACACGATTGAAAAGATTAAACCCGCGATTGTGGGGATCGGCACTTTTCAACGGACGCGCCGGCCGCCGTCAATCTTTCGCGGCACCGGTTTCGCCATCGGCGACGGGCTCCACATCGTGACCAATGCCCATGTTTTCCCTGAAAAAGTAGATAGCGAAAGAAAGGAGATCGTTGCGGTTTTTGCTGGCAAGGCAAACGCTATCGAAATACGCGAAGCCACCAAGGTCGCCGAGAGCCGAGATCACGACATCGCCGTACTCAAGATCACCGGTCGGCCATTAACGGCGATGGTCTTGGGAGATTCAAGCCGGGTCCGTGAGGGGGAAACCTTTGCCATCACGGGTTTCCCGATCGGCATGGTGCTCGGTCTCAATGCCGTCACTCACCGAGCAATGATAGCTGCGGTAACGCCCATCGTTATTCCTCAACTATCCGGCCAAAACTTGGAAAGAAAAGTTCTCACGCGGCTCGCTTCGCCCTATAATGTTTTCCAACTTGACGCTACCGCCTATCCGGGCAACAGCGGTAGTCCTCTCTATCATCCCGAAAGCGGGCAGGTGGTGGGCATCATAAACAAAGTTTTCATCCAAGAAACCAAAGAGTCCGTGCTGCAGAAGCCGAGTGGTATCTCTTATGCCATCCCGATTATTCATCTCCAGGATTTGTTGAAAAAAAGCCGTCTCGAGTAGCTCTGCGGCTCTCACTGTGACGGGATCGCGTGAGCTAGCACGAAAACTTACAACAGATTTTTGGGAGCCACTTTTTCAAGTGCATCGTCAAAACTTTTCGGACAGTAGACCCGTGATTGAGAAGAGGCAACCAGTACGCGCCGGCCATGAACTCATCAGCCCGCAAAGCGAGGACAAGAACGCGAATTTTAGTTAAGCCCCTCAACCGCCATTGCTTGGAAGACTACAAACGGCTGCTTTGGATTCGAGGCTTTCTCTTTCAATGGGAGACATTTCCGAACGGATCGGCGAGGTTTCTTACGACTGCGACTTAGCTTCTTGAGAAAAATCTGTGTGCGATTTAGCGAATGAGGGAGAGCAAAGTTGCCGCGAATACAAAGCCCAATATAGCTAGCCAAATGAACGACTGCTTTGACTCTCCGTCGCGTTGCAGGAGGTAATTCGAATGCTTCGCATCCTCAACGCCGTTCTTCGCAAGTAGTCCGTCCCGAATCATTGTGATGCGATCGAGAAGATGCCTTTGTTTGTCTGCGCTCAGCTCCGACCAGCGATTCGGATCGAAGTCAGATCCGCTCACAATCGCCGTGCGAACTTCAGCAATCCGATTTTGGTTGATTCTTGCACTTTCCATATGAGCGGTTCCTTTCAACTCAGTTTCAAGTCTTTCTATTTCCTCAAGCAGACTTTGAATGATCATAGGTTCGACACTCGACACGTTAGTTCGTCCCCCTCCTGGCTCGCGCAGATCATAGTTAGTACGAGAAGCTGACGTGAAGGGTAAAGCAGTCGACGGCGCAGACTTGCTCAACAACATTACCCGATCACTGGCGGCGATGTAACGCAACCGAGGTGCCAGACGCTGCCTCTGCCAAAGCAGTTAGAGAATGTCAACCATTGTGAATGCACAATAGAGGGAAACATCGAGATGACAAGACCTTACGACGGCCAAATCGATAAATGAGGCAGCGTGGCGCCGAAATAGGCGACGCTCCTCTGTAAACAATTGTCCACCGATCGGCAACGCAGGTTTACGCGGTCTTGGATGGAATGTTCTGTCCGAGCGGACTTTTTCGACGCCGCTCGTGGATAGAGATCGCGCCTTGATGACGAGTTTATTTAGTGCGTGAGTCGTCCGGAGGGTCGGCCGATGTGGATATGTGGGCCGGTGGAAGT
>Ga0079217_10000179_pt1 | contig 14303 bp, 16 predicted proteins | sample NCAS200_FD_76343 | JGI IMG/M metagenome (GOLD analysis project Ga0079217, IMG submission 76343) | Agricultural soil microbial communities from Utah to study Nitrogen management - NC AS200 | ecosystem: Environmental > Terrestrial > Soil > Agricultural land | place: USA: Utah | collected 2014-06-11 | reverse complement strand
CGCTCGTCGCCTGTTCGAGCTCGACCGCGATCACCCGTCGCGCGGCATTATTCTCGGCGCGAATGGCCCCGACGTGCGCGCCGTGGAGCCGTTCCTGCACAGTTACCTGGTCGAGCGGCTCATGGGCACGGTTCGGCTGAGTCCGCGACAGGCGACTGCGGGATCCGTACACGACGCGGCGCTCGCGGTGCGCGAGGAATGGGAGCGCGCCACGGAGAAGCAGCTGGTCGACGAAATTGACGAGGCGCTCGGCGGAGGATGGTCGGTGAATGGCGTGCGCGACACGCTGAAAGCGCTCGCGCGCGGCCAGGTCCGCTCGCTACTCGTGCATGCCGATCATTCATTGCCGGGGTTCCGCTGCGGGGACTCGGGGCGGCTGGCCGTGAGCGAGCGCGACTGCCGCGGGGAAGGCGATCCGATTCCGGTCCTCGACCTGATCGATGAAGCCATCGAGGACGCCCTGCGCCAGCACCTCGACGTGAACGTCGTGTATGCGGACGACGCGCGCGACCGCATCGACGGGCTGGCGGCGCTGCTCCGGTTCAGGTGAGATTCCGCGCGGTTCTCTTCGACGCCGGCGAAACGCTCCTCTTTCTCGACTACCCCCGGCTCGCCTCCGGCGTCGGGGAGGCGTGCGGTGTTGCGCTGACCGAGGCGGCGTTGCGCGCCGCCGCGCCGGCGGCGACCCGGGAGATGGAGCGGGTAGGCGGCACCGACCGCGACCGGGCAGGGCGCTTTCTGCATGCGCTCTTCACCGGCGCCGGGGTGCCGCCTGAGCGGTGGGAGGATGCTCGAAGTGCGCTCCACCGTCTGCACGCCGAGCGACACCTCTGGACCGGAGGCGACAGCGAAACGCCGGGCGCACTCGAGCGGCTGCGCGCGGCGGGGGTGCGCCTCGGTGTGGTGTCGAACAGTGACGGCAGGGTCGCGGAGGCGCTCGCGGCCGCCGGCCTGGCCCACCTCTTCGAGGTGATCATCGACTCGCACCTCGCAGGCGTGGAGAAGCCCGATCCCCGCATCTTCCGGATCGCGCTCGATGCCCTCGGCGTCGTCCCTGAAGACACGCTCTATGTCGGGGACCTCTACGAGGTGGACGTGCTGGGCGCCCGAGCGGCGGGACTTGCGGCAGCGCTCGTCGGGGTCCAGTCCGGCGCCGCACCAGAGGGCGTCGCAAGCGCTCCATCGGTCGGCGCGCTCATCGACAGACTACTCGCGACCGGAAACCTCTCATGACCGAAGCCCGCCCGCGCCATCTGGCCCGGCCGATCCGGGTGCTCGTCGCCAAGCCGGGTCTCGACGGCCACGACCGCGGCGCGAAGGTCGTCGCCGCGGCGCTTCGCGACGCCGGGATGGAGGTCGTCTATACGGGTCTCCACCAGACGCCCGAAATGATCGCGTCCGCTGCCGTTCAGGAGGACGTTGACGTCGTCGGCCTGTCGATCCTGTCAGGCGCGCACATGACGCTCTTTCCGCGCGTGCGACAGCTGCTGGTCGAACAGGGGCGGCCCGACGTCCTCGTCACCGGCGGCGGAATCATCCCGCGCGAGGACATGGAGCGACTCCAGGGCCAAGGCATCGGGCAGCTCTTCGGCCCCGGTACGCCGACCTCGGATCTCATCGACTACATCGAAGCGTGGGCGGCGGCACACCTCGAAGCGTGAGTCGGCTCCGAGAGCTCACCGGCGAGTATCTGACGCTCGCCGAGCGGCTTCGTGCCGGCGGTGGCGCGGCGCGCGCGGCGCGCATGGAGGAAAAGGGACAGCTCGCGCCGCGTGAGCGAGTTCGTCGGCTGCTGGATGCGGAATCCCCCTGGTTCGAGCTCGGACTGCTCGTCGCGTACGACCAGTACGACGGTCAGGCGCCCGGTGCTGGCGTCATCACCGGAGTCGGCCGCGTGTCGGGGAGACCGGCCGTGGTCGTCGCGAACGACGCCACCGTCAAAGCCGGATCCTGGTGGCCGGAGACGATCCGGAAGATCCTGCGCGCTCAGGAAGTGGCGATGCGCCAGCGCATCCCGATCGTGTACCTGGTCGACAGCGCCGGCGTGAATCTCCCGTATCAAGGGGGCGTTTTCCCGGGACAGTACGGCGCGGCGCGGATCTTTTACTACAACTCGATCATGCGCCGCTATCTGCACGTTCCCCAGATAAGTGCCGTCATGGGCAGCTGCATCGCCGGCGGCGCATACCTGCCCGCGCTCAGCGACGTGATCTTCATGGTCGAGGGAACGAGCTTCATGGGGCTCGGGGGGCCAAACCTCGTGAAGGGCGCGACCGGCCAGGCGATCGACGCCGAGACACTCGGCGGCGCCGCGACGCATACCGAGATCAGCGCTGTCGCGCACTACAAGGTCGCGAACGACGTCGAATGCATCGAGCGACTGCGCGAATATGTGTCACGGCTTCCGCGTGGTCCCGGCGTGGGTGTTGCGCGACGCGAGGCGCTTCCCCCGCGGCGCCCCGTCTCCGAGCTGTATGACATCCTTCCGCACGACCACCGTCTCTCGTACGACATGCGGCATGTCCTCGAGTGCGTGCTCGACGAAGGCGTGCTCGATGAATTCCAGCCCGGCAATGCCGCAGAGGTCATCTGCGGCCACGGGCATATCGAGGGCTTTCCCGTCGCCGTGATCGCCAACCAGCGCGGAATCGTGAAGCCCCGGGGCGGTGAGCGCCCGCGCTTCGGAGGGATCATCTATACCGGTAGCGCGGAGAAGGTCGCGTACTTCATCGAGACGGCGAACCGCGAGCGCATCCCGCTCCTGTTCGTGCAGGACGTGAGCGGATTCATGGTGGGGCCGGAGGCCGAGCACTCGGGCATTATCCGGGCCGGCGCCCGCTGGGTCGAGGCAATGGCGACCGCCGTCGTCCCGAAGCTCGTGCTCACGGTGAACCATGCCTCCGGGGCCGGATACTACGCCATGGCGGGCCAGGGGTTCGATCCCGATTTCCTGGTATCGTGGCCGACGGGGCGGATGGCCGTGATGGAGGGTGAATCGGCGGTCATGGCCGTGCACGGGCAGGAGATCGGCAAGGCGCAGCAGGAAAAGCGGCCGATCGCGCCGGCGGTGCAGTCGGCGATCGAATCGATGCGGGCCGATTACGAGCACCAGCTCGATGCCCGGCACGCCGCCGCGCGCGGCTTCGTGGACGCGATCGTCACGCCAGAAGAGACGCGCGACGTTCTCGCGTTCCTCCTGGAGGTCAGCGCGTCGTACGCCGGACCGCACCTGGGGCCGTTCGCGCTGCCCGCGCTCGAGCTCGACGGCCGATGACCGAGCCGCGGGTGGTGCGCGTCGCGGCGGGGCAGGGCTTCTGGGGCGACTGGCTCGAGGCTCCGTTCCGCCAGGTGACGGATGGCCCGATCGACTACCTCATGATGGACTACCTGGCCGAAGTCACCATGTCGATCATGCAGAAGCAGAAGAGCCGCGATCCGCGCCTGGGATACGCCCGCGACTTTCCGCAGGTGATGGAGCGGATCCTTCCGGCGATCGCGGAGAAGGGAATCCGTGTGACGTCGAACGCGGGGGGCGTGAATCCCCGCGGCTGTGCCGAGGCGGTGCTCGAGGCCGCCCGGCGGCTTGGGCTCGCCGGCCGCATCCGCGTCGGCCTCGTCACCGGCGATGACATTCTCGACCGGCTCGACGATCTGCTGGCCCGCGGCCACGAGCTTCGCGACATGGATACCGGCCGGCCGCTCACGGAGATCCGGGACCGCATTCTCTCGGCGAACGCCTACATCGGGATGGAGGCGATCGTCCGCGCGCTCGCCGAGGGCGCCGACGTCGTGGTCACCGGGCGCGTGACCGACACGGGACTCACGCTCGGCCCGCTCGTGCATGAGTTCGGGTGGCGGGCGGACGACTACGACCGCATCGCGGCGGGTACGGTGGCGGGGCACATCATCGAGTGCGGAGCGCAGTGCTCCGGCGGCAACCTGCTTCGGAATTGGCGCTCGGTGCGGGGGCTCGAGAACCCGGGTTTTCCCATCGTCGAGGTTGCCGCGGACGGTGCGTTCACCGTCACCAAGCACCCGGGAACCGGGGGTGTGGTGTCGGTCCCGTCGGTGAGCGAGCAGCTCGTCTACGAGATGGGCGATCCGCGATCCTATATCACGCCCGACGGCGTCGCGGACTTCACGACGATTGCACTCGCGCAGGAAGGGCGCGATCGCGTACGGGTGAGCGGTGTGCGCGGCGCGCCGCGCACCGGCATGCTCAAGGTCTCGATCGCCTACTTCTATGGATACAAGGCGGTCGGCACGCTCGTCTACGCGTGGCCCGACGCCTTCGAGAAGGCTCGCGAGGCTGACCGCATCCTCCGGGCCCGGCTCGCGGCCCTTGGCCTGGAGTTCGAGCAGATCCTCACGGAATACGTCGGCGCCAATGCGACTCACGGGGCGCTCGCTGGTCCGCCGAACCCCGAGGCTCCGGAAATCCAGCTGCGCGTCGGCGTGCGGGCGCGCGAGAAGGCCCCGGTCGAGCGATTCACCCGGGAAATCGCGCCTCTCGTACTGACCGGTCCGCCCAGTGTCACCGGATTCGCCGGCGGGCGCCCCCAGGTCGAGGAAATCGTCGCCTATTGGCCCGCGCTCGTGGACCGGCGCGAAATCGAGCCCCACGTGCGCGTGGAGATCCTCGCGGCATGAGCGACACCGAGCCGCTTCAGCTTCGCTACCTCGCGCACGCGCGCTCCGGCGACAAGGGTGACACGGCGAACGTCGGCCTCATTGCGCTCGAGCCGGACTATTACCCGATCCTCCTCGCCGAAGTCACCACCGAGCGTGTCACGGAGCACTTTCGTGGCATGGTGAACGGCGTCGAGCGATTCGAGCTGCCCAATCTCCACGCGCTCAACTTCCTGCTGCACGGGGCGCTCGACGGCGGGGGCACCGTCTCCCTCAAGACGGATGCGCAGGGCAAGGTGTATTCGACGGCACTGTTGCGGCTGGAGATCCCGGTGCCGGCGACACTCGCGCGCCGGCTCGGTGCGGCGGCCGCGCCGTGAGCGAAACCGCCCCGGTCGCCCAGGCGCTGTCGAACGGGGTGCTGACGATCACGCTCAGCCGCCCCGATAAGCGAAATGCACTCAATCGCGCGATGATCGATGCGCTCCACTCCGCACTCGACCGCGCCGACCTCGATGCCGGCGTCCGCGTGCTCGTGCTCGAAGGCGCGGGGGTGGATTTCTGTGCCGGCGCCGACCTCGACGAGCTGCTGGCCTCGACAGACCGCACGCCAGGGGAGAACGAGGCGGACGCGCTCCGGCTGGGTCGTTTGTTCATTCGAATGCGAGAGGTTCCCAAGCCCTGCATCGCCGCGGTACGGGGTCGGGCCCTCGCCGGCGGCGCCGGACTCGCCCTGGCGTCGGACATCGTGCTTCTCGACGCATCGGCGCAGATAGGCTTTCCGGAAGTCCGGCGCGGGTTCGTTCCCGCGATGGTCATGACGCTCCTTCGCCGCGTCGTCGGGGAGAAGGTCGCCTTCGACCTGGTTGCGACCGGGCGGGTGGTCGGAGCTGCCGAGGCGTGCGATCTGGGACTCGCGTCGCGCGTCTATCCGGCGGAGCGCTTCGACGACGAGCTTGGGGTGCTCCTGGCGGGGCTCACGGCCGCTGACGCATCCGCGCTGGCGCTCACCAAAAGGCTCTTCTACGAGCTTGACGGCACCGGCTTTGCTGAGTCGGTGGCGCTGGGCGCCCGGGTCAACGCGGCTGCCCGCGAGACGCCGGGGTTTCGGGAAGCGATTTCCGCGTTTCTCGCCCGATGACGCGACAGCTCATCGGAATCTCGGGTATCCTGTTGGCAGTCTTGGGCTTGGCGTACGACTCGCGGTGGCTGATCTGGGCCGCCATCGGGGTGCTGATGATTGCATTCGTATGGCGGCTCGTGGACCGCCTCCGCGATAAGCGCGTGCGAGAACGCGTCGGAAACTGACGCTTTCTGCGCGGAGTGCCGCTTTTGGCAAGGATAAGTGCGGCAATGATTTACGGAGCCGATTCTCGGGTTGGCCGTTGCGTAAGCGCCTGAAATTGCTAATTTCGTCGGTTATGCGGGACCGTTCCACCGCCGGACTGGCGGCTGCAGGGGGAGAGGAAAGGCACCTTCACAGGTAAACCGGGTCACAGGAGGAAGGGACATGAAGGGCATGTTGAAGGGTTTTGCGGCTCTCGCGCTGGCGACCGCTCTGTTTACGTCGAGCGCTAACGCCCAGGGCGTCCGCTTCGGCGTCGCGGCGAACGGTCTGTTCGTCCTCGACCCAGGCAGCAGCACGGACTTCGGTGCAGCGGTGATGGCGGAGTTCGGCGGCAGCGCGGACAGCCCGATCGGCTTCCGGCTCGACGTCGCGTACATCTTCGACCCGGAGATCCTCATCTTCCGGGGCAACGTGCTGTACACCTTTGCCACGTCGGAAATGTCCAAGTTCCATCCGTACCTGCTCGGCACGGCTGGCTACCTCACCGACACCAGCTTCGACAACGGTGAGTTCGCGGCCGGCGCCGGCGCGGGCTTCAACATCATGATGGAGAACAGCAGCATCACGCCGTTCGGTGAGGCCGCGTTCCTCTATCAGTTCAGCGATCCGTCGGTGAAGTACCTCGATGCCCGCCTCGGCGTGAAGATCGGCGCCCGCTAAGCATCCGGTTCGAGACACGAGCCGCCCCGCCGAAAGGCGGGGCGGTTTCGTTTGTGTTAGCTTGGCATGTCCTCACTTCCCAGGAGCTCGCGTATGCGCATTCGCTCAGTGGCCACCATGCTGGTGTTTGCCGCGATCATCCCCGCGACCGCACAGGCACAGGGCGCGCGCTTCGGCGTCGGCGCCACCGCGACCATCGGTCTCGAAGAGGGAGGCGGGAGCAACTTCGGTCCGATGGCGATCTTCGACTACGTCGCCGGCGGCAATCTCGGGTTCCGCGCGGATGCCTCCTATCTCTTCGAGACGGGCACCGATCTGCTGCTCTTCAACGGAGACGCGGTGTATCACTTCGGCACCAGCTCAGCGTCGACGCACCCGTTCCTCATGGGTGGCGCGTCGCTGCTCGCGCTGAGCGACTTCGACGACACCGAGTTCGGCATCAATTTCGGCGGCGGGGCGAACTTCCATCGCTCGGGAAGCTCGATCGGCTTCTTTGCGAACGCGCTCTTCCAGTATTTCTTCGATTCCGAGTTCAAGAACCTGCAGCTCGCGGGCGGAGTACGGTTCGGCGAGAACTGATCCCCAGCGTTCATCCGGCGAACTCGATTGCCCCGCACGTCGCGGGGCAATTTGCTGACGGTCACCTGTTCCGGAGAAGCACGCTGCCGAAGTCGGCATCGGCACGCGGCTGGCCCGCTCCGACCGGTTCGGGCTTCGCCTCGGGGGCCAGCTGATCCGGGCTTCGAGAGCGGTGATGTGGCCGCCTACAACGCGGTGCGAGGGCTCTTCGGGATCTCCTGCTTCACGCGCTGGACCCGGCCCCACCCGCGCGCGCGCGATAGTGCCCCCATCTGCGGCGTCGGGGACCCATCCGCGCCGCGCAGTGGTCCATCGTTCGGGATGGAGGAACTTCACCGGCGTGCGGTAGCGCTGCTCGATTCACACTTCGGCTTTCCTGCCTTCCGATCGCTTCAATGGCGTGTCGTGCGCTCGGTGCTCGAGCGCTACGACACGCTTGGCGTGCTCCCCACCGGGGGCGGCAAGTCGATCTGCTTCCAGATCCCCGCACTCGCCCTCGGAGGCTGGACGCTCGTCGTATCACCGCTCATCGCGCTCATCGAGGATCAGGTTGCGGCGGCGCGACGTCGGGGGATCGGAGCCGCAAGTCTTGCCGGGCCGCTCGGTCGGGCCACCGTAGGCGCGGCGCTCGAGGCGGCTGGATCGGGGCGCGTTCCCTTGCTCTACACGTCGCCTGAGCGGCTCTCGACCCTCGTTGCCGCCCTGGGCGTGGGCGGCACGCTCCCCCGACTGATCGCCGTGGACGAAGCGCACTGCATCTCGGAATGGGGGCACGACTTCCGACCCGCCTTCCGTGCGATCGGCCGCGCGCGAGGGCTGCTCGGCAACCCTCCGGTGGTTGCGCTCACGGGAAGCGCGACCCCCCGCGTGCGTGACGACATAGCGTCCGTGCTCAACCTGGGCGGCACCGGACACCCCGAGACTCGCGTCGTCGCCTCGTTCGACCGCCCGAACCTCTGGTTCGAGGTGCGCAAGGTAGCGGACGAGTTCGCGCGGTTCCACGCGCTGCTCGCGCTCCTGGACGCTCGCGAATCGCTGGCGATCGTCTACGCGCCGACCCGGCGCCGCGCCGAGGGGATTGCAGCCGCGCTGCGCCGTGCCGGTCGTCGCGCGCTCGCCTATCACGCCGGATTCACCGCCGCCGACCGCTCCCAACGGCTCAGCCGGTTCCTGTCGGACGACCTCGGAGTCGTCGTCGCGACGTCCGCCTTCGGAATGGGCATCGACAAGCCGGACGTACGATCGGTCGTGCATTGGTCGCTGCCGGCGACGCCGGAGTCGTACTACCAGGAGGCCGGCCGGGCAGGGCGTGACGGGCAGCCGGCGCGCTGCACGCTGCTCTATCGACGCGGCGATGCCGACGTGCATCATCGCCAGCTCGATGTGACATTCCCGAGTCGGAAGCTTCTGGAGTCGTCGTGGAGCGGCGACGTCCCTCCGGCACGCCTGCCCGCCGCCGTGCGCGCGTCGATCGAGCGCCTCCGCCAGGAGCTCCGCCCCGACGACGGACCAGTAGACTGGAATCGCATCGAAGTCCGACGGCGCGAGGCGGGCCGCAGAATCGGGGCAGTCGAGTCCTATGCGCGCGGATCCGGCTGTCGGCGGGCGGCGCTTCTGACGTACTTCGGCGACCGGATCGCACGGTGCGCCGGATGCGGCGGATGCGGTCGTAAGCCGGGCAGATAGACCCTCCAACACGTTTATATTCCGGGACTTGTCCGACGGTTCCGACTTTTCCCGGCCTGGCGAATCGACAGAATGGATCTCTCGCTGTATTTCGGCGATCAGCAATATCAGGTTCGCGACATGGTGCGCGATTTCTCCCGTGTCGAGATCGCTCCCGTCGCCCGTGAGCTCGACCAGACTTCCGTTTTCCCGTGGGACAACGTGCGGAAGATGGGCGAGCTGGGTCTGCTCGGCGTCCCCTGGAGCGAAGAGCTCGGCGGCGCCGGGATGGACCAGCTTTCCTATTACGTCACGATCCACGAGATGGCCAAGGTGGATGCGAGTCACGCCCTCACCATCAGCGCTCATACCAATCTCGGCACCTCCCCGATCGTCGAGTTCGGTACCGACGAACAGCGGCGGCTGTACGTGCCGCTGCTGGCGAGCGGCAAGGTCCTGGGCGGCTTCGGCCTGACCGAGACGGGCGCCGGCAGTGATGCGGGGGGCACCGCGTCAACTGCCGTCGACCAGGGAGATCACTTCCGGCTGAGCGGCTCCAAGGTGTTCATCACGCACGCCGGTGTCGGCGAGATCTTCTCGGTCACGGCGCGCACCGAGCCGGGTTCCGGCAACCGCGGCATCACCAGCTTCATCGTCACCAAGGACACCGTAGACCTCGAGAAGTGCCGCGAGGTTGGAGTCGGGCACGCCGAGGATCTTCCCAAGACTCCCGGGGTCCGGGCAGGCAAGAAGGAGGACAAGATGGGCTGGCGCGCGAGCGACACGCGCGAGCTCATCTTCGAGGACGCGATTGTCCCTCGGGAGAACGTCCTCGGCACGCCGGGCCAGGGATTCGTGAATTTCCTCCGCACGCTCGATGCCGGCCGCATCGGCATCGCGGCGCTGTCGCTTGGCATCGCCGAGGGCGCCTACGATGCCGCGCTTGCATACGCCGGAAACCGGAAGCAGTTCGGGAAGTACATCGGCAGTTTCCAGGGCGTGTACTTCCAGCTGGCGGACATGGCGTTGGAGATCGAAGCCGGCACGCACCTCCTGTATCACGCCGCCTGGCTCAAGCAGCAGGGAAAGCCGTTCAAGAAGGAGGCGGCCATGGCCAAGCTCTTCTGCTCGGAGCTCGCCATGCGCGCGACCACGAAGGCGGTTCAGATCCTTGGCGGGTACGGCTATACCACCGATTACCCGGTCGAACGCATGATGCGCGATGCCAAGGTGTGTGAGATCGGCGAGGGCACGAGCGAGATCCAGCGCATCGTCATCGCGCGGCACATTCTGGGCGACATTGTTCAGTGATCGGGTCGAGAGGGTCGAGAGTCGAGGGCCTATCATCCGGCATCTCGACTCTCGACCCTCGACCCTCGACCTCTACGCCGTTAACCCGAACCTCAGGTAAACCCCCGCTTGAAACGCGAGATCCTCATCAACGGCAGCCAGCGGGAGACCCGGGTTGCCATCCTCGAGGACGACCGGCTGGTCGAGCTGCTCATCGACCGCCCCGATCACCGCCGCACTGTCGGCGACATCTACCTCGGCAAAGTCGAAGCGGTGCTTCCCGGCATTCAGGCTGCGTTCGTGGACATCGGTCTCGAGAAGAGCGCGTTTCTCCACGCGTCCGATCTTCTCGAGCCGGACGAAGACGAAGAGCCGGATCCCGATGAGGAAGTGGATGAGGGCGCCGACGCCGAGGCCGCGATCGCGGAGGGGAACTTCGAAGCCGGCGCCGTCGGCGAAGACGGCGACGTCGCGGCGAAGAAGCCGGGCCGGGGGCGCGACGGGGAAGTCCGGCGCCGCGAAGTCTCCCCTCGCCATGCGATTCCGAACATCCAGGACATCCTGAAGAAAGGCCAGACTCTTCCCGTCCAGGTGACGAAGGAGCCGATCAGCACGAAGGGCTGCCGCGTCACCGCGCAGATCTCGCTGGCCGGGCGCTTCCTCGTCTACATGCCGTACGGGTCGAAGGTAGGGGTGAGCCGGAAGATCGAGAGCCGGGAGCAGCGGGCGAAGCTGCGCGAGATGGTGACGAAGCTGCTGCCGCGCGACTCCGGCGGCGTCATCGTCCGGACCGTCGCCGAAGGCGTGACGGAGGAGCACTTCCGCCGGGAGATCGACTCGCTCGTGAACCTCTGGCGGAAGATCAACCGCAAGAAGACCTTCGTGCGGAAGGCACCGGCACTGCTGCAGCGGGAGACGAGTCTCACGCGCGGCATCATTCGCGACCTCTTCAGCGCCAAGGTGGACGCGCTCTGGGTCGATTCGAAGGAGCTCTACAACGAAGTCGAGCAGTACCTCCAGCAGATCGATCCCGACCTGATCGGCCGCGTGCACCTCTACGGCGAAGCCACGCCGCTCTTCGACCGCTTCGACATCGAGAACGAGATCCGCGATCTCTTCAAGGCGCGGGTGGAGCTCCCGACCGGCGGCTCGATCATCATCCAGCCGACCGAGGCGCTGGTCTCGATCGACGTGAACACCGGGCGGTATACGGGAAAGAAGGACCCCGAGAAGACGATTCTCCGGACCAACCTGGAGGCGGCGCGGGAGATCGCGCGGCAGGTTCGCCTTCGCGATATCGGGGGAATCATCGTATGCGACTTCATCGACATGGAGTCGCGCCAGAACCGGGACAAGGTGCTGCAGGAGCTCCGCATGCACCTCGGGCGCGACCGCGCCCGCACCAAGGCGTTCGCAGTTTCCGAGCTCGGTCTGGTGGAGATGACGCGGCAGCGGGTGCGGCCATCGCTCTGGCACTCACTCACGCGAGACTGCCCCACCTGCGCGGGGAGCGGCCGGGTGTTCACGCCCGAGGTCGTGGCGCGACGCCTGGAGCGCTCACTCAAGCGCGCGGGGCACGAGGATCGCGAACGGCAGCTCACCGTGCGGCTCCACCCGGAAGTCGCGCTCTACCTGCTCGAGGAAGAGCCGCGGCTCCTCAACAACCTCCAGAAGCTCACCGGTCTCGACCTCGACCTCCGCGACGATCCAATGATGCGGCTGGACGAGTTCCGGCTCATGAGCCGGCCCGCGGGCCGGGACGTCACCGACCTTTACGCGGTCGCCTGATGGGGGCGCCACCCTCCCCTTGCCTCGATTGCGTTGGCCCCATTACATTTACGGGCTAGGCCAAGACAGGGCAATTCACGCCCGTTCCATCACCAGGTCGGATCATGTACGCAATTTTCCGCGCGCTCGGTAAGCAGTTCCGGGCTGAGAAGGGACAGACGATTCGCCTGCCGCTCATGCACCGGGAGCCCGGCGAACAGATCACGTTCGACGAGGTCCTGCTGTCGTCCGACGGCAGCACCATCCGGGCGGGGGCGCCGTTCGTGAAGGGCGCGTCGGTCACCGGGGAGGTCGTCGGGGACGGCAAGGAAAAGAAGATCTACGTGTTCAAGTTCAAGCGCCGGAAGAACTATCGCCGGAAGACGGGTCACCGGCAGAAGTTCACCGAGGTGCGCATTACCGACGTGACGGTCGGCTGAGGACATCATGGCACATAAAAAGGGCGTAGGCTCGAGCAAGAACGGCCGCACGAGCAATCCGCAGTACCTCGGCGTCAAGAAGTACGGCGGCGAGAAGGTGCTCGCCGGCAACATCATCGTGCGCCAGCGCGGAACGAAGTTCCACGCCGGCCGCAACGTCCGTCGTGCGAACGACGACACCCTCTTCGCGCTCGTCGACGGGGTCGTCAAGTTCGAGTTCAAGGACAAGGATCGCCGCAAGGTTTCCGTGTACCCCCATGCCGAAGCCGAAGCGAGCTGACCGCGGAAGCGCCGGGTTTGATGGGGCGCCGGGAGTTGCCGGCGCCCCTTTGTTATATTCCAGACTGAAACGTTTTCGGGCCGGGCTGCGTCATGTCACTCGTTCGCATGCCGACGCAACGTGAGGAGGGAACCGATGGCGACGATTTTCGACCGTTTGAACCACGAGCTGGAGTCGATCGGGCGGCGCGCGCAGGCCGCCCTCGACGAAGGCAAACTGCAGATCGAGTTGATGCGCTTCCGGCGCCAGCGCGAGAACGCCGCGCGCGATCTCGGCTTCCTCGTGCACCGGAAGGAACGTCAGGGCGAGGTGGAGCAGGCCAGGATCGACGCGCAGCTGCTCAAGATGGACGATCTCGATCGGGAGATCGCGACGCTCGAACGGCAGCTGGCGTCGGTGCGCGCGGAGAGCACCACGGTGCATGACACGCCACCACCGGCTGCGCCGGAGCCGGCAACCGCCGACGAGGTTGCGGCAGATCCCACATCACCCGGACGACCCTGGTAGCACGAGCCCCCGGCCGAACGCCGGGGGCTCTTTTTTTTCATCCCCACTGGTCCGTGGCACGAAACGGCGCCTTCGCCCCCGTAGCGATGCGCAGGCGGTCGGGGTAGTTCCCGCAGATCCCGTCCACGCCGATCGCGGCCAGCCGCTCCATCTCACCGATCTCGTTCACCGTCCAGGCAATCACCTCTCGACCGCTCGAATGCGCGAGGTTCACGAGCTCCTCGTCGATCATGTGCCATTCCTGCCAGAGCACGGTTGCGCCCGCGCTCTCCATCACGGCGATGGGGTCGAGGACGTAGGCACTCAGGAGGACACCGCACCGCAGCGACGGCTGGCGCTGTCCCAACCGCTGAACAATTCGGTGATCGAAGCTGTGCACCGAGCAGCGACCGGGATTCGGCGCTCCGGCGAGCACGGCGAGCAGCGCGGGCTCGTGTGCAGGTTGAAGTGACTTGACCTCGACCCATGCTTCGCGGTCCCCGAGGATCTCCAGCACTTCCGTGAGGAGCGGCAACGTCTCGCCATTGGGGAGCCGGCACTCGCGGGCCTCGTCGAATGAGAGCGTCGCGATCCGCCCTGCCGGGAGCTCCGGATCGTGATGCACGACAATGGCGCCGTCGCGCGTCGCGTGGACGTCCAGCTCGGCGCCGTCCGCATCCAGCGCCACGGCGCGCCGGAACGCGGCGCGGCTGTTCTCGTACTCGTAGCCGGAGGCGCCACGATGTGCGATGACCAGAGGGCGGTGCATCGGCGCAAGGTAACCGTGACCCGACCCGCGGGCGATCCATTCGCCATAGCGTCGCCGTCGGGGACTGCTACATTTACCGCGTGGAACCTCTCCTCGAGTTGCTCACCAATCCGTTCGTTGCAGCAGTGCTGATTTCGGCCGCCGTCACCGCGGCGCTCGCCGAGATCAAGGCTGGCGCGTCGGGACTCGGCGTGCTCGTGAGTCTCATCTCGCTCGGACTGTTCTTCGGCGCGAGCGTCATGACGGGCCTCGCAGGCTGGCTGGAGATTCTGCTTCTCCTGCTTGGCAGCGTGCTGATCGCGGCCGAGGTCTTCGTGCTTCCGGGCTTCGGTGTCGCGGGGCTCCTCGGGGTGGCCGTGTTCGGGGCGTCGCTCGTCATGGCGATGCTCG